>Ga0193752_1003815_pt1 | contig 10141 bp, 2 predicted proteins | sample H1c1metaG_FD_144924 | JGI IMG/M metagenome (GOLD analysis project Ga0193752, IMG submission 144924) | Soil microbial communities from a riparian zone of the East river system, Colorado, United States - H1c1 | ecosystem: Environmental > Terrestrial > Soil > Riparian zone | place: USA: East River...
GCCGTCTGCAGCCTTTCAAACGCCGAGTTCATCGCATCCACGTCCGAGCCGGCCAGCGCCGTCTTCGAATCCGCGATCGCCGCCTCGAGTTCGCCCGAAGCAGCCGCATCCAGCTTGTCCTTGTTCTCCGCAAACGTCTTCTCGACGCTGTACATGAGTCCGTCCAGGCGGTTTCGAGCTTCGATCTCGCCTTTCTTCTTCTCGTCCTCGCCGGCGTGGCTTTCCGCATCCTTCATCATCTTGTCGATCTCTTCCTTCGAGAGGCCTGACGAAGATGTGATGGTGATCTTCTGCTCCTTACCGGTGCCGACGTCCTTGGCCGAAACGTTCACGATACCGTTGGCATCGATGTCGAACGTAACCTCGACCTGCGGCACGCCGCGCGGTGCGGGCGGGATTCCCACCAGGTGGAATTTACCGAGCGTCTTGTTATCTGACGCCATCGGCCTTTCACCCTGCATCACGTGTACCTCGACCGACGTCTGGTTATCCGAGGCGGTCGAGAATATCTCCGATTTACGCGTCGGGATCGTCGTGTTGCGCTGGATCATCTGCGTCATCACACCGCCAAGCGTCTCGATACCCAGCGAAAGCGGGGTAACGTCGAGCAGGAGAATGTCTGTCTTCTCGCCGCCGAGCACACCGGCCTGGACCGCTGCGCCGAGCGCAACAACTTCGTCCGGGTTAACCGATTTGTTCGGCTCTTTCCCGAAGAAGGCCTTGACCATCTCCTGCACCTTCGGAATACGGGTCGATCCGCCAACGAGCACGATCTCCTCGATGTCCTTCGGCTCGAGTCCCGCGTCCTTGATGGCCTGTTCGACAGGCGGCATCAAGCGCTTCAGGATCGGCTCAACCAATCCCTCGAACTTCGCGCGCGTCATCTTCATCACCAGGTGCTTCGGGCCCGATGCGTCCGCCGTGATGAACGGCAGGTTGATCTCGGTTTCCATCGCACTCGAAAGCTCGACCTTTGCCTTCTCGGCCGATTCCTTCAATCTCTGGAGCGCCATTTTGTCGCTCGTCAGGTCGATTCCCTGGTCCTTCTTAAATTCGTCGATGATCCACTTGATCAGCACCTCGTCGACGTCGTCGCCGCCGAGATGGGTGTCGCCGTTGGTCGACTTAACCTCGACAACGCCTTCGCCTACTTCCAGCACGGAAATATCGAACGTACCGCCGCCGAAGTCGAACACCGCGATAACTTCATCCTTCTTCTTATCCAGGCCGTATGCCAGCGCGGCCGCCGTCGGCTCGTTGACAATACGCATGACTTCGAGTCCTGCGATCTTGCCGGCGTCCTTGGTCGCCTGGCGCTGCGCATCGTTAAAATACGCGGGAACGGTGATAACCGCCTTGTCCACCTTCGATCCGAGATAATCTTCGGCCGATTGCTTCAGCTTCTGCAGGATCATCGCCGCGATCTCCGGCGGGCTATAGTGCTTGCCGTCCACATTGATGCTGACGTCGCCGTTGCCGGCCTTATCCACCTTGTAAGGCACCTGCCTGATCTCGCCCGTCACCTCGTCGTTCCGCCTTCCCATAAACCTCTTGATGGAATACAGCGTATTCTCCGGATTTGTGACCGACTGGCGCTTCGCCACCTGGCCTACCAGACGGTTGCCGTCCTTTGTAAAAGCCACGACCGAAGGTGTGGTGCGCCCTCCCTCCGAATTAGTAATAACGACCGGCTCGCCGCCTTCCATAACCGCGACCACCGAATTTGTCGTTCCCAGATCGATACCGATAATTTTGCTCATTCTGTTGATATCTCCAATTATTAAAATAACTTTGCTCTAAATATAATTGCCATTAACTTGAGCCTTGAAAGAGTATAAAGGTTGAGTGTGTTGTTGTCAAGTTTATTTGAGAGGAAAACCTCATATATAAACCTGGGGTTACATAACCGAAATCCGATCATTTTTCTGTTACAAAGATTTTTGTTGACTTCTTTCGGGCCTCCCTATAACCTTAAGTCATTCAATCTCGAACCAGGGCGTCCCAAAAATCGAATTACATTTCCAGCTCCCATTCGTTTCCCTCCGTAATGGTCTGGTGACTTTTACCGAGGAATAATGAAAACATCCCCCTTTCGCCGTGCGTCTGATCTGAGTTTCGCCACCCGTTTCGTCACGTTAGCCATAATCGCCGCACTTCTTGCCCCGGTCATCTTAATCAACCCGGGCCGGACAGTGTCCGCAAATCCCGCAAAGATCAAAACGGAGCAGCCTGCACCGCCCGCGGCACCGCCTGAACCATTCCTGATCGCCGCCGGTGATTCTGCATCGACCTCGTTCATGGCGGCGTCTATAGTCTCGGTGCAAAATTTCTTTGCGACGGCAAAGGCTCCCGCAGGCCTCGAGATGGCAAAGGTCCCGACATTCGGCGAAAAAGTGGGTTCATACTTCGGGTCGTTCTTTGGATTGTTCACGCCGTCGGCAAAGGCTGCCGCCCCTGCTCCTCCACCGCCCCCACCTCCGTCTGCCCCGGTTCATTTCAACTTCGAGGGTGCGGACAGTATAAGTGACCGCGGCCGTTGGCATCCCGCGACACAGGAATTCAAAGTAAAGAAAAGTTCTGACGGTTCTTATCTCACATACACGCTTGGCACGTCGGCAAGTGCAAAGGCCGCGCCCGGCGATTATGACGGTGATGGCGATACGGACGCCGGCGTTTTTCTAAACGGTGCATGGAAATATAAGACGAGCCCCGGAGGCTCCGAACAAACCGTGAATTGGGGAACAGCGGGCGACATCCCGGTTCCCGGAAGATACGATAATAACACTACGACCGATTTCGCTGTTTACAGGCCTTCAACCGGTTACTGGTGGATTCTGAAAAGCTCAGACTGGAGTTACTACGGTGTCGCGCTCGGCAATTCTTCGGATATACCCGTGGTCGGCGACTATGATGGCGATGGCTTCTCCGACCCCGCCGTATTTCGCCCCTCGAACGGCACTTGGTATATTCAGGGCAGTTCGGTGGGATATTACTCTGCTCCGTGGGGTCTCGCCGTTGACGTTCCCGTTCCTGCTGATTATGACGGCGACGGAATTACAGACATGGCCGTTTTCCGCCCGACCACCGGCGATTGGTATGCCTATAGCAGCGACGCCAACAACGGAACGTACATAAACGCCACATGGGGCAATTACGGAGACCAACCTGTTCCCGGCTACTACAACGGTGACGCTAGGGCCGATTTCGCAGTTTGGCGGCCCACTACGGGTGCATGGTTCACGATGACAAATGAGGAATCGCCCAACCCGACCACCTATGACTATCAGGTCCTCGGTGTGCCCGGCGATCAGGCGGTTCCCTCGGCTTATATCAAACAAATCGGATCGTCCGTAACAGCGGATGAATTGAACCAGGAACGCCTCAAACCCAAAAATGCTACCGGCGGCACGGATCTCTATTCGCAGAACTTCGGCTGGAGTAGCGGTCTTGTCGGCCTGCCGGGCCGGTCTGGTCTAAATGCCGGTTTCGGTATGGGCTACAACTCGCTCATTTGGCTCAAGCAGGGCAGCTCGATGATATTCGACCCCGACACCAGCAATATCTCGCCCGGTTTCCGTTTCGGTTTCCCCACGATCGAGCCGGTTTATTATAGCGACAATCTGAAGGATACCTTTGCGTACATGATGGTGACGCCATCCGGCGGGCGTGTCGAGTTTCGCCAAACGGCCGTTAGCAACAAGTACGATACCGCCGATTCCTCATACACACAGCTTGTAACTACAGGTGCCACCAACCCCAACGACCCTGTAGAAGACATTACAATCAAGGTAACAACCACTGACGGCACACAGATGAGCTACGTTTGGAAGGCCGGCGCATTCCGCTGTACTCAAATAAAAGACCGCAACGGCAACTATATCTCGAACACCTATGATGACGACTATGGCCGGCTCACAACCGTCACCGACACTCTCGGACGCGTCATAACCGTCAACTACGACGGCGGAGGTTATCCCACCACCATCACCCAGACATGGAAGGATACCAACGGTTCCGGTTCTAACCTTACTCACACCTGGGCAACCTTTACCTATACGACGACCCAGATAAGTACCGATTTCGACGGGCTCACTGTATTCGGACCGCCGAATGGAACATATATAAAAGTTCTCCAGAAGGTGACCCGCTCGGATGGCACCCATACCGATTTTCTCTACAACGGTTACGGGCAAGTGTACAAGGTCAGCAACATCGCCGCCGATAATACTTCCCACGTCCTGAACCACGTTCGCACCAATCTCGAGTCACCCGCGGCGGATCAGACCGACTGCCCGCGCTTTACCGAGACCAAATCTTTTATTGAGAACTTCAACAGCGGCAGCGAGATCACCATTAACAATACGCTGACGACCGGGCAGACTTACTCGGTTCCCGCCGATTCGGGCACGGCGACAAGGATACAGGTATGGATGACCGGCCATCCGGACAACCTCCGCTCCAACACGTTTGTCGGCTCTTCCGGTTGGAATGAAGGCCTTCCCATCGCCACCGAGGACTGCCTCACGACAACCTCTACCTGCTCCGAACGCAAACGTTGGACATGGACCGAATGGACGCAGGACAATACGAGCGCTTCATACCCCATAAACCCTCGCGTTGTGGAATCGCAGGTTGGCGACGGCACGAATACAAAACGCTCGGAAACCGAATATTACGTATATCCCTCGACGAACGTATCTGTCTATGGCCTGCCCAAGGAATCGATCGTTTATAAGAGCGATCTTTCCACCACCGAGAAAAAGGTCATCTACGGTTATAATCTGCACAATGATTATACGATCAACCGGATCATTGGCCTGCCCGAGGATACGCATGTTTACGGCTACGATCAGGATCCACTATCCAGTGGATTGAAACTTGTCTCTAAAACTAGCTACGTCTATGACGAGGGCAGCTTCGGCGACTCGGACCTTGAACAGAACATTTCCCCCGTCCAGCACGACAACACGAATTACTCGGCGAGTTTTACCAAACGGGGCAATCTAACCTCGGTCAAACGCTGGGACGTATATGCATCGGGTTCTCCTGAGTACGCCGTCACATCCAGCCAGAAATACAACACCGCCGGCAGCGTGGTCTCCAAGACCGATCCGGTTGGCCGGACTGTAAAGATCGGTTACGCCGACAGCTTCAACTCGACCGTTTCCGGCAGTACCTATGCGTACCCAACCAAGCTAACCGATCCTGCTGATATCTTTTCGACCGTAAAATACCGCTACGATATTGGCGCCAATGTTGAGGCCGTAAGCCCCGCGCCCAACAGCACAACTAAAACGTCAAAAAGGATTTTCGATTCACATGGAAGGATCGAACGAAACTCCATCTACCTTGGCGGCAATGAGCACTCTTACGTTCGGTATGTCTATCCAAATACCGGAATAGAATCTCAAACCTACGCTCCGATCGTTGACGCCGATGGCGACACCAACATCGCCGAGGACGAGGTATTAACGACATCGCTGCACGACGGCGCTGGCCGCGTCCGCATGAGCAGGTCCGAAAATCCCGGCAGCAGCGGCGGATTCACGGGGCAGAAGATCGAATACGACATCCTCGGCCGTATAGAACGCCAATCTGTCCCGACTGAGCTCGATTCCGACTGGGATGCAGCAGGCGACGACTTAACGCGTGGTTTCCTCTGGACCTACCAGAAATACGACTGGATGGGCCGTGTAGTCCGCAAAATAAACACTGACGGCACGGATTCCCCGACGGCAAACGATTCCGACGTGTTTATCTCTTACGACGGCTGCGGATGCGCCGGCGGTCAGGTGACAACCATTCAGGGTGAAAACATCATCGAAAATAATTGGCAGGACAACTCGGCCGTTACAAAAGGCCGGAAAACGCAGAAAGCTTATGCCGATCACTTGGGTAGAAATTTTAAGACCGAAACGATGAACTGGGACGGCTCGACCGTATACTCGACGGTCCTTAACACCTATAACGGTAGGGACCAGGTCCTAAACGCACGCCAGTATTCCGGCACCACATCGAGTTCGACTCACCAGGATACGGTTATGGAATACGACGGGCACGGAAGGCTTAAAACCAGGCATCTCCCGCAGCAGAATACCGGTACCCATCTCGACTACAATTACAACGCGGATGATAGTGTTCTCTCGATAACCGATGCGCGCGGAGCTTCGACAAATTACACGTACACCGATCTCGGCCAGGTGGAGGAGGTCAGTTATACGGTTCCTACAAGTTCTCCGATCGAGGTTCCTGCCGATGTTACGTTTACGTACGACGATCTCGGAAATCGCACCGCGATGGTTGACGCACTCGGCCGCGTGGATTATGAATACAATGAGCTGTCTCAAATGACCGCGGAAACCCGCGACTTCAACGATTCTCTTTTCATGGCGCCGATTTCAGGCAGCAAATTCAAACTCGAATATACCTATAGTCTTTCCGGGCAGCTAAAATCGCTCAAGGACCCGTTTGGCGACCAGATTAATTACGCATTTGATAAAGCAGGACGGCTCAATACGGTTACCGGGTCCACTTCTTTTCATGGAATTACCACGTATTTCCAAAGCCCTGGCTATCGCGCATGGGGAGGATTGGAAAGCCTCAGTTACGGAAATGGCACCACCATGAGCGTGACGTACAATAATAGTCTACGGGCGATTAACTCCAAAATGACAAAAACCGGCCCGGATACTGTCATGGAAAGTGACTATAACTATTATGCCGATGGCTCGCTCCGAAAGGTGGACGATCTCGAGGACGAAAAATTCGATCGCCTGAACACCTACGATCATATGGGCCGGCCCGCCAGCGCCAAATCGGGACTCGAAGCACGAGGCGGAACACCGACCGAGATTCAATTAAACGATCTCCCATACCGTCACACCTATTCGTATAACGCCTTCAATAATCTAACGGACCAGGAAAACTTTGGCTGGGGTGTCGATCATTACGATCCGACCTATACTTATTCGAATAACCGCATCACAGACACTTCCTCTACATTCGATGCCGATGGACGTATGCTCTATAATGCAGCAACAGGTTTTCCGACCGATTCGAAATACGATGCTGCGGGAAGACTGGCGCTTTATCACACCTGGTTGGCCAGCGCGAGGGAAAGAGAGGTCGGGCGTATCTATAACGGTGACGGCCGTGAGGAAAAAAGGACCGAGCGGAATTATAGCGAAACCGAGCCCGAGGTTTGGGAATGGGAAGTTGAAGCGCCGAGATACTACATTCGCTCGACAGTGCTTGGCGGCGACGTGGTGACCGATGTCAATTCAGACGGTGTTAAACAGCGCACCTATGTTCGCGCCGGTTCCCAGGTTATCGCGTGGCAAAACGGAACGACGGCCTATTGGGGAGAAGTGGTTTTTCAACACTGGGACGCATCGGGAATGAGCTATCGTACCAGCCAGGGAGACGGAACGATAAACGATTCCCGGGGCTACGAGGGCGCGCCCGGCGAACTAACCCCGATGGGCGGAAACGTCGGGAACGAGGGACCTGTCACGGTTATTCCCGGTTGTCCCGGATGCGAATTGATAAACGAAAACATGCCCATGCACTACGATCCTTGGGGGCAAAAATTCACTATGGATGGACTTCCCATCAACGCGGAAGAGGCACACAACGCGCTTGCGGCGGGCAGGGCCGCAAGGGTAGTTCAGGATGACCGGGGACGCGATGTCACACTCGGGGTCGGAGTAAATTTGGGATTAGGTCTATTTGTGCTACCGGGAAGTATCGGAGAAGATGCAGTTCCGCCCGGAGCCCCCGAGGATGGACGTGGATACGCGACATATGATCGCTACCTCTATTTCTCGGATAAGCCGATAATTGATGCCGGTATGTATCACAAACCGGGTCGAGCAAGGAATTTCGCCATAGAGAGGCAGGATGACTTCGACGCCTTAAAACGCTGGCTTTCCGAGTGCATAAAGGATTTATACGGTGAAGCTGGAATAAAATTTGACGATTTTAGCGAAACACGAACCTCCAACGCAACTCTAGGACGTGATCGTTTGCCAAAATCCTGGGGTTGGACGTCTATATATGTCAAGGGGGACCTAAGGACAATATATAACAATAACACATCCGTGACGGCACGAAGGATGTCGGAAGATGTAGCAAATGCCGAAAAACAACCGCTAAGGACGATCGATGTTATGGGCATGACCAATGATAAAAGTCCCTACTATAACTTTACAGCGAGCGACCGAGATCTATATCCTGATCGAGGGCATCATCCTACCCTTCGAAGCGCCCTCGGCGGGAACATATCGACTCAAATTCATGAGTTAGGAAATTCTCTGGGCGCAATCGCTTTTAATAGTTCAACAGTAGACAATGGGCCGGGGGTAGATGGAGATTGGGGCTATAGGTTAGGAAGTTGTGTAGAATTGAAATTGTCCGGTTATTTATTTAAATTGCGAAATCCGCCACCTGTCGGGCTTTAGACGGTTCCGTATCGGATAAGTAGGCAAATATTGCTTCATTAGGGGAGAAAATATGTATCGATGGATATTAACTTTGGCGTTGTTTTGCTGGTTTACCCCGGTTCAGGCTCTAGGTCAATTGATCCCATCATACCCGATAAAATCAGGCAGTGCGACGGTCTCTAAAACTTCAGATGCTTGGCGCGTAAAGTCCGAGAAGTTACGTTTGGCCGAGGACGATCTAAAGCTGGTTTATTTTGCCGACGAACAAACCGGGTGGATTTCTGATGGCGGAAATCTCTATAAGACTATCAATCGAGGTAGCACATGGAACAAAATTGCGCTAGACACGCCTGAATCTGGAAAGATCGAGAAGATCCAATGTACAAGCCTGTCTTTTTGCTGGCTGCTGGTACAAGGGAGATCGACTTGGAACGGAAAAAATGAGGAGAACTTCTACTATCTTTACAAATCGACGGACGCAGGTACGACATGGTTGCTTAACCGAAATGAAATCGGCATAGCTTTGAATAGTGTGTTATTCACTCGTTCAGGCAATGGTTGGCTCGTAGGCACCGCTTCTCCTTTTGATTACCATCGATCTCGCGCTTACGCATTAGTCACGCGCGATAATGGTCAAACATGGCAGGATGTGGGTAAAAATATTTTGGACTCGCTACCTGATCCTTCGACCCCCTTTGAGAGATACGCTAACAATCAATTGATTGGAGTAACAGCCCTTAAAGATGGCTCTGTGAGAATAGCGACCTTTGACCATCGTATTCTTCGAACCATGGACGGTGGAATTGCTTGGTTTGGTCAAGATATAAAACGGGATTTTCAGGAGGGTCTGAATTTCTTTGATTTCGGCAGCACTAACGAGGGGCGGTTGTGGATGGTGGGCAGTGCCGCTCGAGAAGAAGGAACCGGAAGTGCATTAATAATTGAAATTGGAGAAAACAACTGGGTTCGTCAGGAGGCCGGGAGCATATATTTATCTGATCTTATCTCGGTTCATGGAGATAAGTTTTATGCTTGCGGATATGAAGAGACCGTTCGAGATAATGGTGATAAAAAGGAGTTTATTAAGACAGGTGTAGTTTTTGAGATTACAAATTCGGGACGAGTTTGGACCCCTATCCATCGTGATCCATCGGTGGAGAATATCAGATCAATTTCTCTAACAGGGGGGAAAAGTATGCTTGCCGTTGGAGACAAGGGAAGAATGTTCTGGTTGACTCGTAAATAAGATGCCTTCTCATGAGGTAGTTTCATTGCGACTTTTGATAAAAACATAAATCGTTCCAAAACGCGGAACGCGCCATTTCCGCCTAAACGCCTTGTAAATAAAGGGTAACGCGCCATCCCGCCGCGTTCCCTCCCGGAACACGTTCGGAACGCGTCCGCCGCGATTTGTATTCAATAGAAACCCGCGATTTCTACAAAACCCCGCGATTTTCGGAAGTTTTCTAAAACTTCGCGGTTTGGCAGCCCTAACAAAAAATCGTTCCACCCCTGGAACGCACCCCGAAAACCGCCCAAACCCTTATTTTATCTGCCCCTCGCCGCGCATTCCCGTGTTCCACCCCGGAACAAAACTGGAACAAGCTGCGGCGATTTACCCCACTTTCGCTCATTATCTTTTTTAACATCCGCGGATTTGCTAAAATGCTCGTGTTCTTCTTACCGTTAACGGAGCAATT
>Ga0193752_1003816_pt1 | contig 10137 bp, 7 predicted proteins | sample H1c1metaG_FD_144924 | JGI IMG/M metagenome (GOLD analysis project Ga0193752, IMG submission 144924) | Soil microbial communities from a riparian zone of the East river system, Colorado, United States - H1c1 | ecosystem: Environmental > Terrestrial > Soil > Riparian zone | place: USA: East River...
AAATACGACACACAGTTTGCGCCTGCCAGTGAAAATGACATCCTGGGTATGTCACTCGTGAACATGCGCAATAACCTTATTGAAAACGAACGCAGAGACAAGGAACGGAACTGGATCGTGAGAGGCGTTGCAGAGATCAGTGAAATTCTAAGGATGCACGACTCCCTCGATGAGCTTGGCGAAGATGTCATCAAATTTATTCTAAGCAAGATCGGGGCGATACAAGGCGCTTTTTATGTTGTAAACGAAGACACAAATAGCAAGCCCGTTATTGAAATGCGCGCCAGCTATGCTTATAGCCGTAAAAAATACCTGAAGGCAAAATTCAAATTTGCTGAAGGCCTGGTGGGACAGGCAGCTGCCGAAAAAGATACGGTGCTGAGAACCGAAGTTCCCATTGATTATGTCACCATCACATCCGGTATCCTCGGCGACCAACGACCAACCTGTATTCTCATCGTGCCCCTGATCACGAATGAAGAAGTATACGGAGTGCTGGAGTTCGCGGGATTCAAAAAATTCGATCAGTCACAGGTAAAATTTGTTCAGGAATTGAGTTTGATCCTCGCCCGGACTATTTTCAATATCAAAGTGAACGAGCGCACCCGCACCCTGCTTGCTGAATCGCAGGAGATGAGTAATGAGCTGAAAGAAAAGCAGGAAGTGCTTCGCCAGAACGCTGAAGAAATGCAGGCCACACAAGAAGAGCTTCAGCGGTCCAATCAAAAACTCGAAGAGCAGATCGAAGAAGTGAACCGCACACAAAAGCGTATGCAGCTTTTGCTGGAGAATGCTTCCGAGGTCATCACCATTTACGAAGAAGACGAAAGCATCCGCTACATGTCTCCTTCCGTTGAAACCATTTTAGGCTACGGCCAGAAAGAACTGATCGGCAAAAGCGATATCGACAAAGTACATCCTGATCATCGCACTGTTTATAAAGATTTCTTCAGGAAAATGAAGGACAGTCCTGACGAAAAAATTACTGTCCAGTATGCATACAAAGCCAAAGACGGCAGCTACATGTGGATAGAGTCTTTGGGTACAAACTTCATGTCGAACCGCGTCATCCATGGATACCTTCTCAACTCGCGCGATATCACCGAGCGCAGAAGAGCAGAGCAGGAGCAGCGTATGCGAAGCAAGATGCAGGCACTCTCAGAAAACTCACCCGATCTTATTACACGACTGGAAGACGGATCGATCTCCTATATCAACCCTATTATTGAAGCGTATACAGGAAAAGGTCCCGAGAACTTCCTCAACAAAAAAGCAAAAGAAACCGATCTTGATGCACACGTTCTGGAAAGCTGGTTAAAGATCGTTGAGCAGGTAAACGCCACCAGTGCAAAGGTCGCCACCGAGATGGATTTCCCTTCCGAGATGGGCAGACGCGTAATGCAGGTAAATGCTATTCCTGAATTTGATGAATCTGAAAAACTCGAATCCGTGCTTGTTGTGTCTCACGACATCACAGATCGTAAGATCATTGAATTGGAGATCCAGAATAAGAACAAGAAGATCACTGAAAGTATTAACTATGCCAAGCGCATACAGACCGCCATATTACCCAATACACGTCTGATCAACCGTGCCTTGCCCGATTCATTTATACTTTACAAACCGCGCGATGTTGTATCTGGTGACTTCCCCTGGTTTGTGCAGATCAAGGATGATATTTTCATTGCCGCGGTTGACTGTACCGGGCATGGCGTGCCAGGCGCTTTGTTATCATTGATCGGTTACTTCCTGTTGAATGATATTGTGCGAAGCCGCAAGATCACCGAGCCCGGAAAGATCCTCGACTTGCTCGATGAAGGCGTTACTACAACATTGCGCCAGGATGAAGATGCTACCACCAAGGATGGAATGGACATAGCGCTTTGCAAGATCAATATCGAAGCAGGCGAAGTGGAATACGCAGGTGCACACAGGCCTCTGTACTTTATGAAAAACGGGGTAATGGAAGAGATCAAAGGAAATAAATTCCCAATAGGCGGAGGTATATATAAGAACCAGACTAACTTTACTAATACAAAAGTGAAGTTAGGTAAAGGTGATTCCATCTACTTCAGTTCAGACGGTTTCCCCGATCAGTTTGGCGGAACAGAAGGTCGAAAATTCGGACCGAAAAGAACGCGGGAAACTATTGAACGTGTTTACAATATGCCCATGAAAGACGCCATCCATGTGTTTGATACGGAGTGGGAAGGCTGGAGGGGCGACACCAAACAAACAGACGATGTTCTATTAATTGGAATTAAATTTTAACCTATACCACTGGCCCTAAAAGCCATGTGGTTTAGTTAAAAAACTTTATAACTTAGCAAACTACAAACAGTAAAATCCCTTTTTGACGCATGAACTTTATCTATGACCTGCACACCACCATGATGTCACAGAAGTTGATTCTGGTATACCAGGGCGATTTCACCCAGGAAACTACGAAATCGATTCTGGCCATGGCTGAACGTAACATTGATTCTTCTGGAGAAGAGTCCAACATCAAACGTAAAGTATTTAACGTGATGGTTGAATCGCTTCAGAATATCGTCAAGCACAGCGATGAGCTGGTGGATGGCCAAACCAGAAGCCATGCTGCGATCTTTCTTATTGGGCGTGAAGCGGAGAAGTATACCATCATGTCTGGTAACCCCATTCGCAAAGCCAATATTCCAAAGCTGAAAGAAAGCCTGGAGAAGATCAATGCTTTGGATAAAGAGGGACTAAAGGAGCTATATAAAGATATCATCAAGAATACCACGATCTCCGAAAAGGGCGGAGCGGGACTGGGGTTTGTAGATATGGCTAGAAAATCCGGTGGCAAGCTTGAGTTTGAATTCCCTGAAATGTCAGCTGAGTATTGCTTTTTCAGTCTGAAAGTAAACGTGCCGCGTGAATCCGCCGAATAATTAATTTAAGTAGAACAGAACAATAAATGCGTATATACCATGGAAATCTTAAATCTTGAAGGAACAGAAGATACACCAAAAATAATCCTAGATAAGAAGAACGGCATCTTTGAAATTTCAGGCCGTTCACTGCCGGAAGACTCTGCTGAATTTTACAGACCTGTGCTGGAATGGATACAAAAGTACGGCAGCGAATCTAACCCTTCTACTGACTTTGTGTTTAAACTTGAATACTTTAATACCGCGTCTTCAAAGTTAATATTGGATGTTCTCTCCGCGTTGGAGGATATCAAAGGCATGAAAATTCAGTGGTATTTCCATGAAGATGATGAAGACATGGAAGAAGCAGGGCAGGAGTTTTCCGAACTTGTTGAAATACCCTTCGAGTTTAAAACCTACTAAGAAAGGGATTACGAATACTCTTCGGTTACCTGCCAGTTTTGTTTCCTTGCTATAGGCGATAAAATGGAAGGTAACCGATATTTTTTTGTAGCTTTATAAATTACTTTTAGCCCAACCATCCTGAAACATGAGTGAGGAAATACTCAAAGCCTTGACGCAGCTTTTTGCCATTATTACAAAGCAGGACGGCGGGGTTACAGCAAAAGAACGTCAATACGTTATCACTTTCTTTCAAACCGAGCTCGACAAAGCTTCGGTCAATGATTATCTCAAATTATACGACGAATTCTCAGGCTACGGAAAAGCCGAAGAAGACGATGGCAGATCCAAGCTCACGTCCGTAAAAGACTCTGTTAAAACCCTCGGGATCTGTAAAAAGATCAATAAAACCCTCACTCAAAAACAAAAAGTAGTTGTACTGATCAAGCTGCTGGAACTGGTGGCTTCCGACAAAAATTTCACCCCCCAGCGAAAAGAGATCATCAATACCGTATCTACCGTTTTTAACATCGTTAAAGATGAGTATGACCTGATCGAAAATTTTGTCACCACCGAAAATTCAAGGTTCCTCAATTTCCAGGATATCCTGATCGTTAACGCAGACGAATCAGGCGAACCAGGGAAATTATACAAGCACGTTCATGGCCATATCCACGGAGATCTGATCTTTATGCGGGTCAGAAGCGTGGAGATGTATTTCACAAAATACCTCGGCGATGAACTCAACCTGCTGAATGGCTTCACCATGCAGATGAACAGGGCCTACCTTTTCTCGCATGGCAGCACAATCAAAACACAAGCCGGTGATGCCCTTTATTACAGCGACATTGTTGCAAACTTCAATGAAGAGCTCAAAACCACTAAGCTTTCATTTAATGCCACCATCGATGAGCTCAAGTTCCCCAATGGCGGTATCGGACTAAGAAACGTTAAAGTGATGGAAGGTCCCGGAAAACTTATCGGGATCATGGGCGCCAGCGGGGCCGGAAAAACAACATTGTTGAATGTACTGGCCGGATTAGTGAAGCCTACGCAGGGGCAAATCCTCATCAATGGCTTTGACCTGCACACGCAAAAAGACAGGATCCATGGCGTGATCGGTTTTGTTTCGCAGGATGATCTGCTCATCGAAGAACTAACGGTTTATCAAAACCTGTACTATAACGCGAAGCTTTGTTTTGCACATTTCACCGAGCCCCAGCTTCAGGAAAGAGTGATGCAGGTGTTGGAAAACCTGGGACTTGATCAGCGTAAAGACCTGCGTGTAGGCAATGCGCTGGATAAAACAATTTCAGGTGGTCAGCGTAAACGTCTTAACATCGCACTTGAACTTATCCGCGAACCGGCCATCCTCTTCCTGGATGAGCCCACTTCAGGTCTTTCATCACGCGACTCTGAGAATGTAATTGACTTGCTGAAAGAGCTCTCGTTAAAGGGCAAACTTATATTTGTCGTCATCCATCAGCCCTCGTCAGACATTTACAAAATGTTTGACAAGATGATCATCATGGATACCGGAGGATACCCGGCATATTATGGAAATCCGGTTGAAGCGGTAACCTATTTCAAAAAAGCAACCCTTCAGGTCGACAGCAACCGCGGCCAGTGCGAGACCTGCGGTAATGTAAATCCCGAACAGATCTTCAATATCATTGAAGCGAAAGTAGTGGATGAATATGGCCAGCCTACCAACAAACGAAAGATCACACCGCCACAATGGTATGACCTTTACAAAGAGCATTTTAAAATAAACCGGGTGGAAGATGTGCGCGAAGAGCCGCCACATTCGCTTACACTGCCCAATAGAATTAAACAAACCTGGATCTTTACGCTGCGCGATACTTTATCCAAGCTCAGCAATAAGCAATACCTGCTGATCAATTTGCTGGAAGGCCCGTTGCTCGCGCTGATCCTCGCCATGATCATCAAGTACAAAAGTGCGCCGGGAGGAAATGAATACCTTTTCAGGTTTAACGAGAACATTCCTGCTTTCATGCTGATGAGCATTATTGTAGCCTTGTTCATGGGGCTCACCGTCAGTGCTGAAGAGATCATCCGCGACCGAAAGATCCTGAAACGCGAATCGTTCCTGAACTTAAGCTGGAATAGTTATCTGGTATCAAAGCTCATTATTCTTTTTGCCCTTTCTGCGATCCAGACCTTCACCTTTGTTTTACTGGGTAACCTGATCCTGGAAATAGAATGGAAAATGCTCATGCCTTTCTGGTTTGTGCTCTTCAGCGTGTCCTGTCTTGCCAACGTGCTCGGATTAAACATTTCTTCTGCGTTCAACTCAGCGGTTACCGTGTATGTTTTAATTCCACTTTTGCTGATTCCGCAAATGATCCTCAGTGGCCTTCTGTTCAGCTTCGATAAACTGAACAATTTTATAAGCACAAAAGGAAAAGTTCCGGTAGTGGCAGATATGATGGCATCCCGGTGGGCCTATGAAGCCATGGCGGTGTACCAGTTCAAAAGTAATTCGTTTCAAGAACCCTATTACGACCTCAGTAAAATAGAATCCCAGTCCGATTTTCGTTCTTCATTCCTGGTGGATGAGCTGAACAAAAGAAGAAAATCCATCGCAGAAAATCTGACAGAAAAAAATGATTCGGTCCGGCAGTTGATGCAGAAAAATCTGACCATTATTCAGACCACTGTTCAGAATGATTTTTATAAAAAAGGACTGGAAGGCATTGATTTTACAACGCCCTGGCCTCTTGAAAAATATACACCTGCGTTTGATAAAAAATTGGAAGATTATTTCGCAGCGTATAAAAAATTCTATCAGGATATCTATAACAAGGCAGTGGCGGCACGTGAAAAAATGATCGTTGCCAAAGAGTCAGAAAAAGGCTCCGGTTATAATCTCAATCACTATAAAAATCATTACTACAGCGAGAGCCTGGCAGACCTGGTAACCAATGTTTCAGAGAAAAACAGGATAATTGAGTATAACGGACAGTTAGTGCAGCAAATCAATCCGATTTTTCTGGATCCACAGCCTGCAAACGTTATGGATTACAGGGCACATTTCTTCGCACCAAAAAAGAACCTGTTCGGAGCTGTGGTGAGCACTTTTTGGTTTAACGTGCTTGTCATTTGGATTATGACACTATTTCTGTATATCACACTGTATTTTGAATTGCTGAGAAGGTTTGTGGATTCGTTTGGAAAAATGCCTGGAAAAGTGAATCTGCCCAAAGTAGGTTTACCAAAAAAGAAATAACGCATTTACGTAACGTTTTGGCTGGGAATGCTGAATTTTTAACTTTGTGGACGCATAATTTTATGACTATGAGAATTATTACCGCGGGCCTGATCCTTTCGATCTTTTTTGCCTGTAGTTCCTCTAAAAAATCAGAGGAACAGGCATTTTTGGAAGGCCTCGATACAACAAAAGCCGAGGGACCCACCATTTCTGAAGAAGTGATCGGAGATATTTTACAATCCATACCGGCTCCACTGGAGATCTCCGTTTTGTTAAAAGAATCCGGCAAAAAGTATAATGTCGCATACCTGAATTCCCCCGACAATGTATCCAAGTATAACAGCAATTATAAAAAAGCGCTGAACCTGGGTGTATACGGTACTGATCTCGGGTATACTAATATATACGAGCAAAATCAGGACGGTATCAAATACATGGCCTCCATTAAAGAACTTGCCGATGGTCTCAATATCGGACAGTTTTTCGAAATAGAAACGATTGGAAGACTCGCTACCAATAGCAAAAATCTCGACTCTCTTCTGCTCATTACAACACAAAATTTTAACAGGATCAACCACCACCTTCAAACACAGAGCCGTGCTAATTTAAGTGTGCTCCTGCTCACTGGTGGCTGGCTTGAAGCGGTACATGTTATATGTGAGGTTGGCAAAGCGAATCCTGACAACAAAGAAATGCGGGAAACAATCGGTGAGCAGAAAGTTATTCTGGAAAACATCATTTTACTGCTCTCTTTCTACAAAGAAAGCGATCCCAATATGGCATCATTATTGACTGACATGGAAGGACTAAAAAAATCCTTCGAAAAAGTAAACATTACCTATACTTATAAAGAGTCGACTTTCGAGATCGTGGATGGCGTTATGGTTATCAAAGATAACAGCACAAGCACCATTGATATCACACCTCAGAATGTTGAGGAAATCAGCTCAATCATTTCAACTATCAGAACTAAGATCACCAGCTAATATTGATTAATAGGAGACATTATGAAAAAGTTACTCATTTTTGTTTTTTCTGTTTGTGTTTTAAGCACCATGGATGTTATTGCGCAGTGTAACGCTGAAAATCTCAGTACGCAATGTATCCCTAAACTCGCATCAGGATTTAATTTTTTGAAAAGTTATAAAATTGAAAAGGGCGGAAAGGAATTCGTAGAATACTCTTACGTATTTACAAAAGGCACCCAATACATGATCAACATTTGTGCTGCCGGAGCAAACACTGATGGTATCGTTGTAAGTCTTTTCGATTCCAACCGCAATAAGGTAGCCAGCAGCAAGGTGCAGGGCCAGTTCATTTCTGCCATTGCTTATCCCTGCAACACCACCGGGATCTATTATATCCAGTACACCTTTGATGGTTCCACAAGCTACTGCGGCGGAAGCGCACTCGGATTTAAAAGATAATTTCGACACGCTAAAGTGTCTGACAAATAATCAGAAAGAGGCTTCAACTGAAAGCCTCTTTTTTTATTTTACTGCTTGCTATGACGGTAAATGAATTAGATTTTTCCTTTAAAGCCCGCTACTACAAACTGGGAGAGATCAATGCCAGTACAAAACAGGTTTGGTTTGTATTGCATGGCTACGGTCAGCTCGCACAGTATTTCATAAGAAAATTCAGTGTCCTTGAAGAACAAAATATCTGTGTTATAGCGCCCGAAGGATTGTCGCGTTTTTATCTGGAAGAACTTCAAACTACAGGCCGTAAAAATAATCGCGTTGGCGCCACATGGATGACGAAAGAAAACCGCCTGACGGATATTGAAAATTATATTCAATATCTCAATGCCGTGTATGCGCTGGAAATAAAAGACAATTCTAAACCAGTAACTGTTTTAGGATTCTCCCAGGGATCAGCAACCGCTTCGCGATGGGTGTTAAGTGGAAAAATAAATTTTGAACGTCTTGTTTTGTGGGCGGGAATGTTGCCTCCGGATATGAACTTCGATGCCGGCTCAAAACTTCTTGAAAAGAAAGGTGTTTATTTAGTATACGGAAAAGCTGATCCGTTTCTGACAGATGACCGCTTCGCAGAAATGCATACCCTGGCAAAACAATTGAACACCGAAATAAAAGAAATTACTTTTGAAGGAGGGCATGACATAGATCAGTCTGCACTTTTGAAATTGATGTAGACTCCTAGGGATGTCATCCTTCTTAAGGATGACATCCCTAATGACAACTCACTAAGCTCTTCTCACCAACGTGCTGCTTGCCTGTGCCGTAGGAAAAACTGTGATGTCAGCCAGCACCACATGGGCTGGAACTGAAAGAACGTAAAGAATAATATCGGCAATGTCAATTGCTTTTAACGGCTCGAGTCCCTTGTAGACAGTAGAAGCTTTTTCATTATCTCCTTTGAACCTGACGATTGAAAATTCCGTGTCCACCATTCCCGGGTTGACCGAAGTAACCTTGATCCCAAAAGGATTCAGATCCAGACGCATACCGCGCGTTAAAGCATCCACAGCAAATTTGCTGGCGCAATAAACATTTCCGTTTGGGTAAACTTCTTTGCCGGCAATGGAGCCCAGATTGATAATGTGTCCTGTCTTTCTTTCCGTCATCCCGGGGATCACTTCGCGCGAAACGTAGAGCAATCCTTTTACATTGATGTCCATCATCGCGTCCCAATCTTCGAGACTTCCCGTCTGTATGGGATCCAGTCCATGAGCATTTCCTGCATTGTTGATCAGCACATCAATGTTTTTCCAGTCTCCGGATAAAGATGCGATCGATTTTTTTACTTCATCTTTATCGCGAACATCAAAAGACAAAGTCGTTACTGCTGTTACTGCAGACAGTTCCGTTTTTAGTTTTTCGAGTCTGTCTTGCCGTCTTCCGCAAAGTATGAGTTTGTAATCTTTACTGGCTAGTAACCGGGCTGTAGCTTCTCCTATACCGGAAGTTGCGCCTGTGATCAAAGCAATTCTTTTACTCATCGTATTAAATAATCAGGTAAAACTCCAGCGAAGATCGAAAAATATTGGTTACTGGAAAATCAGATACAATGCGACCATGTTTGTATTGACCCGCTCCAACGGCAGACCATACTTATTGGTGCGATTGTCCAACACATCTACCATGCCCCGCGAAAAACGGAGCTCGGGAGAAAATTTGAACAGCGGATAATAAATATCCAATCCAAAACCAATATCGAGGCTCAGGTTTGCGCCCGTAACCTCAAGGGTGGTGGTAACATTTTCGATATCCTTTTTCCCGGAGGCTTCAATGCCTGGTTTTATACCTCCAACCATATACATCCGGAGATTTTCCCTGCGCTCGGATTTGAATTTGATCAGTATTGGAAATTCTACCATGGTGGTTTCCACCAGCTGTTCTTCGGTTTTTGTATCGTCTGTAAAAAGATAGCGGAGCTTGTGTTCATAGAATGACACTTCCGGTGTGATGCGCAGGTCCCATAGCTCATCAAGTCTGTAGTTCACAAGAAACCCCAGCGAGAAGCCTGGCGACCAATCCGGCTGCACAGCGTAGACAGTGTCAAATTGCGGTGTAACAAAAGTATCTGAGTACTTGATCTGGTAAGCGGATGTATGCAGACCTATGAGGAAACCATAGGTCAGTTTTT
>Ga0193752_1003817_pt1 | contig 10132 bp, 5 predicted proteins | sample H1c1metaG_FD_144924 | JGI IMG/M metagenome (GOLD analysis project Ga0193752, IMG submission 144924) | Soil microbial communities from a riparian zone of the East river system, Colorado, United States - H1c1 | ecosystem: Environmental > Terrestrial > Soil > Riparian zone | place: USA: East River...
GTGCACGGCGGCCACGTCACGTAAGCGATGCAGCCCTTGAGCGCCACACCGATGCGCGCCGCGTGCATGATCGCGTTCTCCTCAGCGTGGCAAACGAGCGGGTACTTCATCTCGCGGTTGGCGAGGCGATCCACGTTGTCCTCGATGCCCCGCGGGAAGCCGTTGAAACCGGTGCTGCGAATTTCGCGGTCCGGTCCCACGACGACGCACCCAACCTTGGTGGAGGGGTCCTTGCTCCAGCCCGAAATGTGCCGCGCCAGCTCTAGAAATCGCGCATCCCAGTTGGCCATGGCCCACCAATACTCGTCGCGCTCAGCCTTTGCATAGCGCTGTCTTGCGATTCCGACCTTTCCACGGTCTGGCGGCCACCTTTCGAAAGCGAGCATCTAAAGGCGGTTTATCGGATGCGCTCACTCTGTGTCATCGAGTATGGTTCCCGCGTGGGTTGTTGCTGGTCGGATGCTGTTGTCCGCCGGCCCGCTGCGCGCGCGCAGTGGTGGCTGGCTCCCCTTGTCCTGGGCCTGCTGTCGTTCAGCGCGTGCTCGGTCGAACGCACCCCGGAGCTCTCGGAGAAGACCCGAACGCTCGCCGTGCTGCCGGACCGCATGGTCGGCGACGTAGACGTCATCGACGAGGATAAATTCGGCCAGGGTCCCGACCAAGGTCCGATCACCGACAACGAGGTCGGCGGCATGAAGTGCGGCGGCATCTTCTGCCCGTTCGTGACCGCGCCGGTCGAGCAGTGCTGCACGGACGCGGTCGACGTGAATCTCGGCACCGCGCGCACCACCGACCGCTGCGGCTTGAGCTTCGCGAACGCCGGCGCGTCGAGCTTCGGCGACGGTTGTTGGCAGCGCGATCAAGCGGGCGTGGTCGACGACGCGTGCGAGCCGCTCCTCTCGTCGACCGGCGAAGAGCTCGAGATCGGCTGCTGCACGGACGAAGGTTACTGCGGGACGATCAACGGTGTGTCGGGCGTCGGCTGCCACTACGCCGCAGGTCAAGAGAAGCGCTTATGCGCCAATGACATCGACACCGGCACCGAGTGCAATCCGCTCGGGGTGTTCGGCGCAGAGATCGAGGTCGACGTGGCGTGGGGCGGTCGGTCCGGCGGCCTGGTCGGGCTGACCGATGACGGCCGCGCTCCGATCACCGTGCATCTTCGGATCGAGGTTCAAGAGATCAGCGGGACGATGGAGATCAGAGGCGCGGCGCGGCCGTGCTCGGTCGACCTGCCGCAGTTCTTCAGCACGACGCTGTGTGAGTCTTACAAACCGATCTTCCCGGACACGATTTGGGAGAGCGCGACGCTGCCGCCGATCGCGGTCACCGGGCGCTACAGCTGTGTGAACCCGGGTTGCGTGCTCTCGATCGACGCGGTGACATCGCTGATCGGCATCGACCTACCGAATCCCGAGGCGCCGTGGCCGCTGCCGCAAGAGACCGCGGCAATCACGTGTGCGGCTGGTAAAGGCGTCAAGTGCTTCAGCGACCATGATGATGACGGCTTGCCCGGCCTCACGATCCAAGTGCGCAATGGCGGCCGAGTGCCTCCTGCCGATATGCCGGACACGACCTGCACCTATTACGACTACTTTGGCGCGCCGCTGTCGGCGAGCGCAGGCGCGCTCGCAAAGGCTGTGCGCCGCGCCGATCGCATCCACCTCGGCACGCGCACCAAGCTCGGCGGCGCAAGCGTGCTCGGTGAGGGCTGCACGAGCGGCGTGGGCACGGGCATCGCGGAGTTCGTCCAATCGCGGGCCTGGGGCTGCATGGTCCAGCCCGGCACGACCGACAATCCGTTCGATCCAATGAGCGCCGCTGGGCCGGAGGACGTGTGCGCATGTCGCCCAGCGCAGGGCCGAAGATCAGGCTGGTTCGCCTCGGTGATCTCGGTGGCAACGTCGACTGCGCAGACGTGCGCAACGCCGCCTATCCCGAGTAGCGCTGCGTCATGCAGCGCTATTTGAAGATGCGCGCTCGCGTGCGCAGTTGATCAATTGCAGCGCGCAAAGCAACGCACAGCGCGGCGAGCGGCATTAAGCGAACGGCTTCCCAACTCCCAGTTTGGGCTGGACTTGAGGGGGGGGCTGCCTATCCTGTCCGGAGTCTGCACAGCCATCTGCGGTGAGCGTCCATGATCAAAGCGTTGAGCATTCTCCTAATCGTGTTCGGTCTCGTGGCCTGTAGCGACAGCGACACGAATCCACCCAATCCAACTCCGAATCCCGATGGCGGTGGCCACGGTGATGGCGATGGAGACGGCGATGGCGACGGAGATGGAGACGGAGATGGAGACGGCGATGGAGACGGTGATGGAGATGGTGATGGAGACGGCGACGGTGATGGCGACGGCGATGGTGACGGCGACGGCGACGGTGACGGTGACGGCGACGGTGATGGAGACGGTGATGGTGATGGTGATGGAGACGGCGACGGTGATGGAGACGGCGACGACGGCTCGAACGGAGACGCGTGCGCTGCTCCGACCGATTGCGACAGCGGTAACTGCGTAGACAACGTTTGTTGCGCGACGGCGTGCGACGACGCACCGGTCTGTCGTCTGAACGAGGGCGCGACCTGCGAGGACGGCGAGACCTGCGTCTATCCCGCCGAGGAGGACGACTCGGACTGCGACGACGGCACCGTCTGTACGTTGGTCGACACGTGCCAGGCCGGCGAGTGCGTACCCGGCGCTGCGCGCGACTGCGACGACGGTAACTTCTGTAAGGCCGACAGCTGCGATCCCGTGGAGGGCTGCCAGCACACCAATACCAACGAAGGTCTGGACTGCGACGACGAAAGCTACTGCAGCGACGACGATGTCTGTATCGCGGGCGTGTGCTCGGGCGAGAGCGTCGATTGCGACGACGGCAACGTGTGCACGACGGATGAGTGCGACCCGGACGATGACGACGGCGACGCGTGCGTCCACATGAACAACACGATGACCTGCGACGACGGCAACGCGTGCACCGACCCCGATACGTGCGGCGGCGGCACGTGCAACAGCACGGCCATCGTCTGCAACGACAACAATCCGTGCACGACCGACTCGTGCAATACGACCTTGGGCTGCCAGACCGCGGCCAACAACGCCGCCGCGTGCAGCGACAGCAATTCGTGCACGATCGGCGACCACTGCATGGCCGGCACCTGCCTGACCACCGGCCCGCGCAACTGCGCGGATGCGACGGTGTGCACGACCGATAGCTGCAACCCGGCCGATACCGATGCCGACCCATGCGTGCACGCCAACAACACTGCGACCTGCAACGATAACAACACCTGCACATCGGCCAGCATCTGCGCTACTGGCACGTGCGGCCCGCAGGGCACCGCGTACTCGGCGTGCGGTCCGAACGCGATCGGCTGCGTCGCCGGCACGCCGAACACGTGCATGTGCGCCACGAATTACGTGAACCTCAACGGCGTCTGCGTGCCGAACGTCAACGAGTGCGAGACGGTCGTGAACGCGTGCGGTGCCAACACCAACTGCACCGACCCGTCCGCGGCGAGTAATAACTGGGTATGCAGCTGCAGGCCTGGCTATTCGGGTGCCAATCCGCAGACCACGGGCTGCGCGAACGTCAATGAGTGCACGGGTAACCCGTGCGGCGCGGGCCGCGGCACCTGCACCGAGAACGCGCCCGGCATGGGCTACTCGTGCTCGTGCGGCACGGACTACACGCCGGTGGACGACGTCGACGCTACGGTCGACCCGACCTGCTCGTGCAACCTCGACGGCACGTTCGCGATCAAGATCACGTCCGAGCTCGCCTGGACCGGCATCGAGAACGTCGAGAACGCTTCGGGCGTGATCATCGAGTCGTGGGCGCTGCGCCAGCACACCTATGACGCGGATGGCTCGCTGACCGTGGTCACGACGCCGTGCGGCGGCACCACCCCGGACATCTGCAACACGCTGACCTCGGCGGCGCACGCGCAATACCTGCCGAACAGCATCTGGGACACCGCCAACATGCCGGACGAGATCCTCGAGATGTCCATCCCGCGTGCGTTCGCGGGTGAGGACTTCTTCACGGAGCGGCGCGCGGCCTTGCTCGGCATCTCGCTGACCGATCCGCTGGGTGCGTTCCCGGCGACGCGCTGCAACATCGGCGGTTGGACACGCCCGGGAACCCTCGGCGCGACCGGAGGTACCAACGAGTGCATTGATCAGCCGATCACGAACGGCGCGACGTTCGTCGATCACGACAACGACACCCAGCGCGGCGTGACCAGCTTCGCCGTGCCGCCTGGTGGCGTCGGCAATCCGCCGTCGCCCATCGTGTACGGCGCGGCCTCGCCGGCGTGTCCGCGCAACAACCCGTCGGCCAATTGGAACTACGCGTGGTGGCCGGGCCTCGGCGACCTCTCGACCTGTCTGATCTGCGAGGTCAAGCGCTTCTACATCGGTACGCGCGTGATCAGCCGGCTGCAGGGCGAGATCGATGACTGCGACACCATCACGGGCACCGTGCAGAGCTGCTCGGGTAACACGCCGTGCACCGACGCCGATGGAACGATCGACACGATCGGGCGCATCGGCGGTTGCGTGCGCGTCAACGGCGCAGGTGAGTCGGCCTGCAGCTCGGGTCTCACCGGCTTCTTCGACGGCCAGCCCAACGCGCAGCAGGTCACCAAGGCCAGCTTCGTGATCAAGCGCGTCGAGGGCCCGGCGACCTGCGCGGCGATCCGCACGATGGACTTCGACTGAGCGAGCGCTGAGATAGCGGCTGTTAGCCAGCCGCGTTGAATGAAGAGCGCCGGGCACGTAGCAACGTGCTCGGCGTTTTTTATGCGCGCGTCAGCCAGATGAAGAGGCCGGTCATCGAGAGCCCCACGCCGCCGAGGCCGGCGTAGTACAGCCAGTCGATGTCGCGGCGGGCGCCGATGAAGGCCATCGCCATCGACAGCATGAACGGCCACAGGAACGCTTTGGCGGCGCGCAGCGCAGGCTCGAGCGGGGAGGGCTCTGGCGCGGGCGGCGGTGGCTCGTGGTCGGGCTCTGACATGCTTAAAAGAGAACCGCCGCGCCTGCACGAAGGCAAGCGCGGCGGTCGCTCATACGGCTTTAGCTGCGGTCGCAGCCGTCAGCGAATCACATGCCGGCGTCAGGGTCTTCGCCGCCCATGCCGCCTTCGCCGCCCATGCCGCCACCACCGGCGCCGCCCATGCCGCCCATGCCGCCCATGCCACCGGCGCCGCCCATGACAGCCGAGCCGTCGCAGGTCTTGGCTTCGAGCATCGCCCCGAATGTCGCCAGGAGCGGGCTCGTGCGACCGACGCACGCGGGCCCGACGCCCAGGATGTTGTTGATGCCGCACTCATTGGTCATCTCGTCGACGCAGCAACCGGCGACCGGTGTGCCGCCGATGGTCTCGTCCGGACACATGCTGTTGTTCACGGGCGGCACCATGCACGTCGGCGCGATCGTGTTCTTCGTGCCGCACAGGTTGGTGTCAGTCGTGCAGCAGGTCTTGATGCAAAGCGCGGTCGGCTCGATGGCCGTGCACGCGTTGGTTCCGCACATCGCCGGTCCAGGCTCCATCGGACACTCGGGGATCATGAAGCCGCCTGTGCCGCCCGTGCCTCCGCCGCCCGTGCCACCGGTGCCGCCCATGCCGCCGGTGCCACCTGTGCCACCGCCGGCTGTGCCACCCGTTCCGGCTGCGCCACTTGCGCCGCCGGCACCACCCGTACCTCCTGGATTCTCAGAGCCTTCGTCTTCGCCACCGCAGCCACCCAGCAGAGCAACCGCGACAGCAACCCACACCACATTACGCGTCCACATGGGCCGAGACCTTACACGAACCCGCCATCTGGCAAAGACGGGCCCCCGTTTACAATTCGCGCCTCGAGACAGGTCGATGGCGACGCCCAAGCGGTTGATGCGCAAGCGAATTCACGATCGCAGGCACCGCGCGTCCCATCGCGGGGTACGAACAGCTGGTGTAGAATTTTCGAATCTCGCACTCCACTTCAGCTCGGACGCTCGCGAGCGTTCGCCCCGGTAGCCTCGTCGCCGGCCGTTATGTCGTCGAGCACGTGCTCGGCAAAGGCGGCATGGGCAGCGTGTACGCGGTGCGCGATACCAAGCTGTCGCGGACGGTCGCGCTCAAGTACCTGAAGCGTGAGGCTGCGCGCGAGAACGGCGCGGCGGCGGCGTTGTTCCAGCGCGAGTACCACACGCTGGCTCAGCTGCGGCACCCGCGCGTGATCCAGGTCTTCGACTACGGCATCGACGGGCAGCGGCCGTTCTACACGATGGAGCTGCTCGACGGATCGGACCTGCGCGAGCTCGCGCCGGTGCCGTGGCGCCGCGCCTGCCAGCTGCTGCGCGACGTGGCCTCGTCGCTCGCGCTCTTGCACTCGCGGCGCCTCTTGCATCGCGATCTGTCACCGCGCAACGTGCGCTGCACGCGCGACGGCCAAGCCAAGCTGATCGACTTCGGCACGATGACGCAGATGGGCGTCGCCCGCGACGTCGCCGGCACGCCGCCGTATATGGCGCCGGAGGCGGTGCACAGCCACGCGCTCGATGCGCGCACCGATCTGTATGCGCTCGGTACGCTCGCGTATTGGACGCTCACCGGGTTCGACGCCTATCCAGCGCGCGATACGCGCGAGCTGCGCACGCTGTGGATGAAGCCGGTCGCGGCGCCCTCGACGTGGGTGCGCGATGTGCCGCCGGCGCTCGATGCGCTGGTGATGTCGCTGCTCAACCTCGACCCGCAGGCGCGGCCGTCGCACGTGGCCGAGGTGCTCGAGCGGCTGACCGCGATCGCCGGGCTCGAGCCGATCGAGCACATGGACGTCGCGCGCGCGTACATCGCGACGCCGATCTTGGTCGGCCACGCCGAGACGTTGGCCAGCTTTCACAAGCGCCTGGTGCGCGCGGCGCGCAGTCGCGGCAGCGCGCTGCACATCGAGGGGCCGGCCGGGCACGGTCGCACGCGCTTGCTCGAGAGCCTCTCGCTCGAGGCCACGTTGTGCGGCGTCATGGTGGTGCGCGCGGAAGGCGGGCGCGGGCAGCGCGGCGAGCTGGCGCTGATCCGCGCCCTGCTCGAAGGCATCGCGGACGCCGCGCCGGACCTGGCGTTCCAAGCATTTTCGAAGCGCGCAGCGGCGCTCGGTCACCTGCTGCCGCAGCTGCTGCAGCGCCTTCCCGTCGCGCCCGAGCTGGAGCAGCGCTCCGACCCGTCGTCGCGGGTCGCGATGCTGGATCAAGCGGCGCGCGCGTTCGTCGGCGAGATCGCCGAGCAGCGTGCGGTGATGCTCGCGGTCGACGACCTCGACGAGGCCGACGAAGCGTCGATCGTGTGCTTGGCCTGGCTCGGCCGCGAGGCGACCGATCGCAAGTTGGTGGTGTGCACGGCCGCCGAGCCGACGACACGGCTGCGCCCGCTCGGCGCGCTGGCGCAGAACGCGGCTCGGCTCGCGCTCTCGCCGTTCGATGCCGAGCAGACCGAGCGCCTTTTGCGCTCGGTGTTCGGAGACGCGCCGCACGTGCGCGCGGTCGCTGCGTGGGCCTACGCGTTGTCGCAAGGCGTGCCGGCGCGCATCCTCGAGCTGGTCCAGTACCTGGTCGATCACCGCGTGGCGCGCTACGAGCGCGGCAGCTGGACGCTGCCTGACTCGGTGCACGACCAGCCGCTGCCGGCCAGCCTCGAGCAAGCGCACGAGCAGCTGGTCGCAGAGCTGAGCGCGCCGGCGCGCGCGCTCGCCGCCGAGCTCGCGCTCGTGACCGACTACGGCGCGCTGGACTTCGATGAGGCCGTGCAGCTCGGCGCGTTCGCGCGGCCGGATGACACGTATAGCGCGCTGCTCGAGCTGGAAGCGGCCCGGGTCGTGGTCAGCAACCAAGGGCTCTACCTGTTGCGCCGCCGCGGGCTAGAGCGAGCGCTGCACAAGGTTTTGACGCCTGCCGAGCAGTGCGTCTCGCACCGGCGACTGGGCGCGATCTACGCCGCGCGCAAGGCCGTCGCTGGCGATGAGGCGCTGCTGCTGCGCGCGCATCATCTGCACCTCGCGGGCGACGCCGATCAATCGTTCGCGACGCTGTGCGAGGTGAGCAGCTTCGAGAGCTCGCCGTTCGGCCGCACGCCGGCCTCGGTCGCGATGCACGTGGCGGCGCTCGAGCACGCCAAAGTTAACAATGCTCCGCCCGCCAAGGTGTACGTGCTGCAACGCGTGCTCGTGCAGCTGGCGTCGACGACCGACCTCGGGCTGGCGCCGCTGGCCAGCGCAGCGCTCACTCGGTTGCTCCGCGACAGCGGCTGCGCGGATGCGCGGCCTGCACCGCAAGCTGCCGATGACTCGGTCGCAGCGGCCAAGATCCGCGAGGCGCTCGCGCTCGCTCGCCTGCGTTACGAGACGACGCCGGCTGCGCAGCGCGGGCTCGATCCGGCGCATGCGTTGAGCGAGATCGGCTACGTGGCCAGCGTGCTGGCGAGCGTGCACGCCACGCGCGGTGACTCGGCGGCGCTGCATCAGCTGGCGATCGACGTCGCGCCGCTGCGGCCGCTGGCGATCGGCTTCGAGATGCTGCTCGAGCTGATCGGGCAAGCGGCCGACGCCGTGTCGGGGCACTGGGTGTTCGAGCGGCGCCTCGCCACGCTCAGCAAGCTGGAGCAGGCCGGCGGCTTCGAATCCAAGGCGCGCGCCAGCGCCCACGTCGCGCTGAGCTACTGGGTGGCGATGGACGAAGCCGTCCTGGGCAACCCGCGCGCGCTGGCCCGCGCGGAGCGGCTGGCGGCTCAGCCGTCCTTTGCGGCGCTGGCCGCGCGCGTGCGCAGCGTGTTCTTCTTGTTCTCCGGCGACGAGAGCGGCGCGGAAGGTTGCCGCAAACAGCGCGAGATCTTCGCCCTGAGCGACCCGTGGGGCGCCGCGCTGACCGACGCGCGGGGCGTGATCTACGAAGCTTGGGGCTATTATCTATGCGGCAGCGTCCTGGGCATGCGGCGCGTGCTCGCGGTCGTCGCCGACTACGCGGCGCGCTTGCCGTCGTGGCAGAGCGAGCTGTGCTTCGTGCGCGGGCTCTACGATCTCCTGCGCGGCGAGCCGCGGCGCGCGATCGACGACCTCGCGCAGAGCAAGCTGCGCGGGGTGCACGCGCTGGCGCTGCTCGCAGCCGGCGAGCCGGAGCAAGCGCTCGTGGTGATCGAGGATGCGTTTGCGAGCGCGACACAACCTGCGTTCGCGCCTCACCGGTTCAGCCTGTGCGCGGCGCGCGCGATCGCGCGGGCCGAGGTAGGGCGGCCGGAAGAGGCGCAAGCCCAGCTCGAGGCCGATATCACCGCTGCCGAGCGCGACGGCGTGCAGGGCATGCTGGTGTGCATGCTGCACGAGGCCGGGGCGCGCGTCGCGATCGACTGCGATGATCGCGCGGGCTTCCGGGCGCATGTCCGCAGGCTCGGCGCCATATATGGACGCGGCACCTCCGCATTGCGCGCGCGCTACGAGCACCTCGGCGTGGTCGCGCGGCGTGCGCTGATCAGCGTGCCGCCGCCCGCGCCCGCAGAGGCGCCCGGCGCTGTCGAGATCGAGAGCGTCCAGCCCGACATCCGGACGATGGTCGAGGAGACCGGCGACCGCAGCACGCGTGCTACGCAAATCTTGCAGGCGCTCTGCGCCAGCGCGCATGCCGCGACCGGCTACTTGTTCGGCATGCAGCAGAGCGGCTTGCGGCTCGCCGGGCAGCTGGGAACGACCCATCCGCCCGACGGCATCGAGGACATGCTTGGCTTCTATATGAACGCCGAGCTCGCTTCGGGCTCGGCCATTCCGCATACGAGCACCGGCACGTTCACCGCGTCGCCGGTTGATTTAGTGGCTTGGATCAACGACGGCGAGCACCTGTACTTCCCGGTCCTGCTCTCATGCATGCACGAGGCGGAGCGCGTGATCGCGGGCGTCGCCGTGCTCGGCTTGGAAGCCCAGCGTGAGCCCCACATGCCCGAGGCGCTGATCTCCGAGGTCAGCAAGCGGCTGATTGAAGCAGGCGACGTGGTCTTTGCAAAAGCCGCCGACTGAGGGCGCTTGCCCCACGTAACGGCCCCGCTTGGGACTGCGAAGGGTTTTTGTTAGTTTCGCCGCGCTTCGGGCTCGCGCCTCGATGAAGGGCGAG
>Ga0193752_1003818_pt1 | contig 10127 bp, 8 predicted proteins | sample H1c1metaG_FD_144924 | JGI IMG/M metagenome (GOLD analysis project Ga0193752, IMG submission 144924) | Soil microbial communities from a riparian zone of the East river system, Colorado, United States - H1c1 | ecosystem: Environmental > Terrestrial > Soil > Riparian zone | place: USA: East River...
GATGTTCTCGCGCGCGGTGAGGTGGTTGTAGATGCCGGCGCCGTGCGACAACACCCCGATCGCCCGCCGTGCCGCGATCGGATCGGCGGTCACGCTGGTGCCGTCGATCAACGCATCGCCCGCGTCGGGCTTCAGCACCGTGTACAACATGCGCAGCGTGGTCGACTTGCCCGCCCCGTTGGCACCCAGCAAGCCGGTGATCTGGCCGTCGCGTGCGATGAAGCTCACGCCGCGTACCGCGACGACGCTGCCGAAGGATTTGCTCAGGGCCCGTGCTTCTAACATGGCGCTAGCAACATGACTTCACGGGGCCGGCCCCGCGAGCGTGGTGAAGAACGGCATCGGCGACAGTTTGCCGGTGCACGTCGTATCGAGACCCTTCGCGCTGCCCGCCTTGATGAAACTCGCGATCACGCGATCCACGCAGGGCGCGCCCAACTGTCCGTGCCCGTGACCGGCGATGATCACGTGTTTGCTGTCCGCGAACGCATGTTGCGCCAGCGTGGCGTATTCGGGCGGCGTCACCGGATCGTCCGCGCCAGACAGCAGCAGCACCGCGACGTCGCTCTTGAATGGCGCGTGCAGATCCGCATCGACGACACCTTTCGGCCAGTCGGCGCAGGCCTCGATCAGCTGCTCGACCTGCGCGGCTCCCATGTGTGTGGCCGCCAGCGACGCCCGATCGAGCTTCGCGGCGTCGATGAGCGGCGTGTCCTCGCTGCAGGCGACGCTGTTGTGCATGCCGTAGGCGAAGGCCTCTTCGAGCGAATGCGCGAACACGCGGAACTGATTGGCGAGCGGCGTGTAGTTCTGCTCATGCACTGCGAGATGCAACGACAGCGGCAGCAGCGCCGCCTGGTCATCGTTGTAACTCGCGAATCTCAGGACGGCCGAAAGATGCCGCTGTGTGAAATCGAAGTTGATGGGCCGCCCCGTGGCCGCCTCCGCCACGACCGCGCGTACCGGCTTTGCAGTCAGCGAATCGCGCAGCGTGTGGTAGTCCGCCTGCGGATCGACGAACGCTTTGGCACACGAGGCATCCTTCGAGCAACGCTTCAGGATCCGGTCCAGCGCGCGTTCGGCATCGATGGCGATCGCGGGCCCCAGCACCTGTTCCGGATTGATCACGCCATCGAGGATCAGCGTGCGGGTCGCCTTGGGATACTTGCGCGCGTAATGCTGCGCGACGCGCGTGCCGTACGAGCCGCCGTAGAGATTGATGCGGTCGTATCCCAGCGCCAGACGCACCGCGTCGAGGTCGCGCACCGCGATGCTGGTGGTGTACTGGCGCAGATCCGAAGTCTTCGACAGATCATCGCGGCACTTGCGGTTGGCGGGGCCGACTTCGACTTCGTTGAATTTCTCGAAGACGTTTTCGGTTTCATAGTTGCAATCGAGCCGATGCGAACGGCCGGTCCCGCGCTGGTCCAGCAGGATGATGTCGCGATCGCGGCGCACGCGATCGAACGGCCCGGCCGACGAGGTGTAGAGGTCCACGGCCGAGGTGCCGGGACCGCCGGCGATGAGGAACAACGGATCGGGCGCCTTGTTGAGGCTGATCGCCGGCACACGCGCGACGAACAACTCGATCTGGCGCCCACGAGCCAGGTCGGGATTCTCAGCGACCTTGAAGGTGCCGCACTCGGCCGATATCGCCAACATGCGCGCCGGATGTTCGAGCCGGCACGGCTCGAGTGAAATCTTCGGGGTGCCGACCTGGCCCTGCGCGAACGCGGCGAATCCCAGGAGTCCGGTCAGGGCGCAAAGTCGCTTCATGCGGCGCGCAGGATACACGAGCGGGAACGCCCGGCCGCGCGACCCAACGCACGACCTCTAAATCGTGGGACGGGACGCAAAACGAAAAGGGCGCGCCGCTCGTCCGGCGCGCCCCGACTCCTGCAGTCTTGCTACTCGTTCAGTTCCGATCCTGGGCGTCGTGTTTCTGGCGATAGATGCGGCGCGACTGCTGATTCGCTTCGTGCTGCAGGTGGGCGCGCTCGCGCGCGGTCACGGTCCCGTCGGACTTCGCGCGCGCTTCGGCGCGGCGCAGATGGATCTGTCCGGCGGCGAGGCGGCGGGTCTCAGGACGCGTGAGCTCACCGTTGGCGACGCCGTTGTAGATACGGCCCGCCTGGTGATTCTCGCGGCGATCGAGGCGCGGCGTTCCGGCGGCCGCGGCGGCCGCCATCGCGAGGGAAACGGCGAGACCAAAACCCGCCAAAAGGGTCGACTTCTTCATGGCATCTCTCCTGCAATCCGGGCCGGAAATCGGCGCTCGTGCCATCAACAACGGTCCAGCAGCGGTGGCGTTGACGTGCCCGCGGGCCTACAATGCGCGCCCTTAACTCCTTGATCGCACGGTATTTCCTTGGGTTCAGCGGCAACATTTGACGTAATCGTCATCGGCGGCGGCCACGCCGGCACCGAGGCTGCGCTCGCGGCCGCCCGCATGGGCGCACGCACCTTGCTGCTGACGCAGTCCATCGAGACGCTCGGCCAGATGAGCTGCAACCCGGCCATCGGCGGCATCGGCAAGGGTCACCTGGTCAAGGAGATCGACGCGCTGGGCGGCGTGATGGCGCGTGCGGCCGATGCCGCGGCGATCCAGTCGCGCACGTTGAACGCGAGCAAGGGACCCGCGGTGCGCGCCACGCGCACGCAGGCCGATCGCCAGCTCTACAAGGCGTTCGTCCGGCACGCGCTCGAGAACCAGCCGAACCTTGCGCTCTTCCAGCAGGAATGCGGCGATCTCATCGTTGACGGCAACGCGGTGCGCGGCGTCGTCACGGTCACCGGCATCGAGTTCCGCGCACCGGCCGTGGTGCTGACCGTCGGCACGTTCCTCGGCGGGCGCATCCACGTCGGGCTGGACAACTACGCCGGTGGGCGCGCCGGCGATCCGCCGTCTAACAAGCTCGCGGAACGCCTGCGCGCATTGCCATTCCGCACCGCGCGCCTGAAGACGGGCACGCCGCCGCGCATCGATGGCCGCAGTATCGACTACTCGGCGCTCGCGGCGCAGCACTCCGACGAGCCGCGCCCGGTGTTCAGTTATCTCGGGCGGCAGAGCGATCATCCGCGGCAGCTGCCCTGCCACATCACGGCGACCACGGAGCGCACGCACGAGATCATCCGCGCCGCGACCGATCGCTCGCCCCTGTTCACGGGCAAGATCGAAGGCGTCGGCCCGCGTTATTGCCCGAGCGTCGAAGACAAGGTAGTCAGGTTCGCGGACAAGAACTCGCACCAGATCTTCATCGAGCCCGAGGGCCTCAACACCCACGAGATCTATCCGAACGGAATTTCGACCAGCCTGCCCCATGACGTGCAGTACGAATTCGTGCGCACCATCAAGGGATTCGAGAACGCGCACATCACGCGGCCGGGCTACGCCATCGAATACGATTTCTTCGATCCGCGCGATCTCAAATCCTCGCTCGAGACGAAAGCGCTCGCGGGCCTTTTTTTCGCGGGCCAGATCAACGGCACTACCGGATATGAAGAAGCCGCCGCGCAGGGCCTCATCGCCGGCATCAACGCGGCGCGCCGGGTGCGCGGCTCCGATGCATTCGTGCCGAAACGCAACGAGAGTTACGTCGGTGTGTTGATCGACGATCTCGTCACCAGCGGCACGCGCGAACCGTATCGCATGTTCACCAGCCGCGCCGAACATCGCCTGCTGCTGCGCGAGGACAACGCCGATCTGCGGCTCACGCCGGCCGGGCGCGAGATGGGCCTGGTCGACGATGCGCGCTGGGCTTTCTTCGAGGCGAAGCGCGACGGCAGCGCGCGCGAGCTGGCGCGCTTCGCAACCACGCGCATCAAGGCCGTGGACATACCGGCCGAGTGGCGCACGCGCGTGCTGGGCGACTCCGCCGTGCGCGACGTGGTCAGCGCGTTCGATCTGCTGCGCCGTCCGGAAGTGAATTATCCCAAGGTGATCGAGCTGATCGGCGCGCCGCCCGCGAACGAGGACGAACGCCTCGCGCCGCAGATCCGCGCGCAACTCGAGGTCGCCGCGAAATACGCGGGCTACATCGAGCGGCAGGAAGAAGAAATCGCGCGTCAGCGCCGCAACGAAGAAACGCGCCTGCCCGCCGATCTCGATTACGCGCGCGTCGCGGGGCTGTCGAACGAAGTGCGGCAGAAACTCGCGCAGATTCGCCCCGACACGGTAGGGCAAGCGGCCCGCGTCGCGGGTGTCACGCCGGCGGCGGTATCGATCCTGCTGGTGCATCTCAAGAAAATCAGTCGCGCCGCCTGATGGCCGCCGCGTCCTTCCGCAACACGCTTCTCGCCGCCTTGCTCGCCGTCGGGCTCGCGGCCGGATTGGCCGCCTGCGGCCACCGCGACGGCGCCAAAAACGCGGCCGGCGAAAGCCTGGTCGAACTGCGCCGCGGTAATGGTCCGGATCCCGATTCGCTCGACCCTCACAAGGCGCGCGCCATGGAAGCCATGGTGGTGCTGCGCGACCTGTTCGAGGGGCTCACGCGCCTCGACCATGACGCCGCGCCCATTCCGGGGCAGGCCGAAAGCTGGACCGTGAGCGACGACGGCCTCGTCTACACCTTCAAGCTGCGTCCGCACCTGCAATGGTCGAACGGCGATCCGCTGGTTGCCGGGGATTTCGCCGCGGGGTTGCGCCGCCTGGTCGACCCGCTCACCGCCTCGCAGTACGCGCAGGTCGTCGACGTCATCGAGAACGCGCCCGAGATCATCGCCGGCAAGAAACCGGTTGCCGACCTCGGCGTCGCCACTCCCGACGAGAACACCGTGATCATCAGGCTGGGCACGCCGGCGCCCTATCTACCCGGCCTCATGGCGCACCCGTCGACCGCGCCGCTGCACCGGCCGTCGCTCGCGAAGCTCGGCGAACGGTTCACGCGGCCGGGCGAGCAGGTCTCGAACGGGGCGTTCGTGCTCAAGGAGTGGCTGCAGGGCAGCTACATCCGCGCGGCGCGCAACACGCATTACTGGAACAACGCGGCCAACAGGATCGACGTCGTGAAGTTCCTGCAGATCTCCGACGAAAACGCCGAGCTGCGCGCGTACCGCTCGGGCGAAATGCATTTCACGGCGGTGGTGCCGCGCGGGCAGTTCGGCTGGATCGAGCAGAATCTCTCGAAGGAACTGCACATCTCGCCGCAGCTGACCATCTACTACTACGGCTTCAATCTCGATCGCGCGCTGTTCAAGGATCCGCGGGTCCGCAAGGCGCTGTCGATGGTGATCGACCGCGAACGGCTGGCGGATTCCGTATTACGCGTCGGCGAACTGCCGGCGTACGGCTGGGTGCCGCCGGGAGTCTTCAACTACACCGCGCAGAGCGCTGACTACGCGCAGACACCGATCGCCGAACGCATCGCCAAGGCGCGCAAGTTGTTAGCCGAGGCGGGCTACTCGCGCGACAAGCCGTTGCGCTTCGAGCTGCGTTACAACACCGGCGAGGTGCACGCCAAGGTCGCCGTGGCCGTCGCGTCGATGTGGAAGGAAGCCCTCGGCGTGGAAGCGCAGCTCACCGCGGTGGAGTTCAAATCGCTGTTCCAGGACGTCGACCGGCGCGACGTCGACGTGTTTCGTTTCTCCTGGGTGGGCGATTACAACGATCCGTACACCTTCCTGCAGTACCTGAAGAGCGACTTCGGCATCAACCTGCCGCATTACAAGAGCGCGGCATACGACGCCTTGCTCGCGCAGGCTTCACGGCAAACCGACCTGACCCGCCGCCGCGAGCTGCTCGAGCAGGCCGAGCGCACCATGCTCGACGATCAGCCGCTGATCCCGATTTACTTCTATGTAAACAAGCACCTGGTGAAGCCGCAGGTGCACGGCTGGTACGACAACGTCATGAACGTCATGTACTCGCAGGACCTGTCGCTGCAGTAGGGGCGTCGTTGTAGGCAGACGGTCTTTCGCCCCTGTAAGGCGTCGTCCGACACAGCCGCGGCCGCTCGTCCCTACGCGGATCCGTCACGCCACCGACATTCAACCAACATGGCGTAAAGCGATGCTCTCCACACCCGGCCACCAGACGCGCCGCGGTTTCAAGGAGCTCTCGTGAGAAACATTTCAGGTTCGTTCGCAGATTCCCGCGGCGCCTTCGTGCCCACGGAGTTCCAGGAAATGGTCGACGTCGCCGATTGCGCGCTCGACGAACAGCTCGAGCAGCTGCATCGCCGTTACGCGGCCGCGAGCCGCGCCTCGTCCAAGGCGAAATTCGAGCTGGAGTTGCTCGAAGGCCGGGATGACGTTCCGGCGCACCTTTTGGCGCAGGCCCAACGGCAACGCGCCGCGGCCGAGACCCGCAGCGCATCGCTGCTGCGGGCCATCGACACGCTCGAAGACCGGATGGAGGACGCCTGATGCGCCGCCCTACGATCGACGATTACCGCCGGGCGCTCTGCGCCGCGATCCAGGCGCGCGTTTCCGTCTCCATCACCGACAAGGGCAACGGGCCCGTGCCGAGGATCTGGTCGTGGAACGCGCGGATGTCGAAGCGGTCGCCCAGCGCCTTCTCGGCTTCGGCGCGCAGCGCCTGGATCTTGAGCTGACCGAGCTTGTACGCGAGCGCCTGGCCGGGCCACGCGATGTACCGGTCGATCTCGTTGGTGATGTCGAGCTCGTTCTTGCCGGTGTTCTGCCGGAAGTAGTAGATAGCCTGGTCGCGCGTCCAGTGCAGCTCGTGCATGCCGGTGTCGACCACCAGGCGCACGGCCCGCCACATGTCGTAGTTGAGCTGGCCGAACTTCGAGAAGTCGTCCTGGTACAGGCCGAGCTCGTAGCCTAACTTCTCGCTGTAGAGCGCCCAGCCTTCGACGTACGCGTTGTAACTGGCGTTGCGGCGGAAATCCGGCAGCCCCGTGATCTCGTATTGCAGGGCGATCTGCAGGTGGTGGCCCGGCACGGATTCGTGCGCGGTCAGCGCCTCCACTTCCCACGTCGGCCGCGTCTCCGGCTTGTAGAGATTCACGTAGAAATTGCCCTTGCGCGAGCCGTCCATCGACGGCGGCTGGTAATAAGCCGTCGTGGAGGAAGGCGCGCTGGCAGCGGGAATCGCGCGGATGCCGAAGCTCTGCTTCGGCAGCTTGCCGAACAGCTTCGGCAATTGCGGCTCGATCGCGCGGGCGGTCTTCTCGTACGCGGCCAGCAGCTCGTCCGACGTCTTGAAATAGAAGCGCGGATCGTTGCGGATGAAGGACAGGAACTGATCGAGCGTGCCGAGGAAGTTGATGCCTTCGAGGGTCTTCTCCATCTCCGCGCGGATGCGCTTCACTTCTTCCAGGCCGACGTTGTGGATCGCCACCGCGTTCATGTTGTCGATGGTCGTGTAGTACTTGATGCGGTTGCGGTAGTACTCGCTGCCGGCCGGTGTGGCCCACACACCCACGTGATCGGCATCGCGCGCGGCAGGTAGATAGGTGTTGCGAAGGTAAGCCTCGAGCCGCTGCAGCGCCGGAAGCGCCACGGTCTGCACCGCCGCCTTGCCGGCCGCGAGCAGCCGATCCTTGTTGGCGGCGTCGATGGCCGCGGGCATCTTCTTGAACGGCGCGTAGAACGTGCTGTCTTCCGGGTTCGTGACGATCTGCGCCTTGATCTGATCGAGCACCTTCTCGACGATCACCTTGGGCTGCGTGCGGCCTTCCGTGACGCCCAGGCCCAACAAAACGATCCACTGGTCGAAGTACGGACCCGACGCATTGATGCGCGCGATCCAGTTGTCGTAGTCCTTGACCGTCGCGAACGGCGCGGTCTCGGCGAGCTCGGACAGCAGCTGTGGTCCGCCGACGCTGCGGAACTCATACATCTCGGGTTTGAAGATCGAAACGTCGATGCGGCCCTTGATCTCGCGATAGAACAGGTCGTAGTTGAGCTGCTCGGCCTTGTCGAGCTTGTCGCGGTTGATCTTGGTGAGCGACTGCAGGCGGGGGAAATTGCGTTTGTTGCGGCGGTCGATCGCCTCGAGCGACATGTCGGGGAGCTTGTCGTCGTAACGATGGTCGCCCACGGCCGTGGCCTGGGTCGGATCGTCGGCAAGATCATCCTGCCAGACCTGGTCGTAGATCTTCTGCAGCGGCGAGGCCTTCGGGGCTTTCGCGGCGAACGCGGCACTGACGGCGAGCAACCCCACGAGGGGGACCAGCAAGGCAACTTTGATACGGCGCATAGTGCGCCGATTCTCAGCTACCCAAGCGTTGAGCGGCAAGAGGTTCGCTGCGCACGTGCCCCATGGCGGGCCGAAAACGCAAAAGCTGAACGTGGTCGACGTGGGTATCGCTTGAAACCAGCTTCACATTCGTGTCGTTCAGGAAGGCGGTCAGGAAGGCGATCACTCCGTCGAAGCGTTCGCGCCCACCCGGGCTGTCCTGCACCTGGCCCACGACCTTGGCCTGCCAGTGTTGTGCACGCGGCTCCACCTTGCGCAGCTCCGAGAAGCAGCGATCGAGCAGCAGCAGGTCGGTGGACAGCGTCGTATCCGTGAGTTCGGGATCCTGCACCCGGCCCGGGGGACCCACGCGCAGATGCACCAGCGCACCCGATTCGAGCACCGCGTCGTACAGGCATAACGCGAACGTGGATTCGAGCTGCGCGACCAGCACGACGTCTTTGGTGACGACGTCGAAATGATCTGGCTCGACCAAGATTTCCGGAACGGGAGCTTCTGACACGGCGACCTGATACTAGAGGCTGTTTATGCCCAACGCGCGCCCGCTTCTAGTGGCTGGCATCTCGCTGGCTTCCCCGGTCCGCGGATCATCGCAGAGTCGGCGGGCCATTCCCATGTCGCAGCGCGGCTACGTGCGTATTTGGCGTCACTGGAATTCGCGCCAGATTGGGGGCCCGGCGTATGATCCTCCGCGTTCGACCGAGCGCGCCTTGAGGGGAAAAAACATGTTCGAGTTCGGCAGTACCACCGCCGTCGTCCTGGTCGTCATCTTCATCGTCGTATTGGCGATCAAGACCCTGATCATCGTGCCCCAGGGTTACGAGTACACGCGCGAGCGGCTCGGCAAATTCTCCGAAAGCATGCCCCCGGGCCCGCACTGGCTGATCCCCTTCCTCGACAACGTCGGCCAGAAGATCAACATGATGGAGCAGGTGCTCGACGTTCCGCGCCAGGAAGTCATCACCAAGGACAACGCGATGGTCGCCATCGACGCCGTCGTGTTCTACCAGGTGCTCGACGCGCCGAAAGCGGCCTACGAAGTGGCCAACCTGCGCCTCGCCATGGTGAATCTCACCATGACCAACATCCGCACTGTCGTGGGCTCGATGGATCTCGACGAGACCCTGTCGAAACGCGACGAAATCAACCACCGGCTGCTCAAGGTGGTCGACGACGCCACCACGCCCTGGGGCGTGAAGTGCACCCGCATCGAGATCAAGGACATCACCCCCCCGGCGAACCTCATCGAGGCGATGGGCCGGCAGATGAAGGCCGAGCGCGAAAAGCGCGCCAACATCCTCGACGCCGAAGGATTCCGCCAGGCCGCCATCCTCAAGGCCGAAGGCGAGAAGCAGGCCGTCGTGCTCGCGGCCGAAGGCAACAAGGAAGCCGCGTTCCGCGAGGCCGAAGCGCGCGAGCGCCTGGCGCAGGCCGAAGCCCGCGCCACGCAGATGGTGTCGCAGGCGATCGCCGCGGGTGATGTGCAGGCCATCAACTACTTCGTGGCGCAGAAATACGTCGAGGCCCTGAAAGAATTCGCGAATTCGCCGAACCAGAAAGTGTTCATGATGCCGATGGAATCCTCCGGCTTGTTAGGCGCACTCGGCGGCATCGTCGAGCTGGCGAAAGACGCCATGCAGCGTCAACCGAGCAACCTGCCGCCCGGCACTCCGGGCGCCGCGCGCCAGCCGCCGCCGCGCGTCTCGCAGTCCTGAGCGCACGGCCATGATCAACTCCCTCATGCATCTGCAGTGGTGGCACTGGATCGTGCTGGCCTTGTTCCTGGCGGCGGCCGAGGCATTCCTGCCGGGGGCGGTCGCGATCTGGTTTGGCGCATCCGCCGCGGTCATCGGGCTGCTGCTCATCGTCATCCCGATTCCATGGCAGTACCAGCTCATCGGCTTCGCCGTGCTCGGCGTCGTCGCGATGCTGTTGTACCGCACCTGGCGCAAGCGGCATCCTG
>Ga0193752_1003819_pt1 | contig 10127 bp, 7 predicted proteins | sample H1c1metaG_FD_144924 | JGI IMG/M metagenome (GOLD analysis project Ga0193752, IMG submission 144924) | Soil microbial communities from a riparian zone of the East river system, Colorado, United States - H1c1 | ecosystem: Environmental > Terrestrial > Soil > Riparian zone | place: USA: East River...
GTCGCGGCGTATCTCATCACCGGGCCTTACGGGCACACGCTCGTCGAAACGGGGCCCGGCTCGACCCTCCCGATGCTCGAACGCGCCGTCCAGGACGCCGGCTTCCGCCTCGGCGACATCACGCAGATTCTCGTCACGCACATCCATCTCGATCATGCGGGCGCCTCTGGCTCTCTGCTGCGACGGCTTCCCGACGCCCGGCTCTTCGTCCATCCGCGCGGCGCGCCACACATGATCGATCCGTCGAAGCTGCTCGCCAGCGCGACCCGGATCTATGCGGACAGAATGTCAGAGCTGTGGGGCGCGTTCGAGCCCTGCCCGCCCGATCGTGTCGTGATACTCGCTGACGGCGACGAGATCCCCTGCGGCGTGCGCACGCTGACCGCCCTTCACACACCGGGGCATGCGTCTCATCACATCGCATTTCACGATGTCGAGCGGAAATCGGTCTTCACGGGCGACGTCGGCGGCGTTCGCCTGCAAGGCGCCAGCTATGTGCGTCCGCCCACGCCGCCGCCCGATATCGACATCCCGGCATGGCATGCGAGCGTCAACCGTCTGAAGGCGCTCGACCTCCGCACGCTCGACCTCACGCACTTCGGTCGCTTCGACGATCCCACTCGGCACCTCGACGACCTGCTCTTTCGCCTCGACGATTGGACCGCCTGGGTGGCCGAGCGCGTCGCGGAGGGGCGGTCACCGGTTGCGATGGCGGCAGCGCTGCAGCTGCGGACCGACACCGAAGTCGCCGATGAGATCAAGACGCCCGACATGGCCGCGGCGTATGAGCTCGCGACGCCAGCCCGCATGACCGTTGACGGGCTGGCGCGTTATGTGAAATCGCGCGCCGGTTGAACTGCGCCGGCGCAGAACCTCAGGGCGTCTTCTCGTTGATCAAGTTCGACGACCGCGCGGCGCGAACGGGATTCCACTGCAACCCCACCGCCAACCGGTACGTCGTCATCGTGAAATTGTCTCCCGCCGTCGGCACGGACAGGCCATTCGTGCGGTAAGGCACCATGTTGCTCCGCATTGCCGACAACCCCGTCGTCAACGCGATCGAATTGGTGAGCGTGTACTCCGCTCCGACGCCCGCGACGGCGCCGAAGCCGCGGCTGTAGCGCGCCGTTCCCGCCAAGCCGCTCGCGGGGCCAACGCCCAGCTGCTGCTCCTGCAAGTACGACTCGGACACATTCTCATACCCGACGCGCACGTCAGCGAAGGGACGCAGACGACGGGCCCAGTCGTATTCGTGGATGCGCAGGCCGAGTTCGGCCGTCTGCGTGTTGGCCACGCCGCCGAGGAACGACGACGTGAGATCCATCGTCCACGAGACGTACCGCGTGAGCCGCCAGTCGAGTCGCGTGCCGCTCCCGACGCTGGTCCACGACGAGCTCGGGCTGCCCGACGCCACCACATGGCTGATCAACGGATAGGCCTCCAGCGAGTAGCGCGAGCGCGTGTAGATCTGCGAGCGCGCCACGACAACCGGCTGTGCGCCGAGCGGCACAGGCTCGCCAGGTCGGCGGCCACCCGGTTGTGGAACGCGCAACTGCGCTTCGGAGACTGACGGAAGGAGAAGCGCGACGGCGATCAGGGCTAACCGCATGGTGTCCTCACAGGCAGAGAATACGAACGTGCTCGACACTGTATACAGTGTGTTCGTGTAGGCGGAAATGCAAGATTTGGCCTCTTGCGCCCTGTCCAGAAAGCGAGTGTAGGGAAACGCAGAAAGAGACTGAAAGGGGGTCGATCTGGCCCTTTCAGTTCTCTTCTGCCTTTCCTTTTCACCATGGCATGGCCACTATCGCCGAAACCGAAAACCGAACGGACCGGATTTCACGGATCTTCCGGATAACTGCCGGATCAAACCTCAGGCCGATCCCTATTCGCTGAGTCGACAGTCTCTGCCACAAATGAAGATCTGATTTTTTCTTTTTGAGAGGCTGACCTCCGCGCACGGAGCTAGCCCTCTCTCGGAGCAAATCCGGCCTTTATCCGTCCAATCCGTGAAATCCGTTCCCATTGGCTACGAGCTCCGGCGCGGCAACACCCGAAGCCTACGCGGTTTCGAGATCCACATCCTTCGTCTCCTTCACGAACAGCGTCCCGATGACGAGCGTGATCACCGCGATGATCACCGGATACCACAGCCCCGAGTAGATGTTGCCCGTAGACGCGACGATCGCGAACGCCGTCGTCGGCAGAAATCCGCCGAACCATCCGTTACCGATGTGATACGGCAGTGACATCGACGTATAGCGAATGCGCGTCGGGAACATCTCGACGAGCATCGCCGCGATGGGTGCATAGACCATCGTCACGTAGATCACGAGAATCGTCAGCAGCACGAGCAGCATCGCGATGTTGATGCGCGCCGGATCTGCCTTCACCGGATACTGCGCCGCATCGAGCGCTGCGCCGAGCGACGCTTCGAACGTCTTTGCGTCCTCGCCCGCCCTGGGACCGAAGTTCACATACGACGTCACCACCGTCGCTCCGACTCGCACCTGCGCATGCGTGCCCGACGCCGCGTCCTCGTTCGAGTACGGCACACCGCGCTTCACCAGCGCAGCCTTCGCGACATCGCACGCCGACGTGAACTTCGACTTCCCCACGGGATCCCACTGCACGGAACAATCGGCCGGATCGGCGACGACCGTCACCGGCGCGGTCGCTTGTGCCGCCTCCAGCGCCGGATTCCCGTAGTGCGTGATCGCCTTGAAGATCGGGAAGTACGTCAGCGCCGCGAGCAGGAGTCCGCCCATGATGATCGGCTTCCGCCCGATTCGGTCCGACCACGAGCCGAACACGAGAAAGAACGGCGTCCCAAGCAGTAACGACCCCGCGATGAGCAGGTTCGCCGTTTGCGTCTCGACCTTCAGCGTCTGCGTGAGGAAGAACAGCGTGTAGAACTGCCCCGTGTACCACACAACCGCCTGCCCCGCCGTGAGCCCGAACAGCGCGAGCAGCACGAGCTTCAGGTTGCCCCACTGCGCGAACGACTCCGTGAGCGGTGCCTTCGAGGTGGTTCCCTCGCGCTTCATCTGCTGGAACAGGGGCGACTCATTCAGCTTGAGACGAATCCACACCGACACGCCAAGCAGCAACAGCGACACGAGAAACGGGATGCGCCACCCCCACGCCTCGAACGCCTCGTTCCCTAGCAGTGTGCGACAGCCGAGAATGACCAACAGCGAGAGAAAGAGTCCGAGCGTGGCCGTCGTCTGAATCCACGACGTATACGCGCCCCGCTTGCCCATCGGCGCATGCTCGGCCACATAGGTCGCGGCGCCACCGTATTCGCCGCCCAGCGCGAGGCCTTGCAGCAGGCGCATGGCGATGAGCAGCACCGGTGCGAGGACACCGATCTTCGCGTAGCTGGGCAACAGTCCGACGATGCTCGTCGACATGCCCATGATGAGGATCGTGATCAGGAAGGTGTACTTCCGGCCGACGAGATCGCCCAATCGGCCGAAGAAGATCGCGCCGAAGGGACGCACGGCGAATCCCGCCGCGAACGCCAGGAGGGCAAAGATGAACGCGGTCGTCGGATTGCTGACGCCGGAGAAAAACTGCTTGCTGATGATCGCCGCGAGCGAACCGTAGAGGTAAAAGTCGTACCACTCGAACACGGTGCCCAGCGACGACGCGAAGATCACACGTCGCACCTCTCCCGCCGAAAGCTCGATGACGGGGCTCTGCGATCGTTCCATTGGTTCTCCAGGGTTGCACGAAGTCGCTTAGCCTATCCGGCGGCGTCAGCGCGTCAAGAGTTGCGAGTTTGCGCGCTGGGTTGATTCCCGCTCGACCACAGGGCAGAATCCTCTGCTCAACGCTTTCCCCGCGAGCCGCAAATGTCCGATGACATCGACGTCCTCCTGCAGGAGCACCGGAAGTTCGAGCCGGACCCGGCCTTCCGTGTGCTTGCGAACGTCTCGTCCCCCGAGATCTACGAACGGGCCGCTGCCGACCCCGAGCGCTACTGGGCCGAACAGGCGGCGACGCTCGAATGGATCGCGCCGTGGACGCAGATCCTCGACTGGAAGCCTCCGCATGCAGAGTGGTTCACCGGCGGCAAGCTCAATGCGTCGGTCAACTGCGTGGACCGGCACATTCGCAGCGCGCGCCGCAACAAGGCTGCGCTCATCTTCGAGGGCGAGCCGGGTGACAAGCGCACGCTGACGTACTGGGACCTCTACGTCGCCGTCAACCAGTTCGCGAACGTCCTCCGCTCGCTCGGCGTCGCCAAGGGCGATCGGGTCGCCATCTACCTGCCGCTGATTCCCGAAGTCGTCATCGCGATGCTCGCGTGTGCGCGCATCGGCGCGATTCACTCCGTGGTGTTCGGCGGCTTCTCGCCCGACTCGCTGCGCGACCGCATCAACGATTCGCAGTGCAAGGTGCTCGTCACGGCTGACGGCGGCTATCGTCGCGGGTCCATCGTGCCGCTCAAGCGCAATGCCGACACCGCGCTCGAAGACACGCCGTCCATCGAGCATGTCGTGGTCGTGCAGCGACGCCCGGGCGCGGTGAGTGGGGAAGCCGGCGCCGAGATGACCGAAGGGCGGGACAAGTGGTGGCATCGCCTCATGCGCAACTCGCCGATGTGGTGCGAGCCCGAAGTCATGGACGCCGAAGATCCGCTCTTCATCCTCTACACCTCCGGCACCACCGGCAAGCCGAAGGGAATCGTCCACACCACAGGCGGCTACATGGTCGGCGCGATGTCGTCGACGAACATGGTGTTCGACCTCCAGGAGGGCGACGTCTACTGGTGCACCGCCGACGTCGGCTGGGTCACGGGACACACGTATCTCACCTACGGTCCACTCGCCAACGGCGCTACCTGCGTGATGTACGAGGGTGCCCCCGACTGGCCGGAGAAGGATCGCTTCTGGGAGATCTGCGAGCGGTACGGCGTGACGATTCTCTACACGGCACCGACCGCGATTCGCGCGTTCATGAAGTGGGGCGACCACTGGCCCGCCAAGCACGACCTGTCACGTCTTCGCCTGCTCGGCTCCGTCGGGGAGCCGATCAACCCGGAAGCGTGGATGTGGTATCGCGAGCACATTGGCGGCAATCGCTGCCCCGTCGTCGACACATGGTGGCAGACCGAGACGGGCTCCATCGCCATCTCGCCGCTGCCGGGCCTCACGACAGCGGTGCCGGGCAGCGCAACGCAGTCGCTTCCGGGCTACACCGTGTCTCTGCTCGACGCGAACGCGAAGGAGATCAAGGTCGGCGGAGGGTTGCTCGCCATCATGCGGCCCTGGCCGTCGATGCTCCGCACCATCTGGGGCGACGACGCGCGCTACGTCGAGACGTACTTCACCAAGTGGCCCGGACGCCCAGACATCTACTTCCCCGGCGACGGCGCCAAACGCGACGCCGACGGCAATTTCTGGATCCTCGGCCGCGTTGACGACGTCCTCAACGTCGCCGGACATCGTATCGGCACGATGGAAGTCGAGAGCGCGCTCGTGGAGCACCCTGCCGTGGCGGAAGCGGCGGTCGTCGGCAAGGCACACGAGTTGAAAGGACAGGCGCTGGCGGCGTTCGTCACGCTCCGCGAGGGCTTCACGCAATCGCCCTCCCTTCGCGACGAGCTGCGCGACTTCGTGGCGCAGAAGATCGGCGCCATCGCCCGTCCGGACGACATTATGTTCAGCGCGGACCTCCCGAAGACGCGGTCCGGAAAGATCATGCGCCGCCTTTTGCGTGATATTGCCGAAGGTCGTGCGCTCGGCGACACGACGACGCTGGCCGATCCGAACGTCGTCAATTCGCTGAAAGAGATGTACGAGTCGCAGGAATGAAGACGGTCCACCACTTCGATGGAATGAAATGATCAACGTTCGGTTTGTGTCCCTCTGCACGCTCGCGCTCGCAATGACCGCCGCGTGTCGCAGCAGTGCTCCGGTCAACGACGGCCGTATCCGCGCGGAAGCGTATCTCCTCGACACGCTCGGCACCGAAGTCGGCGTGGTGCGGATCACGGAGACGCCCGGCGCTCCCGAGGTCGAGGTGTCGATCAAGGTCGAGCGCGGTGCGACGACCGGACAGCACGGTATCCACTTTCACAGCGTCGGCGTGTGCAATCCCGCGGGCGGATTCACGTCGGCTGGGAATCACTTCAACCCCACCAACAAGAAGCACGGTCTCTTCAACCCCGAAGGCCCACACAACGGCGACTTCGAGGCCCTGACGATCGATTCCTACCGCAAGGGGACGTTCGTCGCCGGCGACTCGCGCATCACGCTTTCACCGGGCCCGAATTCGCTGCTCGACGCCGACGGCACCTCGATCGTATTGCATGCTCTTCCCGACGATCAGCGCACGGATCCATCCGGCAACAGCGGGGCGCGCATCGCCTGTGGCGTATTGGTCAAACGCTGATCCGTGATCGCCGCGTGACTTGACGGGATTCACCACGCTCGATACCCTCAGCCGTTGAAAACCGACTAAAACAGTCGGGATTAACTTCTCGATGGGAGTCGTCCATGTCATTTCGTCGCCTTGGTGTCGTCTCGACCGGAGCGCACCCGCTTCCCGCTTGCATGGAACGGGCGAACTACCCTCGCGCCTAAAGAGCAAATCCTTGCATCCTTCAATCCTAGCCCTCGGTTCGGCACGGTCATCAAGTGCTGGCTAGGATAGGATTCAAGGATCTGATCTCATCGCAATCGTGTGGCGGCGCGCACGCAACAGCAGTTGCCTGCCTTGAACCACCTGAATTGACGTGGTACTCGAGAGGCGAAACGTCTGGCGTTTCACTCCACGCCCTCGCGCGCCCTCATCGCGAAGACCAACGCCATCGTTAGTGCCAGCTGTACCGTGGACGCAAAGAGAAGGCGATCGTACTCGATGTGCCACATGATGTGTTGGTAGCCGAGGACATACCAGCACGAATACGCGAGCGCTCCGAGCGCCAGAATTCGCCCGACCACTGCTTCCCGCCGCCGCCACGCCCACCACGCGAGCACCACGTAGACGAGCGAGATAGCGGCATGCGGCACGCGAACACCGGGCAGGGCGATGGCGACGCCATGAACCTGACGACTCGCCAACTGCCGCACTGCCGCGATGCTGAGTGGCGACGGCACCCCCGTCGTCGACAGGTTCCGCTCGCGCATTCGCTCGGCGATGATCGCGAATGCACGTCCGAACGACACGTGGGTTTCGTGCGACAGCACCGCAAGGTGCAACGTGAGCACGGCGCAAAACGTGACGACCGAGCACGCAACCAATGCAGTGGCGTTCCTCAGCACGACTCGATTCGTGCTGGCTCGCGTCACGACCGGCAGCAGTGAGACCAGGACGAACACGGGCCAGAATTCGTAGTGCATCAGGAGCATGATAGCCACGGCGCAACTGTGCGCCGCGACCAGGCGTCCCGTGATCCTGCCGCGATATAACGACGCCGTGGCGACCAGCGGAAGGAAATAGGTGAACGTGACCCAGAACAGGTTGCGCGCGAAGATCACGAGGCCTGCCGAGAACCCCAATATCAGCAGAATGACGAAGTAGTCGCGGGTGCCGACCGGTCGTGCCGTGAGGAGGACTCCCGCAATGAGGACGACGCCGAGCAAGACACCCGCAATCGGTTTGAGCCGATCCACCAGCGCGTGCACGCCGCGCTCGTCGGTGACCCCAGCGGCTCGCGCCAGTGCAAAGATCGTCCGCTGCTGCACGGTCAGGCTGGAGTAATAGCCTTGCATGCTGTCGGGATAGTACGAGTAGTCCTCCCGCGGAAATCCCTTCGCCGTCACCATGAAGCCGTCCGTGGACCGACCAGCGAGACGGTGGATCACCGTGTTGCGAACCAGGTACTCAGAGTACGAGTCGATCGGATCGCGCCATCGCCCATTGCCTCCGTCCCCGACATCTTCGTGCAGGCGGAGTGGATTGAGAGCGTAGACGAGCGCCACCACCGCGATGAGCACACCGCCGGGAATCCAGCGTCGCGGGGACAGGTCACGCTGCATTCAGGCTCGGACCTCCGTGAGCCGCTCGGCATGGAGCTCCGCGACGCCGCGCACCCGTGCCGTCTCGTCGAAGGCGTTCTCACTTCGCGCGATCACGAGTGTCGCGGCGCCATTGCCGATGAGGTTCGTAATCGCGCGCGCTTCACTCATGAAGCGGTCCACGCCAAGAAGAATCGCCACGCCTTCGATCGGCACCACGCGCATCGCACCGAGGGTGCTCGCGAGCACGATGAACCCCGAGCCCGTCACTCCTGCCGCGCCCTTCGACGTCAGCATCAACACGCCGAGCACACCGAGTTGCTGCGCAAGCGAGAGGTCCACCTTGAAGGCCTGCGCGATGAAGATCACCGCCATCGACAGGTAGATCGACGTCCCATCGAGGTTGAACGAGTAGCCAGCGGGAATCACGAGACCTACGACGGAGCGCGAGCAGCCATACCGCTCCATCTTCTCGAGCATGCGCGGCAGCGCCGCCTCGCTCGACGACGTGCCGAGCACGAGGACGATCTCCTCACGGATGAACTTGAGGTACTCCCACAGCGAGAAGCCGAAGTAGCGGAGGATCAGGTTCAGCACGATGAAGATGAACACCGCCATCGTCAGATACACGTCGAGCATCAGCCGTCCCAACGGCAATAAGCTCTTCACGCCGAACGTACCCACCGTGTACGCCATCGCCCCGAACGCACCGATTGGCGCCACCTTCATCACGATGGCGACGATCCGGAAGAACACCAGCGAAAGACGGTCGAGAAACTCCGTGATGGGACGGCCCATCTCCCCCGTGAACGCGAGTGCGACGCCGAACAACACGGCAAAGAACACGACCTGAAGGACGTCGCCATTCGCGAACGCGCCGACTGCGCTCGAGGGAACGATGTGCGTCACGAAATCGACGAACGTCAGCGACTTCCCCGCTTCGGTGAACTTCGAGACGTCTCCCTTCGCGAGCGCGCTGACGTCGAGCCCGGCGCCCGGCTTCGTGAAGTTCACGACGAGCAACCCGATCGCCAGCGCGAACGTCGTCACGATCTCGAAGTAGAGCAACGCCTTCCCGCCCACGCGTCCGACCTTCTTCAGGTCGCTCATGTTGGCGATCCCGAGCACGATCGTGAGGAAGATCACCGGCGTGATGATCATCTTCACGAGGTTCACGAAGGTGTCGCCGACCGGCTTCATCGCCTTGGCCGCCCCCGGCGCCAACAGCCCGAGGAGGACGCCGAGTGAAATGGCGAAGAGAACCTGGACCGTCAGGTTGTTGAACAGACGACGCATCGGCAGTGGGAAAGAGGGGAGGCTGGTATACTACCTGCTTAAAGATCGTGCTCTATGATCGTGCTCCAAGATCGTGCTCAGAAGTGCGCAGTAAGAGCACGAGCCTAGAGCACGCCTCAAGAGCCCGTCCCAAGCTCACGCCCAAGTTCCCGCCCCAAGGACACAATGTGGAGCTTTCTGAAGCGTCTGTTCCCTGAAAACATCTTCTCGCGGAAGATCGATCCGGGGGCGGAGCGCCGGCTGCGTCTTGCCGAGGCGCGCGCGGAGGAGTCGATCATCCGTACGCACGTCGACAATGCACTGATGTTCGTCGACACGCTGGCCGAGGATCTCACCTTCGACCGGGCCATCGACTCCTACGTGCGGCAGATGTCGATTCCTGAGCCGCTCGCCAGCACCGTGGCCACGCGCACCCTCGTCGTGCTCGGCCAGGATCTCGTGCCCTATCGCCGCCGCTCGCGCGACGACTCTGGCGCCCCGGCTCCCGACGATTCGCGTCCGCCGCTCCGCCTGGGTGAAGCCGCCGAAGCGAAGCGAGGCGTCAAGCGCGCGTAGGGTGATCGCCGCGTAGCTCCTGCGCGATGTCATCGACCCACCGGTCGACGTCGCGCAGGTCGAGCCAGCAGATCACGAACAGCACCGTAGCCAGGATCGCCGAGATCACGCACCATTGGCAGATGGCGTTGATCACGAAGAGCTCGAGGTAGGTCAGCCAGAGCGAGAACAGCAGTCCCACGCCTGTCACCGCCACCAGCAGCTGTGACACGCTGCGACGCTCGGCGAGCGCCGGTGTCAGCCCCGCAAGCGAGATGGCCAACACGCCGACGTAGTACCCCACGCCCCAGAGGGCCACGGGAAATC
>Ga0193752_1003820_pt1 | contig 10126 bp, 7 predicted proteins | sample H1c1metaG_FD_144924 | JGI IMG/M metagenome (GOLD analysis project Ga0193752, IMG submission 144924) | Soil microbial communities from a riparian zone of the East river system, Colorado, United States - H1c1 | ecosystem: Environmental > Terrestrial > Soil > Riparian zone | place: USA: East River...
TTTGCCTTGGTGAAAGATCGCGTACAGCCGGCCTTCGCCCATCGGCCCGTACGTCGCGAGCGAGTACGCCCAGATGCGGCTCATATAGTCGAACAGCCACTCGGCCTCGTCGCGGTTCACGTCGTCGTCGAAGTACACGGCGACGCAGTCATCGAAGTACACGCGGTTCAGCAACTGCTCGTGCTCGAACCAATGCTCCTGCCAGGTCGCGGGCGGCTCGTCACCGCCGAGACATGTCGCGAGTGCTGCGCCGGCGTCGCTACCTGCGTCGTGTGCGGCGTCGACGTCTGCATCGACCATGCCACCCGTGCCGCCGCCGCCGGCACCGCCGACGCTGCTATCCATCATCGGCGCTCCACCAGCGCCGCCCGCGCCGCCGGCGCCAGCCGAGCTCGTCCCCGCAGCGCCGCCGCCGTCACCACCGTCTCCGGCGTCCGGCGTAATCTCCGCAGGCACATCATCTCCAGAACAGCCGGCCCACATCAAACAGGCAAAGGCCAGCGCGGCGCCGGATAGCTTGGTCATGCCCGGCATTGTGCACGCCGCGATCGGGGCCTGCATCCTGGGAACGATTCGGTCAAACGGGGGTTCCACGAGGGCTCACCGACGTGTCAGCTGCTCGAGCGCTTCGTTCGACACGCGGCAGATGCGCCACTCGTCGAGCAGTTGCGCTCCTTGCCCTTTGTAGAAGCCGATGGCGAGCCGATTCCAATCGAGCACCGACCATTCGAAGCGCGCGCAACCGCGTTCCACCGCGATCGCCGCGACGCGAGCGAGCAACATCCTTCCCACGCCGCGCTGCCGCTCGTCCGGCAACACGAACAAATCCTCGAGCCAAACGCCGCGCTTACCTCGCCACGTCGAGTACGTGTGAAAGAACAACGCAAACCCGACCGCGCGCCCATCGTCGCTCGCGAGCAACGCCTCGAACGGCGCCGGTGTCTCACCGAGCTGCTGCCTCAGCGTCGCCTCGCTAACCTCCACCGCCTCCGGCTGCTTCTCGTACTCCGCGAGCGCTCGAATGAAACCGAGCACCACCGCCGCATCGTCTGCGTACGCGAATCGAATCTCGATCATCCCGCGAGCCTAGACCGCAAACATTCGCTGACGAACGCTTTTAGCGGGTGGTTCTCGAGCGCTCGGTGGTAAGGCGCTTTCGGGTTGGGGCTGGGAAGCTCGTGGTCCACACTTGCGTAGAGGACTGCGCGCGGCTATCAACGGCTGCATGGTCTTTGAGAAGCGCGCGCGACGAATGGTCAGCGACGCAAGACCGGCGTAGGCTGGCGCGACATGAGCAAGGTCGGAGATGTTGTGTTTTGCGTGGATTGCGACCTGGCGCGCAGCGCGCACTTGAAAGTCGCCATCGGAGATTCGTCGGGTGCGCCCACGGAGCTGCCCCGCCGCATGGCGACCAAGAGGGACGCGAGCGGCGCCGCGTTGTGCACAGCGTGTCTCGACGCACGTGTGCAACGTCGGCGCGCCGAGTTCTTAGTGCCCCGTACCGCGAACGCTCATCCCGAGCCCCAACTTGCCGTGTCGCCGGTTAGTCGTCCCACCGTCGCTGCGCTTCGCGGCGGTACCTCGAGAAAGCCACTCGATAAGTCTGCTCGTAGATTCTCCAGCGTCCGCATCGAGCGGGTCCGCTCGGGTGTGAAGAGCACCGCGCGCAAGCCGCTCGACCAGAAGCGCGTCGTTTCCGAGATCCTGGCCGAGGTGCATCGCGCGACCGAGCGTGCCTCGAGGGCCAAAGCCCTAGAGGCGCGGACGAAATCCCTGCAGCTCCTGGCGGCAGAAATCGGTCTGTCGCGCGCGCACGAGCTGCTCGCTCAGATCAGAGCTGCCGCCCTCGCAGTCGTTGGGCAAACGCCCCGCTAGCTCAGCGCTCGCAGCCGGTGCCGTGCAGCACCATCAGCGAGCCGAGCCGTGCGACCGCGACGTCAGGGCATCCGTCCTCGCTGACGTCGCCGACCTCGAGCATGTCGATCAAGGTGCCGGGCGTGCTCGGCAGCTCCAAGACCACGTACGCCGCGGGCCGCGTCAGCCCACGCGCGCCTTGCAGCAGCACGCGCACCTCGCCGCGATCCGAAGCGAGCGCGACGATGTCGTCGAGCCCGTCGGCGTTCATGTCGAAGAACGTCGCCGGGCCTGCGTTGATCGCGATCAGCGGCCCGGCGCCGAAGGCACCGCTTTCGTCCTGGAGCATCAGGCGGATGCCCGGCGAGATGGCGATGTCGTTGCGGCCGTCGTGGTTGGCATCGCCGATCGCGACGTGAAAGTCGTTGACGACGCTGGCCGGCAGCTCGTAGCGCGCCGGGCGAGGCTCGAAGCCGCCGCGTCCGTCATGCTCATAGATCGCCAGCGCGTGCGACGGCTGGCGCTGGAGCAACACCAGATCGGCCTGGTCGTCGCCGGTCACATCGCCGAGTGTCAGCGCCGCCCAGCGATCATCGGTCTCGTCCTCGAGCGCGATGTCTGCCGCGGCAAACGCGCCTTGCCCATCGCCTCGATACGCCACGATCGTGTGGGACTCGAGCCCGTTGCGGGTGACCAGATCGATGTTGCCGTCGCGATCGACGTCGATGAAGTTACCTCGCGCCAGGTCTGCGACGAACGGACCGAGCGACGGAATGCCCGCGGAGACCTCGAGCCCGCCTTCCGAAAGAAACGTGAGCAGGCCGGTCACGTCGCCCGGCTCGGCACCGCGCGACACGATGTCGAGCAGGCCGTCGCCGTTCACATCGACCAGCGCGAGCTTGTCGACCGGCGAGGCCGCGAGCAGCACCGGCTCTTTGAACCGGCCGTCGCCATCCTGCTCGAACACCATCGGTGAGCACACCAGGTCCGCGCGCCCATCGCCGCTGACGTCGCCGATGACGACCGTGCTCGTTGGCTCCGCGCCTTGATAGGTGTAGCCGAGCTCGAGCCGGTACTCGCTGAAGTCTTCGAGCGGCTCGGCGATCGGCTCTACCTCGCCGGGATCGATGTCGCGCAGATACGCGCTCAAGATCGATCGCTGGGCACGGCTGATCGAGCGCACGCCGCGCGGCGGCATGACGTACGGGTCGTCCTCTCCGCGCTGCAGGCGCGCACTCGCCAGCTCGAGGGTCGCGCGTGTCACCCGGCTGAGATCGATGTCGAAGTGTGCACGGCTGATGGTTTGGTCGAGCGATCCGTTGTGGCAGTCGCCGCACGCTTGGACGAGCAGCTCGGGCGCGGTGGCCTCGGGATCCACGGCAAAGCTCATCTCGGCGAGCTGACGCGGATCGTCCGGCAGCACGTCGCTGATATCAGGCAGCTCGTCTTGCTCGATGTCGCCGGCGAGAAAAGCGCGATAGGCCTCGCTCGCGGTGGCTAGCTTGTTAGGGTCGGTGATGCGCTCGTGATGATACGGCGGCGCCGCGGCGATACCCTCGCGATAGGCGTCGTAGAGCAGCTGCCACGTCGGGCTCGAGACCAAGTCTGGCTTGTCGGCACCCGGGCCGCGGAACGGCGAGTTGAACTGCAGCTCGGTCGTCTCGAAGCCGATCACGCCGCTCAGAAACGCAAGCGGTTGCGGCGGCTGCAGGAGCTCCCGCTCCGCCGCGCGAACGTGGCTCTCGAGCTCGGGTGGCTCATTGTGGAACACCGCCGCAACGCCGGCCCCGTTGAGCTTCGTGCCTACGCCGGCGTAGAGCTCACCTTGCTTGGCGGCCTCGTAGTCGTCGTGCAGCGTGCTGAGCTGCGAGAACCAATGGAGCCACGGTGCGTTGAGCTCCCGCATCAGCAGCATCGGCTCGGTCCCGCTATCAGGCGCGCCGCCGTGACAGCGCCTGCAGTCTTGCGGCGTGTTCTTAAGGTCTTCGTCGTCCTGCACGCGCAGCTCGCGCCAGTCGCTCTCGATTGCGGGCGTGAACAGATCACCCGGCATGCAGCCGCGCTCCTCGTCGTTGCACGCTTGGTCGAAAGCCAGCAGATAGAACCTAAAACGGTTCGCTTCGCGATCGAGCGAGACCAGCTCGACGCGCTGCTCGCCGCGCGTAAACGCCGCTGCGGCATACCCGTGCTCGAAGCCGGTCGAGCGCAGCATGATGGCGCGCGGATTAATCTGCGACACCAGGCGCCCGCTCAATGAGGTCGAGTGCCCGAGCAACAGCACCTGATCCAGCGCCAGCTCGCGCTTCAAGTCGGCGAGGCTCGCGATGTCCACCGCTCGGTCGCCGCAAAACAGCTCAGCCACCTCGTCGTTGGCGCGATCGCAGAACGCCGGGCGCTGGTCGCGATCGGGATCGCCGGGCGCGCTCGTCGGGCCCGCTTCGCTACACGCTACGGCCAGCGCGACGAGCGCGACGAGCGCGACGAACCACACGCTCGGCAGCCACGACCGCATCCGCGCAGCCTACATCAGGACGCGGCGGTCCCGCAGGCACCACCACTTTGGGCACTTTCTGGGCGATGAGCAAAGGGAGTAGGCTCCCGGCCACAAAACCCCAATGAACCACGCGCCAACCGCTACATCATTCGCCCGCGCCGCGCTCTATACGGTGCTGTTGCTTGCCGTGGCTTGCGCGACTGCGTGCGTGCTCTCGCCGCGCGACGATCAGAGCATTTCGAGTCGACACCAATCGTTCTCGGGCTTCCACTGGGTACCCAACGCCCGGATCGCGATCCAAGCTCAAAATCGAACGACGCATCAATGGGAGGAATTCGGCTCGACGTTCACGGCGACCTCGCCCTTTCGCACCGACTCGTGCGGCAACAGCTGGTATCCGTGGCAAACGACCGTGTCGTTGCCTGCAAATGCGTCATCAGGCAACGCGTACTGGGCGCTGACCTTCGTCAAGTCCTTTATCGCGACGCGTGCCGTAGCTTCCGGCACCATCTTGAGCTCGTTCAAGGAAGGGAGCAACGAATGCATGGCCAAGTACGACTGCGGCCCCGACATTTTGACGAACTGCGGCCGACCGGACGGCCTTGTCGTCTTGTTTTGCGCCCGAGATAAATGCCGCTAGCAAGGCCATAGCACTCCGCCGCGGCGTCGAGCGCGACTGCTCGCGGGCATCGGCCGCGGACGTCGGCATCGAGCTCGTCGAGACCATCGCGCTCGCGTACGCGGCTTGCTCGACGTACGGCGCCTGGCGCCGTTCGCATGTCTCCAGCGTCAGAGGCTGGCCACGGTTCTGCAGGCTCCAGCGGAACCGGCCAAGAGTCTGTGGGGAACAGCGGAAGTGGTGGAGCGCCCGTCGAGCCGGAAGAGATGGTGGATCCGCAGGGTGGTGCCGGCGGGCTAGACGCCGGTGCACTCAGCGCAGAGTGCGCTGCGGAGGAGCGGGAGTGTGGCTCGTACGGCTTTCGGACGTGCGACACGATTAAGTGTCCGACGCTCGACGAGTGCGATTTTGGCATTGGGCCTTGCCGAGGGTCGTGCGCCGCCGATTGCTATCCGATCCCGGAATGCATTCCTTCGTGCTTTGATTCGTATTCGTATGAAGAGCTCAGCGCGCTGTGCTCAGGACGCTCTGCAGAGAGCTGCGCGACCTCCGACGATGACGGTGGGCCGGCCTTGTGCCAATGGGCAATGAGGGGATGGGGCGACGTCGCATGTCAGTGATCACGGGCTCGAGCTGCCGTGGTTCGTTGTCACACTGAGTCAGCTTCGCCCGCTTGCAGCCGCTCGGCTCTGGCTGCGCCAGCGGCACACCGATTGCTATTGACCGGGACGCACGCTTGCAATGCGAGCGCGAACGAAAGGAACCCTCGCCGTGCGAAAGATCATCTTGTGGATCCACAGCTCGCTCAATGGCGTGGTCACGGGCGACCCAAGCAAAGACAAAACGAACTTCATGGCCTGGACCACCGACGAGAGCCTGCAGACGGGTAGCGAGTGGGCCCTAAAAGCGATGGAGAACGTCGACACGATCTTGCTCGGTCGCGGCACGTACGAGGACCTCGTGCGGAAGTGGCCGTCGATGAACGATTCGCGCTTGGGCAAGAAGATCAACAACGCACACAAGCTCGTGGTGACCAGCGGTTCGCAGGGCGAGCTCAAGTGGGGCGAGTTCTCTGCGCCCCGGCCATTGAGCGGCAACGACATCGAGAGCCAAATCAGAGATCTGAAGAAGAGCGCTGGCGGCGACATCGCAATCTTTGGAAGCCCGACGCTCGTGCGCTCTTTGACCGAAGCAAACCTCATCGACGAGTATCAGATTCAGGTTCACCCCGTAGTGGTCAACGCGGGCGAGCAACTGTTCGATGGCCTCGACGCCCGTATAGACTTTCAGCTCGGCGGCGCACACTCGCTGAAGGACGGCTCGATCGTGGTCATCTACAGACCCGCGAAGAGGTGACCAATCAAGAACGGCGGCGCTGGTTTCGCAGCATCAGAGCATTCCGACAGATAGCCCCGCGTCGTGTCCACGACGATGTCTTCGAAGCCGAGCGCGATCACGCCGCGGCGAGCGCGAGCCGTGCGAGATCACGATGAACATCGTGCTGCTTCATGAAGACCTCCCGGCGCGGTGGTAGCGCCCCCAATGGACATCGCTGTTACGCGACTCGAGAAATCGAGTCACGCTTGTCCCGTTGCGCGGACACGCATGCTGATTGAAAACCGCCGCCAGCTCTGGCGGGCCTGCTGCGCGACTGAACCGCGCGCGCAGCGAGCACATCTCCCCCGAGCATGGCCGCAAGCACTGTTGCGACAGCGCGGGCGGACTGAGGCCGGCTCATGCGCTACTTGAGCGGCCACTCTACGGGGGGCGGCGGGAACGCGGGCCTACCGAGGACGTAACCTTGGCCGTAGGCGCAGCCGGTCGCGATGATGGCGGCGAGCTCTTCGGCTGTCTCGATTCCCTCGGCGACGACGGCGGCTCCTTGCGCGGCGCACATCTGCACGATCGAGCGAACGAGCACGAGCTGGCGAGGGTGTTTGTCGACGCCCCGCACGAGCGCCATGTCGATCTTCACGATCTTCGGTTGCAGCTCGACGATCCGCATCAGGTTGGAGAAGCCCGAGCCAAGGTCGTCGATCACGAGGTGCACGCTGGCGCGCGTGCGCAGCTCCGTGAGGACTTGGACGCAGCGGTCATAGTGCGAGAACGGAACGGACTCGGTAATCTCGATGTACACGTCGCTATCGTGGCTGAAGATCGGGTCGTCGAGCTGCACCAAGAAGCGCTGGCCGAGCTCCTCGGGATGTACGTTGGTGAAGATCGGGATGCCGCGGCACGCCTTGACCGTGAGCTGGCGGATCAAGCGACCGAGCCGGCCGCTGTAGCCGTTCGTCACCGCGTGCTCGAACAACTTCGGCGGCGACTCGAGCCCCGGTGTCTTGCAACGTACGAGCGCTTCGTACGCGAACACCCGTCGAGTGCGAAGATTGACGATCGGCTGGAACACGACCGACAGGTCGTCGATGCGCAGCGTATTGGCCAACGCCGCGTGAGAAACCGACTCTTTGTGCGCCAAAAACTGCAGCTCCTCGCGAGCGACTCTTCGCGGAATCCTCCGATTGTATGGGGCCACGTCAGGCGTCGCCAATGGCCCGATGCAAAAGACACGTCCACCGCCGACCTGCGCCGAGCGACTACACACCAGCCTGCGCGGACCGTTCCCTGACGCGCTCCACGCGCGCAGCGCGACGCGGCGTGATCAAGAGCACGATTGAAGGATTCGCCGTCCCGAGCCCACTTCGAGGTTGATGCGCATTGTCCCAATCATTGCGTGCTGTTGTGTTTTCGGGCTGCTCGCCTGCGAGGGTGAGGTCGGCGACGCGGCGATGACGGGTACGCCCGACACCGGGACGCACGAGTCGCTGCTGCCCGACGCTGCGATGCCCTTATCCGACGCGGGCACGCTGAGCGACAGCGGCACGCCCACTACAGGCGTCGACTCCGGCACGGACGCCGGCCCCAGTCCCGTGGACGCCGGCGATGCAGGTGAGCACGTCGACCCGAACGATGACGCCGCGATCGACGCCGGGCCACCGAGTGATGGCGGCCCGATCGTCAGCGAGGGGCCAGCCGAGGTGCGGTTCGTCGGGCGCGTCGATCGCAGCGATGCGAGCTCGGCGCGCTTCGCGTGGTCCGGCACCGGCGTCGTGGCGCGCTTCATAGGCACGTCGGTCGCGGTCGATCTCGGCGGTGGTCAGGAATACACCGTGCTGATCGACGGCGTGCTTCGACCCAAGCTCGTACCGGCCAACGGCGACACGCTGATCGCGGACGACTTATCGGCGGATGCGCATCTCATCGAGCTGTACCGGCGCACCGAAGCCAATCAGGGCGAGTCGCAGTTTCGCGGCTTCACGTTCGCGAACGGAGGTGAGCTCCTGCCGCCTACGCTTGCGCCGTCGCGTCGGATCGAGGTGATCGGCGACTCGATCACGTGCGGCTACGGCAACGAAGGCGCGGACGAGACCTGTCCGTTCACGCCGCAGACCGAGAACCACTATCAAACCTATGCGGCGATCGCGGCGCGCGCGCTCGACGCCGAGCTGAGCACGATCGCGTGGTCCGGCCGCGGCATGGTGTGCAACTATGGCGACGACGCCAACAGCTGCTCGATGCCGCTGCCGTCGTTCTACGACCGCACGCTGCCCGACCACGGCGACAGCCAGTGGGACTTCAGCGCGTCGCAACCGCAGGCGGTAATCATCAATCTCGGCACCAACGACTACAGCACCGATTCCGATCCGAGCGAGGGGCAGTTCACCGGCGCGTACACGGATTTCCTGATGCACGTCCGCAGCAAGTATCCCAACGCGCTGATCCTGTGCACGTGCGGGCCGCTGCTTTGGGGCGAAGAGCTCGACATGGTCCGCATGTTCATCGAGAACGCGGTCGACGCGACCGGCGACGACAACATCGATACGTTCGAGCTCGAGCCGCAGAACGCGATGGACGGTCTCGGCCGTGGCTGGCACCCCAGCATCACCACCCACGAGCACATGGCCGACGTCTTGATCGAGCAGCTTGAGTCGCGACTCGGTTGGTAGCCGAGTACTAGCGCGTGATGCGCGACACGCCGGCGGTGTCCACCCACAGGATGGTACCGCCGCTGCTGTGGATGCTTCGCACGCTCGAGTCGAAGCGCAGCCACTGCTTGCGCGCCGGCGTGCCGCGGATGCCGCCGACGGCGTTGACCGCCGCCTGCCAGTTCCAGATGTATGCGACGTTGGACGAGTCGATGCCCCAGATGAACCCGTCGGCGCCGCCCGACAGCTTGCGCAGCGCTGGATCGTTGGTGCTCTCGAGCGGGTCCCAGGTGCCGCTCGGCACATTCCGCGCGTACACGTTGCCGGCCTCGTTGAGCACGTAGACGTTGTCGCCGACCGCGATGTCGGCGGCGTAGCCCGTGACTCGCGTCCAGGCATCGCTGCTTGCGTTGTATTGATAGATGTAGTGGTCGCGCGTGCCGCGCGTGACCTCGAGCCCGAGCGCCCAAATCTGCCGGCTGGCCGCGATGTGACTCATCGTCGGCCCCGCCACGCGGGTCCACGAGCCGTCGGCGGCGGTGCCCGTCCGCTTGTAGATGCTGCCCACCTTGTTGATGCCCCACACCACGCCCGTGTTGGTCACCGTGAGCTCGGTGAGCTGACCGGAAATCTTCGTCCAGTTGTCGTTCGGGTAGCGCGCGTGCCAGATCTCGAAGCCGTTGCCGACGGTGGTGTTACCGAGCGCCCACAGACCGTCGGAGGTCGAGATCACCTGCGTCGCGGCCGGGGAGTGCAAGTCGAAGCGCCCCGGATTGCGCAGGTTGGCGGCGATGAAGTCATGCAGCTCGAGCCAGCGCTGTCCGGGCTGCAGGTCGTCGTAGAACGGGGTCATGATCGGCTCGTCACCGATTCCGGGGCCCGAGTGATCGAGCAGCAGGACGTGGCCGAGCTCGTGCAGCACGACAGCCTCGAGGCCGTACGTGCCGGCCGGCGGAAGCCATAGCCCTGCGACCCAGTTCTGATCCGCGTCGACCGTGAGCTTCAGGGAAGAGACGACGCCGTTCGGAGCGTTCGGTGCGACCTCCGCGAGCACCGTGCCGCCGCTGATCGAACCGACGTCGATGGTCACGCACGGGCTGCTGAAGTCTCGAACGAACTTGTACGCAGAGGCCGACTCCCACGTGCGCATCGCGGCCTCGACCACGGACTCGAACG
>Ga0193752_1003821_pt1 | contig 10122 bp, 11 predicted proteins | sample H1c1metaG_FD_144924 | JGI IMG/M metagenome (GOLD analysis project Ga0193752, IMG submission 144924) | Soil microbial communities from a riparian zone of the East river system, Colorado, United States - H1c1 | ecosystem: Environmental > Terrestrial > Soil > Riparian zone | place: USA: East River...
GACGGACGCGCTCGCGCTCCGCCGCGAGATCAAGGAGCGGCTCGACGCCGACGTCGAGGTGCAACAGATGATCTCGTTCGTACGCCATCCGTACGAGCGCTACACCGTCGACCTGCACCTCTATCAATGCAGCCTCAAGAGCGAAGTGCGCGCCGCGGCCGTGCAGAGCTTCCAGTGGCTGTGCTCGGATGAGTTCGACGACTACGAGTTCACGCCCGCCGACGAAGCGTCGATGAGCAAGCTGCTGGGCGAGTCATGACGCGCGCGCTTACGGCGCTCTGCCTCCTCGCGTTGTCCGCCTGCGCTCCTGCTCCCGTCAGCGAACCCGCTGCAGCCGCGCCCAAGGTTGCTGAGGCCGTCGCGCCCGCACCCGTGCTCGCCGCTCCCGCGCCTGCTGCCGCGGCACCGGAGCACTTCGGCGCCCCCTTCGCCGACCAAATCCCGGCGGTCCCCCTCAGCACGCTGGTCACGGACCCCGCCCCTTACGCAGGCAAGGTCATCGAGACCTCCGGCAAAGTCAGCCAAGTCTGCCAAGCCGCGGGCTGCTGGATGGAGCTCTCCGACGCCGGCTCTGGCGAGCGCGTCCGCACGCCGATGGCCGGCCACGCGTTCTTCCTGCCCAAGACCGTGGTCGGCAAGGAAGCCCGCGTCCAAGGCCGCGTCGAGCTGATCGCGCTGAGCGACGACATGAAGAAGCACCTCGAGGCCGAGGGCGCGCAAGCGACGGGCGGCACGCTAAGCCTGTCTGCGCTATCCGTAACGGTGCAATGAGCGGAGCTCGAACGTGACCAGCTCATCGCTTGCACAGCAAACGGGCGTGCCGGCGAAGTGCGTGGCCTGCGACACCGCGATCCCGTCGGGGCGCGATCGCTGTCCGGGCTGCGGCAAGGTCTACGGCGAGTGGAACCGCTGCCCGAGCTGTCATGCGATCGCCGCCGTCCACGAGGCGCGGCGCGGCTTTTACGTGTGCGCCGCGTGCAGCGCGCCGCGCTCGCGCCAGCACGGCACGCCGGTGGACTCTCAGTTCGCCGACGAGCTGTCGCAGCGCTCGTGGATGACGCGCGCCGGCTCGTGGGCGCTGTGGCCCTTGGGCATCGTCTCGTTCGGCGTCGCGACGATCGCGCTGGGCATCGGCCAGCTGTTCGAGAGCACGATCCCGTACGCGACCGCGTTCGGCGGGCTGTTCGGCGTGCTCGGCGTCACGACGCTGTTTTTTGCGCGGCGGCTCGGCAAGCGCGCCCAGGCGCTGCGCGCGCAAGCCCGGCAAGAGCGCGTGCTCAGTCACGTGATGCGTGCGCGCGCCGCGATCACCGCCGGCGAAGCCGCCCAGGCGCTGCACATCCGCGCGGTCGAGGCCGACGCCGCGCTCACCGAGCTCGCCAAGACCGGCAAGCTCGACCTCGACGTCGACGAGCGCGGCACCGTCCGCTACCGCGTCCTCACCGAAGAAGAGCTCCGCCGCCGCGGCCTGCCCGCGGACGAGGAAGCCGACGCGGCGCTCGAAATGAAAGAGGGAGCGAAGCGACCCTCGTGAAGGGGTGGGCCCCCGACGGCTTTGCCGGCGGGGCGGGGAACGGCGCACGTTCCCCGATGACTAGATCACGGCGTCGGACAGCACGAGCAGCTCGACCAGCAGCGCTTCGAACGCCGGCATCAGCTCCTCGGTGTCCTCGGCCTTGCGCAGCTCGCGATCGATCAGCTGCATCAGCGCCGGCTGGCCGATCGCCAGCACGTCCTCGCTGCACGTCGCCGGCGCGCACGCTTCGCGCACCTCGCTGTCGGTGACCAAGCGCTCGAGCGCCGAAGCGCTGCTCGAACGCGCGGTACACGGTCAGGAACAAGAAATACCCAAGCGCTTGCCCGGGCGCGCTGTCGATCTCCGCGATCTCGCCGGCGACCAGCTCAGCCAGCGCGGGGTGACGCAGCTCGAGCCGCCGGAACGTGCCGTCGAGCTCCTGGCGCAGCGAGTCGCCGCGCAGCAAGTCTTTGATGACCGAGGCGACCGTGCCCTCGTCGATCGTGGCGTGCGATGGAACAGGGCTGAGCGCGCCGGGTGAAACCCACATGGCGCGACGATAAGACGCACGCTCAGCCCCGTCAGATTTTTGACGACGACTATCGAATGCGCAGCGTCGCGGCCGTGCTCGCGTAGTTGTTGGAGGTATCGGCTTCGAAGCCCGACGTCGGCTCATGGGCGATGAAGCCCTCGAATGTGACATCGAAGCGCCCGCGGGCAGCGTTGCTGTCGCAGATGATCGGCACGTCCAGCTCGAGCTTCTTGCGGCCGCGGCGGCTGGTCACCAACTCGCTGCAGGCCGTGTCTTGCTGCCAGCAGCCCGCCGGCAGCTCACTTACCGGATACACGCAGACTTGGAACGTCTCGGGGATGTTGTAGACGTTCTCGACCGTGACGCGGGCGCGGTGCTGCGCGGTCTCGCCGCGCCGGATCGAGGCGTTGGCCACGTTGATGCGCGTGAGGACGAGGTCGTGCCGCGGCGCGGCGTCGCACGCGTCGCCGATCAGGTCAAAGTCGCTGTCGGCTTGATCGGGGTTCGCGAGCACCCGGCAGTTGTCGTAGAGGTCGGCGGTGCCGTCACCGTCGGAGTCGTCACAGGCATCGCCGGCGCCGTTGCCATTGCTGTCGGTCTGATCGCTGTTGGTATCGTTGGGGCAGTTGTCGCAGACGTCGCCGACGAGATCGCTGTCGATGTCGGACTGCGTTTCGCTCGCGACGTCGATGCAGTTGTCGCAGACGTCGCCGAAGCCATCGCCATCGGCGTCCTCCTGCTGCGGATTTTCGCTGAACGGGCAGTTGTCGTGCGTGTTGACCAGGCCGTCGTGGTCATCGTCGGCGCACTCGTCGCCGATGCCGTCGCCATTGGTGTCGGCTTGCGTCGGGTTCGCGGCCACGGGGCAGTCGTCCGCCACGTCGCAAACGCCGTCGCCGTCCGAGTCGGCGTCCGTGTCGAAGCACACGACCAGCTGCTGAATTCCCTCGTTGGACGTGAACCCGAACGCGATCTCGTGGAGCTGTCCGCTGAAATCCAAGATTGCGGCACCGACCGAGAAATAACCGCCGGAAGCGGTCGTGATGTCGGCGATGGCGGCGGCGTCGAGCGGGAGCCAGAGCAGACCGGATGGCGTGCCGTAGGGTGAGCCGGCCGGCAGATCGTGGCTGCCGTAGCTCGTGCCCGTGCCGAGGTCTTCGAAGATCGCGGCGCTCGCCGTGGCGTTGTCGTTCAGCGTCGCGGCGTCGGTGCTGACGTCGAAGAAGTGAACGGTCTCGATCGGATCGCCCGAAGCATTCCCGCCCTGCACCTGCAGCGCCGCGCTCGTGATCGTTCGGCCGCTGAGCTCGAGCGTCGAGAGATCGAACGTGAAGAAGCTCCGCGCTTCACCCGTGAGCAAGTCGCGGCCGGTCGCGTAGTTGCCCCTGGTGTCGAGGCCACGCATCGTCGCGCTCCACCAGCCCTGGTTGTCTGCACCCTCAATGAATTGACCATCCGAGGTGCTGAACGCGTTGCTCGGCGGCGCGAGCGCTTGCACGAGCGCACGCACGGGCCGGCCGTCACGCAGCGGGTCACCGCCTTCGGACTGCGGCTGCTCAATCACGCCACAGCCGGCGAGCATGAGCAGGATCGAAAGACTGGTGAGTGATGCCGGAGTGGGGATGCGCAAGGTTCTTCTCTCCTGGGCCGCACGGACGCGGCCCACGAGAAGACGCCAAGCATCAGGCGATGTGACCGCGCGGGGTTTGCTCGACCGATCAACGCCGAGACCTAGGCGGTGTCTTTCGCTGACTTCACTCGTCGTAAAAGAGCGGCGGGCGCTTGCGGATGAAGCGCAGGATCAGCTCGCGAGCCTCGCTGCCGAGGCGATCGAACTTCACGCCAATGCCCGGCTCCGAGTCCATGTCCATCGGGTCGCGCACGAAACGCACGGTGCCGGGGATGCTCTGCTCGTAGCCGCCGGGCAGCGTCACCAGCACGCTGACCTTGGCTGCGATCGGCAGCGACGCATACGTGGCGACGAACACGCCGCCGTCCGAGATATCGCCGGAGAAGCCGACGAAGAAGTTCGACTCCGTGGTCGCGCCGATGTTGGCCTCGAGGTTGGCGCGCGACCCGGGCGGCACGGTGTTGACCGGCGGCTCCGACAAAGGCCGTGCCTCGGCGGGGATGCCCGCTTGCGGAATGCTGCCCTGCGCGGGCGCTTGCTGGCTCGGCCGCGTCGGCCGGATCGACGTCGCTTGCGCGAGCGGGAACAGCTTGCCCATCACTTGCGCGAGCGTCTTGGTCGCGGTGTCGATCGCAGTGCTCTGCGTCTTCACCTCTTGCAAGAGCGCCATCGTTTGACTGAGCGAGCCCATCGCATGCTTGACGCTCGCGCGCCCGTCCACGTCCGATGACGCGCGCTCGGCCTCGAACAGCGCGCCGACCGCTTGCGCGATATTGGTGGCGACGTTGAGCACGTCGGCCGGAACGTTTTTGTCCTGCTGGAGCGCCTCGAGCACGCTTCCAAGTAGCTCGCGGCTCTCTGCCGCTGCCTTTGCGCCGGTGTAACTCATGGTGCCTGCCTCATTGTCCGCATGCGGTGGCCATCATAGGGGCAATCCGAGAGGGCTGACAGCCTCTATTGAAGAGTCGGGCCCGCATCGATCTTGCCGAAGCGTGCCTCATGTTTTGCGATCGTCTCGGCGAGCGCCATGCTGAACCGCTTGGCGTGCTGGGGCGACATCAGGATCCGTGACAACAGCCACCCCTGCTTGCCCTGCACGAACGCCATATCGATCACGAACGAGTCTTGGCTGCTCGCGACCTGCGCGAGATTTGCGAAGCGCCCCTTCGCCACCTCGTCGTCTGCCTTGATGACGAGAGAGTCGGCGTCGCGCGGTCTCTGAGGGTTATCCATTCCTCCTTTCTACACGGCCCGCGGGCTTGTCGTCACGCCGGCTTGCCGTGATGGGACCCCGTGGGGGAGCATCCGCCAGAGTGGCGCCCGTTCTTTTTTGTCCGTTCTGTCGCGAATCGTTCGAGGGCGAAACGGTGTGCCCCGAGCACGAGCTGAGCCTCGTCCCGTGGAGCGACCTGCCGCGCCCGGCGCGCAGCGATGACGAGGTCTTGCCGTGGTGGTCGCCCGCGTTCGGCCGCGGGCTGCTCGGCGCGGGTGCGAGCGGCAGCCTGCTCGCGTTCATGGTGTGGCCGCTGGCATCGACCGAGGGCGCATTGCGGATGGGCGGCTCGATGCTGAAGCTCGCGCTGCTCGGCTCGCCGAAGCTGTGGCTGGTAGTGATGGGGCCGCTCGCGCTGCTCGCGCTGCTGTACCGGCGGCGGACCCCGCTGTCGTTGCGCCGCGCGCGGCTGGCGGCGCTGGTCATGGCGCTGGTCCCGGTCGCCGCCGCCGCTTGGGCGTTCGCCGCCGCCCGTGAAGCGACCGCGCAGCTCGCGGTGCGCGAGGGCTCGGCGATCGAGCTGCGGCTGGACCTGGGCGGCTATGCGCTGCTCGCATGCGCCGCGCTGTCGTGCATCGGCGCGCTCAAGCTCGGCGGCAAGGCGCGCTAGTCACCATCACGGCGCATCAGGGCCGCTGCGAGTCGGGCCGGTAGATGTAGCCCTGGTGCTGGAAGACGCAGATCCGGTCACGGCCTTCGTGCTTGGCCTGGTACAGCGCGCGGTCGGCGGCCTTGATCAGCTGATCCTTCGATTTGATGTCGCGGCTCGGATAGACCGCGACGCCTACCGAAACGCTCACGCGTTCCGTTTGGCCTCCAAACGTGAACGCGTCTTGCGCGACGGAACGCCACACACGCTCCGCTACGGCGAGGGCGCCGGAAAAATTCGTGCTGGGCAGCACGAGCAAAAATTCTTCGCCGCCGTAGCGCGCGACCACGTCGACCTCGCGCACCGCTTTGCGCAGCCGATTGGAGACCTCGCGCAGCGCCTCGTCGCCCGCGTCATGGCCGAAGCGGTCGTTGATGCGCTTGAAGTGATCGACGTCGACCATCACGCACGACAACGGCTCGCGGTAGCGCTCGGCGCGCTTGAACTCCTCGTGCAGGCGCGTATGCAGGTAGCGATAATTGTAGAGCCCGGTCAGCTCGTCCTGGACCGCCAGCGCGGCCAGCCGCTCTTTCGACTCGTTGATGTGATCGTGCAGCCGCTTGAGCCGCAGCAGGTTATGGACGCGCGCCATCATTTCGCGCTCGTCGAACGGCTTGCAAACGTAATCGTCTGCACCGATGCGCAGCCCGGTCACGCGACTGTCCGTGTCCGTACGTGCGGTCAGCAGCATCACCGGCAGGAAGCCGTCGGGCGTCATGCCCTTGAGCAGCCGACAACAATCGAGCCCGTCCAAGCCCGGCATCACGATGTCCAGCATGGCGAGATCGATCTCACCGTCTTTAGCCTTGGCTAAAGCGCGGTGGCCGTCCTCGGCGATGACCACGTGCATGCCGTGGGCTTCGAGGAGCTTCGCCACATATTCGCGCATCGTCTCGTCGTCATCGGCGAGCAAGATGCGTGGCGGTCGGGTCCCTGCGGGCGGCTCGCTTCCGAACGTTTCCATAACCCCCGAGCCCACGGTCCTCAATGGTACTCCCCGTGTTCTGCGAAAATCGAGGGTAGCACGGTGGCACGCTGCGAGGTATCAACGCTTCTCACGTGGAATTGCTGCCTTGGATCACGGGTCCTCGGCCGTATACTCGACTAACAAGTTAGGGATTGGGGCGTCTTTTGGAGCTCAAGCAGCAGCTCAAACTTTCTCAACAGCTCGTCATGACGCCGCAGCTGCAGCTTGCGATCAAGCTGCTGCAGATGTCGCGCATGGAGCTCGTCGAGACCGTGCGGCAAGAGCTGCTCGAGAATCCGGTGCTCGAGGACGTGCAGGCCGAGCCCAGCGCCGACCGCCCACCTCCTGGGGAAGCGGTCCACTCCGCCGAGCCCCAGCCCGACTTGCCCGACAAGGCCCGCGACCACGTCGCCGCTGAGGCCGACAAGAAGGCCTCCGAGATCGACTGGGAGCGCTACCTCGAGAACCACGCCATGCAGGCGCCTATGCCGGGCGGCTCGCACCGCGGCTTCGAGGAGCTGCCGAGCTACGAGACCTCGCTGTCGCGCGGCGAGGACCTGGTCGACCACCTCGAGTGGCAGGTCCGGATGAGCGATATGGTCGAGGACGAGTGCAAGTTCGCTGCGCTCGTGCTCGGCAACCTCGATGAGAAGGGCTACCTGGCGGTCGAGGGCCTCAAGCCCGACGAGGTCGTGCCGAAGCTCGCGGGCGAGGCGAGCCTCGATGCCGAGGACGCGGAGGAAGTCCTCAAGCTCATTCAGCGCATGGATCCGATCGGCGTAGCCGCCCGCGATCTGCGCGAGTGCTTGCTGGTGCAGGCCGAGCACTTCGGGCTCGACCCGCTGGCCATCGCCATCATCGATGCGCACCTGCCGGATCTCGAGCGCCGCAACTACCAGGCGATCGCGAAGAAGATGGGCGTCGCAGTCGAAGAGGTCTACGACGTCGCCGAGGTGATCGCGGAGCTCGAGCCGCGGCCGGCCCGCAACTTCGTCACGACCGATCCGCAGTACATCGAGCCCGACGTCTGGGTGCACAAGGTCGGCGATCAGTACTTCGTCGCGGCCAACGACGACGGCATGCCGAGGCTCAAGATCAGCGGCTTCTATCGTTCGGCGATGAAGGGCGACTCGGAAGCGCGCGAGTACATCCAGAGCAAGCTGCGCAGCGCCCAGTGGTTGATCCGCAGCATCGATCAGCGCCGTAAGACCATCGAGCGCGTCACCGAGTGCATCGTCGCCAAGCAGCGCGACTTCTTCGAGCTCGGCATCGAGCACTTGAAGCCGATGATCCTGCGCGACGTCGCCGAGGAGCTCGGCCTGCACGAGAGCACGATCTCGCGCGTGACCAGCAACAAGTACGTCGCCACGCCGCGCGGCGTGTACGAGCTGAAGTTCTTCTTCAACAGTGCGATTCGCCGCGACGACGAGGATGACATCGCCTCGGAGAGCGTTAAGCAGGCGATCAAGAAGCTGATCGATGCTGAGGACGAGCGGCACCCGCACAGCGACCAAAAGTTGGTCGAGCTGCTCGCTCAGCAGAAGATCGTGATCGCGCGCCGCACCGTGGCGAAGTACCGCGAGATGGCTGGCATACTCAGCTCATCGAAGCGCAAGAAGTACTTCTAGACCGCATGACCTTTGCATCGCTAGCAACGACCGAGGAGACCGAGCCAGCAGGCGGTCGACTCGGCGAAGCGATGTCGGCTTATGTGCCACGCAGCCGACTGCGTCGCCGCTTTGTTGTGTTCCCACCACGCACCGAGAGGAGCCCCATGCCCATCGACTTCAAGTTCCGCAATCTCGAGCCCTCCGACGGCCTCAAGCAGCACACCGTCGACAAGCTGGCCAAGATCCAAAAGTACGTCGAGGGGCCGATCGACGCGCAGGTCGTGTTCGCGGTGGAGAAACACCTGCACTGCGTCGATGTGCACCTGCACGACGGCGGCGAGCATTTCCAAGGCCGGGAAGAGCAAGAGGACATGTACGCGTCGATCGACCTGGTCGTCGACAAGCTCCTGCACCAACTGACCAAGTCCAAGGACCGCCACCACAACCACCGCCGAGGACCTCGCGCTGACGAGTAAGCCGATATACTGACCGCGCGCGGCTCGGCAGCTAAGGTCCGAGCTCGCGCGGTTGGTCTATGCATTTGTCGGACGTTCTCGTGGCGCAGTGCATCCGGGTCGGGCTCGAGGCGCCCGATAAGGAGAGCGTCCTGCGCACGCTGGCGCAGCTGATGCTGCCGCTGCGGCCCGAGACCAACGAGGAGCTGCTGCTCGAAGCGTTTCAGGAGCGTGAACGGATCGGCACGACCGGCGTGGGTAGCGGGATCGCGATGCCTCACGCCTGGCTCGACGTCCACGCACCCGGCGTCGCGATGGCGATCAGCCCGGCCGGACTCCCGTTCGACACGCTGGACGGCTCGCCCGTGCATATCGCGATCGCGATCGTCGGCCCCCGCACCAGCGCCGCCGAGCACGTAAAGCTGCTCGTGCGCACCACGCGCGTGCTGAGCGACCAAGCGTTCTGCGCCCGCCTGCGTGCCGCCGAGTCCGAGGCCGACGCGCTCGAGATCTGGACCCACGAAGAGCGCCGGCACTAGTTACCGGGGGAACGTACGCCGTTCCCCCGCCCCGCCGGCAAAGCCGTCGGGGCCCCACCCCTTCACGAGGTCGCTGCGCTCCTCTTCGTTCGAATCAGTTAGCATCTTTGCGTGACTGCTCTGCAAGTCGTGGCGGTGACCGGGATGTCCGGGGCAGGGCGCTCGACTGCGCTGCGTAGCCTCGAGGACCTCGGCTACTTCTGTGTCGACAACCTGCCGCCGGCGCTGATCCCGAAGCTGATCGAGCTGGTCACCGACCCGCACGAGCTGCGCCGCGTCGCGCTCGGCATCGACGTCCGCACCGGCACGTTCCTCGAGGGCGCGCGCGAGGCGCTCGATGAGCTGGTGAAGAGCGGCCACGAGGTGGAGGTGATCTTCCTCGAGAGCCAGGACGAAGAGCTGGTCCGAAGGTACAGCGAGACCCGCCGCGCGCATCCGATGGCGCCCGGCGGCAATCTGCTCGAAGCGATCCAGCGCGAGCGCGAGCGCGTCGCCCCGCTGCGCGCCCGCGCCAACTTCGTGATCGATACCACCGGGCTCTCGGTCCACGAGCTGCGCCGCATGTTGGTCGACCACATCGCGCGCGGCGGCCCGCGCTCGCGGATGGTCACGCGCGTCGTGTCGTTCGGGTTCAAGTACGGCCTGCCCGTCGACGCCGACCTGGTGTTCGACCTGCGCTACCTGCCGAACCCGCATTTCGTACCGGCGCTGCGCCCCAAGACCGGCCTCGACGAGGCGGTGTCGCAGTTCGTGCTCGGCATGCCGGAAGCGAGCGAGCTGGTGACCGACCTGACCGGCCTGCTGACCAAGCTCATCCCGCGCTATGCGCGCGAAGGAAAGAGCTACCTGACCATCGCCGTCGGCTGCACCGGCGGCCGCCATCGCTCGGTCGCGATCGCCGAAGCGCTCGGCGCCGCGCTGCGCGCCCAAACGGAGATTCGCGTCGAGCAC
>Ga0193752_1003822_pt1 | contig 10122 bp, 15 predicted proteins | sample H1c1metaG_FD_144924 | JGI IMG/M metagenome (GOLD analysis project Ga0193752, IMG submission 144924) | Soil microbial communities from a riparian zone of the East river system, Colorado, United States - H1c1 | ecosystem: Environmental > Terrestrial > Soil > Riparian zone | place: USA: East River...
CAGTTCGTAGTCGCCAGGTTTCGGGGGCATCGCGAGCTTGAGATCGCCTCCGGCCGCAGGCACATACACATACGCGTCGTACGCGCCTTCACGCGCGCCCTTGGGCACGACGGTGACGAAGTCGCGCGGATTGCCGGTGCCCACCGCCTTGAAGGCGATGGTGGATCCCGCGGCTGCAGTGGACGGAGTCGTGAGACTGGGAGCGGCGAACGCAGCGCTGCTGGCGAGCGCAAGAAACGCGAGATAGGTCGAACGCATGAGCGGCAGCCTCGTGAACGTGACAGTGCGGAGAGTTTAAGAGTTTCCCCGTCCGGTGTTGTTAGGACTTTTCGCGCGGATTCGCGCAGTACGGCGAGCCAGCGTCTTGAATAGCGCCAGGCAGTTGCGGTAGTGCGGAGGCGATTCAAGCGGGCAACTGTTTCACAGCACGATGGGCGGAGTATAGTTCCGCGACAAAAATGACAGGGAGAGGGGTCATGCCGAAGCCGGTACAACGCGTGTCTGACGTGCGCCCGAAGCAGTCCGTGTTCGCGGCCAGCATCAAGCAGCATCCGCAGCGGCTGATCATGCTCACCGAGGGGGATTCCTGGTTCAGCTATCCGCTGAACGCCAATATTGCCGACTACATCGAGATGATGAGCGACTTCTCGCTGCTGCGGCTCGAGCACAACGGCGACGAGGCGCGGGAGATTCTCGGCGTCGGCAGCGAGCAGCTCAAGAAGATCAAGCACTACCTCAAGACCTATGCCGTGGACGTGGTGCTCATGAGCGCCGGCGGCAATGACCTGGTTTCCGGCGAGCTCTCCAGGGTCCTCAACAAGAAGGTGGCGGGCGCCACCTGGCAGAGCGCGGTCAAGCTCTCCGCACTAACTACCGTGCTCGACGATATCGTCGCGGCGTACACGCGCCTGCTCGATGCGCGCGACGCGCTGCGACCCAAATGCGCGGTGATCGCCCACAGCTATTGCTATTTCCAGCCGACCGGGCGCAAAGCCACCGGACCGTTCGGGCTCGGCAAGGCGGGGCCGTGGATGCGGCCGGTGCTGGTGGCCAAAGGCATCGATCCCGACACCGAGGGCCGCGATCTGGCGCGTTACCTGGTCGATGAATTGCACGCGCGGCTCATGGCGCTGGCGGCTGCACGTACGCGCTTTCACGTGGTGGACATGCGCACCGCACTGCCGGTGGACAACGTCCACTGGGCCGACGAGATTCATCCGAGCGGCACCGGATTCCGGCGGCTGGCGGACAGCCACTGGCGTCCACTGCTCAGGGCGCAGTTTCCGGGACGGGGGTTCGACTGATGCAGGGCGAACAAATGCGCGTAGTGCTCGATCGCCTGCTGGCGACCCGCCGCGCCAAGGTGGAAGAAACGCAGGGCGGTTCGCGCAAAGGTTTGCGCATCCTGTTCACCGGCCATTCGGGCAAGAACAAGTTGCTGGCGGCGCAGCTGTTCGCGCACGAATTGTCGGTCGACCTGTTCCAGATCGATCTCAATCGCATCGTCAGCAAGTACGTGGGCGACACCGAGAAAAATCTCGACGCGCTGTTCAAGGCGGCCGAGGCTTCGGATGCGGTGCTCATGTTCGACGATACCGATCACCTGTTCGGCAGCGGCGAATCCTCCACGGAGGATTCCGGTCGTTTCCCCAGTCTCAACGTCGCCCAGCTCCGGCAGCGCCTCGAGAGTTATGACGGTGTCGTGGTGTTGGGTGCCGACGATCGCACGCAGGTCGATCCGAAGCTCGCACGGCAATGCGACGAGGTCGTCGAGCTCGCCGACGACTAGCTAACAAGGTGGTGCCGGGAAGGGAATCCCGGGAGAAGCGAGCTTTGCAACGCGCGCATAGCCTTGAGCGCTGCCTCTCCCGGAATTCCCTTCCCGGCACCACCTTCTTCCCACGCTTGTAGTCTTCAAAGCCCACAGCGCTGTGGTCATGCGCCTACGAAGCTTCCGCCCGCAACCCTGCATCTCCGAAAACGCGGAACGGCAATGATGCGCTCCGCCGGCACCGAGTTCCGGTGTCAACAACGCGGAGAAGTCGATGCTTCATTACGCAGTCATCTTTTTTGTCATCGCGCTCATTGCCGCCGTGTTCGGTTTTGCCGGCATTGCAGCGGGCGCGGCGGGAATCGCGAAGATCCTGTTCTTCGTCTTCCTGATCCTTGCAATCGTCAGTTTCATTGCCAATACGGCGCGGAGATAAGAGGTTTATATGCAGAAGTCCAAAGGCTTTGTCAGTGCGATCGTTCTCATCGTCACCATGGCGATGGTTGCGTGCGCCTCCACCCGTACACAGAAGTCGGCCGGTGAGCAGGTCGATGATTCCGTGACCACGGGGCGCGTGAAGGCCGCGCTGATCGCCGATCCGGTGACCAAGGCGCACCAGATCGACGTTGAAACGTTCAAGGGCACCGTCCAGCTGAACGGCTATGTCGACACCGCGGCGAGCAAGGAGCGCGCCACGGAAGTTGCCAAGAGCACGCGCGGCGTCGAGTCGGTGCGCAACAACCTGTCGGTGCGGACTGTCGATCGTACGGCCGGAGCGGTCGTCGATGACGGCGCAATCACCACGAAGGTGAAAGCGGCACTCGCGGGCGATTCGCGCACCAAGGCTCACCAGGTGAACGTCGAGACCCACGAAGGCGTGGTCCAGCTCTCGGGCTTCGTCGACAACGCGGAAGCGAAGTCGACTGCGGCCGACCTGGCCCGCGCGGTCGATGATGTCCGCTCGGTGAACAACCAGATCGACGTCAAGAAGTAAGCTTCAGCCGAAGCTGATGCTGACAGGGCCGGAGTGGCGACACTCCGGCCCTGTTTTGTTTTGGCCTACAGGAAACGGGCGCGGCTTCCGACGGTTCGCGATCCGTCGGGGATTCACACTCGCCTTCCGCGCAATCGCGGCCTTCCACAACCAGGAGACTCGCAATGAAACCCGAGAATCGAATTGAACGCTTTACCACCCACTGGCAGCGGAATTTCAAGAACGAGCCGTACTACAGCGAGAAGTATTCCTGGGAGGATTTCGATCCGGCGTATCGCTATGCGTACAAATCCTATGAGGAGAATCCGCATGCGCGGTTCGACGACCTCGAGACGCGCCTGGAAGCCGGTTGGGACATCGCCAAGGGCAAGTCGAAACTGGCGTGGGTCGATGCGAAGGAAGCCATCCGGTCGGCATGGCACAGCGTCGAGCGCGTCCTTCCGGGTGATGCGGATCGCGACGGCAGGTAGCTGACACGGTGCCGTGACACGGTGCCGGGTGGGGAAAGTAGGGAGAGCGGCTCTCTCCACTTTCCCCACCCGGCACCCACTTCTCACAACCAATACTGTACCGGCAACCACATCAATTCTTTCAGGCGCTCACGCAGGCCGCGCTTCTTCCACGCGGCCTGCGTGATCTCGCGCGAATCCGCGAGGTCGGTGGCGAACATGCCGGCCATCGAACGCGCGAATGCCTCGCCGATGACGCACACACTGATCTCGTTGTTGTGCACGAAACTTCGCCAGTCGAAATTGGTCGATCCGATCGACGACCACACGCCGTCGACCACGATGCTCTTGGAGTGCAGGAACGCACTCTCCAGCTCGTAGAGCCGTACACCGCTTTCCAGCAGGTCGTCGTAATGCGCGCGCCCGGCATAGAACACCCCCGAAAAGTCGCTGTATGAAGGCAGGATGATGCGCACGACGACGCCGCGGCGTGCAGCGTCGCGCAGCGCATTTTCCAATGCGTCATCGGGCACGAAGTACGCCATGGTCACATCGATGCTCCGGCGCGCGTACGTGATCACCGAAAGAAGGGTGGTGTAGATCTGATTGCTGTCATCGTCGGGAGTGCTTGCCACCACCTGCACCAGCGTATCTCCGGCATCGAGTGCTCCTTCACGAAACGCCGGCACTACTTCTCCCGTGCATTCCGCCTGCCGCCACGTGTCGCGAAACAGACGCTCGAGCTCTTTGGCGGCCGTGCCGCGCATCGCGATGTGGGTGTCGCGCCAGCCTTGCTCGAGCGACTTCTGCTTCGAGAGGCCGCGCCCCCGCGCCTGGCTGGACGCGATGCGATACGCCTGGCTGAAGTTCACGCCGCCGGCAAAGGCATGCGCACCGTCGATCACCACGATCTTGCGGTGATCGCGTTGATTCACTCCGGAGAATCGCACATCGAGGGGATTGAGCGGATTGAATGCACACAGCGAGACGCCGGCGGCTCCGAGGCTGTCGAGAAAAGTCGCATCGGTGCTCAGCGACCCCACCGCGTCGTAGAGCACGTAGACGCGCACGCCGCGCTTTACGGCCTGCGCCAGCAGCGCGCTCAGCGTTCGATCGCCGGCGTTGGCGTCCTCGAAAATGAAGCTCTCGACCAACACGTATTCCCGTGCCAGCGAGATCGCGTCGAACATGGCCTCATAGGTGCGCGGACCGTCGATGAGCAATTCGACGCTATTGCCGGTGAGCAACGGTGGTGCGCCGAGATCGCTCATCGCGGCGAGGTGATAGTCGAGCAACGCGGTGTCGCCCGTGTTGGCGAGCTCGCGCGTGACCCGGACACGCTGCGCCCGGCTCAGCGTTCCATCGGGTCCTTCGATGTCGATGGGCGTGCGAGAACGCGATAGCGGCAGGGTGCGCGCGAATTGCATTTCGGGAAGGACGTGGCAACCGGCGAACGCCGTGCAGGCCACCAAAAAAGCGAGCCAAGCCGCCCACCGGCCCAGAAGGCGGTGGACGGTTGGCTCGGTGGTCATGTGGCGCGAAATTACTTCGAGGGGAGGGGCTCGTCGCGTCACGCTTCCACTTCTCCACTAGACGGAAGCAAGTATGCGCAAGGTCATTGGGCCGCGCGCGCAGCGGCCGCGCCATTTGCATGTCAGCCCGGTCCTACATATCGTGCACAGTAAATCCGGATGTGACGCCAGGGCACTTGAGTCCATCCTGAAGCCAATCTATTCATTACTCTGGAGCGCGTACCGTGGACCCCGCCATTGAAGAATTGAATCGCATCGTCGATCAGGCGGAGAGCCTGTTGCGCTCGCTCGGGGAGCAGGGCGGCGAAGCCGCGGCCGCTGCGCGCGGACGGATCACCGAGACGCTTCAGCAAGCCAAGTCACGTCTGGCGGATACCGCCAAGGACGCAGAGCAGGTGGCCGAGTCGCTTGCGGATCGGGCTGACGATTATGTACGCACGAACCCTTGGCAGGCCGTGGCACTTGCGGCCTTGTTAGGCGGCGTAGTGACGCTGCTGATCACCAAGACGACGCGTCGCGAATGATGGATGCCAGCGACGATACGCAAGCCGAGCAGCCCGAGGACCAACAATCCGGTCCCGCGCGAGAACTGACGCTTCATCTGCTGCGCATGTTCGAAACGCGGGCCGAAGCCGCCGGCATCGCCCTGCAGTCGGAAATCGACAGCTTCAGCAAACGTCTTCAGCTGAACGTGGTGGCCGGCGCGGCGATGTTCTTCGCCCTCTGGGCGGGCATCGTGCTGCTGGCCATCGTGCTACCGCCCCATCTGCGGGTTCCGGTGCTGTCGGTCGTGGTGGGACTCTTCGCGCTCGGTGCGCTCATGGCGTGGCTGGCTGCGAAGCGCAAGATTGCCTCGCGCGAGCTGGGATCGATGGCGTGGTTCCTCGAGAGCCTGAAGCGCGACTTCGAGGTGTTCTCGCGGACGCTCGAAAAAACTCACGCGCCGCCACCGCCCGCGACCGAAGAAAGGAGTCCCGATGAACTCGCCGCTTGAACGCGCGCGCCTGCTCGATGCGGAGATGCAGCTGCAGCGCGCCTGGCTCGAGCTCAACCTGCGTGACCTTTCGAGCGCCGCACGCAAATCACCCTGGGCCAAACTGAATGCCCTCAAGCTCGGCCTCGTCGGATCCTCGCTTCTGAAACATCGATCTTTGTGGATAGCCGCGGCAAGCCTGGTCATGAACATCTACCGGCGCCGTGCGCGGAAGGAGTAAGTATGCAATCGAATCTAAAGGCATCCGGGCCGGCTGCCGGCGATCAGGCCTTTCTCTCCGATCTCACTGCGCTGCGCGCCCGCGCGCGACAGGAGATCATGAAGGGAGCCGTGACGCCGAGCTACCCCGAGGCCGAACGCAAGGTCATCATCGAACTACTGCAGACCGCGCTGGCTACGGAAATCGTCTGCGTGCTGCGCTACAAGCGACATTACTATTCGACGCACGGCATCCGCGCGAAATTCGTCGCGGCGGAGTTCCTCGAACACGCCAACGAGGAGCAGGCCCATGCGGACCAGATCTCCGAACGCATCGTGCAGCTCGGCGAGGATCCGGATTTGAATCCCGCCACCTTGTTGTCGCGCGCGCACGCGGAGTACGACGAGTCGACTTCGTTGCGCCAGATGCTCGAGGCCGACCTGATTGCCGAGCGAATTGCCATCGAGAGTTATCGTGAGATGATCAACTTCATTGGTCAGCGCGATCCGACGTCGCGTCGCCTGCTGGAATCGATTCTTGCCCAGGAAGAAGAACATGCGGAAGACCTCGTTGATTTGCTCGAGGACTTGCCGAAAGATTGATCACTGGCAGAACGAGCCCTTCGGGGCAGCGGGTCGACATGCATGAAACCGATGAACAGCGTGAGCGGGAGCTCGAAGTGCGCGTTGCTGCGCGCACCGAAGAGCTCTCGTCCCTATCCACTCATCTGCTGCGGCTGGCCGAGACCGAGCGTTCGGCGCTCGCCAAGGAGCTGCACGACGAGCTCGGAGGCCTGATCACGGCGGCGAAGATGGACCTGTCGTGGATGTCCGTGCGCCTGGCAGGGTCGCTGGATGCCGAATGCACCGACAAGCTCAACTCGGTCATGCAGATGCTCAACCAGGCCATGCAGCTCAAGCGGCGCGTGGTTGAAAGCCTGCGGCCGTCGCTGCTCGATCATTTCGGGCTGGCCGTGGCGCTGCGCAGTCATTTCGACGAGCAGTGCCGGCTCGCCGGCATCGAGTGTGCGGCGACGCTTCCGGATGAGATCACCGGGCTCGACCCCGTGGCGCAGCTCACATTGTTCCGCGTAGCGCAGGAGGCGCTGTCAAACATCATCGCGCGCGGTGGCGCCATGAACGTCGAAGTGGTCATCGAAGAGGACGGTGATGGCTACGTCATGCTCGTGGGCGACGACGGGCCGGTCATGGACACCGACCTTGCGCGGTCGATGCCGAGCGTGCGGCATCGCGTATCGGCAGCAGGAGGCAGTGTGGAAGCGGAAGCGCGGCCCAACCAGGGCAATCGGATCAGGGTTTTCGTCCCGCGATCTGCAGCAGTATCGGCATGAGCTGATCGATCTCGCGCATCTTGTCGAGGAAATGATCGGCGCCTGCAGCCATGCAGCGCTCTCGCACAGTCGGCAAGTCGTAGTTGGTGAGCACGATGATCCACACGTGGCTGCCATCGCCCTTGTCCCGGTTGCGGGCTCGGGCCGCCCGAATCACGCCGATGCCGCTGCCGGGGCGCAACTCCACGTCGACCACGATGGCGTCGTAGGAAACCGTATCGAGTTTTTCGACCGCCTCGGCTTCGGCGGAGGCGAGGCCGGTGACCTTGAATGCCGCGTACTGACCCAACATGCTCTCGAGGCGGCTGCGCAGCAGAGGCGAATCCTCGACCAGCAGGATGCGCAACGGCTTACCGTGCGCCCCATTGGGGCGCACGGTGTCGCTCGAGCTGTGGCGTTTGGGGTCCGCCTGGTTACCGGAAGCCGGTTGCTGGGAAAGGGGCATCGCCTCGTCCGTGGGGCCTGGCTAACTATTAGATCAGGCTATTGGATCAGGTTATTCCGCAGCGCATACGTGGTGATGTCGGCATTACTCTTCATCGACATCTTTTCGAGGATGCGACTGCGGTAGGTGCTGACCGTCTTGACACTGAGGAACAGGCGATTGGCGATCTCGGAAACCGATTCGCCCTGTGCCAGCTTGCAGAAGATCTGGAACTCACGTTCCGACAGGATGCTGTGCAAAGGCGCATTCGGGTCGCCGCGAACGCCGGCAACCAGCAGGTCCGCGAGTTCGGGGCCTACGTAGCGGCCGCCGCGTGCAACGGTTCGAATGGCGCGGAACAGTTCCGCTTCTTCGGTGCCTTTGCCGACAAATCCGCTGGCGCCGCCGCGCAGCACGTTGAGGCCGTACTGCGCTTCCGGGAATGCGGAAAGGATCAGCACGCCGACCGATTCGTAATGCGCCTTGGCGTGCTTGAGCACGTCGAGGCCCGATACGTCGGGAAGCGACAGGTCGAGTAGCAACACGTCGATCGTGTGCTGCCGGAGCTGTTCCATCGCTTCGCGGCCAGAGCCCGCTTCAGTGACGACCGACAGATCCGGTTGACCGTTGATGAGGGTTTTTAGGCCGGCGCGGACCACCTGGTGGTCGTCCACTATCATGACTCTGGTGCGATTCATGGACCGGGACGTCTCCACCACTTGTTGAGTTATCTCTTGCATGTCTGAAGTCTACCTTTGTGATACCTGCCGCCTGTCCGGCGTACCGGCGGTACCACGGTCAGAAGTATCCTACACCCCGGGGGCGTTGCGGCTGTGCGCAAACTTTTCTTCGGCCTGGGTCCAGTCCACGACATTCCAGAACGCCGTGATGAATTCCGGGCGCCGGTTCTGATATTTCACGTAGTACGCATGCTCCCAGACGTCGAGGATGAAGATCACAGTAGAGTCGCTTGCGCGCACTACCTCGTGATCCTTGAGCTCGGCGATCGCAAGTTTTTTCGTCGCGTGCTGGTACACCAGCGCAACCCAGCCGCTCGCGAAATGTTTGGCGGCGACATCACTGAACTTCGTGCGAAACGCTTCGATTGAGCCGAAATCAGCGCTCAGCGCTTCAGCGAGCGCGCCGCGCGGATCGTGCGACGCCCCGGGCGTCATCGAGCGCCAGAACAGGTCGTGATTGAGATGTCCGCCGCCATTGTTCTTCACGGCGGTGCGAACCGCGGCAGGTAGTTTGTCGGCGTCACGCAGTAGTTGGGTGAGCGTCAGCTGCTGCAGCGCCGTGTCGCCGGCCAGCGCTTCGTTCAGCTTCTTCACGTAAGTGCCGTGATGCTCGCGGTGATGGATGCGCAACGTCTTCGTGTCGATGTGCGGTTCCAGCGCTTCATACGCGTAGGGCAGGTCGGGCAGGTTGAATGGATATGTCTGACGCAAAACGTTGTCCTTCACGGGGAATTCTCCTTCGGCTAGCTAGTGTGGCCAAGCATGCGCGCACAGTCCCACGGAACGAATCGTCGCAGAACGAGGGGTGCGGTAAGACTCCGCCGATGCTCCGCCACCGACGGAAGAGGCCGACACCCATGAGTGTCCATGCCTGAGTGTGATGCAAATGAGCAACGTCTAACGTCGCGTCCGTTCATTACAACGCAAGGACCTAACTCATGAATCTGAAAGTCGCCGCGGCAGTTGCCGCATTGTCACTCGCGACGGTACCCGCCGCCTTTGCCGATGAGACCACAGGCTGGTACCTCGGTGGTGGCTTCGGGCAATTCAATGCGCAGATCGACGACATCGACGAGGTCGACGACACCGTCGACGGCTGGGATGAAAGCGACGACACGTACAAGTTGTTCGCCGGATATCGCGTCAACCCGTTCCTGTCGTTCGAGCTCGACTACATCAACCTCGGTGAGCCTTCCGGCGCCGTGGTGCCGGGATTCAACGTGGACAGCGCGGTCGACGGATTCGCACCGTATGTCATCGGCACCATACCGATCGGCAAGTGGTTCGAGGTGTATGGACGCCTGGGTTACTACTTCTATGACGCGACTGTCGGCGTGGAAGACGAGCTCGGCGGCCGGGTGGAATTCGACGAAGAGGCGGAAGACCTGGTGTACGGCGCAGGTGTCGGTCTCAATCTCGCGGAACGGCTCAACATCCGCTTCGAGTACGAGAAGTTCGATCTCGAGGGCCTGGATGATTCCGATGCGTTGTGGCTGACGGCCGCCTGGCGGTTCTGAAGAGCGGCGTGAGTTCTGACGCCGGGGGCCGCCCGCGAGCCCGGCGTCAGGCGTTTGAAGTAGCGCGCTTGTCGCGAATCGCATCCAGCAGCAATTCATAGTCGCCGCTTTTCGCTACGTAGGCATCTGCGCCCGCGGCCAGCGTGTGACG
>Ga0193752_1003823_pt1 | contig 10120 bp, 8 predicted proteins | sample H1c1metaG_FD_144924 | JGI IMG/M metagenome (GOLD analysis project Ga0193752, IMG submission 144924) | Soil microbial communities from a riparian zone of the East river system, Colorado, United States - H1c1 | ecosystem: Environmental > Terrestrial > Soil > Riparian zone | place: USA: East River...
ATCTGGAATGCTCGCGGCTGGTCGTTCTCGTAGCTGTTGAGTATTCGCATCAGCCAGACCATCGCTTCGGTTCGCGTGTAGAATGCGTTGTAAGAAACTTCCTTGAGCTGTTTTAATCCGAGGGCCTTGTCGCCCTTACGGAAGAACCACAACAAAGGCCGAACCGCCGGATAGTTTTCCGGAACCCAAACAGAGAAGTAGTTATAGAGAGCATCACCAAACAACAGTTCAGGGCTCAGCTCTTCTTTCTCTTTACACTCTTCCAGGTAATCGAGTGCGTCTTTACCGGCGCTCGCGGCCTTACGCCAGTTGCCCCGCTCCTCGTCGGAGTATAAGCGCCCTTTGAAACCATAGGCTGCCGCCAAAAAGAAAGCTGCTTCTACCCGATACTCCGAATGTTTCTTGTGAAGATTATTCGCCAGCAAGATCGAACTGTCCATGTATGCGAGAAACCGCTCATCGTGCGAAGTGTTCCTCGTGTCGGGCATGATCTTCCACCACTCGCCAAGGCCGATCAGGAAATAAGGCAACGGATGCCAGGCATACTTTTGCTTAAGCCATTGAAATTGCATCTCTGCCTTTTCAAATTTAAAATTATAGAGGTCGTCGAGTGCTTGCGTGGTCTCCAACTGTATCTGGAGATTGGATATGAGGATGATCGTTGTATCTTTTCGCTGCGCATGTGCATGCGGGCCGGCCACGAAAAAGATGGCAACCAGCAGGGCACATTTTGCGAATAATAACCGTGTCAAACTCATAATCCGTCCTAAATAAAGAAAAACCGCAGGTATTTGCCTACGGCTACTTTTTGCATGGAAACGTCCCTTACCTCAAAATCGTTTTTTTCGGCCGACAAGAAACTTACCTTTTTCTTGCTTGTCGTGGCCACTTACCTGGTCCTCTATATAAAGATTGTTTTCATAGAAAATGAAACGGCGGCATTCGAATTCCTTGCCGACCAGCCCGAGGGCGGGCTATTGCAGGCCATCGCCGCGATCCGTTTCCTGTCTGTACCCCTGATCTACCTGTGGAAGTTCACGGTTATCGGATTCGTTATCTGGGTGGGCAGTTTTATGTTTGGTTATCGCGTCACCTACAGCCAATGCTGGGGGATCGCAGTCGTGTCGGAATTCATATTCCTGATACCCGAGCTCATTAAGATCTTCTGGTATTTCGTGGTGGAAACCGACCCTTCCTACTTAGATATCAGGGGGTTTTATCCCCTTTCCCTGATGAATTTGTTCGATTATACCGAGATCGATAAGAGCTTCGCCTATCCCCTCCGGGCGCTCAATGTCTTCGAACTGATCTACTGGTACCTTCTTATATCAGGGGTTCATTTTTTCGCCCGCAAGAAGATTGAAATAGCCGCCCTGATCGTTTTATCGTCCTACATCCTGATGTTCTTCCTCTGGCTGTGGTTTTACATCGTCGTCTATAAATAAACTCCGAAATCCGTAATTTCGCGGCCTATGACTTTTCAGAAAGCAAACAATATCACCGGCTGGATCGTATTCGCCATCGCTTTTATTACCTACTGGCTCACCTTCGAAGAAACAGCCAGCTATTGGGACTGCGGCGAGTTCATCGCGGTGTCTTATAAACTCGAAGTATCGCACCCGCCCGGAGCGCCTCTGTTCATGCTCGTTGCCCGAGTGTTTTCATTCCTCGCGATGGGTGATACAGCAATGGTTGCCTACTGGATCAACGTACTAAGTGTCGTTGGCGGAGCTTTCTCCATCCTCTTCCTCTTCTGGTCGATCACATTGCTTGGCAGAAAAGTCTTCGGTTACAACAAGCTTTCGGAAGTAAACGAAGATAAAACGATCGTACTGATGGGCGCCGGAATTGTCGGCGCACTCGCATATGCATTCTCCGATTCTTTCTGGTTCTCCGCGGTCGAAGCCGAAGTGTACTCGATGTCAGCGTTCTTCACAGCCCTTGTCGTGTGGATGATCCTCAAGTGGGACGTTATCGAAGACGAAGCAAAGGCCAACCGTTGGCTGATCCTCCTCGCCTACATGATCGGTTTGTCGATCGGTTTCCACTTGCTGAACCTTTTGTCGTTACCGGCGCTCGGCCTTATCTATTACTTCAAAAAATACAAGCCCTCTACATGGGGTGTTATTGCAGCGCTTGCATCAAGTGGTGCGCTTGTTTTTTTTATCAACGATTTTATCATTCCTGGTCTGCCCGGCATTGCTGGTGGCTTCGAAGTATTCTTTGTTAATAATCTTGGACTTCCATTTGGGTCAGGTGTAACGGTGTTCTGCCTGTTGCTCATCGGTGGCCTCGCCACTGGCATAAGGGTGAGTCAGAAAAACAACAAGCCACTGCTCAATACATTCTTCCTTGGATTGACATTCATCCTGATCGGCTATTGTTCTTACGCAACCATCATCATACGCGCAAACTTCGACCCGCCGATCAACGAAAATGCTCCGAAAGATGTAATGAGCTTCGTACGTTATCTGAAACGCGAACAATACGGCAGCCACCCGCTACTTTATGGACCTTACTTCACGGCACAACCGGTCGGGTTCGTCCAGGGCGCACCTGTTTATACAAAAGGAAAAGACAAGTACGAGATCACCGATCATAAATCGGAATACGAGTACGATCAGAAGACCATTTTGCCTCGCGCATGGAACCCCGAACACGCGGCCACCTATCGAAGCCTGATGGGCCTTGCCGAAGGCCAGGAGCCTACGTTCGCTCAGAATATCGCGTACATGTTCAAGCACCAGATTGGCACCATGTACGTCCGTTATTTCTTCTGGAACTTCGCCGGTCGCGAAAGCGATGAACAAGGTGCACGATGGATCACACCTGCCGACTGGTTCGACAAGGATATTCCTGCAGCAATCAAGGAAAACCGTGGGCGCAACAATTACTTCATGATCCCATTCATACTCGGTCTTATCGGTATGTTCCACCAGATCGTGAAGGATACCAAAACCTTTGCTGTCGTTGGATTACTCTTCGTCCTGCTCGGTGTAGCTATTGTCATATACCTGAACTCACCACCCGTAGAACCACGGGAACGTGATTACATCTATGCAGGGTCTACCTATGCCTTTACATTCTGGATCGGTATTTCTGTGATCGCTATTTCGGAGTGGGTCGGGATGATATTCAAGAGAGCAAAACCGTCAGCTATCGTTGCAACGGTGATTGGTTTAACAGCTCCTGGCATTATGGTCGCCGAAGGCTGGGATGATCATAATCGCTCCGATCGTTTCTTCTCAGTAGATTCTGCAAGGAACTACCTCGAGTCGTGTGCGCCGAATGCCATCCTGTTTACCGGTGGTGACAACGATACGTTCCCCCTGTGGTACGCGCAGGAAGTGGAAGGTATTCGTACCGATGTTCGCGTTGTTGTGTTGAGTTACTATAACACCGACTGGTACATCGATCAAACCATGCACAAGCAGTACGAATCGGAGGCTTTCCCCTACTCGCTTTCGTTGAAGCAGTATGTGCAGGGTGGAATGAACGATTACCTGCCTTATGCCCCGAATGAAAAGATCAAGGTTCTCGATGTAAAACAATATATCGATGCATTGAGTAAGAACTTTGGGGGACTTCGTGGCGATAACTCCAACATTTTGCCAAGCCGAAACCTTGCACTACCGATCGACACTGCTCACATCGAGAAACTCGGTTTCATTTCGGACGAACAAAAGCCATACGTTACTCCAATGATGGTGTGGAAGGTGAAGAAAGGGGGCATCTATAAAAACAACCTGGCAATCCTGGATCTGTTGGCAACCAACAATTGGGAACGCCCGATTTACTTCAACCCCACTTCTATTTCTCAGCTGGATATGGATCTCAACGCATATGCGATCCAGGAAGGGATGTCCTACAGGTTGATCCCCGCACGGAACCCTAATCCACAAAAGGATTATGTGAACACGTCGGTGGCCTACGAAAACATGATCAACAAGTTCGGCTATCGCGGTCTCGACAATTCGAATGTCTATTACAACGAAGACTATCGTGGGTTTGTACAAAATCACCGCAGTGCACTGAACTCACTTGCCGAAGCGCTCCTCGATGAATACGAAGCGGAGACGTCGGGAAGTACAGAGGTGATCACCAAAGAAGGAACTGTCGAAGACAAGAAAGAAAAGGCGCGGAAGACATTGAACTTCAATCTCGAAAAGATGCCGGATAAGGCCGTTCCTTACGACCTCACCTTGACAACGACCGTTGAACTTTACCTAAGGTTGGGTGAAAAAGAAAAAGCGATCGAAATCGCAAAGACCATGATCGACCGTGCTGATAAAATGATCACCTACCTGATCCGCAAAGAAGCCGGTGTAACACTCGAACTTCGCAAGAACATGTTCATCATCGGCGATCTTCAAAGGATCATGCTCGAGAATGGTGAGAGTGAGCTCGCGCAGAAATACGAAGATCTGTACGAGAAACATATCACGGATTTGGATCCGTCAGGAAACAACTAATACGTTCAGCGTTCAATGTTCAATGTCGGTCCAACGTTGAACATTGAACGTTGAACTATTTATAAGCGAACACCAACAGATCCAGTGCCCCCTCCGCCGTTCCGGTTACTGTATAGTCCTGGTGTTTTATACTGGTCACAAGTTCATCAGCACCATCCTTAAGTTTATTCCTGTTCCGGCGATTCAGCATCTCATATGGAATTCGAAGCACTGAAGCCGGCAAGCGGTGCTGCAAGTCGAAGATGTCCCATTTCGTGATGCGCTCTACCGACTTCTTGTTACGCTGGTAATATTCCATCACCTTATCATTTCCCGAAATACCTTTTACCTCCACGCGGGGAAATATCGTACCAGCAAGATCTCCAAGTTCACGACCAGTGTATTCACGAATGTGCCATGGATTTCTCGATAACGACATCGGGCGGTTAGGTGTGGTGACCATCGCAAATCCACCCGGCTTCAAAACACGATGTATCTCTTTCAAAAAAGCGACATCATCCTGTATGTGCTCGATCACCTGGAAAGTTATCACGATATCGAACGAGTTGTCGGAGAAAGGACCGAACGGAGGAATGTTGCCACTAAAGAATTTTCCCGTCGGGTATTTGATTTTCAGTTTGTCGATAACATCCGCGATCTTATCGATAGCGGAGTAAGATTTGGCCTTTCGTAACACACGGTCGATCCCACGGCCTTCGCCACATCCAACCTCCAGCACGTCGCCCTGAATGTAGTCTTCGGCAACAACATAAGCCTTTAGCAGCCGTTGATGGATTGGATTGTCAGAAGGGATGTCCTCCGAGGTGATTTCTGTGGTGTAGACTTTGCTCATTCCTGCAAAAATAAGGAGTCAGAAGTAAGGAGCCAGTAGTCAGGAGGTAGAGTTTCGATTTTCTAGCGACCCTTGTATCCCGTCTCCGTATCCCGTCTCCTTATTTTAAGTATTTTTGAAACCAGTTATGAAAATAGCTTTCTGTCTTCTCTCGTTGGCGATAACGTTTCACTGCCAGGGTCAGTCTCTTTCCAACACCAACTTCAGGTATTGGTATGATCCCGACAATGCCGGGCAGTTCGATGTGAAGATCGTCCGGGCTCCGGATTCGATGTTCGCTTATTTCCAGGTCGATACCACCATTTTTGCCCTCGATTGGGAACGACGAGATTAGTATGGCGAACGCGGCGGTGATGCGGCGCTCGGCGAAGTTACCGGCGCACCCACAGGCGGTCGCCTGGCCTTCCCGGTACCCACAAAACCGTGGTTGCTCGTGGCCAAACTCACGAACAAGCGGACCAAAGAAGTCCACCTGGATTTCAGGCTTATCGAAGCCAACTATCCTCCCGATGGATTATTGTGGCGCAACGCGAAGCCGGTGTTTAGTTCGAACATTCCGATGAACACCGAGGTTACGATCACCAATAATTTCGCTCCGACGCTGAAGGTCTATCACTACGCGGAGAGATTTCCCGCAGGCTCGCCACCTTTCGCCGAAAAAGAACTTAGTGTAGATCCCATCATGGAAGTCGACTCGTCATTCTGGCTTACCTCGGGTCAGGCCGTTAAATTTTCAAAAGAAGGATTGTATCTCGTGCAGTCAGATACCAACGCCGTTCGCGGAATATCATTCCGTGTATCGCCGCCTTCCTACCCGAAGATGACGAAGGTCGAAGACCTCTCCACATCACTCGTCTTTATCTCGACCAAAGAAGAATCCGACAGGCTTAAAGCTGCAGGTCCCGACAAAACTAAGTTCGACAAAGTCGTTCTCGATATCACCCGTGATAAGGATCGCGCGAAAGTATTGATCCGTAATTATTTCAGGAGAGTCGAGCTCGCCAACATTTATTTCTCTTCATACAAAGAGGGATGGAAAACTGACCGTGGAATGATGTATCTCGTGTTCGGTTTGCCTGATGAAGTCAATCGCAATGGGCAATTCGAAGTATGGAGTTACAAAGCCATCAACGCAAAGTTCACTTTCGATAAGACCGGTAGCGTGTACGACCCGGATTACTTCGTACTGGAACGAAACAGGCGATTCGCCGATACCTGGTATTACACCATCGACATGTGGCGTAAATCGCAGATCAGCTCCGCCGTAAAGAATTAAATTATTCAATGGAAAGTCAGACAATATTCGGTACGCGAGCAGTAATGGAAGCCGTTCGCTCTGGTCGGGAAATAGAAAAAATATACATACAAGCCGGGCTGAGCAACGACCTCATCAAAGAGCTTATCAACGAAGCGAAGGGACGTGGGGTCCCCTACTCCTTCATTCCGGTGCAAAAGCTCAATCACCTCGGGACTAAAAATCACCAGGGTGTTGTTTGCGTATTGGCCTCCATCCAGTATTCAAAAGTCGAAGACATCATCGACAAAGCCTATGCGGACGGCAAAGAACCATTTCTTCTTATCCTTGATCGCATAACGGATGTGAGGAACTTCGGCGCTATCGCAAGGACTGCGGAGTGTGCTGGTATTGATGCGATCATCATACCGGAGAAAGGCAATGCTCCCATTACTCCCGATGCCATCAAAACATCTTCAGGCGCCTTGAATCACCTGCCTGTCTGCCGTTCTACGGACATGCGTAAACTTATCCGCCAGTTGCAGGACAATGGGATTAAAGTGATTGCATGTTCCGAAAAATCTAAAGATGATATTTACAGCGCCGATTTTAAATCGCCTGTAGCCATAATCGTCGGTTCCGAAGAAGACGGGATCTCGCCGGAGCTGTTGAAAGCCGCCGACCATGTTGTAAGGATTCCCCTGAAAGGTAAAGTTGGGTCGCTGAATGTTTCTGTGGCTGCGGGCGTAGCGATCTACGAAGCAATCAGACAGAAAGAGTTAATAGTTAAAAGTTAAGAGTGAATGCAGTACTGGGTAGCTTTTAACTATTCACTATTCATTTTTAACTTTTAACTCTTAGATGAATTTATCGCCGTTGTGTTTTGCTTTTACATCGGCGACAAACCTCCTGAACATTTCTTCTTTGTCTTTCTCGCAAACGATCACCACGTTGTCAAAGACTCCGATCAGGTAACCGTCGAGTCCCTGTGCAACGATCAGTTTGCCTTCGGGTGCGCGAAGGATTGAGTTGCGCACATCATAAACGAGCGCGTCTGCTTTCACATCGTTGTTACTTCCGTCGCGACTGGAGATGTCGTGCAGCGATGCCCACGAACCGAGATCCGACCACGGGAACTTACTGAGCGCGACATAAACGTTGTCGGCCTTCTCCATAATTCCATAGTCGATAGAAATATTCTTGCACTGCGAATAGGCAAGTTGGATGGCTTCTTTTTCTTCCGGTGTGTAGAAGCTTGGTGCAGCTTCTTCAAACACTTCGCTCATCTCCGGAATATAGTTGTTGAATGCTTTGATGATTGCCTGTACGCCCCAGATGAAAATGCCGGCGTTCCAAACGAAGTCACCGCTTTCGATAAACTTCTTGGCCAGTGCGAGCTCCGGTTTCTCTGTGAATGTCTTTACTTTTTTCAGTGGACCGTTGCCGTCGATGTATTGAATGTAACCATAGCCCGTTTCGGGGCGTGTTGGTTCCATACCAAGAGTAATGAGATTGTTTTGTCCCTGTGCATACGAAGCACATTTGTCAATCGTGTCCTGGAATTCTTTTTCGTTCAGGATAAGATGATCTGCCGGACTTACGACAATGACAGCGTTCCTGTTCTTCTGGTAGATCTTATAGGATGCGTAGGCGATACAGGGCGCTGTATTCTTTCGCATCGGCTCAGTAAGTATCTGGTCGGATTTTAACTGAGGCAGTTGCTGGGCTGTAAGTGCTCCATGTTCCTCGTTTGTTACTACAAGTATGTTCTCCGGCGGGCACAATGGCGCGAAGCGATCGTATGTCGATTGCAGGAGCGTTTTACCCGTTGCGAGTACATCAAGAAATTGCTTTGGCCTTGAGTTGCGGCTATAGGGCCAGAATCGTGTTCCAACTCCGCCCGCCATCAGGACGACAAAAAGGTCTTTATTCATTTAAAGCACACTATGAAACTATAAGAGATAAGATAGTACTGAAATTGCATTTATGCGATACCTTCCTTGAGTAAATCATGCAGATGTACGAAGCCGGCCAGTTTTTGACCGTCCATCACAAGTAATTGGGTAATACTTTTTTCCTGCATGAGCTGTAGCGCCGCGGTGGCGTAGTCGTTGACCTCTATTTTCCTGGGAGAAACACTCATGATATCAGATGCGCGAATGCCTTCAATATTGCTTCGTTTTTCGAGCATGCGTCGCAGGTCACCATCAGTTATAATGCCAAGCACGTTTTCGGCATCGTCAACCACGGCTGTAGCACCTAAACGGCGGGATGAGATCTCCAGGATGACGTCTTTCAGTGCGGCATCTTTCTTCACTTTGGGGATTGACTTCGACATAAGATCGGATACCCTCAGGTAAAGTTGCTTTCCAAGAGAACCTCCCGGATGAAACTCGGCAAAGTCAGTCTTCGAAAATCCACGCAGGTTCAGGAGACAAACAGCAAGCGCATCACCCATCGCCATGTGAGCAGTAGTACTTGTTGTCGGAGCTAAATTATGAGGACATGCTTCTTCTGCAATCGTTGCATTGAGCACCAAATCGGCTTGCTCTGAAAGATAGGATGTTGTGTTGCTTACAAGGGCAACAAGTTTCACGCGTCTCCGTTTTAAAAGTGGCACAAGGACTTTGATCTCGGGGGTGTTGCCACTTTTGGAAATACAGATCACTATATCGTCGTTCTGTATCATTCCCAAATCGCCATGAATCGCGTCAGCTGCATGCATGAATAATGCAGGCGTACCTGTCGAATTAAAAGTAGCCACAATTTTATTGGCTATAATGGCACTTTTACCAACACCTGTTACGACAACTCGTCCTTTTGCAGAATAAATTTCTTGAACACACCTTTCAAAATTGTCGTCGATGAAATTCGTCAGGTTTTCAATTGCGCGTGACTCATTTAATAGCACTTCGCGTGCTATTTCTTGGATATTTTTTGTTAAATTCAATGTCCTGTCTTCGTTTGTGCGATGAGCCAAGCAAAGATAAGGAAATCAATCATTCACAAACGTTTGCTATGTTAGTGGCGGAAGAAAAAGATTCGCTGAAGGATAAACTCAAAGAGATTTTTGGTTACACTCAGTTCAGGGGAAATCAGGAAGTAGTAATAAAAAACATTCTCAACGGCAAGAACACTTTCGTGATCATGCCTACAGGTGCAGGGAAATCATTGTGCTACCAATTGCCTGCAATGGTCAATGATGGCCTCGCCGTCGTTGTTTCACCCCTCATTGCCCTAATGAAGAACCAGGTCGACTCATTGAATGCTTATGGCATCAATGCACGCTTCCTCAATTCAACATTAAGTAAAAGCGAGATCACCCGGCTCAAGAAAGACGCCATCGCCGGGGCCATTAAACTCCTTTATGTCGCTCCCGAATCTCTCAACAAAGAAGAGAACATACAATTCCTGCAGAAAGTCAACGTCTCTTTCATCGCTATCGATGAAGCACACTGTATCTCAGAATGGGGTCACGACTTCCGTCCAGAATACAGGAAGATAAAGACAATGATCGCGCAACTGGGTGATATGCCCGTAATCGCGCTCACCGCTACGGCAACACCAAAGGTTCAGCTCGAC
>Ga0193752_1003824_pt1 | contig 10118 bp, 10 predicted proteins | sample H1c1metaG_FD_144924 | JGI IMG/M metagenome (GOLD analysis project Ga0193752, IMG submission 144924) | Soil microbial communities from a riparian zone of the East river system, Colorado, United States - H1c1 | ecosystem: Environmental > Terrestrial > Soil > Riparian zone | place: USA: East River...
CTTCGCCTATCGAACATCACGCAGTTATTCATACCATCGAGAATCTCGAAAAGACAGGCGTCATTCAATTTCACAAAGTCCTGCTTGACTCAAATGGTCATGTCGATCTTGGTCATCTAGCAAAACTCCTCGAACAATATCCCGGTTCACTGGTGTCGCTCATGCACGCCAACAACGAACTCGGCAATCTCCTCGACCTGAATAAAGTCGGCGAGATGTGTAAAGCCGCCAACGCGTTCTTTCATTCCGATACCGTTCAGACCATCGGTCACTATCGTCACAACATGAAAGAACTTTTCGTGTGTGGCATGACTGCTGCCGCACATAAGTTTCATGGTCCGAAAGGGGTCGGGTTCATGTACATCCGCAAAGACAAGAAGATCAATCCTTTTGTTCACGGTGGCGCTCAGGAACGCAACATGCGCGGTGGTACCGAAAACGTTTATGGCATCATTGGATTGGTGAAAGCCCTGGAGATCGCCTATCGCGAAATGGATGAACACCAGAAATACATCAGCAGCCTGAAGTCGCGCATGATCGAGAAATTGAAAGCTGAAGTCGCTGGTGTGAAATTCCACGGCGATTCTGCCAATCTCGAAAAGAGTCTGTACACAGTATTGAATGTCAGCCTTCCGGAAACGGAAGAAAACGACATGATCCTGTTCAACCTCGACCTGCAGGGCATCTCTGCTTCCGGTGGAAGCGCATGCTCGAGCGGAGCAACTACCGGCTCGCACGTACTGGGAGCGCTATATCCCGGTTCGAAACGCGGGGCCGTTCGCTTTTCGTTCAGTAAATACAACAAACCCGAAGAGATCGATTTTGTTGTAGACAAGCTGGCGGAACTCGTAAGTAGCAAGATCTCAAGCTGAGAAAAAGCTATTGCGCAGAATAACGCAGAGAATACACAGAGGTTTGCAAAGAAGTTCTTTGCGCAACTTCGCGGTCCTCTGCGTAACTCTGCGAAACAGCATAAACTTCACGAAATAGCCATTCTAATGACCGTAAGCTTTATCGGTTCAGGCAACCTGGCGTGGCACCTCGCTCCCGCCCTCGACAATCTTGGATTTGTTGTTAAAGAAGTATTCAGTGCGCGCCCAAAGAATGCCGGCGCTCTTACCGACAGACTCTACCAGGCAGAGGTAAAGTCGTCACTTGATTTCTCCGATAGTCCTTCCGATGTATTTATTATTAAGTATGCCGCAGCTGCACATTTTGGCGTTTTTTATCCGTTACAGACTTTCACCAAAACACGCCCGATCAATTTCAAGGATGTTCCTGTGTTTATCGAAGCAAGCGACGCCGACGCCGAGAAAAAACTAATGACGATGGCAAAAGCGCTGACGAAAAAGTTCAAGAAGATCTCTTCGGAAGAACGGAAGGCTCTTCATGTCGCTGCTGTCTTCGCATCCAACTTCCCTAATCACATGCTACACATTTCCAAAATGCTGATGGATGACAAGGGACTAAACTTCGACTGGCTGAAACCCGTGATCCTGGAGACCATTAATAAAGCCCTGGCCGTTGGTCCGGAATATTCACAAACGGGTCCTGCCGTTCGTGGAGACCTTGAGATACTGGACGAACATATGAAGTATCTTAAGAGCGATAAGGCGGTGGCAAAGATCTATGAACTGATCAGCCAGAACATTATCGATAAATCGTAACTTGTTTTATTAAACCTTAAAAATATGCGTTCAATCTTAGTGCTAACATTAGCCACAATAGCTACAGCGGGTTTTGCTCAAACAACTTCCCGCGAGTCGTTCGATCCCAAGGTAACAGAGTTCTATGATCTCAAACCCGTTAAAATAACTCCAGGTGCAACACCGAACGATGCGCCCTCAGATGCAATCGTTCTCTTCAATGGTAAAGATGCCAGCGAATGGGAAGCAGCAAAAGACGGGTCCGCTCCGAAGTGGGATCTGAAAGACGGCGCAATGACCGTTGCTAAAGGTGGCGGCGATGTTAGAACAAAAAAGACATTCGGTGATTTTCAACTCCATATAGAGTGGCGTACACCAGCAGAAGTTGTTGGCGATGGACAAGGCCGCGGCAACAGCGGTATATTCCTCCAGGGTCTTTATGAACTCCAGGTTCTCGACAGCTACGAAAGCGTTACATATTCAAATGGACAAGCAGGTTCTATTTACAAACAAGAACAAGCTGTTCCTCTCGTGAATGCGTGCCGCAAGCCCGGCGAATGGCAGACATATGATGTGATCTTCACAGCTGCCCGTTTTGGAAACGGTGGAAGAATGATCATCCCTGCTTATGTAACCGTTCTTCACAACGGCGTCCTGATCCAGGCTCACACAGCGATCACTGGACCAACAGAATACAAAGGACTCCCGGTGTATAAGCAGATCGATAAAGGTCCGCTTCAATTACAAGATCACGGCAATCCAGTGAGTTACAGGAATATCTGGATCAGGGAATTGTAAAACCTTCGATTTGGAGGATCGCCCTGTGGGCGATGACGCTATAAAGAAAGGGCCATCGATGAGATGGCCCTTTCTATGAAAAGTCATCGCCCGCTTGTCGGGCGATCCTCCTTCCAGTTACTTGTTATTAACAGCAGTCTGGTTGACTTCACCTTTGATAAACAGCTGAACAGATCCGTTAGGAATGTTCGCTGTTACCGTTACTGCTTTGTTGAATGCACCAACAGAAGCGGCATTGTAAGTAGCTTTGATAAAACCTTTGTTGCCCGGAGCGATTGGTTCTTTCGACCAGTCGGGAGTAGTGCAACCGCATGATGCCTGAACATTGGTAATGATCATGGGCACCTTGCCGGTGTTTGTGAATTTAAATTCATGAGTAACAGGAGTGCCCTGCTTGATCTTTCCAAAATCAAAGTTTTGTGCTTCGAAAGCGGGAACAGCTAGATCGGCATTTGCCGCCGGAGCAGCCTGGCCAAATCCCTTCACGGCAACACCTGCCAGTACGATCATCAAAAAAAACAGCTTCTTCATTTTTTTAAGTTTTTAAATGGTTGAGTAATCTTCATTCAACCGGAGTCTCAAAATTACAAAAATTCGGCCGCATTTTGCTTTCACGCAAAGGCGCAAAGTTTACGCAACTTCGCAAAGTTGCATTCCTCTGCGTCTTAGCGTGCATTCTCTTTGCGTTCTTTGCGTGGAATTGCACTCCCGTTGAACACATCAAACATCGCTTCAAAAAGCGCTCCCGCGTGTTAATCGCGTTGTAAATGATGTTAACAACTTGTTAAACATCAACCCACGCGTTAAATGATCGTTACTTTTACATTGTGAGTAGACTGACCTTACGCATTGTTATTGTTTTGGCGGGACTAAGCATCGCCGGAATAACATTTACCCAGGTTTACTGGGTTCGTAAAGCGTTCGACATTCGCGAAAATCAATTCTACCGCGATGTTAATGCCGCGCTGGTCAATGTTGCGAACCGCGTTTTCGAAATCAACAAAACTCCTTCGTCAGCTAACAATCCTGTGACCCAGGTTTCAACAAACTACTTTGTTGTTACCATCAACGGCCCCATCGATGCAAGCCTGCTGGAGTTCCTGATTGAAACAGAATTCGAGAAAAGAAGTATCAAGGCCGACTTCGAATACGGAGTTTACGATTGCATCTATAAATGCATGGCCCGAGACACCGATGGACAGGCCGGCAACACACGACTCGTAAACCAGGCGGCGCTCCCTCATTGGGACAATGCACCGATGGACGGATATTACTTCGGCGTACAATTCCCGAAACGCGAAGCAAACCTGGTCAGCCAGATGGGCATCTGGATGTTTTCGTCGGCTGTGAATCTCGTAGTGATCTTCTTTTTCGTTTATACCCTGTTTGTCATCCTGAAACAAAGAAGGTTGTCGGAGATCCAGCGCGATTTCATCAACAACATGACCCACGAATTCAAGACACCGATATCTACCATTGCTATCTCTGCCGAAGTGTTAAAAGACCCGTCGATCGTTAACAAGCCCGAACGACTTCTCACTTACACCACCATCATTCAAAACGAGAACAACAGGTTGAAGCAACAGGTTGAACGCGTGTTGCAGATGGCACGTCTCGATAGAGAAGAGATCAAGTTGAAGAAAGAAGTGCTCGACGTACACGATATCATCAACGAAGCCGTCAAGAACATTTCTATCAGCAAGACATCATCCGAAAGCAACATCGAACTCAAGCTGGATACATCCGCTGCACAGGTAAATGCCGACAAGCTTCACCTGACGAATGTGTTCTTCAATTTGCTGGATAATGCCTTGAAATACTGCAAAGAAACGCCCCGGATCGTTATCAGCACTACAAAACTGAACGACTTACTGCATATTACCGTTAAAGACAATGGAATCGGTATAAGCCCGGAAAATCATAAAAAAGTCTTTCAGAAATTCTTCCGCGTTTCAACTGGCAACATTCACGACGTAAAAGGATTCGGCATCGGCCTCAATTATGTGAAGCTGGTTGTTGAATCCCACAAGGGAAAAATAAACCTGGCCAGCGAATTAGGTAAAGGCAGTACGTTCACTTTGATCTTTCCTGTTGCATGAATACAAAAATCCTTTTAGTAGAGGACGACCCAAGTCTCGGCTTTGTGATCAAGGACAACCTTGAAATGAAAGGTTACCAGGTAACTCTGTGTAACGATGGTGAAAGTGGTGAAACCACATTCCACCAAAACACATTCGATCTTTGCATCCTCGACGTAATGATGCCGCGTAAAGATGGATTTACCGTCGCCCGCAACATCCGTAAGAAAGATCAGCAGGTTCCGATACTCTTCGTTACCGCAAAGTCGATGCTCGAAGATAAAGTCGAAGGCTTTAGCGCCGGCGGCGACGACTACATCACAAAACCATTCAGCGTCGAAGAGCTGCAGATGCGTATCGAAGTTTTCCTTCGTCGTTCCAACAGCAAAGAAAACATCGACACAACCTTCAAGCTTGGTAAATTTGAATTCGACAGCAGCAATTTGACTTTATCGGGAAATGGCGACGTGCGCACCCTCACTCAAAAAGAGTCGGACGTGCTCGGCCTCCTCTGCAAGAACCGCGACCGCGTTCTGAAACGCGAAGAGATCCTGAAGTCCGTTTGGGGCGACGATGATTATTTCCTGGGAAGAAGTATGGATGTTTTCATCTCCAAACTGCGCAAATACCTGCGAGATGACCCCACCGTGCAGATTGTGAATTATCATGGGATAGGGTTTAGACTGGAAATAAAATAAACCTGTCTGCCCTTCCCGCGACCCCGCCTCGAGGGAGTGGGAATCCCCCGTTTCAAGGCGTATTTTTGTCCAATGATCCCCCGGCTGCAACCACTTCTCCGAATCGCCCGATTCTGGAACCTGTTGATCATCGCCGTAGCGCAGTATTTTACTGTGGCCTTCCTCGTCGACCCAAAGCTCATACTCGACTGGCGCCTGTTGGTGCTCTCCTCGTCCACTGTGATCATCGCGGCAGCAGGCTATATCATCAATGATTATTATGATGTGAAGATCGACCTGATCAACAAACCCGAACGGGTTGTTGTGGGCCGCGGAGTTTCGCGACGTTACGCCATTCTTTTGCACAGCGCATTGAGTATTACCGGTATCCTGTTTGGATTGGTCGTGAACTGGAGGATCGGCGTCGTAAACTTCTTCAGTGTGTTCATGCTATGGTGGTACTCGAATAATCTGAAACGTCTTCCCTTCGTAGGAAATTTGGTGGTCGCTTTTCTCACTGCTGGTTCGATAGCGATACCATGGTTGTTGTATCCATTCGCCGGCAAAACAACTATCCTGACCTACGCGCTGTTTGCATTCTTCACAACACTCGTGCGGGAGATCATCAAAGACATGGAAGACCTTAAGGGTGATAATACTTTCGGTTGTAAGACGCTGCCCATTGTATGGGGACTGAGGAAGACCAAGAACCTCATCTATTTTCTTACGATTGCATTCGTTGCCAGCGTTTTACAACCGAAAGTATTAGTGGAGCCGTTGCCGATGTTGTACTTTTCGGCCTTTCTTTTTGCACCGGTGGCATGGTTGATAATCCGGCTCATACGCGCCGACACGAAGAGAGACTTTTTTCAGTTGAGCCAGCTGTGTAAAGTGATCATGGTGCTTGGGATATTCAGTATGGCGCTAATCTAAGTGCGAAGTACTGAGTGCGAAGTGCGTGGCACTAAGTTATGGGCCAAAATATGACCAAATATAAGATCGCGATTTTCGCCTCCGGGAATGGTTCTAACGCCGAAGCGATCATGAACTATTTCAAGGACAATCCGTATATTAGTGTTGGAGCGCTATTGACAAACAATCCAACCGCTTATGCCATCGAAAGAGCGAAAAAATTTGGAGTTCTTTGTAAAGTCTTCACCAAACAAGATCTCGCCGGAACGGCAGTTTACAACTGGCTTACAAGTTCTGGATTTAGTCATATCTGTCTTGCAGGTTATCTTCTGCTGGTAAGCGAAGACCTCATCACCGCATTCCCAAATAGAATAGTTAACATCCATCCCACATTACTTCCCAGCTATGGAGGCAAAGGCATGTATGGTCTTAAAGTTCATGAAGCCGTGAAAGCCAGCGGCGACACCCGCACCGGCATCACCATTCATCTTGTGAACACCAAATACGACGAGGGTGAGATCCTTGCACAAAAGTTCGTTGAGATCGTACCCACAGATACCCCGGAAGATATCGCCAATAAAGTTCGCGAACTGGAACACAAGTACTACCCTGAAGTTATAGAATCATGGATTTTAGATCTTCGGAGTTAACCATTCAAAATCCGGCGCCTTAGGAAACTCAGCAAAGATCGATCGTATAAACTCATTGGGCGACGTAAGCTTTCGTTTCACAAGATCCATCCACGCTCCATCAACAGTGATGATCGTACAAATAGAACCATCGGGTTTTGTGAAATGATGACGTAACGACCAGCGACTATAGTCGGGCATGCATTTCAGCATATGTACATCGATCTGCACTTTGTCTTCGAGTTTCACTTCTCTTTTGAAAACAGCCTCCTCCCGAAACAGGATCGGTCCAACGTGGTATTCGACAAGTTTTTCCATCGTCAGTCCCTTGCTGTTGAGATAGTTCATACGCATCGCAGCCGCGAAATCGTAGTACACTGAATGTCTCAGGTGACGATTCGCATCGATGTCGGCCCAACGGATGTTGAGAGGTACAGAATAGGTATCCATTACTTACCGGTTTTCAGTTCAGTCATGCGGGTGTTAAAGTCCGTGGATATGTTGGCAAGCCTGATGCTCGTAAACAGGTCCATGAGTTCGGGATTGTGGTCCATTTTGCGCCCGTCCTTCAGCGAGATATGAACAAACTTCGACCACAATGCTGCCTTTATATGTGTGCGTTGATGATCGATCATTTGCATTTCGACAACGATCGAATTCGGCGAAAGATCGATGATGGCGGAACGAAGTATGACGGGTTCATTCACCTTCGCAGCACGGAAATATGATATCTGGTTGGTACTCACTACCCAGCCAATACCTTGTTTGGCAAAATCACCCAGCGATAGGCCGTACGATTCTGCAATGTGATCCTCCCTCGCATCCATAAAGTATTTTACATACTGGATGTTGCTTAAGTGTCCGTAAAGATCGCAATCAGAAAAACGGATCAGCGTTTTGCTTTCCGGCCATTGTGTGAGTGTCTCCATATTCTGGGTCTATTTCAGTTTGACTAAATTTCTTCACGGAAAATCACGAAAAGCACAGAATTAATCCCTTCCGTGATGTCCGTGCTTTCCGTGAGAACCTTCTTTCATTTCGGTTACAATCATGCTTTTTAAAAACTCGAGTGATTGATTGAGCTTCTTATGATCATCGAGGGCCTTTGCCAGGAATATTGCTCCTTCAATATGGGCGTAGATCAGTGACGCATACTTTTCGCTATTGACATCTTTTCTGATCTCACCAAGTCGCTTTCCTTTTTCGATCACACGATAGAGGTCATGCAACTGGCGTTCGATAGCCACTTTCACATCCTTCTTTAGCCGCGGCATCGTGTCGTCTACTTCAATGCTGAAGTTTAGGATAGGACATCCCCCATCGACCGGACTGTTCTTCGTGTAGTCTTTGTAATAATCGCATAAGGCCATCAGTTTCTCGAATGGGCTTTCCTTTGCCCCGACCGCCAGAACCACGCCACCGTACGCTTTCTCAAAGGAGTATTTAAAGGCCTCACGGGCGATCTCTTCCTTGCTTCCGAAGTTCCCGTACAGCCCGCCCTTCGCGAGCCCTGTGGCCTCCAGGATGTCGCTCATCGACGTGCCAGCGAACCCTTTGCGATTAAAAATAGGCGCGGCCTGTTCGATGATAAACTGGCGCGTTTTGTCGGCTTTCGTGAGCATGGCACAAAGGTAATAAAATAGACCGATCGGTCTATTATAATTTTGATAAATTGGGTTATGAAAAAATTTCTATTGATCGCACTCGGCCTTTCGATCCTGTCCTGTTCCAAAAAACAACCCGCTGACGAGCATGCTCCCGAAACCTCCCTCGCCGACCTCAAAGTATTCGACGGTCTGCAGGTCGAACTCTTCGCATCGGAGCCCATGTTCAGCAACCCTACTAATATGGACATCGACTCACGCGGACGTGTGTGGGTAACGGAAGCCTACAATTATCGCAATCAATACAATCCAAAAAATCCCCTGAAGAAAGAAGGCGATCGCATCATGATCCTCGAAGACACCGACGGTGATGGTAAAGCTGACAACAGCAAGATCTTTTACCAGGGTACCGACATCAACGCAGCGCTTGGTATCTGCGTGCTGGGCAACAAAGTGATCGTATCGTGCAGTCCAAATGTGTTTGTGTTCACCGACACCAATGGCGACGACGTGCCCGACAGCAAAGAGATCCTGTTCCAGGGAATCAAAGGTGTTGATCACGATCATGCTATCCACGCCTTCAACTTCGCATACGACGGCCGCATCTATTTCAACATGGGTAACGAAAGCAGCATTCTCGTAGATGCAAAAGGCGATACAGTGGTCGACATCCACGGTCGCAAAGTTGTAACCAATGGTCGCCCCTTCCGCGATGGGATGGTGATGAGAATGAATGAAGACGGCAGTAATGTGGAAGTACTCGGACACAACTTCAGGAACAATTATGAATTGACCGTTGATCCTTACGGAACCATCTGGCAATCCGACAACGATGATGACGGTAACAAAGGCACCCGCATCAACTACGTAATGGAGTTTGGCAACTATGGTTTCAAAGATGAAGTGACCGGCGCTTCGTGGCCAGCGAGAAGAACGAACATGGAAAAAGAAATTCCGCTACGTCACTGGCATTTGAACGATCCGGGCGTTGTACCGAATCTTCTTCAAACCGGTTCAGGATCGCCAACAGGTATGACTATGTATGAAGGCAGTATGCTGCCGAATGTTTTTTACGGCCAGATGATCCATGCAGAACCAGGACATAACGTGATCCGCTCGTACCCGGTGGAAAATAATGGAGCCGGTTATAAAGCTACGATCGTCAATATTCTTGAAGGTCAGAAAGACCAATGGTTCCGTCCTGCCGATGTCACCATCGCGCCCGACGGTTCTTTGTTTGTTGCCGATTGGTACGACCCGGGTGTTGGTGGTCACCAGGTTGGTGACCTCGATCGCGGAAGGATCTATCGCATTTCTACGAACAAGTCCGAATACAAAGTCAAGCCCCTGGACCTATCAACCAATGATGGCGCTATAGCTGCTTTTACAAGTCCTAACCCGGCAACGAGATATCTTGGGTGGAAAGCCCTCGAGTCGTCGGGACCATTAGCGGAGCCTGATTTAAATGCACTTTGGAAGGGCAATAGCGTTCGTCAACGTGCGATGGCTTTCTGGTTGTTGATCCGATTGCCAAACGGTAATGATTACCTGCAGCAAGCGTTGAACGACAGCACTGACGCCAACTTCAGGATCATGGGCATTCGCGGAGCAAGACTGTTGAAGAAAGAGATCATCCCTATTGCGAAGAAGCTGGTGAATGATCCATCGCCACAGGTTCGAAGAGAAGTTGCCATCGCCATCCGTGGCAACAATTCGATCGAAGCAGCCGACATCTGGACTGATCTTGCGATGCAGTACGATGGCACAGACCGGT
>Ga0193752_1003827_pt1 | contig 10113 bp, 11 predicted proteins | sample H1c1metaG_FD_144924 | JGI IMG/M metagenome (GOLD analysis project Ga0193752, IMG submission 144924) | Soil microbial communities from a riparian zone of the East river system, Colorado, United States - H1c1 | ecosystem: Environmental > Terrestrial > Soil > Riparian zone | place: USA: East River...
CGGCGCTGCACTGAGGGGACTTTCGGATTCGACGGCGGGCGCGGCCACGGCCGGAGCTTCGTTTGCCGATGCGCCCAGCCCTTCGATGCTCTGCACGACCACCACGTCCCCGCGCGCATCGTCGATGCCGGCGGCGACACGAACGAGCTCCTCGATGCGGTCCTGCGCGCCGCGATCCGTGTCGGCCGGGACGATCACCCCGACGCTGAGCCGCGTCACGCCACCCGGCGCCGCAACGACCTGTTCGATGCTGCGGCCGTAGTCGTATTCGACGTCGCTGGTGCCGCGCGGCACGGCCGGCGTGTTGTCGAAGCCCGAGGCCGGATCTGCGACCGAGCCGCCGGTAGTTTGACGGCGGCGGCGCACGTTGCCCTGCGAAGGCGCCGGGACCAGGTCTTGGACCGTGCGGCGCACTTCGTCGAAGTTGAGCGTCGCATCCACGCTGACGATCGCCCGGCCCGGGCCGTAGGTCCGATCCAGCAGCGCCACGATCTTGCGCAGCACGTATTCCTCGACCTCGCGTTTCATCGACAGGCGGCCCTCCCCCGTCGCGCCGCCCACGGTCAGCGCGTCCGCGACACTGAGCGTGAGGCCGTGCTGATCCGTGACCACCACGCGGCCGATGTCGAGACCCGGCACGGCCGCCGCCACCAGCCGCTGGATGCCGAAGATCTGGTCGCGCTGCAGGATGATGCCGGGCTCGAGCTTGAGGCTCACCGACGCACGCGATTCCTGCCGGTCGCGCCGGAACAGCGTCGACTCCGGCAACACCAGGTGCACACGCGCGTTCTGCACGCCATCGATCGCGCCCACGGTGCGCGCCAGTTCACCCTGGAGCGCGCGCTGAAACGAAACGCGTTGCGACTGCTCGGTGGCGCCGAGACCCTGGCGGTCGAAGATCTCGAAACCGACACCGCCCGCGATCGGCGTGCCGCTCGACATGAGCGCGAGACGGATGTCGTGCACTTTCGGCGCCGGCACGCGGATCGTCGAACCGCCGTCCGCGAGCTGGTAGTCCACCTTCTGCTTCTTGAGCTCGGCCACGATGCCCGCGGCGTCCGCCTCGGTGAGCCGGCTGAACAACACGGTGTACTCCGTGCGCATCACCCACCACGACAACGCGATGGTCGCGATCGCGATGAACACGATACCCACGACGAGAGTCACGCGCGTGCGCGTCGGCATGTTGTCTATCCACTGAGCCATAGAATTTCGCCTTTAAACCTGCATCCGCATGATTTCCTGGTACGCCTCGAGCACGCGATTGCGCATCGACATCGCGAGCTCGAATTGCAGCCGTGTCTGCTCGGCGCCGATCAACACCTGGTGCAGGTTGTCGGTCTGGCCGAGGGCAAGCTCTGTCGCGGCGCGTCCGCCACGCTCGACGCCGGAGTCGATTTCACCGAGGGAATCGACCAGCCGGTCGAACAGTCCCTGGCCCGCCGATGTATTCGGCAACCCGGCCTGCTCCGCCAGCGAGGCGAGCACGCTGACATCGGCCGGCGGCGCCATGGCTTGCGCCTGCATGGCGGGCACCATGCCGGGAGCGGCCGCGCTCAGCTGGCCACCCATGGCGGCAATGGCGGCGATGGCTTCCGTGCTCATCGGCCCCTCCCGAGATCGAGCGTGCGCTGCAGCAGCGAACGGGTGATGTCGAACGCGCGCAGATTGGCTTCGTAGCCGCGCGAGATCGAAACGAGATCGAGCATGGAGCTGATCGGGTCCACGCCCGGCAGGGACACCATGCCGCGTTCATCCGCGTCGGGATGGCCCGGGTCGTAAACGAGCTTCGGCGCCACGTCCTGACGAACTACTTCCGCGACCACCGGCCGCGGCAGGTTTTCCGCGGTGACGACGGTGCCCGCGGGACCCTGCGGCTCCGCGATGGCGCTGCGCACGACGACCGCCAGCGGCTGGTAGGCCTCCTCGCCCCTGCCGGTGTTGCGCGCGTTGGCGATGTTGCTCGCGGCGACTTCCAGGCGCGCCTGCTGCACGTCCATGCCCGCCGCACTGATATCGAGTACTCCGAACATTCCCATGGATCAACCCTCCCTTCCTTCACGCGCCGCGTACCGCAGCAACCCCAGGGTGCGTTCGATCGCCCCTAACAAAGCCTGATAACGCACCGCGTTCTCGGCCATCTGCGCCATCTCCTGATCGAGCTTCACGTGCGCCTCGGCGGATTCGACCACCTCCGGCTCGGCCTGCGCCCATTGCAGCGCTTCGTTGGCGTCGATGGCCGGGCCCTCGGCGTTCAGCCGCTGCAGCTCGGCGGAATACACGACCTCGAGGCGCCGATAACCCTCGGTGTCCACGTTGGCGACGTTGGTGGCGTGCACCGTTTGCCGCAGCGCCGCGGCGTCGAGCGCCCGACTCAGCAAAGCGATGACGGGATCTGCATTCAGCATCGTTGTCTCCTCACTGGATCACGAGTTCGGCATGCAAGGCGCCGGCGCGCTTGATGCCCTGAAGGATGGCGATGACGTCGCGCGACGACACCTTGATCGCGCGCAGCGCTTCGACCAGCTGGGCGATGGTGGCGCCGGTGCCGAGGCTCACGGCCTGCGCTTCGTCTTCATGCACGCGCACCGTGGCTTCCGGAGCCGCCACCGTGCGCACACCGTCGGCGCCGCCGAAGAAGATGCCGCCCGGCTGCGACACCGCGAGGCGCTCGGTGATCGAGACCTTGAGATCGCCATGCGTGATCGTCACCGCCGATAGATAGACGTCGCCGCCGGACACCACCGTGCCGGTGCGCTCGTTCACGACCACGCGCGCCGGCAGGTCCGGATCGACGGCGATGCCTTCGATGCGCGCCATCATCACCACCGTGGCCGCGGGGTCGCGCGCGCCGAGCGACACGCGTACGCGCCCGGAGTCGACGGCGGACGCGGTGCCGAACGCCACCTCGGAATTGATCGCGGCGGCGACGCGCGTGGCGGTGGTGTAGTCGGGCGAGTCGAGCAGCAGCTCCAGCGCGCCCGTGTTGCTGACGACTTCCGGCGCGAGCGTGCGCTCGGCGATCGCGCCCTCGGGAATCGTGCCGGCGGTCGGGAAGTTCTTCTGCGCCGAGGTGCCGCGCTGTTCGAACTTGTATCCGCCCACGGCCAGCGGCCCCTGCGCCATCGCGTACGCCACTTTGTTGTTGGCCATGAGCGGCGTCATCAACAGCGTGCCGCCGGCGAGACTGCGCGCATCGCCGAGCGCCGCGACGTTGACGTCGAACCGGTCGCCCGCGCGCACGGCGCCCGGCATGTCGGCGGTCACGATCACGGCGGCAACGTTTCGGCTGGTCACGGCATACGGCGGTACCGTCAATCCGAACTCGCGCAACATGTTCGACACCGACTGCAGCGTGGCGACGCTGCGCTGGGAATCACCCGTGCCCGACAGGCCCACCACGAGCCCGTAACCGATGATCGGTTGCTCCCGGACCCCGTCAAACCGGGCCAAGTCCTTGATTCGCACCGCTGAATTCGCAGGTGAAGCGCCCAGGACCGCGGCCAGCGCCATATATAAGAGTGGCTTTTTCATGAGTTACTGCCCGAACAGGGAAAGCAGCCGCGTGAGGAGTCCGGGCGACTGCTTGCGAGCCAGGATTCCCTTGCCCACCAGCTGGATGTTCGCGCCCGACACGCGCCACGACGGCACCGTGTTGTCGCCCGTGACGTCATCGGGCCGGACGATTCCGGACACGCGGATGTGCTGCTTCTCGTTGTTGATGACGATCATCTGCTCGCCGGAGATCAGGAAGTTGCCATTGGCGTCGACCGCGTCGATGCGAACGGTGAGGCGCGCGAGCAAGGTGCCGCTGCGTTCGATCTGCCCGCCGCCCGCGAACTTGCTGTCGAAGCCCGCCTGCGCGAGCTGGATCTCCCCGTCCCGCTGCAGCAGATTGGCGCTCGCGGATTCGCCTTTCGACGTGCGCGTCTGCGCGTTCGCCGAGACCGACGCCACCTCGCTGATTAGCACGGTGAGCAGGTCGCCCTGCGTCTGCGCGCGACGGTCGGAATACAGCGAGCGCGGCGCGGCGTCTTCGGCCACGGCGTTCGTGATGCCCGCGGCGGCGATCAGCGCCGCGACTAACCACTTCGGGTTCTGGTTCATTTCTGCTCCTGTGAATTCGGATCGCGGGCGACGCCCTGCCCGGTGACCACCGCGACGACGGTGGCGCCGCTGGCCGGATCGCGCAGGCGAATGCGTTCGCCGGTGTTGGCATCGCGGGTGGCCGTCAATACGCGGCTCGCGCTGACCGGTCCGCGCTGCGCGCGCAGCACCACCGGCCGATTGCGCTCGACCTGCGGCGCGGCCTGTACGGCGTCGATACACAACGGCGCGCCGCTCGCGATGCGCCGCGTGACGCGCAGGCGCCTGTCGCTGTCGATGTGCGTCAGCGGTTCGCATCCCAGCGCGATGACGTCGCGCTCCGCGCGCGCCGTGTCGGCGGCGGCCAGCGCCGCGCCCGCCTCGACGATCCGGTTGCTCAGCAACACCGGCGCGAATCCCGCCACCGCGTACCAGCGCACGCGGCCATCGGCGAAACGCACCGCGGTGCGCGGTGCGATGTGCCCGACCCGTACGATGGCGGCATCGCCCTCTTTCGGGTTCGCGCGCGTCTCGCTCACCCGCATTTCCCAGCGGATCACGTCGGGCCGCTGCGCGCGCAGTCGGGCCTCGAGCGCCGGGGTCGCGGATTCCCCCGCGTGCGCGGCGCACGCGAGCATTGCGGCACTCGCCGCCAGCCAGAAGCCGGGATGTGAGCGGGTGTGCCTCATCAGCTGCGATACAGGGCATTGGTGATGCCCAGCATCTGATCGGCGGCCTGCACGATCTTGCTGTTCATCTCGAAGCCCCGCTGGGCCAACATCAACGACACCAGTTCGTCCACGAGCTGCACGTTCGAGGATTCGAGATATCCCTGGCGCAACGTGCCCACGCCGGACTCCCCGGGCGTGCCGAGCTGCATCTCGCCGCTGGCCGCGGTCGCGCGATACAGGTTTTCGCCGATGCCTTCGAGGCCCGCGGGATTCGCGAAAGCGGCGACTTCGATGTTGCCGATCTCGACATCGGTGCGGCCGCCGACATCCCCGCTCACCAGGCCATTGGGCGCGATGCGCAGGTTGGCCGCGTCCGCCGGGATCGCGACGCGGCCGCTGAGCGGCAGCCCCGCGGCGTTGGCCAACAATCCCTCGGAGTTCAACGTCAGCGCGCCGGCGCGTGTGTACGCCGGAGCGCCGTCCGGCAACAACACTTCGAAGAAGCCGCGGCCTTCGATCGCGACGTCGAGCGTCTGCGAGGTCTGCTTGAGCTCACCGCCATTGGTCGACAATTGCAGCGAGGCGATCGCACCCGCGCCGCGCGTCTGCAGGTTGGCGCGCAGCGATTCGCCGAGCGGGTCGGTCGCGCCGCTCTGCAGCGCCGCCATGACACTCGAGAAATTCACCGTCTCCCGGCGAAAGCCCACGGTGTTCACGTTCGCGACATTGTTCGCGATGGTGTCGACCTGCGTCTGGTGCGCCCGCATTCCGGTGGCGCCTACGTACAGTGCGTCTGTCATGTTTTTCTCCTTAGACCTTGCCGAGTTCGCTGATCGCCTTGCCCATCATGTCGTCGTAGCCGCGCACGAAACGCTGCACGCTTTCGAAGTGACGCATCGTCTCCATGAGCCGGACCATTTCGCCGACGGATTCGACGTTCGATGTTTCGAGGAAGCCCTGGCGCACGCGTGCCGCGCTGTCCGCGTCCGGTAGTTGGGCGGCGCGGTACAGGTCGCCGCCGATCGGCGTGAGCTGCGACTCGGGCGAGACCTGCGCGATGCGCAGCTGCGCTACGACGTCGCCGGCGATGCGCACCGCGCCATCCGGCGCGATCTGCGGCGTCGCGCCGTCGAGGCGAATCACGCCGTTGTCACCCAGCACGGGTAATCCCGCCTGGGTCACCAGCCGGCTTTCGCTGTCGAGCCGGAAATCTCCGCGGCGCGTGAGCGCCTCACCGTCCGGCGTTTCGACCACGAAGAATCCCGGGCCTTCCAGGGCGAGATGCAGCGCTTCGCTCGTGCTCTTGAGAGTCCCGGGCCGCTGATCGACCACCGTCTCGACGGCCAGCGCTCTTTCGGCGGACACGCGTGCGTCGTCGGTAACCTGGTCGAACGATGGTCGCAACACGGCGATCTCGCGCCGGTAGGCGGTGGTCTCCATGTTGGCCACGTTCTGGCCGATGACACGCAAGGTCTCCGCGTCGTTACGCATGGCATCCGACAATGCGGCAATGGCATCACTCATGGGCTGACTCCTGACAACTTGTCTTGCATGTGGCGGTCGAGCTGCACGAGGTGCGCGAGCAGCGTGGCCATGACGGGGAACAGTTCGCGGCCGATCGGCGCATCGATGGGGATGCGGTAGAGCTGGTCGACCAGCGCCGCGTCGCGCACCACGGTCGGGCCCTCGCTTTCGCGGCGGGCCGCGTCGAGCACCGCTTCGGCGCCGGCGCCCGCGCTCTTGAGCACGATGGTCGGGGCCATCTGGCCGAATTCGTAACTCACGCCTACGACTCGTTTGGGCTCGTCGCTCATCACAACTCCCGGTCGACGGAGCCCGCCGACAACACGTGTTTGACGACGGCCTGCGCGGCGCTGGCGTGGGGCGCTTCGATTTCATAGCGCACTTCGTCCACGGCCCAGCCGAGCTGCTCGATGGCGGCGCGGACTTCCTTGCCGTACGACGACAATATTTCGACGGCATCGGCGCTGGCGGCGCTGAGCTTCACGATCAGCCGGCTGTCTACCGCGCGCGCCTCGACGTGAACCCGGCCGAAATGCGTGGTGTCGAGCGACATGACGAGGCGCTTGAGCGAACCGCGGCTGGCGTGTTGTTCGCGCTCGCGGAACATCACGAGGTCGAGTTCGATGAGCTGCCCGCCGACCAGCAGCGGCAATGTGCCGTAACGCCAGGCGACGCTGCCTTCGTCCTGCAGGTTGAGCAGGCGCAACGCGCGCTGCGCATCGTCTTCATTGCCGCTGTTGGTGTCCGCATCACCATTGACATTGCTGACGGCGGCGGCATTCGGTTCGGCCGTCTGCGAGTCCAGCGCATCCGCGAGCGTCGCGGCGAAGTCATCGTTGTCGGGCAGGTCGTCGAGATCGATGGGCGGCTGGTTCGAGGCGGCGTTCATCGTGCCCGCGACCGAACTCAGGACGCGATACAGCGAATCGAGATTTTCGGGCGTCACCTGCTGCGCGAGCTTCTGCAGGAACAGGCCACCGCGAGTCATGAGCTCGGGGTCCGCCACTTTCGACGCCAGGCGCGCGATGGTCGCCTTCGACGGCGCATCGAGCGGCACCCGGTATTGCTGCGCGAGCGCGTGGAGCCAGGGCGGGACACTCGCATCCGCCGTCGCGCCGGCATCCGGCGCCGGCGATGCGGCCGGCACATCGTCGGGCAATTCGAAGCGGGGCCCCGTATTCAGGTAGCGCAGCTCGAGTTTGTCGCCCTTGCCTTCGACCTGCGCCTCGATCTGCGTGCCGGCGTTCAACTGCACGCGGCTCTCGACCACGTGTTTGCGGCCGCCGAACGCGACCTCGTAACGATGCTGCTCGAGCTGGCGCAATACCTGTAGTTTGAGATTCTGGCCGATCGACAGGTGGTCGAAGGCGGAGCCGCCCTGGCGGCCACGCGACGGCGATCCGTCGGCGCGCGCGATACTGCCGGATGCCACGAGCGTGCTGACCGGCGCCGTCATACCTTCACCACGCCGAAGCCGCGCAGGCTCACGTGGCCCGGCACTTCATTGAGCGACAGCACCGACAGCTGCGGCACCAGCCGCTCGGTGAACCGCCGCACGTGGCGCCGCAGCGACGGCGGACACAACAGCACCGGCCGGACGTTCGTGCGCGCCATCCGATCGGTTTCTTCCGACAGCTTGCGCAACACCTGCTCTGCCACGCGCGGGTCGAGCACGAGCGCGGCCTTTTCGTCGATCGTGCGGATCGCACCGCTGATGGTCTGCTCGACGCCCGAATCGAAGGTCAGCACCTGCATCTCGGCGCGGCCATCCGTGATCTGCTGGCAGATCACGCTGCCCAACCGCTCGCGCACGTGCTCCGTGAGCAGATCGGCGTCTTTTTGTTTGCCGCCGTAGTCGGCCAGCACCTCGAGAATGGCTTCGATGTTGCGGATCGGCACCCGCTCGCGGACCAGGTTCTGCAATACGCGCTGCAGGTCGCCGAAGGACAGCGTCTTCGGAAAGAGGTCATCGACCAGCGCCGGCTGCGATTCGCGCACGCGTGCGATCAGCTTTTCGGTTTCGGCGCGCGTGATGAAATTCTGCGCGTTCTGGCGCAGCACTTCCGCCAGGTGCGTCAGGAACACCATGGCCGCATCGACCACGGTGTACCCGGCGGAGCGCGCCGCGGCGCGGGTTGCCTCACCGATCCACACCGCCGGCAACCCGTATGCGGGATCCATCGCCGTCACACCATCGAGCGGCGGACGCGGGCCGCCCGGATTGATCGCGAGCAGCCGATCCGGATGCACCTCGCCGTCGGCCACTTTGGAGCCGAAGATGCGCAGCTCGTATCGCGTGGGCGGAAGTCTTTTTTCGTCGCGCACGCGCACCGGCGGCAGCACCACGCCCATGTCGAGCGCGAACTGCTTGCGGATCGTCGCGAGTTTTTCCGCAAGCAGGTTGCCTTCTTCTCCGACCAATGCGATGAGCTCGGAGCCGACGGTGATCTCGACCGGATCGACCTTGAGGGATTTGTAGAGGTCTTCGCCCTCGCCGGCCGCCGCCTTCGCGTCGTCCTCCGACTTCTCCGGAGTCTCGGCGGTGATGCCCTTGCGCGCGAACCAGAACAGGGCCGCCATGCCGGCGGCGATCAGCAACACCGGCAATGCCGGCAACCCCGGCATGAAAGCGAGCGCGCACAACACCACGGCCACGATGGCGATCACGCGCGGATAGGACATGACCTGCTTCGACACCTCCGCGCCCAGGCGTGCATCCGAGGCCGCGCGCGTCACGATGATGCCGGTCGACGTGGCGATGATGAGCGCGGGAACCTGCGTCACGATGCCGTCGCCCACGGTCAGCAGCGTGTAGGTAGACAGTGCCTCTCCCCACGACATGTCGTGTTGCGCCACGCCGATGGTGAGCCCGCCGATGATGTTGACCATGATGATCAGGATGCCGGCGATCGCATCACCCTTGACGAACCGCGAGGCGCCGTCCATCGCGCCGTAGAAGTTGGCTTCCTTCTCGACCTGCTTGCGCCGTTCGCGTGCCTCGTTCTGGTCGATGAGGCCCATGTTGAGATCGGCATCGATGCTCATCTGCTTGCCGGGCATGGAATCCAGCGTGAAACGCGCCGCGACTTCCGCCACGCGCTGTGCGCCATTCGTCACCACCACGAACTGCACGATGATCAGCACCAGGAATACGATGAGCCCGATCACGTAGTTGCCGCCGACGACCTGGTTGCCGACCGCCGCGATCACGTGGCCCGCGTTGGCTTCCGAGAGGATCAGGCGCGTGGCCGCGATGTTGAGGCTGAGCCGGAACAAGGTCGCCACCAGCAGCAGCGAGGGGAACGTCGAGAACTCCAGCGGCCGGCCCATGTAGAACGTGAGCAGCAGGATCAGCAGCGCGAACGAGAAGTTCAGGATCAGGAGGAAATCGAGCAGACCGGGCGGAATCGGCGCGAACAGCACCATGAGGATGCCGCCCAGGAACGCCACCAGCGCGAGCTCGGACTGTTCACCGAAGAAGCGTCGCAGCCAGTTCATCCACGCACCTCGTACTCGGCGAGGCCGCGTTGCCGGGCATCGAGCTCGGCGTAGATGCGCGCCACGTCGAGATAACTGTCCGCGGGAATCGGCTGGCCGAGCTGGCCGGTGCGGAACAACAGGCGCGCGAGTGGCTTGCGTTGATAGATAGGTATCCCGTGACGGCGCGCCGTCGCGCGCATTTCGGCCGCCCAGGAGTCGGCACCCCGCGCGAGCACGATCGGCGCCGCCATCGTCCCGCGTTCATAACGCAGGGCGATTGCCAGGTGGTCCGGGTTGGTGATCAGCACATCCGCTTCGGGCACGCGCTTCACCGACGCGGACTGCTTGAGGT
>Ga0193752_1003828_pt1 | contig 10112 bp, 10 predicted proteins | sample H1c1metaG_FD_144924 | JGI IMG/M metagenome (GOLD analysis project Ga0193752, IMG submission 144924) | Soil microbial communities from a riparian zone of the East river system, Colorado, United States - H1c1 | ecosystem: Environmental > Terrestrial > Soil > Riparian zone | place: USA: East River...
CCCGACCCCTACGACGGCCCCGACCCCGACACCATTATCGACCAACTCGCCCGTGCGCAACAGGAATACCGCCGGGCAACGGACCGCGCCGACCGGATCGCGTGGGGTGCCGAGGTGCGGCGGCTGGAGGAGGCGCTAACGGCCACGGAGGCGCCCGGCATCGGGCCCTACGAGAAGGGGACGCCCGAGTACCCGGACGACGGCGACGACGCCCTGCTTCCCGACGATGAGGAGATGCGGGAGTATGAGGAGTACTACCGCCGGAACGGGAATCTCGCGCCCCGCGGCCCGCAGGCGTCGGCCACGCCCGCCCCCGTCGTCCCCGCACTGGCGGGCTACGACCTCGCGGACGACCGGGTGGCCGCGTTCCTCCGCGAGAACCTGGACCCTGACGACTTCGCCGCGCTCTATAGCGCCACCTGACATGGGCGAGCCCCACCTTTACGACCGTCCCCGCCGCCGCGCCGCGCCCCTCTCGGAAGAGGAGGCGCGCCTACGGCGGCAGTTCATCGCCCGGGAGCGGGCACGGCAGGTGCTCGAAGGGGCGCCCCCGGCCACGCGCGCCACGTTCCGCCCGGCCCCCGGACGGGTCGAAGCCCGGGAGGTGGCGGAGCCCCGCCGCGCCGCTCCCGCGCGGGTCCAAGTACCCATCCGGGAGCCCGCGGACAACCGTCCGCGACAGACAGCCCCACCCCCACCGGCGCCGCGCATCCTCCCCGACGACGAGGAGATGCAGGGGTACGCGCGGTACGTCGAAGAGAACGGGAGTCTTGCCCCCCCGCCCGTCCTGCCCCCGCCGATGAGCACGCGCCCGGCCGGGCCGCCCATCGAGGAACAGGGGGTGATTGAGCGTCTTGGCGCGAACTACGTGCGCGGTATGCTCGGGTTCGAGCGGGCGGTGAGCCGCCTCGGCGCGCAGTTCGCTCCCACGCGCGGGCTCCGTGAGCACTTCCAGCGCGTGGCAGAGAGCGGCGAGGGGCGGATCAACGGGATTCCCCTCGACCCCGACGCCCGGGACGCCCGGACGCGGGACGCCTATTGGGCGTGGGCGGAGCCCAATTCTGACCGGCTCGACACGAACCGGGGGCCGATGCGCGGCCGTTCGGCCGGGGGGTACGAGAGCGAGCACGAGCGGGAGATCGAACGCTACAACGCGGCCCGCGGCGGCCCGATGCGGGACCGTGGGCCCGAACCTGACCCCGAGGACTTCCCCGCCCTCGTGCAGCCCGCAGGGCCCGCGGAGCAGTTCGGGCGGAACTTCCAGCGCGACCCCGCCGCCGCAGCTATGGGCGTGGTGGACGCCGTGGCCGAGAGCGCGCCGGAGACGGCGCTGGGCATGCTGGCTACGGCGTTCGCCCCGCCTGCCGGTGCGGCGTTCTGGACGGGGGCAGGCGCCGGGCACCAGCTTGACGACGCCGCATTGCACACGCGGAACCCGGACGGCACGGCCGCGCCGATGTCAGCGGGCACCGTGGCGACCGCCACGCTGACGGGGGCCGCGGGCGGGCTTCTGGAGATGCTGCCGGCCGAGCGGCTGCTGAACGTCGCGCGGAGGACCGCGGCGCGTATGGGGACGCCAGAGGCCGCGCGGCGCGTGGTGCTCGACGTGGCCGATGGAATCCGCCGGTTCGGGGAGGAGGTGGGCGGGCAGGTCGTGCTCGACGGGTCGCAGGAGGGCGTGCAGCAATGGTGGAACAACCTCGGCGCGATCCACGGCGGGTGGGATGAGGACCGGGACCCCTTTGAGGGTGTGCCCGGGGCGGTCGCTACCGGTGTCGGGATGGGCGGGCTGTCGGCCTCGCCCGGCGCCGTGCTCTCGGGGGCGCAGGTGATGGTCGGCCCGGAAGCTGAAGTGACGGCGGCGCCGGGCGAGGGGCTGATCCCCGCAGGGCTGGCCGATCCCGCCTTCGGGGAAGAGGCTTCCGCCCCGGCGCTCGATGCAGCGCGCTCGCCGCGGGGGCGCTCGCCCCGCACGGCTTCCGCCCGCACCGCACAGGCGGACCCGGCGGCGATGGGGCTGGAGTTGCCGGAGCCCCTACGGCGCCTCGCCCGGCGCGAACTCACGAGCCGGGGGGACCTCCCGGGCACCGTCCACGAAGAGGACACGCACCGGCAGGCCGCCGTGAACACGCTCACGCGCTACGCGGAGTTTGCGATGGCCGACCTTCGCCGAGCCGTGCGCCGCACGTACGGGCAGCGGATCACGCCCGAGGCGTTCGCCCGCATGGACGAGGCGCTACGCGGCGAGCGCGACATCAACACGCTACCGGAGGGGGTGCGCGGCCCGCTCGGGCAGATGCGCCGGGACCTCGAAGCGCTCCCGGGCGGGCTCGACTACGTGCGCGGGCTTGACCTCGGCGTGCGCGACCCGGGTACGACGTTCGCGGCGGCCGTCGACGGGATGGGCCGCGCCCTCGCCGCCCGCGACTTCGCAGCGAACGTGCGCGCGGAGGGGCTGGGCGACTACCTCGCCCCGGCCCCGACGACACGGACCGATGGGCGCGTGCTCGACGCGCGGATTACGGCGCCGGTCGGCGCGGCCCGGCTCGGGCACCCGCTCTCATGGCTTGACGGGCTGTATACGACGAAGGAGAACGCCGCCGCGCTCGATGCGGCGTTCAACTCCGACGCCGGGCCGACGAGCGCCGTGGGGCGCGTGTGGGCCCGGCTGCTGGCGCTCACGAAGGCAGGAAAGACTGTCTACAACCCTCGCGGGTGGGTCCGCAACTTCTCCAGCAACGTCCTGTTCGCCGTCGCACAGGGGCACGTGAACCTCGGGGCGAAGGGGACCGCCGCAGGCGAGGTGTTTCGCGTGCTCGGGGACCAGGGCACGCCGGCGCAGCGGGCGGAGACGCTCCGGCTCACCCGCCTCGGCATCCTCGGGGACTCGGCGCGGGCGGAGGAGCTGGCCCGGCTGTTCCGGGATGCGCGGGTAGAGCCCGGCGGCTCGACTTCGACGGCCCCCGTCCGGGGCGCCGCCCGCGGGGCCGCCCGCGTGCTCCGGTGGGGCCCGAAGCTCTACCGCGCCGGGGACGACTTCTGGCGCGTGGCGGCGTTCGCGGAGGAGGAGGCGCGGTACCGGCGGGCGTATCCCGACTGGACCCCGCAACAGGTGGAGGAGCGGGCGGCGGAGATCGTGCGGAACACCTACCCCACGTACTCCCTCGTCCCCAACCTCATCAAGCGGCTACGGCGGTCGCCCCTCCTCTCCTCGTTCCCGTCGTTCCCGGCCGAGGTGGTGCGGACACAGTTCCGCACCTTCCACCTGATCGGGGAGGAACTGAGCGACCCGCAAACGCGAACGATCGGGCTCCAGCGGCTCGGCGGCATGGCCGCCGCGCACGCGGCGATGGTCGGGGCAACGGCGGCGTTCCGCGCCGCCGTGGGGATCACGGACGATGAGGACGACGCGGCCCGCCTGCTGCTGCCGTCGTGGAGCCAGCGGCGCCCCATCGTCTATCTCGGGCAGGAGCGGCCCGGCGTGCTCACCTACACCGACGCCGGTTACCTCAACCCCTACGGCTACACCGACGACCCGGCGGCCGACATCCTCCGCACGCTCCTGCGCTCCGACGCCCCGGCCGAGGTGGACGCCGCCGCGATCACGGCGCGGACGGTGGCGGGGCTCCTGGAGCCCTTCGCGTCGGAGGAGATGCTGACCGAGCGGGTGCTGGACGTGAGCCGGAACCGGACGGCGGAGGGCGCCCCGGTCTACAACCCCGAGGACCCCGAGGCGTGGCTGGACATCTCCGGGCACCTGTGGGGCGCCGTGGAGCCGTCGCTACTCACGGACGCGCGCCGCGTGCTCCGGGGGGTAGAGGCGCGCGGAGAGGGTGGGGTGGGGTCGGAGGACGCGCAGCCGGGCCGCGATGCCGCCGCGATGCTCACGGGCGCCCGGGTTTCTACCCTTGACGTACGCCGCGCTGTACGCTATCGGCTCTACGACGCGCGGGAGCGGCTGGGGCTGGCCGAGGACGCCCTACGCGCCGCCATACGCGCGCCGGGCACGGCCGATGAGGCGGCGATCCGCGGGGCGTACGCGGAATTAGAGACGGCGCGGCGCGAAGTCATACAGGAGGGGCAGCGGGTGACCGCCGCCGCCCGCACGCTGGGCGTGCCCGAGAAGGACGTGGCCGAAATCGCGGACCTCGCCCTCTCGGGTGTAACCTCCGCCGACCGCCGGGCGCTCCTCGGGGGGCCGTACGCGCCCCGCCTCTTCCGCCCGACGTGGGGGCAGCGGGGCGTGGATGCCCTGAACCTGGAGGGGCGCGGGGTGAGCGCGGCCGAGGTTGCCCGGCGCCTCGCTATTCTCCGGTCGTTCGCCGGGACCGCCTCCGCCGACTCCACCGCCGCCCCCGATGAGTGAGCCCCCAATCCTCCGGCCCGAGCGCGCCCGGCGCGGTACGCGGGCGCTCGTGCTGTTCTTCCTCCTCGCCCTCCTCGTCTCCGGCGCCCTCGTGTGCGCCGGGGTGGACTTCTGACGATGCGCCTTCACTCCCTCTCTCATCTCTCGGCCCTCGCCGACGACAACGACGCCGTGTTTCAGGTCGGGCCGCACGCCGTCCGCGTCCGGCTCGACATCGAAACGGTCTTTGGCGTCCGCATGAAGCACGGCGTCGTTGTCCCCCTCGACCTCCCCGAATGGGAGGGCACAGAGGGCGCGTTGCTCCTGCTCTGGGTGTCGTTCCTCACCGATGCCCCCGCCCTCACGCAAGAAGAGGTGGAGGCGTGGGTGGAGGCCGAGCCGAGCCGCGCAGCGTGGGCCGTATCCCTTGTCGCCGTGCGCCTCATGGCGCTGCTGACGAACATGGCGGCAACCGTCGCTAACGACCTCGAACGTATGGCGATGCACACGATTATGCCGCCCCCCCCTGGTGATGCCTGAGCGCAGCCCCGACCGTTTCGACGCGATGGCCGCCGCTGCCGGCCCCCCGGCCCCGACGCACGGCCGCGTGGCGGCGCTCTACGTCTACGCCCTCGACGCGCTCGCGGGGGAGCGGCAGCGGGCGGGGTTCCTCCCGTTCACGCCCGCCGCGGCCCGCGTGGCGCTCGCGGAGGCGGCCGAGCGCATGGTGGGCCCGCTCGCCCCCGACAACGGCCCCCAGCCCGACCCGGCCGACGTGGCGGCGTTCCTGCGGGCGACGGAGGCGGCGGGGTACACGCGGCACGTCGCGGGGGTGTGGAGCGTGGATCTGGGGGCGTTGCCGTTCTAGACCCGACTCCAGAGTCAATTGCTCCAAGCCGCCGTAATGTTATGTTATGCGCCCAGGCCGCACTAGAACGGCTCCGCCTGCGTTATAAAGGGGCGAGGCGACGGGGAACCAGTGTGACGTTCCAATGATTTGAAGGCCGGGCCAGCTTAAGCCCTTGCGCTGAACGGCCGATCAGTCTTACACTCAGTTCAGTCTCATCTGCCATGTGCAGAAGGAGCGTTCGGGGCCGTCCCTCACAAGGGGGCGGCCCTAGTCATTTTGGGCGGCCCAGTAGGATTCCCATTCCCTCTGGTAGGTCCGAGCACGATGGGGCTCGTGGAGGAAGGCAGTCTTAAGGAGGAGGTAACCGGGCCGGATTGACAAGACGACGATATACTCCTCTTCCCGGAACCAGAGGACATAGCCCTCCCCCGAGCGCCGCTTGTTCACCCACCACAGAACGGGTCCTGTGCGCCCATCCGATTCCGAGGCCTGTCTGATCACCCACGGGATCCACGGAAGGCGCTCGCACCGGCGCATGTCAGGGGTGCGCTGCTCCTCCACCTCCCCCTCCGTTACGAGGTGCCAGAAGCCGAACGCCTTACCGCTGACCTCCGGGTGGCGGGTGCATTGAATGCGTCGGCCCTGGAATGTGAGCCCACCCCGAACGACCCGGTACGTGTAGATGCGGTAGAGCTCCTCTTCGTATTGAGCCCACTCGCCGCTGTAATCGTCCAGACGCAGGACGCCAGGTTGCTCGTCCGCCATCAGTTCCCAGGCTGGAGGACGAACACATTCACCTTCTTCTCCTTGAAGAGGGTGCTCTTCGTAAGGACGTGCCCGGACCGCTTACGCATCCGCGCAACGAACGCCGCCTTTGCCGAGTTCGTTGAGAGGCCGCGATTGGCATACGAGACGGCCCCGATGAGGAGGTCCGCCAACTGGACTTGCTCCACCTCGTGGGAACGCACCTGCTGGATGCGCCCAATGATCGAGCGATTGAAGTCGAAGTGGCTCTCGCGGAGTGCTTCGTGGAGCTGGCGCACCTTCTCCGCGCCCCGCGTGTCTTTGATATCGACGTAGATGTAGTTCTCTGCTTTCGGCTCAACAATGACCTTGAGCAAGTCGAGGTACATCCGGTAATACCAGTCGTCGTGCCCCTCCCCTTTATCCTTGACCCCATCGCGGTCCGGGATCACGACCGCTCGGAAGTGAAGGTCGTCGTCGTCGAAGAAGTAGTCCAGAACAGACAGGTAGAGGTCGCGCCGACCCTCCGACACCTTCACCCACTTCACCTCGAAGTCCCTAGCGAGCCCGTGCTTGGTTTTGAGTTCGCGGAGCCTCTCAGCGATCTCGCGCGTCTTGTCGCCGTCGTGCCACAGCGCCCCGAGCACCATCACGCCCACCTCGTCTCGTTCGAGGTGGCCGCTCTCGTCGCAGTAGATGTGGACGCGTTTCATAAGACAGGTAAGGACGGTATGAGGCAGCCCACGCTGCTCCATCAGAGTTAGGCATTAAGGGCCTATGGAGCCATGCAAGCTATGCTTGCAGGCGCTCTAGTGGTAGTGCTGAGTGCGTTCACAGATAACGCAGAGCGCCGCGCGCCAGCAGAAATGGCACTGCGGAGGAGGCCAACGGCCTAGCGATCGGGAGCGCCGAGGCGCCCGGCTTGTGCCTGCCGGGCGCTGGGTATCCAGCCTACACGACGAGCCGGGGGCTCTACTCTAGGCAGAAGACATGGAGTGTTCGCTGCCTTCCGCCGTATAAACGTGGGCGAGTAGCTTCGCGGGATGGGCACCACCCTCATCAACTACTCTGTCTACTTCCTCGCCGCGGCCGGATGGTTCGTCGCCTACCTCCAGTTTCGCCAGCGGCACAAGGCGGAGGTTGCGCAGATCCACCTCCGAGATAGCCTTGACGAAGCCCGTGCACTAAGAGAGCGTCGGTCCGCCGTCTACAGCGAGTACTTCGCCAAGGTAGACCGGCTGAACTCTCAGCTCTACCTCGCCCAAACAAGTGAGGAGATGGAGCAGGAGACCCGGAGGTTGATGGCTGCCCTCACAGAGTGGTCAGCGCGCGATAGAACACCTGAGGCGGAGGCGGAAGTGAGGGGCCGCTACGCCGCGATCATGGAAAAGCACTGGGAGATCATGCGCGGGTGGGTGAAGGAGAGCAACACCTTGCTCGACGAGCTGAACCGCGTCAGGTTCATTGGGAGCTCTGACGTGGTCGCCCTCCTCGATAGGTATACCGCGTCGCTAGAGGCTCTCCTCACCTCATGCGCGCTGCTCCCAGTACAAATGATCCTGGCAGGCCCTGGACAATTTGATCTCGAACAGGCTCTCAACTACGCCAGAGCGACTACCGAGCTGCGAGTAGTGACCCGCGAACTTCATGCGGCCATGAGGAAGGACGTAGGGGTGCAGGACTGACATTCTGTATGGAGCTCTGCTCCAGTCGCTTTCGTGCTGCACGGACCTGCTGTAACAAAGGAGAGCGGCCCGCCGGGGTCAGCCGAGGGCCGCTTCTCACGCGCGAGTGCGGGGGTTACTGCTCCCAGCCCCCCAGCCGCGCCCATGCATCGCTCGCCGTGCGCGCGTCTGTCGACACGAGGGCGGCGCCGAGGGTGCCCGGCCCGAAGGCCGGGGCTTCCCCGTACAGGTGGCGCGCGTCCTCCTCGTCGTCGGCGCGGGCGTCAAGCGCCACGTCCTCCGGCGACGGGGGGAGGACCGGCCAGACCTCGAAGGCGACGTTGACGCCCATCGTGGGCCGGTCCTCCGTGCCGCCGGTCACGGCGAGGAACGCCACGCGGAAGGCGCCGAGCTTCTGCGCCCAGCGGTCGTGCTTGGGCTGGAGGCGGCCGAGGAAGTCGGCGCCGAAGTAGACGGCGAGCCCGTCCGTCTCCCGCCGCGTGCGGAGGGGGTGGAGCGCCGGGGTGGACGTGGCGCGGAGGGCGCCCAAGCCACGCTGCCCGGCCGACGTGCCGACGAGCTTGGACGGGATGAGGAGGCCCCGCACGTCCACGGAGAGGGAGAACGTGAGGGCGTCGGCGGCCTTCTTCTCGAAGTCGAACCGGCTCCCGACCGAGGCGCACACGGCGACGAACGCGCGGGCCTGCGAGGCGAGGGTGGCGGGGGAGACGCGGCGGCCCTCCCCGGCGTGCGCGGCGGTCATCCCGGCGCGGAGGCAGGCGGCGTAGCTCACGCGCCCGGCGCACCCCTCGAACACGTCGGCGGCGTGGGCGTGGGCGCGGCGCATGAGGTCGGCGCGGACGGCGTTGGCGAGACGGGCGGCGAGCGTGGGGCGGGGGAGCGTGGAGGGCATCGGAGCGGTCGGCTGGAGTGGTTGGGGTGTCCCTTGTGGACTCCATCAAGTTAAGCGTTCCGTGTAACCTTGTCAACCCTAGCGGGTGACAAAGTGAGCCGGAGCGCGAAACTATTTTCACCCGTTGGGGTTGACAGGTTGCACGGAACGCTTAACTTGATCCCACGGTGACGCCGCCCACGGTGGGCGAACGCCGCCGCCACCCCAGCCCCCGCCGCCCATGTCTGAGGCCCGACCGGCGCCCCCGCCCAAGCGGGGCACCGTGTACGCCCTCGATGAGCTTCCCGCCGCCGTGGCCGGAGCGATAGACGCCGCCCGCTACACCCTCGACGAGACGGCCGCCGCCGTGGCCGCCCTGCCCACCCGGGCCCGCACGCCGTCCCGTGCCGCCGTCTCCCGCGCCGCGAAGGTCAGCGGCCCCGGCGTGCTCGCCCTCCAGCTCGACATCCTCCGCGCCCTCACGGGAGCGGACTTCACCGGCCCGCTCTACCGGGTCAACTGACGCGCCACCCTGGCGCACCCCACGAACGACGACGGCCCGCCCCCCCTCGCAGCGAACGAATAGGGACGGACCGCCGAACAGACAGCCCCCGGCGGAGGCCGGGCACCATCATGGCGAAGTCTACCGCAAGAACCGCCCCGGCGGTTGCACCCACGCATACCCCCGCCGCCGACGCGGCCGAGACGATCACCCCGGCCGAGGCCACGACGAGCGCCCGCCGCCCGGCGAAGAAGAAGGCGACCGGGCCGAAGTTGCCGGAAGGCGCCAAGCTGGGGGCTTTCCCTCAGGCGGCGGCGCTCCTCGCCTCCGTCCGCGCGCAACTCGCCAGCCCTCTCCCCACGGACGAGTGGGGCAAAGAGATCACGTCGGACAACCTGTCGAAGCGCCCGGACCTGTACAAGCCGCTAACCAAGTTGAGCCCGTGGCACACATCGGACGTGCATGCGGCCCGCCGCGTCCTCCGGGATCTGCTCGGCTCCGGCGTGTTCCTGACGGCGCTGCACAGGCGGGCCTCGCTCCCGTTCCGGAACCGCTACGCGGCGGATCGCCTCGCCGGGTTCAAGGCCCCCTCGGTCACGTTCGAGAGCCGCACGCCGCACAGCTCCACCGTACAGAGCAACAACGTCAAGATCGACTGGCATACGTGCGCGGTGACGGGCGAGGCGTTCGCCGTGCCCCACCGCGCTGCCGTCCCCGTCCTCCGGTGCGAGGACTCGGCTACCCGCATCGTCCACCCCGCTATCATCCAAGCGGGCCCGCACGCCCTCGCCGCCGCCCTCGCCCGCCGCGTGGTGCGTGACTTGGACGAGGGGCTAAAGAAGATCGAGCAGGCGGCGGAACTCGGCGCTGCGCTCTCGAACGTCACCGCCGCCGGGGTGGACCGGATTGCGTGGCCGACGGAGGCTTACCGGCGGTGGGACTCCTCACGGCAGGGCGGGGGGGGCTTCATCTACACCGGCTTCCTGTTCGACGGGGACTGAGGGCAGACGCCCACGAACCGCGCCCCCGGTGTGACCTGTGCCGCCGGGGGCGCTCTCTCCCCACGTCTGCCCCCGATCCCATGCAGAAGCAAGACACCGCCCCGCGCGCCGAGG
>Ga0193752_1003829_pt1 | contig 10104 bp, 8 predicted proteins | sample H1c1metaG_FD_144924 | JGI IMG/M metagenome (GOLD analysis project Ga0193752, IMG submission 144924) | Soil microbial communities from a riparian zone of the East river system, Colorado, United States - H1c1 | ecosystem: Environmental > Terrestrial > Soil > Riparian zone | place: USA: East River...
CCTCTAGGGTGACTGTCACTAGTGCTTCATGGCTATCATCTATGGCCTCGGCGGGAGCTGATCCTGCCGCCTCGCCTGCCTCTGTGGGTACCGGGACAACTTCTACATCAGCCATAGCCTGATTGGAAAGACCGTGAATAAGCTCAGGCATTGTAAAGTAAGTGGTCGCCTCTAACCGCTCCTCGGGGCTCATTGCCCCAACTAGTTGTTTGATATCCAAAACCGGCACTCCATAATTTCATACTATTGTAATATCGATTGTGGATATTGTCAATGTAGTGGCGCTGTTGTGTGGGCTACTGCGTTCTGGCTTTTATAAAGGTGGTCATGCCGGCAAAGGCTTCTTTGCCATCGTCGTTATAAGTAAATTGGTACTCGTGGGGCAGGCTGGGGACATGATCGGCCGCGTAGAAGAGCGTGGTGACCGGGACGTTCAGCGACTGGAGTTCGTCGGCAAACGGAACGGATTGCTCGTTGGTCAGCGAGTCGCCGTTGCCGCCGCTAATAAACGTAGCCGGGAAGTCTTTGGTCACATGATAATACGTAGACGCCTGGCGCACTAACGGGCTGTTTTTATCACGCGTACCGGTGTAAGCCCAGACAGAGATATCACTACCCCAGCTGACAATCTTGGGCAGGGCAGGGTCAGGATGAGTGAGCCCCTCCATTTTGTATATGCCGCAAAACAGCACCACACCCGAAAGTTGCGCTGGCTTGAGCGTTGGCTCAACCCCGACTTCTTTGGCATAGTCCGGGTTGGTAATCATGGCCGCCATTTGGCTAGAAATCTGCGACCCGGCCGAGTCGCCAGCGAACACAATTTTGTCGGTATTGACGTGGAAGCGCTCGGCGTTGGCTTGAATATAAGCATGTGCGGCATTCAGTTGATTGAGGGGTGTGGGATACGTTTTCTCTGGAGCCAGAGAATAATTGAGCGACACCACCACAAACCCCTGATCGGCCAGCAAGTTATAGTACGGTGCCGCCCCGGCCTTGTCACCCGACAACCAGGCTCCCCCATGTGTCCATATCACCACCGGCAAGGTTTGGTCTGTATCTGCTACGGACTGCGGAATATACACGTCCAGATACTCTTTGTTATCTTTCCCGTAGTGCTGATCTGCCAAAACCGTCACCGGCTGCGCGGGAATACTCTGCTGCAATCCCACCAGCGTCTTGTGTCCACCGCGCTCAAAGACCTGGCGTACTACCATTGCCCCCGGCCACGGGCTCAGTCGAAAGGCCAACAACACCCCAATCGCCAACACCACCACACTACCAGTGGTCCACAAGAACAACTTTTTACGATAAAATGCGAGCTTTTTTGTTTGTTTTTTGGCCATAGGCTATTGTTATATCTACACTATAGGCCATACCCGGATACCGTTCAAGCTAACCGCAACGTCCACGGACTTTTGGTTTAATATCCAACACCCGCTTGTATGTGTAATGATAAGCCCTTATGCTAAAACCATAATAGGAGTGGGGAAATGGCAAAGTCAGACAGGAAAACAATCGATAGAGTATTTATTTTACTAGGCATCGCCATGGCGGTGACTTTGGTAGTAGTGGGCAGTTTGTCTTGGTATGCTTACCGATTTGCGGACAAGAGCGTGCATGATGCGCTCGCCGCCCAACGGGTGTACTTTCCACCCAAAGGCAGCCCAGGCTTAACCCCCGAGGAATTTCCCGACCTACAAAAGTACGCCGGTCAACAGGTCGACGACGGCCCCAAAGCCAAAGCCTACGCCAATGGATTCATCGGTAGGCATCTGCAAAAAGTCGCCGACGGCAAGACATATTCCGAGGTCAGCGCCCTAGCCATGAAAGACCCCACCAACCAATCGCTCCAGCAGGCCAAGCAGTCCCTCTTCCAGGGCGAAACTTTGCGCGGCTTGCTAATGGGCAGCGGCTACGCCTACTGGACATTTGGCCAAATCGCCCGTTACGCCGCCATCGCCGCTTTTGCAGGCGCTGCTAGTATGTTGGGTTTGGTGCTGCTAGGTGCCCGGCACTTACGCCGGCTCAAGTAGCTACCGACCAAACATTTGTCTCACCTCTGCTATGATGGGGCTATGAAATCACTGACCATTGCCGAGTTTGGCGACTCTATTTTGCGCAAACACGCTCGGCAGCTAAAGCCAGGCGAGATTGAGTCTGCCGCCATACAAACACTCATCAAAAACATGCGCCACACCCTTTTGTCCAAAAAGCTGGGCGTAGCTTTGGCGGCACCGCAGGTAGGGCAAAGCATAGCGCTGTTTGTGATCGCCGTCCGGCCCACAGAGCACCGGCCCCATGTTCAGGAGTTTGATGCGGTCATGATCAACCCGCAGATCACACAGCGCATAGGCCCGGCCAAAGATATGTGGGAAGGCTGCATCAGCTCGGGTTCCGGCCAGTCCGGCCTGTTTGCCAAAGTCGCCCGCCACGACAAAGTGCGGGTAACTTACCTGGATCAAAAGGCCCAGCCGCAAACCAAACAATTCGACGGCCTAGTAGCCCAAATCATCCAACACGAAACCGACCACTTGCAGGGCACACTGTTCGTAGACCACGTCACAGACCCCAAAACCTACATGACCCTCCAAGAATACAAAAAACACATCACAGCACCCTAACGGATTCTAGTGATGCTGATACACTCGGACATAATCAATCTGCATCTGCGCAGGAAAGACCGTGTTCTGGTCGGTGGTACCGGGTAATTTACCACCAACGGCCAGATTGAGTAATATCTCCATCGGCTCATTGGGGACATGTTCACTAGTCACTGTTTTTCTGACAGTCCCATCAACATACCAATCAATCTTGCCTGGTTGCCAGTCGACGGCAAAGACATGCCAATCACTAGTAAAGTTTTGGTCTGTATTCGTGTATGTAGAAGAGTCCTTGGGTGGCGGAAACTTACCATTTGCCCAGAAATACGTCAGCAGTACAGACGAAGGTTCATGTCCTAATAATTCCATGATATCGATTTCCGGTGGCCACTCTTTATCTGCAGGCAAGAGCCAGAATGCCGGCCATATACCTCGGCCCTCGGGCATTTTGACCCTCGCTTCATAGTAGCCGTAGGTAGCTGTCCACTTAGGCGCGCCGTCCCAGTCCGGACGGCCTGTCGAAATCATGCCAGATTTGTAACCATAGTCCTTTTCTTGTTTGCCGTCCCAGCCTTTAGTTGGCTCTTTTTTTGCAGTTAACGTCACGACGCCATTGCCCAGACTTACACCAGCTGGTGTGTACCACTCCTCTTCGTTATTGCCGTTATTAGAACAGCCGTCATGCGCCTTGTCGTACCAGTCATAACAGGTGACCCACTTAGAAGTATCGAGGTGTTCACCATCAAAATTATCCTCAAAAACCAGTTTCCACTGTTTTTGATGCGGAGGGATGGGCAATGCAGCATTGCTACTAGAATGCCTGGCATTCAGACCAACTAGCACGAGGGCAATCACCGCAAGCACGACACACGCAACACCCAGATACCGCCGCTTAATCTTTAACATCATCTGATTATACCTTTTTCAATACAACTATTGTGAAATATCTTTGCAAATAAATTAAAAGCATAAACTAAAATCTGTTATAATTACCCCTATTGTGTCGTTAAGACAACGATTTTTTCATAGCCTATTTTCATGCCTGGCGCTAGGAAGTCTAGCATTCTTTGCAGTCTGGTGGCTCAATCCCGCCCATTTACCTAGCAACTTCTCTGGATGGTATCACTTGTTTGATATCGTTCTTTTCTTGATGCTTACATATATTATTTGGCATCCCCTGATGATGGAAGTTCTGGGCTGGGCAATTGTCTCACACATTAAAGAGCCAAGACATCACAGGCCACCCGAGAATCTCCGCGTGGCCTTCCTGACAACTTTTGTTCCACAGTCAGAGTCCATCGAACTCCTCGAGCATACGCTGCCAGCTATGGTCGCAGCTCATTACAAACATGACACCTGGGTTCTAGACGAAGGTAACGATCCGAGAGTCAAGGCTCTATGTGAAAAGCTAGGCGTTAAACATCACAGCAGGCACGGGCAGGAACACTACAACACCCATGATGGTAAGTTCGCACGCAAGACTAAAGGCGGCAACCATAACTCTTGGCACGACCAGCACGGTCACAACTACGATATTGTGGCTCAAATTGATACAGACTTCATTCCCAGTCCTAATTTTTTAACAAAAACACTTGGTTATTTTCATGATCCACGCGTGGCATTTGTCGGTACGCCACAAATATACGGCAATACCAAGGACTCATTAATTGCCCGCGGTGCTGCGCAACAAACGTTTAATTTTTACGGCCCAATTCTACGTGGGCTGTACGGCATGAACTCGACCCTCCTAATTGGCGCAAATCATGTCTTGCGAGTTAAGGCCCTGGAAGATGTCGATCACTATAGCGCTCACATTACCGAAGATTTGTTGACCGGGATGAAGCTACACGCAAAAGGCTGGAGAAGTGTCTACGTGCATGAGGCACTGGCAATTGGGGAAGGCCCGACCAGCTGGGAGGCATACCTCAGCCAACAAATGCGCTGGGCCTATGGCTGCATAGACATCCTGTTCCGGCACAGCCCCCGACTGCTAACTAAAATGAAAAGCCGTCAACGACTGTACTACTTCTTTCTACAGCAACACTATTTTTCTGGTCTAGCTATGATGCTGGGTGTTCTAGGCCTTGGTTTATATGCCTTCTTTGGTATATCAACTGCAAATTTAGATATAGTACGATTTGTTCAGATCTATGCCGTAGTGCTTCTGGCGGCTGGCTTTATGGCGCGCTGGATCCAACGCTTCAACGTCCGGCCGCGTATAGAGCGAGGTTTTTACTGGGCGGGTATGATCGTGAGTATTGCAGCGTGGCCTATATTCTTTTTGGCGTTAGTCGGCGCTATTCGCGGCAAGAAGTTAACTTACAAAGTTACCCCAAAGGGCGACTCTAAAACAGGAGATCATCAACTACTATCCTTCCGCGTATTCCGCATCCACCTGATTATTGCACTCACGATCATACCCGCACTTCTGACTGCTTATGCAGAACATCGTCGCTCTTTAATCATGTTGGGATGGATGGTGGCAACCGCAGCACTACTAGTCCTATTGCCATTTGTTGTCCTTATTCACCATGTAGGTGTTGCAGCCAAGAGGCTAGCGCATGCTGTGAACAGCTTCTTTGTAGAGCGCTATAAATTTAGCGAAATCAAAAATACCGACGCCGGCTGGCTTCCGGGAGAAATATCGCCAAAAGAAAAATATAAATACGTCAAAAGAAAACAGCAGCCGTACCTGCTATTTTCAACTATCAGTTTTGTGGCCGTTTCTATTAGCATGACGCAGTTTCTCATGGCCGGTGGTGTGTGGCTGCTGCCACTCTGGCTCTACTTTGGGCTTACTGTCATTTATTTCTTAGTTTCTCTGACTATAAATATAGGCACCAAAGATTTTGATATTAAATCTCACATTCGCATGGCAAGAAGCTGGTCACCATTACAATATCCAACAGTTGATGTGTTCCTGCCAACTGCTGGCGAATCGTTGAACATACTGCGCAATACCTGGGAGGGAGTACAGGACATGACACAGCACTACAAAGGGCGTGTCACTGTCTATTGTTTGGATGATTCAGCCAGCAAAAATGTCTGGGAGCTCGCGCAAGAATTTGGCTTTACCTACCATGTCCGGCCAGATAGAGGGCAGTTCAAAAAAGCCGGCAATTTGCGGCATGGGTTCCGGATATCAAAAGGTGAATTTATAGCAATATTAGATGCCGACTTCCGCCCCAGGTATGATTTCTTGAACGAGCTCCTTCCGTATTTCTACAAGGATCTCAACATTGGGATCGTCCAATCACCCCAATATTTTGATGTGCATCCCGAGCAGGGTTGGCTAGAGCGAGGGGCGGGAGCTGTTCAGGAATTCTTTTATAGATTCTCACAAGTTTCGAGGCAAAAGCATAATGCCTCAATCTGTGTAGGCAGCAACGCTGTTTATCGCCGCCGTGCATTGCAAGACACAGGAGGCACCGCCCTCATTGAACACTCCGAAGATGTGCATACCGGCTTCAATGTCCGAATGCACGGATGGAGTCTGATGTATGTTCCGATCATATTAGCCAAAGGGCTCTGTCCGGCCAATATGAACGCCTTCTTCAAACAGCAGTACAGATGGTGCCTTGGCTCTATGAGTCTGCTTTCATCCAAAAAGTTCCGCACAACCAAGCTAAGCCCAGGAGCACGGTTGTCATATTTCTCTGGCTTTTTGTACTACATACACACCGCGATAAGCGCACTCATTCTGCCCGTTGTCCCGCTGACTATTTTAATCTTTTACCCCTCACAATTGTCGCTGGCAAATTATATGCTGCTTTTGCCGTCCATTCTCTTCATGCATGTTGTCCTGCCACTGTGGCACGATGCAACCTACGGCATGGAGGCGTGGTCTGTCAGAATGACATACAGCTGGGCGCATCTTTCTGCCCTAATAGACAAATTGAAAGGCGATGCCATGCAGTGGAAGCCAACTGGCTCAAAAATGAAGGCAGACAAACGATATGTAACGTTTCGTACGGCACAGATCATATTTAACTTCATACCCGCTATAACGTGGGTACTTCTAGCATCGTGGAGGGTAGCTATCGCCGATGCTTCGCTCAACTTCGTGCCAATACTTTTAGCAGGTATGTACTTTTTATTAGTCTCGGCAAAAGTTGCATTCTATTCCGACAGGGAATCTCTGAGCCCCCTACAATTATCTAGCCCGCATAATCCCATAGCTGTTGCTTCCAGTTCTGGGAATTAGTCCGTGCTACCCGCCGGTGAAGTATATAAATTTGACGATTCTGGCCGGGCATGGCATTATTTGCTTTATGGCACCAGAATGTATAAAGCAATGTCCGCGGATAGAAGGCCTGCGGCAATCGATTACTATCATGGAAATAGGTGAGGCGTGTTTGTCAATGCCACCTCACATGGCTACAGATAAACTGGCAGCACAAGAACAATTGCAAGACGCAATCGACGCTTGCGGGACTTGCCCCGGGCCAAAAGCCACTTCCGACGTAGTAACCTGGGGCCTTGTCCGTTATGTTCCAGGCGTGCGAGAAGTGAGGATTAGGCAACGCACAGAGTGCATGCGCGATCAAGGCACTTGATTATAAGAAGTTGAGTGTTCTGTGCCGGTCATAATAAACCGGGTCTAATATTCTAACGATTGGCGCCACGGGTCTATGATACGCACGGGCAGCCGCTGGCGCTGGTTCTTGTTCTGCCGCAGGCGTCTGCTCTTGCTCTGCCGCTAAGGCATCCCAGCTCTCTTGGTCAAAGCCAAGGTAACGACCAAGTTTGTCATTGAGCTTGTGCATAAAGCCTGATATTCGCTCTTTGCGAGTAGGTGCAGGAGGAGCTTCTGGTGGAGGAGGTAGTGGAGCGGGTAGATTGTCGCCAGCGCTTATAGTAGCCAATGCCCCGAGCAAACCATCGCGTGTGTATACATCGCGTTCATCGCCAGTAGGCTCGTATGGTTGCATTTCTGGCGCATCACGAAATAGTGCGATAGTGCTTTGTAGCATCGCTATATCGAGGGCGACCACTTTTTGACTGTGGTCGACTTCGCTACTTACTATTGTTGGCGCACTCCCAATTGTCGCAACTGACATAAACCATTCACTCCTTCATATTGTAAACTTCCGGTACTATAACATAAACGTGTTGTATGTGCAATAGACATGTGCGGGCAATCTCATTGCTTCAGGTACTAAAAAATGCTTGTATACATAAATGTCCGAAAGCGGCGAGGGACTTCCTCCTCACATACAACAATTTTTGGGTCGCTACGGCGTGGAACCAACGATGACAGAGTTGGACGCGCTGGATACCATCCGCTGGCAGCCATCGGAGACACCGGCCGATTACGCCCAGCGCCTTACCACCGTCCAAGGGGATTGGCCGAGCGAAGGTCGGCATCTTCTGACCTTGTTGGCGGTTATGCGGCGCGACTTCCGGGATATTGTGACATCTCGGCCTCCGGCGGAAACCGAGGCTGCACTAGACGTTTTTATACAACACGGTCAAACGCTGCGGCAACACTGGGAGGACGACCCTGACAACCACAAGCTGGCGGGTTATCACCGCTGGCTGATTAGGGTCAACAAACTTGCCGGTCTGTCTAAGTCCGATTTGCCGGATGATGCCGTTGGCTACAGCTCGGACCTGGCTGGCCCACATGGCATTGCCAGCTCCGAACAGTTTTGGCTGACAATATATAAGGAAACTCCCGTTACGGAGCGAGCAGCGACAACTCTGGCCGTCTATGCACTCGGTCCTAACATTGAAAAAAAGGACCCGGCTATTCTGATGGATATCGTGGACGCCATAGAGGCGAAGGAAGGCCGGATCGAGGAAGTCTTTGCCGGTTCCCGACTTGTAGATACGCCGGACAAACTTATTCGCCAAACATTCGATTCGTTGCGTTTACTATGCCGGGAGGCAGCGGCGGCGGGCTGGGGGAATGCCGCCCAGGTCGGTGAGCAGCTGACAATATATGCCAGGGGCAAGCAACCACATGCCGCTATAGTCTTGACTGGCAATGCTTTCCTAAGGGCCATGCATATGCAGGACCAGCAACTAGACATAGAACCGGGAGTTCCTGGCCTGCTAGAGCATGTAGCGACGGCAATTGGCGTATGTCAGAGATTAATCTTTGAGTATGGAGAACAGCCGAAGGATCACGACCCGCTCAACTACCTGTTATTTTGCCAGATCATCAGCACCTTATGTCCGGCTGCCGAACGGCTAGCCAAGAGGCCCAGAAGAAGCTAGCGACTATTTGCAGGTGATTTGTTGGGCTTCGGCATTGGGCACGGTAAACAGATCTACGTGATAGTGGGGTTGCGGAAATCCAGAGTGTCCCTGGGACAACAGGCCGATGTTGATGTGGTCGTAGACAGCGCCGCCCAGCGGCAAGTCTACCAGGGTTTTGTTCTCACTCAACAACTCGTCACGGCCAACCATAAATTCCACACCGATCACTTTGTTGTTCCAGACGTTATAGACCGGGCCGGTGGGGATGTCCTCTGGCAAGACGTACTGCTTGCCGCGGCCTACGGCGCATTCGGCTATAACGGTGGCGTTTTTAGGAATCTCGAGTTCTTTGATCTGGGCAACCGGTGTTTTGCTAGCATCCGGCTGGTTAGCAGCAGGCCGCAGTGCATAGTGCCCGATGCCGAATCCGGCAGCCAAGCCAACCAGCAGACAAAAAACACCACAGGCTAACAAGCGCCTTGGCAACTGTTTCTTTTGCGGCGGTGGGATGGAAGCGGCGGGAGTCACCATGGGAGCTACAGCCACCGGCGCCGTGACAGGGGACGGGGGAATCGGAGCAGTCTCGGCCAATGGTGCGGGCGGGGCGTCAGGCGTTTCGGATGGTGTCAGAGGATTCATTTATATATAACCATAACCTTCACTCCTTGGGCCTGTCAAGCAAGGTTGCTCCACCCGGCGTTCTAAAATATAGCGTAAAGCCAAGGAACTTCTGATATAGTTTCATTATCATGCTTAAGTTTGGCATCCGTGCGCGATTGATGTTGCTGCTCATGGCCGTGACAATCGTGCCGATGGTGGGGCTCAATCTGTATTGGACCACTAATCAGCGTAGCAAGCTGGCCGCTGCCAGCCGGCTGGAACAAGCCGCCATTACGCAGAGCGCCGCACACAATGTAAACTCTTTTATTAGCGAAAAAATCCGCGCGCTGATCATCCACTCCCAAAGCAGCACCGTGCAACAGCTCAACGCCAACGCCGCCGGCCAAGAACTCATCACGCTCTTCCGCCAGGACAAAGACATCGCCAGCGTGTCACTAGCCAACAAGAGCGGGCAAGAGCTGGTGAGCATGAACAGCCGCCAGCAATTGGTCCCCTTGCAGGACATCAGCAAGACCGACTCCTTCCGTGTGGTCAATTTTTTGGGCGGCAAAGAATACGTCAGCCCGGTCCGCTTTGATGCCGACGGCAACCCGCAGGTCACTATATCTGTGCCGCTGCTGGCCTTTACCAAGCCGCAAGATCTGGGGGCGATATCTACTGCCGAGCCGGGCGTCATTCG
>Ga0193752_1003830_pt1 | contig 10095 bp, 9 predicted proteins | sample H1c1metaG_FD_144924 | JGI IMG/M metagenome (GOLD analysis project Ga0193752, IMG submission 144924) | Soil microbial communities from a riparian zone of the East river system, Colorado, United States - H1c1 | ecosystem: Environmental > Terrestrial > Soil > Riparian zone | place: USA: East River...
GCGGGGCCGGGGAGCGAGCTGGTCCGCCTCCTCCGCTACCACGTCGTCAGCGGCAGGCTGGAGACCAGCTCGCTCCCCGGCCCCGCTTCCTACAGCTCCCTCCTCGGCCACCAGCTCAGCATTGAGCCCACCGCCGACGGCGTGTTCGTCTCCGACGCCTCGGGCACGCGCGCCCGCGTCATCACGCCCGACCTCAACCGCGGCAACGGCGTCCTCCACGTCATCAACGCCGTGCTGACGGCGCCCGAAGGCGACGTGGATAGCACGGCGGCGGCCCCCTGACGCCCGGTGCCCCTCTTCGTCCGCCACACGCCCGTCGCCGCTCCGCGCCAGGCCCTCGCCGACTGGCACTTCCGTCCCGGCGTCCTCCAGCGGCTCACGCCGCCCTGGGACCCCACCACGGTCGAACGCACCGAAGGCATCGCTGAGGGCTCGCGCGCGGTGCTCCGCGTCGGCATCGGTGCCGCCCGCATGCGCATGGTGGCCGAGCACTTCGACGTGCACCCCGGCGAGCGCTTCAGCGACCGCCAGATCGAGGGGCCGTTCGCCGAGTGGACCCACGAGCACCGCTTCGAGGACGCGGGCCCCGGGCACTCCGTGCTCTCGGACCAGATCCGCTACGGCCTCCCTCTCGGCCCCGTCGCGGACAGCGTCGCGGGCGGCGCCGTCGCCGCCCGCCTCGAACGCACGTTCGCCTACCGCCACCGTGTCACCGCCGCCGACGTGGCGCGCCACGCGGCGGCCGACCTCGCCCCGATGACCGTCGCCATCACGGGCTCGACGGGGCTGCTCGGTGAGGCGCTGGCGGCGTTCCTGCTCTCGGGCGGCCACCGCGTCGTCCGCCTCGTCCGCGACCGCCGCGCCGCGGCCCGCACGCAGAAGCGGCCCGGCGAACGGCTCGTCTACTGGAACGTGGAGGCCGGGGAGGTAGACCTCGACCGGCTGGGCCGCGCCGTCCCCGACGCCGTCGTCCACCTCGCAGGGGCCTCGGTCTACGGCGCCCCCACGGCCGCCCACCGCCGCCGCGTCTGGGAGAGCCGCGTCAAGGGCACGCTCCTCCTGAGCCGTGCCCTCACGCGCCTCGACCGCCCGCCCCGCGTTCTTCTTTCAGCTTCGGCTACCGGGTATTACGGCGACCGTGGCGCTGTCCGGCTCCCGGAGGACGCCGGGCCCGGCACGGGCTTTCTCCCGGATCTGTGTCAGGCGTGGGAGGCCGCCACCGCCGAAGCGGAGGCGGCAGGCATCCGCGTCGCCCATCCCCGCATCGGCGTCGTGCTCAGCCCCGGCGGCGGCGCGCTCGGCGCGCTGGCCCCCCTCGCCCGTCTGGGGCTCGGCGGCTGGCCCGGCCGCGGCGACAGCTTTGTCCCGTGGATCGCGCTCGACGACGTGCTCTACGCCCTCCACCACCTGATTGCCCACGACGACGCCCGCGGCGCCTACAACCTCTCCGCCCCGGAGCCGGTTGAGATGAAGGCGCTCGTAAAGACGCTCGGCCACGTGCTCGGGCGACCGACGCCGCTCCGCGTGCCGGACGTCCTCGTTCGCACCGTCGGCGGCCGGCTCATTCGCGAGGCGCTCGCCAGCGCCCGCGTCGTGCCGGACCGGCTCCTCGCCGAAGGCTTTACCTTCACCTACCCCGCGCTCGAACCGGCGCTGCGCCACCTCGTCGGCCGCGACGCGCCCACAGCCTGAGCCCCCTCATGGTGTCCCCCCGCACCCTCCTCTTTTTACTTATTGGCGGCGTGCTCGCCCCCATCCCGGCGCGGGCGCAGCTCGTCGTCCCGCCCGAGCCGGTGGCCGATGAGATTGACGCGGCGGCCGGTGCGCTGGAGGACGACGTGGAGGTGCTGAGCCTCCTCGCCGCCACGGCCGCGCTCATCCACGAACGCACAGGATCCTACCCCGCCACGCAGTTCGCGTTGCTGGGCTCGCCCGAAGCCGACCGCACGGGCGCCGTCGGTCTTTTACTTTCCGGCCTCACACTCACGCCCACCGCCGCCGGGCTGGAGGTGAGCTACGGCCGCACCCCCTGGGCCGGCGACGGCTCGGAGCACGGCGCCACGTTCACGCTCGCCCCGGACGCCGAGGCCGGCGGCTACGCCGCCCGCTTCACGCTCTCCCGCACCGCCGACATCGACTTCGGCGGGCGCCGCCTCCTCTTCGCCCGCGAGGGCGAACTGGAGGTGCGCAACGCCGGGGGCCGCATCTGCCTCGACCTCGGCCGCATGGCCGGGCTCCAGTCGCGCGAGCAGTGGCGGGAAGCCGCGCCTTACCTGGGCCCCGGCGACGGCCTCTCCGTCGCCTTCGACACCAGCATCGGCCACCACCGCGTAGGCACCACCCGCCTCCCCAACGCCGACGACTGATTTTTTTGGTTTGGGCCATCGGTGTGCCCCCCTCACACGCTGATCCCGCTCTCGCCCTTCCTCCCTCGTCATCCCCGCGCACGCGGGGATCCACGGATTGGCGAGCACGGACAGTGCCACATCGTGGATCCCCGCGTGCGCGGGGATGACGGAATAGAGAGGGATACGCCCCCCAGGTAAAAAGAGGCCCCGGCACCAATTGGTGCCGGGGCCCTGCTTCAATCAAGCTCAGCGCCGGTCGCTCAGCCCTTGAGGTCGGCCGGGATGCGGATCTGCTGGCCCGGGTAGATCTTGTCCGGGTCCTCGATCACCTCGCGGTTCGCCTCGAAGAGTTCGTCCCACTTGTTGGCGTCGCCGTAGTGCTGCTGGGCAATCTTCGAGAGGCTGTCGCCGGACTGCACGGTGTGGTAGCGCGCCGCGTCGGTCTTCGCCGCCGCGTTCTTGCCCTCACCGACCGGGGCCGCGCCCGCCGCCACGGGTGCCGCAGCACCCGCGACGCGGAGGCCGTCCTCGTTCACCTGGTGCACGCCGCGCACGTTGCCCGCGATGAGCGCGGCCTTCTCCTTCGCCGCGACGCTCGTGGCTGTCCCGCTCAGCGTGACGACGCCCGCGTTGAACTGCACCTCGAGGTTCGCGACGTTGCTACCGAGCGCGCTTTCGATCGCGTCCTTGATGGACTCGGCCTCGCGCCCTTCGGCGCCGCCGAACATGTCCTTGCCCGCGTCCCTGAGAAAGTCGATGAGTCCCATTGGAGTGGATGGCTGAGAGAGGGTGGCACCGGCCGACCGGCCGGCGCACCCCCCCTCAACCGTCGCGACCCGACGGAGGATCCGCCCCCCGCTAACCTTAATGCGCAGGGGCCTTGCGGCCCGACCGCTGACGGCCGACCGCCGACGAATGCGCCTCGGCACGTAAGCGTGTAGGCACGTAAGCAAAGGACGAGCATTCCCCCCTGCTTACGTACCTACACGCATTTCCGCGGTCGGCCGTCTGCGGTCTGCGGTCCGGCGCGCTCTGCGCGCCGACTAGATCGTGGCGCGGCGGCCCCGGTTCTGCTCGCGGAGCCAGTCCATCAGCGGCGCGAAGTACGACAGCATGGGGCTGGCCGAGAGGTCGTCGCCCGTCGCCTCGCGCAGGATCGTGTTGCCGTCGCGCGTCCCGCCCTGCTCCAGGATCCCCTGCAGGAACGCCCCCACGTCCTCGCGGCCGTAGTAGTTCGTGTTGCGGGGGTTCTCGTGCAGGATCTCCCGCGCGATGTGGTCGTGGAGTTGGAACAGCAGCACGAACGACAGCGCGTAGTCGTAGTACTGCGCCGCGTCGTCGTTGATGTGCGTCTTGGTCGCGGCGTCGTTGTACTGCACGCCCACGGCGGCGCGGCCCGCCTCCGGCGGCGCGATGCCCTGGAACCGGGCGGCGTACTCCCACCACCGCTGGTTCCACAACTCCGGCGGCAGGTTCTCGGCGTAGAGGTCGTGCTCCCAGTGCGCCATCGTGCCCGCCGAGAACGGGATGAACACGGCGTAGTTCAGCGCCTCGCGCAGGAGCGCCTGCACGGAGTCCGGCGCCTGCGCCGTGGGGTCGAGCAGGCCCACCTCCTGGAGGAACCGCGGCTGCATCGCCGCCAGCCCCATCAGCGAGCCCACCGCCTCGTGGTAGGCGCGGTTGGCCCCCGAGCGCAGCACGACGGGCACCTCCGGGCGGGTGTACGAGAGGTAGTAGTAGATGTGGCCGAGTTCGTGGTGCGTCGTCTCGTACCAGTCCGCGTCGGGCTCCACCGACATCAGGCTCCGCACGTCGTGGTCGAGGTCCATGTGCCACGCGCTCGCGTGGGTGTTCTTCTTGTACGGCGCGTCCTCCGGCACCGGGTAGAGGCTGGAGCGCTCATAGAAGCTCTGCGGCAGTTCCGGAAAACCAAGAGAAACGTAGAACCGCTCCGCCTGCTCGACCAGCCACTCCGGCTCACGCTCGGCCAGCGCCCCGTCGAGGTCCACGCCCTCCACCTGCACGAGCGAACTCCAGTCCTGCCCCCAACGGTTGGGGAGCCAGTCGGCGGGCAGCAGGTCGGGCACGGGCTGCCCGTAGCGCTCGGCGAGCGTGTACCGCGTCCACGTGTGCAGTTCGCGGTAGAGCGGGCGGAGCTCTTCGACCAGCCGGTCCATCTGCGCCACCATCGCGTCGGACTCCATCCCGTAGTCGGAGACCTGGTAGGCGAAGTAGTCGCTGTACCCCAGCGCCTGCACGACCCCGTTGCGGAGCCCGCGGAGTTCGACGAGCCCGTTGGTGAGCGTGGGGCCGACCGCCTTCGACGCCTCCCACGCCGCCCGCCGCTCGTCGAGGTCGGTGCTCTCGCGCAGGATGCGGTCGATGTCGTTGGGCGTCACCTCGGCCCCGTTCATCGTGAACGTGTAGCCGTAGAGCCGCTCCGTCTGCGCCGTCTCGGCGGCGATCCGGCGGCGGACCAACTCGGCCACCGTCTGCGGACTCCCGCCTGCGTTGTAGAGGATCACCTCCAGTTGCCGCACCTGCAGCGCCGTCAACTGGTCGCTCGCAGCAAGGAAGCGGCGTGCCGCCTCGATGTTCTCGACGCTCCCCGTGAACGCCGCCGAGGCCTCGTCGGCCACCTGCACGGCGTGGGCGTTGGTCGTGTCGCCCTCGACGATGCGGGTGTTGGCCGCCCACTGCGCCTCGGCCGAGGCGGTGTAGAGGGGCCGGTAGCGCGCGGCGTAGCGGTCGAGGAACGCCTGCGCCTCGGCGCGTAGATCGCCGGACGGCGCGGGGCGCGGGGCCGACGCGGCGCCGTCGCCGGTGACCTCGATCCGGTCGATGCGAACGGGCACGGCGGCGCTGCGGCACCCGGCGACGGCGCCGAGCGCGACGAGGCCGGCGACAAACAGGAGGGCTCGATGCATGGGAGAGCGGGATGGGTTGCGAAGAAAATAGCCGCCTCCCGAGGCTCGGTAGTTTCACCCCATGCCCCCCGCCCCCTCGCTCCCCCCCATCCCCGTCGCCGTCCCCGGCGGCACGGACTACCGCGTCGTCTTCGACAGCCTGGAGAGCCTCCCCGCCCACCTCGACGCGGTCGGCCTCACCTCAAGCGCCGTCTTCGTGGTGTCGGACCTCAACCTCGCGGTCTTCCACCTCGAGCGCGTTGTCGAGACGCTGGAGGCGCATGGGCGCCGCGTAGAGGGGATCGCCGTGCCCCCGGGCGAGGGCTCGAAGTCGCGCGAGGTGCTGGACGACGTGTACAACCTCTTCCTCGACGCGGGCATGGAGCGGAGCAGCGCCGTCGTCGCGCTCGGGGGCGGCGTGGTGGGCGACCTCGCCGGGTTCGCCGCCGCGACGCTCCTCCGTGGCCTCCCCCTCGTGCAGGTGCCCACCTCCCTCATCGCGCAGGTGGACAGCAGCATCGGCGGCAAGACCGGCATCAACCACGCCCGGGGCAAAAACCTCATCGGCGCCTTCTGGCCGCCCCGCCTCGTGCTGACGGACACGAGCACCCTCGCCACACTCCCTGAACGGGAGTACGTGAGCGGGCTGGCCGAGGTCGTCAAACACGCCCTCCTCTCGGGCGGCGACTTCCCCGATACGCTCGCCCACGACTGGCCCGCCATCGCGGCCCGTGAGCCGGAGGCCGTCGCCGCGCTCGTCCACCGCGCCGCCGCCTTCAAGGCCGCCGTCGTCTCGGCCGACGAGCGCGAGAGCGGTCCCCGCGCCTTCCTGAACCTCGGCCACACCTTCGGCCACGCGATAGAAAAGGCGGAGGGCTACGGCCGCTTCACCCACGGCGAGGCTGTCGCCCTCGGCCTCCGCGCCGCTCTTTTCCTTTCCTCGGCGCTAGCCCAGAGCCGCGTCCTTGCGCCCGACGCCCCGCTCCCCGCGCCGTTCGACAGGCTGGACGCCCTCGCCGCCCGTATCCCCACGCCTCCCCTCTCAGCATCTACGGAGGCGCTCAACGACGCGATGGGTCTTGATAAAAAGCGGGCGGAGGGCGGACTCCGCTTCGTCGTCCTCGACGCCCCGGGCCAGCCCCGGCTGGCGGCCGACGTGCCCCCCGACCTTGTCGCGGCGGCGTGGGCCCGCGCGCGCTACGTGTCAGCGGGATCGAGCCCCAGCGTGACGGTCACGGAGTAGTCCACCCCGCCCGCCCCGGCCCAGAAGCGCCGCGCGCCGGGGTTCGTGGCGAGCACGCCCGCCCGGATTTCTTCGGCCCCCTTCTCGCGGCCCCACGCGCGCAGGGCGTCGAGCAGCGCCCGCCCGATGCCCTGCCCACGGTGGGCGCTGAGTACAAAAAAATCGTCCACCCACACCATCAGGTGCGACGCGTAGACCGGCGCGGGCCACATGAGGTGCGCCACGGTCAACCCGACGAGTTCGCCCTCCTGTTCGGCCACGAGCACGCGGTCCGCGTCGGAGCGCGTCCACTCCCGCAGGTCGGACGCCCACCGCAGCGCGGCGTCCTCGCTCAGGCGGTAGCGCGCGTCCGTCGCCTCGTGCTCGCGGTGCAGCGCCTCCCAGAGCGCCCGCACTGCGTCGGCATCGGCCGCACGCGCCCGGCGAATGGTAAAAGACACTACGCCTGCACCGCCTCGCGGCGCCCGGCCAGCACGGCGTCGAACCTTCCGTTCGAAGCCAGCAGTTCGGCATTGAGAATGGCGCCGCCCGCCGCGCCGCGCGCGGTGTTGTGGCTGAGCACGACGAACTTGACCCCCAGCACGGGGCAGTCCTGCACGCGCCCCACGCCCACCTGCATCCCGCGCTCGGCGTCCGCGTGGCGGCGCGGCTGCGGGTGCCGCTCGTCGTTGTGGACGCGGATCGTCTGCTTCGGCGCAGTCGGCAGGTCGAGCCCGGCGATGGGGCTCTTCCACCCCCGCAGCACGTCCGCCACCTCGGCGGCCGTGGCCGGCGTCTTCAGCCGCACCGACACGCATTCCGTGTGCCCGTTGAGTACCGGCACGCGGTTGCACTGCGCCGAGACGATCACAGGGGCGTCCTCGATTCCCGCGTCGCCGAGCGTGCCCAGCAGCTTCCGCGTCTCGTGATACATCTTGTCCTCCTCGCCCCCGATGAACGGGACGACGTTGGCGAGGCTGTCCAGCGACGGCACGCCGGGGTAGCCCGCGCCCGAGAGCGCCTGCATCGTGACCACGTGCACGGCGTCCACGCCGAACGCGTCGTGGAGCGGCTTGAGCGCGACCACCAGCCCGACGGTCGAACAGTTCGGGTTCGTCACGATGAACCCGTTCGAGCCCCAGTCCTGCCGCTCGATGAGCGCCACGTGGTCCGGGTTCACCTCGGGAATGAGCAGCGGCACCGTCGGGTCCATCCGGTAGTTGCGCGCGTTCGTGACGACGGCGTAGCCCGCCCGCGCGAACGCCGCCTCGATGTCGCCCGCCACGCTCGCGTCGAGCCCCGAGAACACCACGTCGCAGTCCAACTCGGGCACGCAGTCCTGCACGACGAGGTCGGCCGCCCACGCGGGCATCTCCGTGCCGGAGATCCAGTTGGCCGCCTCGCGGTACGGCTTACCCGCCGAACGCTCGCTCGCGGCGAGCGCGGTGACCTCGAACCAGGGGTGCCCGTCGAGCAGGGCGACGAAGGTCTGGCCGACGGCGCCGGTGGCGCCCAGGATGCCGACGCGGATGCGCATGGGACTCGGGGAGAAGGGCCGGGGGGAAGTGGCGGAAAGATCGGCCCGCCGGGCGGCTATGGCGATGGCAAAAACGCGATTCCTCACGCGCTCCTCGCATCCCCCTGCGCAGGCCCCGGCGCTATTCTGCCATCCCCTCCACTCCCCCTCCCGGCTGCATGGAATCGCCCGCCCCCGGCGCCCGCCTCATCGACGGAAAGCAGATCGCGGCGGAGGTCCGCGCCGAGGTCCGCGACCGCATCGCGGCCCGCGTCGCGGCGGGCGGGCGCCGCCCCGGCCTCCGCGTCGTCCTCGTCGGCGAGCACCCCGCCTCCATCTCCTACGTCACCGGCAAGCAGCGCGCCGCCGACGAGGTGGGGATGGACGCCGAGACGATCCGCCTGCCGGAATCCCTCCCCGAGGCCGATCTCCTCGCCCTCGTGGACCGGCTGAACGCCGACCCCAACGTCGACGGCATCCTCGTTCAGCTCCCGCTCCCCGACCACATCCGCCCCGACCCCGTCATCGAGCGGATCCGCCCGGACAAGGACGTGGACGGCTTCCATCCCTCCAGCGTCGGCCGCCTCGTCCTCGGCAAGGAAACCCTCCAGCCCTGCACCCCCGCCGGCATCGTGGAGATGCTCCGCCGCTCGGGCATCCCGACCTCGGGCGCGCACGCCGTGGTGCTGGGGCGGAGCCAGATCGTGGGAACGCCGATGGCGAACCTGCTCATCCAGAAGGGCCTCGACAGCACCGTCACGCTCTGCCACAGCCGCACGCGCGACCTCGCCGAGCACACCCGCCGCGCCGACATCCTCATCGCGGCCATCGGCCAGCCCCGCTTCGTGACGGCCGACATGGTCCGCGACGGCGCTGCCGTCATCGACGTGGGCATCAACCGCATCGACGACGACACGGACCCGCGCGGCTACCGGCTCGTGGGCGACGTGGACTTCGACGCCGTCCGCGAGCGCGCAGGCTGGATCACCCCTGTCCCCGGCGGCGTGGGCCCCATGACCATCGCCATGCTGCTGTCCAACACCCTCACCGCCGCCGAGCGCCGCGATGCCCACGCCTGACGTTTTTTTGGTTTCCTCCGGGATGCCCAGCACGTCTCCGGCGTCTAGCCCGGCATCCACGGCGGATTTCCCCGCACGCCTGGCCGCCGCCGTTTCAGCTACCGGCGCCCCGCTCTGCGTCGGCCTCGACCCGGACCCCGCCCGTCTCCCCTCAGGCACCACGCTTGCTGATTTTTCCATTGCAATAACGGAGTCAACGGCCCCCTTCGCCGCCGCCTTCAAGCCCAACCTCGCCTTCTTCGAGGCCGCTGGGCTCGCGGGCTGGCAGGCGCTGGAGGAGGTCTGCGCGGCCGTACGCGCCACGGGCCGCCTCCTCGTCCTCGACGCCAAGCGCGGCGACATCGACTCCACCGCCGCCCGCTACGCCACCGCTCTTTTCGACCACCTCGGCGGCGACGCGGCCACCGTCTCCCCCTACCTCGGCCGCGACAGCATCGCCCCCTTCCTCCAGCACGCGGGCCGGTGCAGCTTCGTCCTCGCCGCCACCTCCAACCCCGGCGCCTCCGACCTGCAAGCCCTCGACGTGGGCGGCGAGCCCCTCTACCGCCACGTCGCCCGCCTCGCCGTCGAGACCGGCCGTGGCCTCCCCGGCACCGTCGGCCTCGTCGTCGGCGGCACCCGCCCGGCCCTGCTGGCCGACCTGCGAGAAGCGCACCCCGACACCCCCTTCCTCGTCCCCGGCATCGGCGCACAGGGCGGGTCCATCGCCGACGTGCTGAGCGCCAACGCGGGCGGCCCCGTCCTCGTCAACGCCAGCCGCAGCATCCTCTACGCCTCCCCCGGCCCCGACTTCGCCCAGGCCGCCGCCGACGAAGCCGCCCGCCTGGCCGATGCGCTGAGGGGATAAGAGGCCCCCTCCCCTTCCCCCCGTCATCCCCGCGCACGCGGGGATCCACGGATTAGCGAGGATCGTCCGCTCCATTTCGTGGATCCCCGCGTACGCGGGGATGACGGTCATGTGGTGCGGTCAGGCACGTCAAAACAAAGAGGGACTGAGCACGGGTTGTCACCCCGGTGCGCTATG
>Ga0193752_1003831_pt1 | contig 10094 bp, 8 predicted proteins | sample H1c1metaG_FD_144924 | JGI IMG/M metagenome (GOLD analysis project Ga0193752, IMG submission 144924) | Soil microbial communities from a riparian zone of the East river system, Colorado, United States - H1c1 | ecosystem: Environmental > Terrestrial > Soil > Riparian zone | place: USA: East River...
CTGCGCGATCGCCTTGGCCACCATCGCGGGCGAGTGCTCGTAGTGCGCCGGCAGGAGCCAGGTGCCGGCGGGCTGGCCGCCGCTGCGGCTCCATTCGCCGCTGTCGTCGAACTTGCCGACGACGCGCGGCGCGCGCACGCCTTCCTTCCAGTTGTAGAGCTCTTCCTTGATCTGGTACTCGATCAGCTGGCGCTTCTCCTCGACCACCAGGATCTCTTCGAGCCCCTCGGCGAAGCGCCGCGCGCCCTGCGGCTCGAGCGGCCAGGACATGGCCACCTTGTAGACGCGGATGCCGATGTCCCTGGCGATCTCTTCGGTAATCCCGAGGGAGGAAAGCGCTTCCATCACGTCGCCGTACGACTTGCCGGTGGTGGCGATGCCGAATCGCGCGCGCGGCGAGTCCCAGACGATGCGGTCCAGGCCGTTGGCGCGGCAATAGGCGAGCGCGGCGTAGACCTTGTAGTCGAGGATGCGCGCTTCCTGCTCGAGGATGCCGTCGGGCCAGCGGATGTTGAGTCCGCCGCCGGGCAGGACGAAGTCCTCCGGGATCTTCGTCGTAATGCGGTTCACATCTATCAGAACGGAAGAACCGGATTCCACGACGTCCGTCACGCACTTGAACGCGATCCAGCAGCCCGAGTAGCGGCTCATCGCGAAGCCGTGCAGCCCGAGGTCGAGGTAGTCCTGCACGTTCGACGGGTTGAGGTGCGGGATCAGGCAGGCCTTGAAGATGTGCTCCGACTGGTGCGGCAGGGTCGAGGACTTCGCCGCGTGGTCGTCGCCGGCAAGCGCGAGCACGCCGCCGTGCTTGGCGGTGCCGGCGGCGTTGGCGTGCTTGAAGACGTCGCCGCAGCGATCGACCCCCGGCCCCTTGCCGTACCACATCGAGTACACGCCGTCGTAGTTGGCGCCCGGGAACATGCCGACCTGCTGCGTGCCCCAGATCGAGGTCGCGGCGAGATCCTCGTTCACGCCCGGCTGGAACTTGATGTGGTGGCTCTGCAGGTGCTTCTGCGCGCGCCACAGCGCCTGGTCGAGGCCGCCCAGCGGTGAGCCGCGGTAGCCGGAGATGAAGCCGGCGGTGTTGAGCCCGGCGCGCTGGTCGCGCTCGCGCTGCAGCATCATCAGGCGGATCAGCGCCTGCGTGCCGGTCATGAAGACCCTGCCGCTCGCGAGGGTGTACTTGTCTTCGAGCGAGGCCTTGGCTAGATCCAGTTCCATTGGTGGGCTTTTAGCACAAGGTTAGACAGCGGAACGGGCTTTGATTCGCGGCTTCGCCGTGCGCGGCTGGGAAGTGCGGTCCCAGTACGGTTCGGGGCCAAACGACTCGGCCAGGAAGTCGATGAACACGCGGGTTCTCGCCGAAAGGTGACGCCGGTGAGGGTAGACCGCCCAGATCGCCACGTCACTCGCGAAGGTGTAGCCCGGAAAGAGCGGCACCAGTGAACCATCCTCGAGGTGGCGGCGCACGTCCCAGGTCGACTTGAGGGCGATGCCCAGGCCGGCGAGCGCCCAGTCGCGCAGCACCTCCCAGTTGTCGCAGGAATAGCGCCCCGAGACGCGCACCGAGCCGGTGGCGCCGTCGGGCGCGCGATAGTCCCAGGTCATCGCGAAATCGGCCGCGGTCGTGAGGCAGTTGTGCCCGGGGAGCTCATCGGGGGCGCGCGGCGTGCCATGGCGGCGCAGGTATTCGGGACTGGCGCACACGACGCGCCGGTTCGGCGCGAGCTTGCGCGCGGCGAGCGAAGAGTCCTCGAGCTCGGCGATGCGCACCGCGAGGTCGAAGCCCTCTTCGATGACGTTCACCCAGCGGTCGGACAGGCTGAGGGCGAGCTGCACCTTGGGATAGCGCCTGGCGAAATCCGGAATCAGCGGCGCGACGTGCTGGTTGCCGAAGGAGGCGGGCAGGGCGACCTTGAGGGTGCCTTGCGGCTCGCCGCGCCCGGCGGCGACGGCGCTGTCGGCTTCCTCGATCTCCGCCAGCACCCGGTTGCAGGCCTCCAGGTAGCTGGCCCCCTCGTCGGTCAGGTGCAGGCTGCGGGTGGTGCGGTTGATGAGGCGCACCCCGAGCCGCGACTCCAGGGCCGCGAGTCGCCGGCTGATCATGGCCGGGGACAGGCCGAGCTCCCGGGCAGCCGCGGACAGGCTGCCCGCCCCCACAACCTTCGAGAAAACAGCCATTTCCTGAAGCGCGTCGGCCATCTTTGCGTCACCTTTACATTTAATGCAAAAGTGTTTTACGAATTCGACCTATTCTAGACCGGGCAGCAAAGCCGTACTATGTTGCACAGCAGCAGACCTAGCGCGATCCTCCTCCTCCTCTTCGCGCTGGGTTGTGAGGGGCAGGCCCAAAGCCTGCCCCTTATTTTTTACAGCTTTCCCCGGCAAAGTGGCACCCGCAATGCCTGCCTTCAGCCGAGCCAATCCGAGTCCCCGTTACCAAGAGCTCACCGCCCTCTACGGGCGCATGCACGCCGAAGGCGAGACCCGCCTCGGCATCCCGCCAGAGCGGACCTTTCCCGGGATCAGCCTGCTACCCCACGTCGGGCGCATCAAGCGCCTGATCGAGGACACCGGCGCGAGGACCATCCTCGATTACGGCGCGGGCAAGGGCATGCAGTACCGGCCGCAGAAGATCGTGGTCGGCGGCGAGCACGTCGCCGACGGCGTCGCCGAGTACTGGGATGTGGACGAAGTGCGCTGCTACGACCCGGGCTATCCCGCGCATCGCGACCTGCCCACGGGGAAATTCGATGGCGTGATCTCGACCGACGTCCTGGAGCATTGCCCCGAGGAGGATCTCGACTGGATCCTCGACGAGATTCTCGGCTTCGCGACGTGCTTCGTGTTTCTGAACGTCGCCTGCTTTCCGGCGAGGAAGTCGCTGCCCAACGGCGAGAACGCCCACATCACCGTGCATCCGCCCGAGTGGTGGCGCGCGCGGGTAGCGGCACGCGGTGCATCGCGGCCGCGGCTGGTCTGGCATCTGCACGCGGCGTATGCCGGCGGCGGCGTGCTGATGGAGACGCTGTACCGGAGCGATGAGCCCGCACGTTGAAGCGCACGTCCTTGCGCGTATCGAGCGCCGGCTACTGATCTACAACGTTCGCCGCATCGCCCCGCGCTAGTCTTGCGCGCAGCGCCGCGACGACGCGGTCGACGACGCCATTCCAGTCGCCGTACGTGCTCTGGCGGAATACCCTGGCCGACGGATACCAGATCATCTGCTCGCCCTTCATGCCGTAGCGCCATTCCGGCACGAACGGCGCCATCACCAGCACCTCCCGGCCGGTCGCCCCGGCGACGTGCACCGTCGTATTACATACGCTCACCACGAGATCGAGCGCCCCGATCAGGCTGGCGAGCTCATCCATGTCCAGCGTGACGCCGGGAAACTCGTGCAGCGGGACATAGCCGCCTTGCCGGAACACGGCGATCTCGGCGGCCGCGTCGGTGTACTGCAGCGAGATCCATTGCGCACCAGGAACGGAAAGCACGGGGCGCAACTGCTCGAGCGAGAGGGAGCGCCGCGCACGCCCGGTGCGCTGGTGGCCGCCGATCCACGACAGCCCGACCTTGAGCCCCGCACCGAGGCCGGCGAGGCGATCGCGCCAGGCCGCCACCTTCTGCGGATCGGTCACCAGATACCCCGCGTGCTCCCGGAAGTCCTCGCGCTGGCGCCGGAACAGCCGTCCCAGGCTGCCGGCCGAAACGGCGTGCGAGAACCCGGCCAGTTGCGCCGCGCGCTGCGGGATGTCCTCGCGCTTCTCGCCGACGACCTCGTACTGCGGGAACGAGCGCGAGAAGAGGCTGCCCAGGCGCGAATCGCACAGCACGGTCGGGCGCGGCGCGCGCCCTGCGGCCTCCGCGTACATCGACGCGAACATGATCTCGTCGCCCAAGCCCTGTTCGCCGTAGACCAGCAGCTTGCCGTTTTCCAGCGCTTCGCCCTGCCACGCGGGAAAGCGGGCGAACGGCGCCTGCTGGAAATACTGGTCGTGACCCTTCTTGCGCGCCTCGTACTGATCCCAGCCGAGCGCGAAGTTGCCTTCCAGCAGGTTGCAGACGCCCTCGCCGAGGAATGCGCGCGGATGGTCTGAGACATCCTGCGCCTTGCGGTACCAGCGGCGCGCGGCCTCGAGGTCGCCCTCGCATTCGACGGCGAGCGTGCCCATGTCCATCCACATCTTCGGGTAGTCGGGCGCCTCCTGCATCATCCGCCGGTAAAGCGCGCGCGCTTCTTCGATGCGCCCGAGGTCCTTCAGGATCAGGGCAAGATTGGCACGGTAGTCGAGCACCTGCGGGTTGAGCCGGATTGCCTCGCGCCCGTGGATTTCCGCCTCGTCCAGCTCGCCCAACCCCCACAGCGCGGCGGCCAGGTTGCCGTGCGCGATGTCGGACGCGGCGTCGATGGCGAGCGCCGCGCGCGCAGCGGCGGCGGCGAGGTCCTCGCGCCAGGGATGATAGATGCCGGCGATCGCGGCGAGCACCGGCGCCGAGCCGGGCTCCAGCCGCAGTGCCTGCGAGGCGGCGTCCAGCGCCTCGGCGTGGCGCAGCGCGTGCGCGAAGGCGCGTGCGAGGGCCATGTGGTATTCGGAGCGGTCCGGCTTGATGGCGATCGCTGCGCGCAGTTTGGCGATCGCCGCGTCGTACTGCCGGTCTTCATCGAGCGCCACGCCGGCGAGATGCAGCGTGTCCGGGTCGCCGGGGTAGCGCTCCCCCAATGTCTGCGCGAGCCGTACCGCTTCCTGCACGCGGCCCGCCTTGATCGCCCGCGTGAAGGGCTCGAGTTCCTTCACCGGGATGGCGCGCGGCGCACCGGCCGCGGACCCGGCGGCGACGCGCCACTGCAGAAAGCGCGGCAGCATGCCGCGGACCTTCAGCACGAGCGCGCGCTGAAACGCGCGCCGGCCCTCCGACAGCTTGCCCTGCGCACGCAGCGCAGCGCCGAGATTGGCGTGTGCGATGCCGTGCTCGGGACGTAGATCGACCGCCTTGCGAAAGCAGGCCTCGGCCTCGGCATGCCATTGCTTGTCGAAGTAAGCGCTACCCAGATCGTTGTGCACCTCGGCGAGGCTGTCATCGATGCGCAACGCCCGGCGAAAGGCGCTGATGCCGCGGTCGAACTTGCCTTGGTCGAGCAGCGCGTTGCCGAGCTCATGCCATGCGGCGGCGTTTTTCGGCTCCGCGGCGGTGAGTTTCTGGAGCTCCTGTACGGACTTCACTGCGGACATGCGGGAAAAGCCTCCAGCGGCGGCGCAGTATACTTCAGGCGGTTTTCGCACTCTCACAAGGAAGCTCGCATGAGCGAGCCGGCTCGCGCTACCAAGCTTCGCCTGGGCGACGTCATGGTCGGGCAGAAGCTGATCACGCCCCAGCAGCTGACGCAGGCGCTCGAGCAGCAGAAGCGCTCGGGCCGCCGGCTGGGCCGCGTGCTGGTCGAGGGCGGGCTGTGCACCGACGAGCAGATCGCCGAGGCAGTGGCGCGCCAGCTCGGCGTGCCCTACGTGAACCTCAAGTTCTTCAACGCCAACAACGAGGTCATGCGCCGCCTGCCGGAAGCGCAGGCGCGGCGCTTCCGCACCGTGGTACTGGAGGACCGGCGCACCAAGTACCTGGTCGGCATGGCCGATCCTTCAGACCTCTTCGCGTTTGACGAACTTCAGCGTGCGTTGAAGCGCCCGGTGGAAGCCGCCGCGGTCAGCGAGGATCAGCTCCTGCAGACCATCGACCGGGTTTACCGGCGCACCGAGGAGATCAGCGGCCTCGCCAGGGCGCTCGAGCAGGACCTGGGCGAGGACTATGTCGATTTCGGCGCGCTCGGCGCCGCCGCCGGTGCGGAGGACGCGCCGGTCGTGAAGCTCCTGCAGTCGGTGTTCGAGGACGCGGTGCAGGTGAATGCTTCCGACGTGCACATCGAGCCGCAGGAGAAGAATGTTCGGATCCGTTTCCGCATCGACGGCGTCCTGCACAAGCAGACCGAGGCGGACACCAAGATCGGGCCAGCGCTGGTGCTGCGCCTGAAGCTGATGGCCGGCCTCGACATCTCGGAGAAGCGCCACCCGCAGGACGGGCGCTTCAACGTCCGGGTGCGCGAGCAGCAGGTAGACGTGCGCTTTTCGACCATGCCGGTGCAGAACGGCGAGTCGGTGGTGATGCGCCTGCTCAACCGCAAGGCCTCGCTGGTCACGCTCGAGAACCTGGGAATGCCGGCCGAGATGCTGCTGCGCTTCCGCCAGCTGATCCAGCGCACCAATGGCATGGTGCTGGTGACCGGGCCCACCGGCAGCGGCAAGACGACCACCCTCTATGGCGCGCTATCCGAGATCGCCACCATGGAGAAGAAGGTGATCACGGTGGAAGACCCTGTCGAGTACCGCCTGCCGGGCGTCAACCAGGTGCAGGTCAACGAGAAGATCGAGCTCTCGTTCTCGTCGGTGCTGCGCTCGGCGCTGCGCCAGGACCCCGACATCATCCTGATCGGCGAGATGCGCGACGAGGAGACGGCGCAGATCGGCTTGCGCGCGGCGCTCACCGGCCACCTGGTGCTCTCCACGCTGCACACCAAGGACGCGGCGACGACGCCGATCCGCCTGATCGACATGGGAGCGCCGTACTACATGGTGGGGACTTCGATCCACTGCGTGGTGGCGCAGCGGCTGGTGCGGCTCAATTGCGAGAGCTGCTCGGCGCCGCAGCAGCCCGACGCCACCGAGGCCGGCTGGCTCGCCGCCGAGTACGGCGTCAAGCCCGGCGAACACGCCTTCAAGCGCGGGCGCGGCTGCACGCATTGCAACGGCACCGGCCTTCTCGGGCGCACCGGCATCTACGAGATGCTCGAGATGACGGCCGAGATGACTGCCGCGATCAACCGCAACGACACCAACGCCTTCATGGCGCTCGCCGGCAAAGCGATGCGGGGGCGCTCGCTCAAGCAGCAGGCGTTCGAGCTGGTGGCGGCCGGACGCGCGCCGGTAAGCGAGGCGATCCGCGTGGCGAGCGAGCTGGGCGACTGATGCCGGTCTTCGCGTACAGGGGACGCAACCCGCGCGGCGAGCTGATCGAAGGGCGGCTGGAGAGCAGCGACAGCGGCGCGGTCGCCGACCAGCTCGTCAGCACCGGGGTCGTCCCGATCGACATCCGGCAGACATCGGGCGCGGACGCCGCCGCGCTGTCGATGCCCGGCGCGCTGCAGCGGCTCTTCGCGCCTCGGATCACGCTGGTGGACCTGATGCTGTTCTCACGGCAGATGTTCAGCCTGCTCAAGGCCGGCGTGCCGATCATGCGCGCGCTCGCCGGGCTCGAGGAATCGAGCACCAACCCGACACTCACGGCGGTGATCGCCGACCTGCGCACCGGCCTGGACAGCGGGCGCGAGCTGTCCGCCGCGATGCGCCAGCATCCGAAGGTGTTCACGGCCTTCTACGTCAGCCTGGTGCGTGTCGGCGAAGCCACCGGCAAGCTGCAGGAGGTGTTCCTCAGGCTCTTCGAGCACCTCGAGTTCGAGAAGGAGATCCGCGACCGCATCAAGTCCGCGCTGCGCTATCCCGCTTTCGTGATCGGAGCCATGCTGTTGGCGGTGGTCATCATCAACATCGTAGTCATCCCGGCGTTCGCCAAGTTGTTCCAGAGCTACAACGCCCCGCTGCCATTGCTGACGCGGGTGCTGGTCGAGGTGTCGGACTTCTTCGTGCGGTTCTGGCCGCTGCTCGCCGTGCTGGCGGGCGCCGCGGTGCTCGCTTTTCAGGCCTGGAAGTCGACGCCGCGCGGCAGGTACGCCTGGGACAGGTTCAAGCTGCGCATCCCGATCGCCGGGCCGATCATCAACAAGGCGACCCTGGCGCGCTTCGCGCGCGGCCTGGCGCTGTCGATGCGCAGCGGCGTGCCGGTGGTGCAGGGCCTGACCACGGTGGCCGGGGTAGTCGACAATGCCTACCTGGCGAACCGCATCGAGCAGATGCGCGAGGGCGTCGAGCGCGGTGAGAGCGTGCTGCGCACTGCCGCCGCGACCGGGATTTTCACGCCGGTGGTGCTGCAGATGATCGCGGTCGGCGACGAGGCGGGCGAGCTCGACGACCTGATGCTGGAAGTCGCCGAGCTCTACGAGCGCGACGTCGACTATAGCGTCAAGAACCTGGCGGCGCAGGTCGAGCCGATCCTGATCGTGTTCCTCGGCGGCCTGGTCCTGTTACTCGCGCTCGGCGTATTCCTTCCAATATGGGATCTTTCCTCGGTCGCGCTCAAGCGCTAGCGCGCGGGGGCGGCTTCACCCTCATCGAGGTGGTGGTGGTGGTCTGCATCGTGGCGGTGCTCTTCGGCGCCGGGCTGGACCGCCTGCTTCGCTACCAGGAGCTCGCCGAGCGCACCGCGGTAGAGCTCAACCTGGCGGCGATTAACGTCTCGCTCACGTCGAAATTCGCCGCACTGGTAGCAGCGGGGCGCGGCGATTCCATCGAGAGCGAAGTGAACGCTAATCCGGTGAAATTGCTGCTTCGCCCTCCGGAGAACTATCTTGGCGAGCTGTACTCACCCGCCCCGGAGCAGCTCATACCGCGCAGCTGGTACTACGACCCCGGATCGGGCGACCTGGTATACGTGACCAACCGCAAGCGCTACCTCAGTGTCTCTGGTCAGCCTGCTGACAGGTTGCGTTTCGGAGTCGTACTTTCGCCGCCTTCGACCGCTGGAATTCGGGAGTTGCGCCAGCCGTTTATCGCACCGAGGCAGGCCTATGTCTGGATCATCGGGTGAAGCCCGGCCGGTCAAATGTCGTCAGCTCCACTCAGAAGATTCAACGGGCATGCTAGTATCGCGAAGCGAAGTCTGAGGTTTCGAGCCTAAACAGGGGATTTCATGAGAAAAGTTACCGGCTTCACACTCATCGAACTGGTAGTGGTGATCACCATTCTCGGCATCCTCGCCGCGGTCGCCTTGCCGAAATTCCTCAGCGTGCAGAACGAGGCATACATCGCAGCGGTGCAAGGCGTGGCCGGTGCCGTGAGCTCGGGCGCCGCCATCAACTACGGCAAGCGGCTGGCGCAGGGGGTCGCGCCGGGCGCCGGCGCCTCCACGATCATCAATTCGTGCACTATCGCCAACCTTGGACTGGCTCTGTCGGGCGGCATGCCGGCCAATATCACTGTGAGCGCGATGACATTGTCGACCAACATGGTGAACGGGACAGTGGGGACCTGCGAGCTCAGGCACAGCGCGTTCGCGACGGCCAGCACTACCGTGAGCATCGTCGCGGTTAGCAACTGACCGGCGCGCCGCGCCCCGCCTAGCGAGAGCGCCATGCGGCGCAACCAGAAGAAGGGGCCTGCTGGCCCCTTTTTTTTCTTTCGCGCCGCAGCGGGATTCACGATGGCGGAGCTGGTCGCGGTGCTGGTCATCGCGGGGGTGCTCGCGATCATAGTCGTGCCCCGCTTCGCGGGCACGGAATTCAGGGATGCGCAGCTGTACAACCAAACCGCCGCTGCGCTGCGCTTTGCGCACAAAAGCGCGATAGCCAAGCAGCGCACGGTGTGCGTAGCGTTTACCGCGAACACGGTCACGCTCACATACGACGCGAACTACGGCACCGCGGCCTGCGGCCCCGCGCTCACTGCGCCCGGCGGCGGCATTTACGTGGTCACCGGACCGGGCGGCGCGGCGCTCGCTGGAGTCAACTTCTCCTATGACCGGACCGGGCGGCCGAGCGCCGGGCAGACCATCACGGTGAGCGGCGTCCGGCAGATCATCGTCGAGGTGGAAAGCGGGTATGTGCGCACCCAGTAGCCGCGCCGGCTTCACGCTCGTCGAGCTGATCGTCGCCATCGCGATCGTCAGCGTCGCTGTGGTGTCGGCGATGGCGGTGCTGACCGTGACCAGCCAGCACAGCGCCGACCCGATGACCCGTCAGCAGGCGCAGCTGGTCGCCGAGGCCTACCTGGAGGAGATTCTCCTCAAGCAGTTCTACGACCCCAACACAGGCACTGTCTGCCCGGCGCCGGAGGGCACGAGGGGCGAGTACAACAATGTCTGCGACTACCGCAATATCGCCAATGCGCCGCCGGCCAGCCAGTTCGGTGCCGCCCTGACCGGCGGCGCATTGG
>Ga0193752_1003832_pt1 | contig 10092 bp, 6 predicted proteins | sample H1c1metaG_FD_144924 | JGI IMG/M metagenome (GOLD analysis project Ga0193752, IMG submission 144924) | Soil microbial communities from a riparian zone of the East river system, Colorado, United States - H1c1 | ecosystem: Environmental > Terrestrial > Soil > Riparian zone | place: USA: East River...
GCGGGCCAGATATTATCTGACGGAACAGAACCATTTACCTGGCGTGCACCGGAAATACTTATTCCTTATTCCTACACACCTACCCCTTGCTTCGGACCAGTCTGGTCTTATTATCCTGGTGCTGCCGTTGGGATCAACAGTACTAAGATGACAAATCCCACAACGTCGGCGCCCGGTTTTTTTAGTCCCAATAAGCGTTACAATTATGCCTTCAGAGCTTTCAATCCCGGAATACCGTCTACTCTTGCCTGGGATGGCGATCACAATGTTACCCTGCATACAGATCTCATCCAGGGTGCATTATATAAGTTGGACTTCGATTATAATTTTCCACCCATAGGCCCGACCAGCGTTCCCGCGTCACCCAGTGATCCGCTATTGATATATTTCACCCCGGTATTATACGGCAGCCCGTTCAATTTGCCGGGTATTCCTCCTGGTGATATCGTTTCAACCACGATCAGCTATCCCGGATCAGCGGCATCCGGTACATGGCAATCTTTCACACACACCTTTACCTACGGAGGGGCGCTGGGCAACCATTTCATGCGCATAGCTTACGATCCGGGTAATTTATCGCCGAATTCCGGAGGCATATCCAAAGACAATATACAGTTGAGGAGACTTATTATACCTGCTTTTACGACAACGCCTTCAACCGCCTGCATGACGGTTACGATCACGGGCACTGTACCCGGAGGCAATATTGTGAGTTGGCAGTGGTATGATGGCGGAGGCAGTATAATACCTGGCGCAACCTCAAACGTATATACGGCGCCACAGTATGGTTCCTATACACTTGAAGCGACAGACATCAATGGTTGCAAGGGCAGTTCGACTTATCAATTTAATGACCCCTGCCCGCAATTTACTGCCGATGTCAGCCCCAGGGTTATATATCCCCTTAGCGGTACGATTACGAGCCTGCCGGGAATTCCGGGCGGCAACAACGCCTATTATATATGTGGTACGCTGACCATCAATGGACCAGTCCCGGTCAACTTTACCAATGACTTTGTACTGTGTGCGCCGGGGAGCAAAATCATCCTCAATAACGGAGCAGTGGTTACAGTTGACAACAGCCACTTCGCAACCTGTCCTTCAGGTACGAATATGTGGAAAGGAATTCAGCTCGGTACGGACTTCGCAAGGATAAAAGTAACCGGTGGCTCGCTGATAGAGGATGCGGACACAGCCATACACGCATACCACACAGCGCCCTGGCTTTTTCCCACCGCCAATCTTATCGAAACCGACAATGCCGTCTTCAATCGTAACAGAGTAGGTATTGGTATTGATGATGACCTTACAGTAAGCTGCCCGTACAAGTTTATCAATACGGTCTTTACATCCCGCAACCTGAATACCTACGGCGATTTTAAGCTATGGGATGCGCCGGCAACCCTGAAATTGCCTCAAACACCGCTACCGCCAATCCATCGGTCACCGTACATGCTGGATAAGACGTCCACCTACGCTCTGGCGAACTGCAAGGACGGGAGCATGGCCCATTCCGGCATATACCTCGGTGATTGTGGTACAGCAACACCTACGTCGACTTTTGCCATTTATAACTACACCGGCATTACCGTGGGGGAAAGGATCTTCCCTACCGACCGGAATCTGTTTGATTTCATGCGCTCGGGCATCGAAGCGCACAACAGTAACCTTAAGGTGTATAATTCAACCTTCATGAATATGCGCCACAGCCCGATCCCAGGTACACCTTCAGGAGGCGGCGACGGCATATACTCCGATGCCACAGGCGGCGTAATCACCGAACTGAATGTAACCAGGGATCCCAATGGCGTTCCGCATAATGAGTTTTACGAAAACCAGCGGGGCATTCAAGCCTATGACAACCATGATGTGTTGGCGGACTACAACTACTTTGGAAGTAGTAATACATTGGTAAGCAGTTCCGGAAGTGTCGGCTTCCATGGAATATTGTTACAAAGCAATCTCTATAATAACCTGATTGTGGACCACAATACCATAGACAACCATGTGTGCGGCGTGGCCATCCTAAACAATAATGATATCGGGATCAACGGCCCTGCGCAAATAATTGCGACCAATAACACGGTCAACGTCCCAACCGCCCCGTCAGGCAGTGCAATTCACAACCAGAATATCGGCATACTGGTGGATAACATCATACCCTACTACATGCCTCAGCTTGGTTACTCCAGCTCCATACCCTGGGTCGACATCAGCAGCAATCATATGAATGGGGTGTACAATGGCATTTCCCAAAACAACTTCATCAGCCAGTGGAACAGGATAAATTACAATGACATCGTCATGCAGGAGGCAGATAACCAGCTAACCCAGTATGGCATTTCCAATACGATGAACTCCAATATCCGGGTGGTGAGCAATACGATCAGCAGTACGGGCATCACTAATGACAATGCACGGGCAGTAGGTTCCGCCGACTGTATCGGGCCGATTGTCAACTGCAATACAGAGACCAATATCGCCCGTGGCTTTGAATTTTACGGCACAAATGGCTTTACCAACTGGCTTAGGAACACCATGAGTTATAATGGCAAAGCACTTGTGCTGAACAACACGCATATCAGCATACAGACCAGCACCGTAAGTGTACCGTTCGAGGGTTGTGGCAACCTCTGGTTAGCCGGCACCTGGGGCAGCGGAACCTGGCATACCTGGATGGACAACTCACTGCCAAGCAATTCACAGCTGAATATCCAGTTTGGTGCGAATCCGGATCTGGTGCCGACCCTCAATTCCGGCACGCCTAACTTTTTACCCTGGATTTACAAATCCACCCCGACTTACAACGGGATTAATTCAGTAGGCTCGCTTTATCAATTCTGCGGTCCTTACTGGCATCCCCAATGGCGGACGGCTTCTACAGAGAGCGGCTCGGTTTCTTCTTCAGAGCAATCACTCGAAGCTTCCGAGGCTATTGCGCAAGACAGTATAAAGCATGGTTATGCGTATGAGGATCGGCGACGCTGGATTGCCCAAATGCAGCTTTTTACGGCAATCGTAGAGGATAAAACGATGCTGGACCGCTCCGTCATCCTGAAAAGCTTTTACAATATGGCCTCCGGCAGCCGTTACGCCTGGTTGGCACAGATACAGGATTCGCTTGCAAAGCGTAAAACCCTGGCTGCCGCAAGCCTGATCAACCGTCCGCCGGCGGCATCCGATGGCGCCAAAGGAGCATATGGTGTGGTATTGAGAGACGGGCCTGTCGGAGACAGCATCATCTCAAATTACCTGGCCTACTTCCAACTGTACCTCCGCTGGCAGGGAGAGATTTTTGGAAGTAATGACAGCGCAGAGCTCGCCGGTCTTGCCCTGTTGTGCCCGCATATACATGGCCCTGCCATTTATCAGGCGCGCACGCTGTTGCGCTTGATAAGCAAAGAATATATACCGTACAGCAATACAGATTGTGAAGCCAATGAAGAAAGCAATCAACGGCTGATCCCGACGGGCACAACCAGGCAGGTCTACTCCTTGTCTCCTAATCCTAACGATGGTTCCATGCAATTGTTGCAACGCCTGAAGGATGAAGCGCCGGTTAGTATATCTGTTTATAATGCGGTGGGTGCGGTCGTGTATTCCGGCATCAGCAAATTTGAGTTTAGCTCTACAGTAGTAAAGCTGAATGACATATCATCAGGAATGTATTATATGGTATTGCACGACAGCGAAGGCAAGGCTTATACGCTGAAGTTTGTAAAGCAATAGAAATGGGACGATCATTACCAGCACTGCTGCTCTTCGTGAGCAGCAGTGCTTTTTGCATAGGTGAACTACTTAGTCGACCCTCAAAAAAGCTGTAATCCGCACCCGTATTGCAATGGGGAATTAAAGGTGCATAAATAAGCTGCCGAATATTTGAAAAAGGGCAAGAAATCCTGCAATTTGTTGGATGCTTTCCGCCCCCAAAAAACAGAGTCCGCAGCTCGGAATGTTCACCGGGCTTGCCGATCAGCTTAATCAAAAGCACCCTCTGTACCTGCTTGCCGGTAAAATCAATTGGCGTGTATTTGAGGATGCCTTCAGCGTTCATTACAGTGAAAAGATGGGTAAGCCTGCCAAGCCCATTCGCCTGATGGTGGCGCTGCTCATTCTTAAATATGTTCGCAATCTCAGCGACGAGAATCTGGTAGAGCAATGGGCGGAGAATCTTTACTACCAGTACTTCAGTGGTGAGCACCATTTTCAGGCTGCTATTCCTTGCGTGCCTACAGAGTTGGTCGCCTTCCGGAAACGAATTGGTGAAGCAGGAATGGAACTCATCCTCAAAGAAAGCATTCGGGTCAACGACCCACCGGACGATGGTGCACCCACGGTGGTCAGTGTTGACACTACGGTCCAGGAGAAAAACATCACCTATCCCACGGACGACAAACTCTATAAAAAGATCATTACCAAATGTTGGAAGATAGCGGAGAAGGAAGGTATTGACCTACGCCAGTCCTACACGCGGACGGTCAAACAGCTCGGCCATCAGCAACGATTCAATCGTACGAAAAATGGTGCGAAGGCTGCCCGTAAAGCAAGTAAGAGAATAAAGACAATAGCCGGCAGGCTGGTCCGGGAGCTGGCCCGCAAGCTGCCCCTGGATTCACTCGGCATTCATCTGTCCGCCTTAAAGTTGTATCAGCGGGTACTTTCTCAGAAGCGCAGCGACACCGGTAAAATCTACAGTCTTCATGAGCCCGACGTAAAATGCTACACCAAGGGCAAGGAGCACAAGAAATACGAGTTTGGAAGCAAGGCATCTTTCCTGGTGTGTCAGCAGACCGGGATTATTATGGGAGCGCTCAACTTTACCGAGCCCATGCACGACTCCAAAACATTGCCGGAAGTGCTTGATCAATACGAGCGGCTCATGGACAAAGAAGCGGTTGAAGTGTTTGCCGATAGAGGTTACAGAGGTAAAGCACAATACAAGTCCACTAAAATCCACTTGCCGAAGCCAGATAAAAACATCACTAAGGCGAAGCGTAAAAAGCACAGTAGACGAGCAGCCATAGAACCGGTAATCGGGCACCTGAAGTCTGACTATCGACTATGCCGCAACTACCTAAAAGGGATCCTCGGTGATATGATCAACGCAATACTGGCCGCCGCTGCAATGAATTTTAAACGAGCGATGAACCTCTGGCGCACAGAGGCAAGTCGCAGTTGGCAACTCATTTATACGCTGCTTATAAGTGTTTACTGGATTCCTTTGCCTCATAAATCAAAAATGACTTTTTGAGGGTCGACTAATTACCGTAATCGCATTATTGCCGCTCATTGCTCAGGCCCAGGAATGGGAAATACGGGGTGGAGGCGGAGGAACATTTATGACCCTTCCAAATGGTCAGGGATCTGAGCTCTGGCGGCAGACCGACTCCAAGCTTAAGCCGGCCCTTACGGCAGCTGGCTTTTTATCTGTAGGGCGCCAGTTTAAATCCAAACATCTGGTCGCGGGCCTACGCATGGGTGTTGCATCCCTGAAGCGACTTACGGATAAGGACGTACCCTTCGTAACCTCGCATTCCTTAACCAAACCTGGCGGAGCATATGTTGGTCGGCCGTCCCTCTTTTTCCAGCCCTACGCATCCTACCAGTATAAGGGGTTTTATGGCGGGGTACAGGTGGGTGTTATTACCTGGATTGGAGCAGGCCCGGATGATAAAACCAGTACGCGCTATACGGGGTCACACATAAGGTTCATCGGCACATCCTTTGTCGGCTTCGCAGGGGGCGTTCATGGTGGATATCAGCTTTCACTGACGAAGCACTGGGGCGTATTCGCAGATCTCTCCTGCAATTATATCGATTGCACATCAAGATACTTTACGTATCGTGCGGAGGATCACCTACAGTTCTTTCAGCCACAAGGAATATTAGGGCTAAGCTATATGGTCAGGAAGTAGTCGTCAGAGTCATCATTGCCCCACTTTGTTCGTTCAAACCTGACACTTGATTAATTTTTGTTCAGGATGTGTTTGTCCAGACAAAACCAGTACAAGACATCCTTGTGGCGCGGATCCGGCAAGAAGAAAGAGGATGTTTCTCTTCAGGTTAGGCCGTTTGCTAAGGAGGTGCTAATTTCAGCCCCGATTCTGATGAGAATCGGATGACGGATTTTTCGGTAAATGCAGGCATTCCTGCGGCCGGGATTTGGTTTTTCGGAAAAGCACCTTACCTTTCGGGGTAGTTATTTTTAACTCCAGGTTAATGAAACGACTGATATACTCACTGCTCCTTATTTCCCTATTTCCCGTTGGCGCCAGCGCGCAAATGCACCATGAGGTAGGCCTTATGGCAGGTGTCGCGAACTATTACGGCGATCTGCAGACTCAGTCTATACCATCCTATGGCTTTAAGCCCATGGGCGGCATCACGTATAAGTTTTTCATGTCGCCCCATGTAGGCCTTCGCCTTGGCGCCACCTTCGCACAGCTTACTGCGGCCGATAGCCTGTCCAACATCGGCGTGAACAAGTCGCGCAACCTGAGCTTTGCGACAAATCTCTTTGAAGTGCATGGCGGACTGGAGCTCAATCTGCTGCCGATCGACATCGATCGCATGAAGGTTACACCTTATGTCTTCGGCGGTCTCGCACTCTTCTATTACAATCCGTATACAACTGCTTCGAACGGCGATAAGGTGTTCCTCCGTCCGCTCAGTACGGAAGGCCAGGGCATTTCAAATTACCCCGACCGTAAGGAATACAAGCTTGTCAACGTAGCGTTCCCAATTGGTGGCGGCCTCAAGTTCTTCATCGGCAAGACGCTGATGATCACTACAGAAGTTGGCCTTCGCTACTGCGCAACCGATTACCTGGATGATGTAAGCCGGTCGTATGTAAATCTCGATACCCTGCAGGCTTTCCGCGGCGCACAGTCTGCTGAGATCTCCTTCCGCGGCGACGAAGTTCCGGGCTGGGATGGCAACTATCCGAACTACAAATACCAGCGTGGAGATCCAAAGTCCAACGACTGGTACTATTTCTGCGGCCTCAATGTAGCCGTGTATTTCAGTGCACTGGGTAATTTCAAGGAGTACATGCAGACCAAGTGCCCGAGCTTCTTCCCAGGCAAAGCGAAGAGCTACTACCGTTAATCTGATCCCAACACATAGAAAAGCCATCCCGCGAGGGATGGCTTTTTCATTGGTGCTATTGCAGGCAGGGCTTTACTTTCCCGCCGTCTTCTTAGCCACTGCTTTATATCTTGGGCAGCTGATCAGGTGATCGTTCACCATCCCGGCTGCCTGCATGAATGCATAGCATATGGTAGATCCAACGAACTTGAATCCGCGTGACATCAGGTCTTTGCTCATCGCATCACTTTCCGCGGTGCGGGTGGGGATGCTGCTATTATCCTTATGATGAATCGTGATAGTCTTTCCGCCGGTAAACTGCCAGATATACTTGTCGAAGCTTCCGAATTCCTGCTGCACTTCCAGGAAGTGCTGTGCATTGGACACCGTTGATTTGATCTTAGCCCGGTTGCGGATGATGCCCGCGTTTTGCATCAGCATCTCCATTGTGCTATCGCTGAAAAGCGCCACGGCGTTCGGATCAAACTCCGCAAAGGCGGCCCGAAAGGCCTCCCGCTTATGCAGCACGGTTTTCCAGCTTAGCCCGGCCTGGAATGCATCCAGTACCAGGAACTCAAAAAGCTTCCGGTCATCATGCAGGGGCACGCCCCATTCGGTGTCATGATATTGCAGCATCAGGGCATCACTGCCAGGCCAGGTACACATGGTGTGTTAATTTGATAATTCCCAATGGGGGAAATTAGCCAATTCGCCAATTCGCCAATTCGCCAATTCGCCAATGTGGCGCGTCGGCGGTACATATTTCCCAAACGACTAAACTCCACGGCTTCATTCTCACTTCTAACTTCTCATTCTCACCTCTCACCTCTCACCTCTCACCTCTCACGACTAATGACTAAAATGCTCACCGCTTCTTCCATGCTTATGGTGCTTTGCTCGCCTGTCTGCATGTTCTTCAGGCTCAGCTGCCCTGCAAGTCGCTCGGTTTCTCCGGCAATCAGCACATAAGGCATAGCTCGTTTATTGGCATACTTCATTTGCTTATCAAACTTTGCTGCTTCGGGGTAGATTTCCGCTTTGATGCCGGCACGACGTAGTCTCTGCAGCAGTCCGATGGCATAGGCTTCGTCCTCGCCTCCGAAATTAAGCAGCATTACCTGTGCGCCGGCCGCCAGGGCTTCCGGGAAAAGCTTCAGTTCCTCCAGCACATCATACATGCGGTCGATGCCAAAAGATACGCCTACACCGGAAAGGCCGTTTAGGCCAAAGAGCCCGGTGAGATCATCATAGCGCCCACCTCCGCCAATAGAGCCCATTTTGACTGCATCAGTGGTCACTTCCATGATGACGCCGGTATAATAGTTCAGGCCGCGCGCGAGGCTGATATCGATAATAAGATTGGAAGACCAGGAGGCATCTGCAAGCTGGTCGTGGTAGGCGAGGGTAGTCCGCAATTCCTCAATGCCCAACTTTCCCAACTCAGAAGAGCCGAGTGCTGATCCCAGTTGCGAAAGCTGCTCCTCATTACTGCCTTTAATGGCAATGATGCGTTCGATGATGGCTATACCTTCTTCTGAAATACCCCGCCGGCGCAGTTCTTCGCTTACGCCGCTCCAGCCTATTTTATCCAGCTTATCCAGCGCAATGGTTATCTCCATCATTTGCTCCGGCGCACCGCAAACTTCCGCCAGCGCGGCCAGGAGTTTCCTGTTATTGATTTTCACCGTTACCTGCGGGATCTTCAGCGCTTCGAATGCGCTCCGGTAGATGCACAGCAGCTCCGCCTCATTGATGAGGGAGCTGCTGCCGACCACATCGCAGTCGCACTGCCAGAACTCGCGGTAACGCCCCCTTTGAGGCCTGTCGGCCCGCCATACAGGCTGCATCTGGTAGCGCCGGAAGGGGAAGGCCAGTTCATGCTGGTGCATCACCACATAGCGCGCAAAGGGAATGGTGAGGTCGTACCGCAGGGCCCGCTCAGTGATCGTAGGAGTATTGTAAGGTTTTTCGAGGAGCTTGTTCCATTCCTGGACCAGCTCTTCTCTCTTCTTGCTTTCATGCAGGCCATTGTTGAGCACTTTGAAAATAAGCCGGTCGCCTTCCTCGCCGTATTTGCCCATCAGCGTAGTCAGCTGTTCCATGGCCGGAGTTTCGAGGGGCTGAAAGCCGTAGAGTTCAAAAATGCTGCGGAGGGTATCAAGAATATACTGGCGGCGCCGTACTTCGGCGGGGGAAAAATCGCGGGTGCCTTGCGGAATGGAGGGCTTCATGGGGGGATAATTTGCCAATTCGCCAATTAGCCAATTCGCCAATTGTTGGAATGGTTGGAGTTGTTGGAATTGTTGGATGTTTGATTCCCTAACGACTTATTGACTAACGACTAACGTCTATGCTCTGCGGTCTCACGTTTCACGACTAGCGACTATCGACTCTCCACCGCATACTTCCTGACAATGGCCTCACAGCACTGGTCTATCATCTCATACACTTCGGGATATGCGGACTCATCGCCGAACCAGGGGTCCGGCACGGACTTGTTGGCGCCGGGATGCAGCTCTTCGAGAAAGAGCATGACCCGGCTGTAGTCCGCATCCCGCCCGCCAATTTCCCGGATGGTCTGCAGCACGTCTTCCGCCATCGCATATACCAGGTCATAGCTCGTCAGATCAGCGGGTGTAAAGCGACGCGCTCGCTGTCCGGAAATGTCGATGCCATAACTCTGACAGATATTCTGGGAGAAGTCATGCGGCGCTTTCCCGATATGATAAGGTTCGGTGCCGGCGCTGTCTACAGTCCAGTCGAGACCGGCAGCCGCGGCTTTATGACGCAGCACGCCTTCAGCGATCGGTGAGCGGCAGATATTGCCGAGACATACCATGAGGATACGCATAGTTGGAGTCGTTAGGCTAAAAAGTCGTTAGTTGGCAGTTGGCAGTTGAACGGGTAAAGACGCCGGCACCGCCGGGTCCTTTTTGTTAGTCGTCAGTCCCTACAGCGGCAAATGTAGGCCTGGCACGGCAGACGGGTAATGTGTGTGGCTAATAC
>Ga0193752_1003833_pt1 | contig 10092 bp, 12 predicted proteins | sample H1c1metaG_FD_144924 | JGI IMG/M metagenome (GOLD analysis project Ga0193752, IMG submission 144924) | Soil microbial communities from a riparian zone of the East river system, Colorado, United States - H1c1 | ecosystem: Environmental > Terrestrial > Soil > Riparian zone | place: USA: East River...
AATTATATACCGGGATACATCTACCAGATAACCCGCTTTTGGAGACGTAAAAAAAACCTGGAAGGAATCCATATCGGATGATATGGAATTTCTGATCTTCAGAATATCGAAAAATTCTTTTAAGGGAATATATGCAGTTTCGCCGACAATAATCGCCGGCATTTCATAACTGCCGATACGCTGAACGTTTATAGTTACCAGGACTTCATCGAACTCGGCTTCTTCAAGGCCCGCATTCAGGTTAGTATCGATCGCAGGCATTGCCCTGATAGTATCTTCGTGATTTGTTGTGAATGGTTTGAATGATTCGGTATTCCTTGACAGACTGATTTGAGCGTGACCTGATGTATATACCAGACTATATAACAAAACAAGTATCGCCGTAGTACTACTGCGATACTTATGTTTACATAGGATATTTAGAGCCGTCTGGAGCAAACTTCAAATGGATTTTATTACATTTATTTTCTTTAATAATCTTATTCCTGGTTGAATGTTATGTAAAAATTTCCCGTGTACGATCCCGGGGGATTTGCAAGCAGACTACCAACCGTAAGTGTACCTCCGATGCTGATTGAAGTACGTGCCGGCGAGGGCGTAGCAACACTGAATGGTGACACAGGGTCTGATACGCCAATGCTCAACGACAATGTTCCGCCGTTACTTCCTGTAAGGGTAGCGTTTGGTCCATTTAAGATTGAAAGTATGGTTCCCTCTGGTGCTTCAACTTCAAAAAATGCCTGGCAATAAACTACGCCAAGGTTCAATGGAATGATATCACCTGTCACAGACCTGCCTCCATTTGTAGCAATGATAATTGTACCACCGCTGCTTCCTATCGTAAATGCACCAAAGCTTAGATTCTGAATGGAGTACACAGATAATGCACCAGGATCACCGGGTACGCTATCAGTTGGGTTTTGTGCAATACTATAAAATGACAGAAAACTCATAGAAAGGATGAGTAGTAATTTTATCATTATTGCCTGTTGTTTCATAGGTATAAGCTTCTTGGTTACTTTCCCGATCAATTCAGTCTGACATCTTCCTGCGCTAACCGTTGTGCTTTACCAGATGGATAAGAATACACTATGTGAAGCCTGCCGGATCGGTAATCGATTCCCGAACTTTTATTAAGAGCAACCTTTAAATAGCGGTTTGTATTGGGAGTATAAACTGCTAGTCCCTTTATTGTACCAACTCTTGTAACTTTTCCTTCGGGTGAAGTATGATCTACTGAAATATCGCCATATACAGACATATTACCCGAACGGTTTATCAGTAAAGCTGCTGTGGCAACTGAGTCATTTTTTATCTGAACGGATATATGTGATAGAGATACGGCAGCAGAATTTTCTCCAACCCTGATTATCACAGGAATTGAAAAGCCAAAAATTGGTGTTATCTTAATGGATATGCCTGTTGTATCTTTCGGAATTTCCGGTTCTCCAAGTGGTAGTTGATTTGGAACGCTTCTGAAATAAAGATGTGAACGGTATTCACCGGGTTCAAGCTCATTTTTCTTTGAAAACTGAACTTTAACGGTTTGAGCTTCATTAGGCGCCAGCGTTACAGATCTTGGAAAATAGCGAAGATTTTTGTCGGCGAAAAACTGTGCAGAATCCGGTTGAAGAATAGTTTCAAATGAACCATCCTGTTTCATTCGTATTTGCACAAAAGAAATAACATAACGGGCGGTATCCTTGCCAGTGTTAACCAGATTAAGTTCTTCTGATCTTTTTGCGCCTTCAAAGACAATTCTTTTCGGAGTCAGCAACAGATTGCCCTGGGCAGTTAAGGTTAATGGAACGCTTGAAATCGCGAAAACACTTAGTAAAGAAGAAATTATATTTACTAATCTTACCAATTTTTTGTTGCCATAATAACTATCTCGAACATTCATTTTTTAGGGTTGGCTGTGTAATGATGAATTTCACAGGAAAACGCCACAGTTTAGCAACGTTTTCCTATGAAATGGTTAATTATAGTTTACAGTAAGAGATATACCACCGGGATTAGTATATAAACCTGCGGCCTGAGCAGCGCCTACAGTCAACGTTCCACCAACATAAATAACTTGTGTGCCATCTGTTCCCGTAGCTCCACTGATTGTACCTGTTGTTGTTTCTGCACCCGCACCAGCTGCAGTAGAAACCACGAGGAGAGCACTCATCGAGTTCAAACCAGAATTCAGAACAAGGGCCGTAGCAGCGGCCGGAACTCTGGTAATGGCATAAGTGGCTGCGCCATCACCTGTAACTGTAAATGTCGCAGAAGTAACTGCACCCACTGTAGCGGTAAGGTTAGCACCGGTAAGTGACCTGGCGCTTGCAAGTGTTGCGGCTACCTGAACGGTACCACCACTTGCACCGGGAGAAATACTACCGAAATCAAGATTACGTGAACTGGCGATCGAAATGGCAGAAACGATTCTGGCACTTGCGTTCGCAGTTGCATTAGCCGATTGCGCATGTACATTTGTTGCGAATACGGTCAGCACCATGACAGATGCGATCATTTTTGAAAAAGTTTTCATGTTTGTAAGGGATTTTTAGTTTTAAGGAGGATTAATTGAAAAAAAAATTGTTGACGGAATTTATATTGGAAGCGTTTTGTGGTATATATATATATTCGGGTTTTCGATGAGCTGTTTTAGTCAGTTTCCCGAAAAATAGCCGGGGAAAGATTCTCAATATGTTGGGTCACGGCATAAGAACGCAACAGGTATGTTAATAGTACCGTTTTTGTTCTTTATTGAATCCACTAATGATTATTACTTACCATAAACACCACATGCTATTTAAAAAACGTCCTGTTTTGATGGTAATGGAATTATCTTTGTACCGGGTTACTCAGCCTTAAATGAAATAAGATGAGAATTATCGCAAAAGCAAAAAAAGGAGATTTTCCGGAATATGCGGAAATGTATATGAAATTGCTGCCTGATGACGGTTTAGTGCTTAAACATCTGAAAGATAATTTTCTAATAGTAAAGGATCTGATTTACTCGTTACCTGAAGAAAAACTTTATCATCGTTATGCCAAAGGAAAGTGGAGCATTAAAGAAGTGTTGGTACACATCATCGATGACGAGCGGATATTTTCATATAGGGCGCTAAGATTTGCCAGAAATGAACAACAAAACCTGATAGGCTTTGATCAGGATTCCTATACATTGTATTCAGAAGCAGATAAAAGAGATCTGGATAATATTTTCGAGGAGTATGAAGCAGTAAGAAAAGCTACCATCGCCCTTTTCAACGGACTTCCTGAAAATTCTCTCGATAGAATGGGGCATGGAACCGGAACCTTTAATGACGCAACGGTGCGGGCGCTCGTTTATCATATTGCAGGTCATGAACTACATCATATAAGCCTTATAAAGACCTGGTATCTATGATGTTTATGGCTACGTCCCAAACCCGGGATAAAAAGTTTAACGCCACCTGATTGCTACGCGTAAAATCTTCGGGTGAAGATATTCCGACGTCAGATAATAGCAACTTGAAATTATCCATATTTTCTTCAACCTGATCTTTCTTAGTTGCATCACGTATAATTACATCCATACATCTTGAAAATGTGGCGCAGATCCAAAACATGGATTCCCTGTGGTATCCCGTTCGAATCAGTTCAACAGATCCACCGATGGCTATCGGTTTCGTTGAGGCTTTGATGTCACCGGCAAATCTATAAGGCGTTTTTATTACTGAAGCAGCCAGATCAAAAGCTTTATCCAGTTTTTGCAAGTGAATTTTTGCGGTTTGCGGGTTGATTTGTGCAAAACCTGCAATCTGTAAAACTTGCTCATAAAAATCCTGAAGATCATATTCAGAAAGCAGATTTTTAGTATCTACGTATCGCCGTCGCACTGTGGGATTTTTAAGCCCCGCCACCAAAAGAATATGTGTCATCACGCCACGTGCAAATAACCAGCTTGTTGTTTGGGCAGACAACAACGATGAATCATCAAACTGTCTGATAAAATTTATGACATTTGCCTTTGCACTTTCGCATCGCCCGATTACGCGATCTTTTTTTGAAAATTCTTTTCCAACCTCTTTTTGAATGGCACTCAGCCGGCTTGTCTTATCAACGATGATATTGTCATTTCTGAAGTCACCTGCCAGATAATATTTTTCAAGTACCTGATCGGCGTTTTGAATATCCTGGTCATGTATATATGATATATCAAGGATAATATCCCGGTGCAAAATTTTTGTTGGTTCAGGCGGAAGTTGTTTCGTGACCAGGATGAGGTCCAGATCGGAACCTGGGTCAAGAATGGCTTCGTCGGATGTCCAGTTAACTGATCCATGATAAAAAGCGCCGGATATGTTATCACAATTAGCGTTAGAAGTAAACACCCATTCTCTTGCAATACTTTTCGCTTCGCTGACTTTCATTCTTTCAAAATGCCTGGACTGCAAGAATACAAAAAATCCGGCAACCGTAACAAGTTGAATTAATTTACATGTTATCGAAATGAAATCAGGTCCGCAGTGCTTTGACTGGTCAACGAAGACGTCGGCGCTACATTAACATGCGATCAACCATATCCTGCTATCTGAATATTTTTGATTTCCGATCCGGGACTTAATTCTATTTCCGTGGATAATACCGGCACTTCTTTTAGTACGGATGCATGCATTTGTTTCCTGTTTTGGCTGTCCACACTTTGCCAGAAGATGGTTACCGGTTTTTTGTTCGGAGGCCTGTAAAGAATCTTTACCATTACTCGGCGGGAATCCTTTTCCTGGAAGGCTCTTATCAGCGTAGTGCCGTCGTTATCAGACACAGTGATTCTGATTTTAATCAGATGTGGATCTGGTGTATTATGGACGAGGATCAAAATAAAGACAATCAAAAAATGAAAATATCTCATCGTAATAGATTAAAATAACGTCATTAATATCAGGCTGACACTTTGCCCAGCTATTTAGACGTGTTTAATCCGTTGAGGTAAACACAATGGCATAAATAGAATTTCCAATCCATTACATAACCTTTCTTTTCTTGATCTGAAATGCTCTTGAGATATTAAATCCGAACTGAATATCTCCCTTTCCCCAATCATTAAAAGTTTCTGTAAGGAACACCTTCTCATTCATACCTACGGCATTTGTAAAGTGAAGTTGAAATACATGTCCCCCGGTCTCAATATCAAATCCGATTGACAGTGGATTGTGAAACGGAGACCCTTCGGGTTTATCAAAAACATAATAATAATCCACGTTAAGAGAAACACGCTTAGTTAACTTCAGTCGTCCTCCCACTCCCGTGGCGAAAATATTATTGGCATCATTAACCGTCGGAACAAGATTGCGATGAAGAAATGTTGGATTCAGTTGAATAGTTAATGCTTCATTGAATTTTCTGCCAATGATACCCTGGAAATAATAGCCAAGCCTGTGTTTAAAAGATCTTTTCGGTAAAAGATTTCCCCACGATTCGCCTACCATGGTTGTTCCACCAACCAACAATAGGGAAAATGGTATTGAACTTTTCCCTGTAGCTTGTTGAACAGCCCGCCATTTAAGAAAACCGTCCACTTCTTTGTCAAAGCTTCCACGGCCGATGCCTACGGTAAAATTTCTTGATATCCCATAATCCAGGCCCAGCCTGATGGTCGCCTCGTCAAGTCCAAAAAATTGTGAGATGCCCTGGTTTACATTTCCAAATCTGTGAAGTATGCGAAAATCAAGAACGCCGGGTTTAAGCATCTCTATACTCTGGGACATGATTACGCGGGTGGACTTAAAGGCACCCGTTACAAAATCTTTGGACTTTGATGAATCAGCAATATCCTTCAGCAGATCATTGTTCTGACAAAAACAACTTACGGATGTAAAACTCATCAGTAGATAGAAAAAATATTTCATGGATTTTTTTTAAGGCGTAAATGGTTCTAGTTTTGTTGTAACATTAATCTGTACAGATTTAGAAATCTTATCTGCCACCAATGAAGGGATTGATATTTTGTAATCAGCGACCAGGACGTTAAATGAAGTGTTCGCCTCAATCGATTTTTCAGCAACAACAACCTTTCCTTTCGTTGAAACAGGTCTTGTTACGCCATGTATGGTCAATTGCCCCTCAACGTTAGCCTCATACGTTCCCGGCTTGTCATATTTTATGTCGGCATTGTTAGTGATGGTTCCTTTGAAAGAGCCGTTTGGATATTTATCGCTTTCAACATAGCTTTCGTTGAAATGCTCCTGCATCAAACCTTTTCTAAATTCAAATGCTTTCATAGGTACCGAAAACTGTACAGCGCCAGTTTTAATTGAGAGCGCTGCCGTTACGATTTTATTGGTGGCTTCAATATTTTCAAGATCGGTTTTTGAAAAGAAGGTGATAGTGCCAGTCTTCGTGAAATACCTGTCCTGAGCATGAAGTGTTGTAATGCCCGATATCATAACGGCCATAAAAAACAGTGTTTTTCTAATCATTTCATTAAATTTTAAGGTTTTATGCCTCCCGACCTGAACCTGATCGTGGCACCTAATCCCGACAATAAATCATCCTCGGCAGGTTTATCCTGGGAAAAACTGCTGCAGATGCCCTGAACGACCACAGTTGATCCCGCAGAAACTTTCGAGAGCGATTCTTTATATCTCGGATGAACTGCAATGATTATTTCACCCGGATCACCCGCCGCGCCCAATATCAGGGAGCCAGAGGTGTCAATGCTTTTTAGGACCCCGGTAAGCTGAATTCTTTTATCGATATATTTAGATGATGCATTTACATCATTTTTTTCGAATTCTGTGAGCAACTCTTTAGCGCTCAATATATATTCGGGAGTTTTGCGTACCTGATCCGTGGTTTCATTTGTGTACATCAGGTAGCCCACGACTACGAATCCGACAAACAGGAGGCCTGTTATAATAAATGCAGTTTTTTTCATCCCGTTTTTTATTAATTATTGAGGGCACCCCGGTTAATCCAGGCTCTGAATTTATTTATATCGCAATCGCTCATTTTATTGCCATCCTGGGGCATCGGTTTGAAGCCAGCTAAATGATTGATTGCGCCCCAAAGCCTGCCATCATCGATCTTAGCCTTGACGTTGTTATAACTTGTAAGCATGAAATTGCCAGACGGGGCGGAGCCGCTATGGCAACTGGTGCATCCATAACTGTTCAGCAGGGGTGTGATTGTAGTGGAAAAGGAGATAGTGGTGGTATCGCATCCGGCGGGAGGGTTGGTTGAATTAAGTGTATCTTCCGAATCGCTGCTGCAACTGGCTATTGTGATCCAGAGCGCAGTTACAACGAGCAATGAGCTTCTTATCATACTGTTCAATTTAATGGTTGTTATTTCGTATTAGAAACGGCAATATTTTTCAAGGGTTGCCTGCGATTTCCAAACGGTGGGCGTTTTTTCAAAAAAAAAAATAATCGATGACTTTTTCTTCGCTGAGGCAACCCTGGCCGAATAAAGTCGTATTTTGTTCTAAGCTGATTTAACCAATTGGAAAATTTAAAGGAGATTATTCTTAACTGTGTTCGCAATAACCATAGAGATCAAAAGATCCTCTATGAGCAGTTTTATGGATATTGCCTTAAGACAGTCTTCAGGTACATTTACCATTACGATAAGGCAGTTGATATTGTAAATGATGGTTTTATCAAAATCTTCCGAAATCTTCACAAGTTCGAATTCAAACCAGATGTAAATGTCCAGATGCTATTGATGGGATGGATGCGGATGATCATGGTAAACACTGCCATAGACCATTTGCGTCAGAATAATTTTGTGCCTGAGATCGGCGAGATATCAGAGCATGTCTGGGAAAGCCAGGATAAATCACAGGCTTCAGATCAACATCTTTTATATAAGGAACTGGTAAAGGAAATAAAAAAACTTCCGCCAGGGTATCGCGCTGTATTTAATATGTACGTGATTGATGGATTTACACACAAGGAAATATCAGAGCAACTTGGTATTTCGGTTGGAACATCCAAATCGAATCTTTCAAAAGCCCGGGTAATTCTTCAAAACATTGTAAAAAAAAATGATATGGTCAGAATATGCAACGTATGAATGACGATATGGATGAACTTTTCCGGAAGGCTGCGGATGACTACCCGTTGAGGGTGAATACGCCCGACTGGAATAAAATTCAGGAGGCGCTTGACGGAAAGGTGAGTATTGAACCGACCGGCAAAAAGAAATACAGACGTTTTACCTGGTTACTACTGCTGTTGCCTCTGGGTTTTCTTTTTTATTATATTTTTGGTAGTAACATTAATGGTACAGGTAAAATAGGTAGTAATTCCGATTCAAATAAATCGACGTCAACAAGTATCTCAAATGCTGACGTGTCAAAAGCTGACATTCCTAAGACCGATGATTCCAACTCTGGTGGACCCCAGACTGAAGTGTCCCGGACTGATGTTTCAAAGTCTGATGTTTCAAATTCTGATGTTTCAAATTCTGATGTTTCAAATTCTGATGTTACCAAAAGAGACAATGCGAAAGAAGATGAATCATCTAATATTCTAAATGCACCGAATTCTAATAAATCGAAAGCAGATCGTTTTCAATCCCGTATTACGAATGATGATGGCAAGGATTTTAAACATGATCGCAACAACGCGACGAATGATATTTCAAAACAACCGACAAAACCCTTGCCGGAAACCGTTCCGTCAGACAGATCAAATGCTTTGAGTAACACAATTTCTGTTAAGGAGCAAAAAGGAAAAATTAAAGTTCAAAAAGGAAGGAGAAATTCTGTTACAGGATACGATAAATTATCAAACGACGGGCTGATTCACCCCGGGCTTTCAGATGGCGTTTCAAAATCAGATATCTCAAATTTTAATGATAATCCGGGTTTGTTTCCATTTACATCGATCCCGCAGATTATCGCAATGACCGGATTGCCAATTGAGCCAATAAACGATCCGGCTCATTTCGAAGGAATGCAACTGTCAGGCAAGCGTGTGCTGCCTCCGGTAAAAAAAGCCGGACCGAAATTTTATGTCGGAGCCATTGGAGGACTTGACATTACTTCGGTGAGATTACAAAAGTTCAGCAACCCCGGATCTCACTATGGCGCAATCGCGGGATATCAGTTTTCAAATAAATGGAGTGTTGAAGCAGGTTTCTATGTCGAAAGGAAATTTTATTATACGGATGGGGAATATTTTGATAAACGAAGGATGGCTAATAATCCAAACTCAAAAATAGTTTCAGTAGATGGGGAGTGCAAGATGTTCGAAATTCCGGTGAGTGTTAAATACGATATCCGTAATACTTTCAGATCGACCTGGTTTGTTACCGGAGGCTTGTCGTCATATATCATGAAAAGGGAAGATTATGACATGCTATATAAAAGTGGCTCATCCGGCGCAACATATCCCCACAGCTATACCTATAAAAACTCTTCTGAAAATATCTTTTCTGAAGTTCGTTTTACCGGAGGTTATTCATATAAGCTTCGTTCAAACTTCTCTTTGCGGATTGAACCATATCTTAATATCCCCGTTAGCGGTGTAGGATTTGGCAGACTGCGCCTTATGAGCGCTGGCGTGAATGCAGGTATTGTTAAACGTATCTTTTAGATTGTTATCGCTGAGAGCGTTTAACTGATTCTTTTTTTAACTTCCGGTGCAACGACGGTGCCAAAAAGTTCTATGGAGCGTAGTAATTTATCGTGCGCAATATCTCCTGAAATGATCTGGGCCAGAAACCTGGTGTTTTTGAATATGGAATATTGGGAAACCAGTTTTTCAATAACCTCTTCGGGACTTCCCACAAGTAATGGGCCTTCAGGTAAACGTAAATATTCAAACTGCGGTCGTGTCAGCGGTGACCATCCCCGTTCTTTACCAACACGATTCATCATTTTTTCGTAGATCGGCCAGAATTCATTTGCAGCCTGCTCTGAAGTATCGGCAATATACATGTGTTCGTTGATTGCAATCTGCAGTTTCGAAATATCATGTCCGGCTTCGGTTATAGATTTCCGGTAGAGGTCGGTTAGTTTTGCAAAAGCTGCCGGTTCCCCACCAAGTATCGCAATCGTTAAGGGTAAATTTAACTGGCCTGCCCTTATCACTGAAGCTGGTGTTCCACCTA
>Ga0193752_1003834_pt1 | contig 10090 bp, 7 predicted proteins | sample H1c1metaG_FD_144924 | JGI IMG/M metagenome (GOLD analysis project Ga0193752, IMG submission 144924) | Soil microbial communities from a riparian zone of the East river system, Colorado, United States - H1c1 | ecosystem: Environmental > Terrestrial > Soil > Riparian zone | place: USA: East River...
GCCAGCGACGAAGTGCTCGATGAGCCGGAGCTGGGTGCGCCTGGGGAGGCGGCTACGTCGTCGTTGGGGCATGGCTCGTAACTAAGCCGCAGCCCCTTATCTAGGACAGCCCCAACCTCAAACCCCCACGCGCATCCCGAAAACCAAAAAAGAGCGCTCCTCGTAGGGGTTCAGCGTGGCCTGCACCCAGAGCGGGATCGAGAAGTGCTCCGTGATGGGGACGGCGCGCCACACGCGGAGGCTCACGTTCGTCAGCGCTGCCCCCGTCGTCCCGTAGAACTCGCTCTCGTACGGCACGACCCCGACGCTCGGCGTGATGAGCGTGCCTGCCACCGTCACGGGGTAGCCCGCCTCCACGTACAGGGAGTGGTCGGGGTCGTTGTACGCGACCACGGCGGCGAACAGCGTGATGGGGAGGGAGGGGTCGCCCGTGTACAGCACGGACGGCTCGATGTAGTGCGCACCGTCCCCATCATCGTCCAGATCGAAGATGTCCGCTCCGGCGTTGGGGAAGTAGTAGTCCTGCACCCCGACGGTGAGCGTGGAACCGCCGATGGGGAAGGCGTGGGCGATCGAGAAGTCGTGCTCGTTGGCCAGCGCGCTTTCCGGCGTGAGGGAATACGAGGCCCACGTCCCGATGGTCGTCCCCGCCGTGGTGTACGCGATCGAGGGCTGGATGCTGGCGGACTCGCCGAAGTCGTACCCCCGCCACACGTAGCGGCTGACGAGGTCGGCGCCGAAGGCGAGCTGGGCGTGGGCCGCCACAGGGAGTACAGCCAGCAGGACGAGGAGGACGAAGCGCACGGTGCGGTGGGGAGAGAGAGCCCCGCGCGCCTTTCAACCCCTGCGCCCCACCCCCGGAGCGTCCTCCACCCGCCCGCATTGCCTCGTTTTCATTCCCCGATCCCCTCTCCATTGTCCCCCATTCTCTTTCTCCCTCTCCCCGCCCCCGGCGGGGGGAGGGCTGGGGAGGGGGGTGGCGGATTAGCAAGGTTCAGCCGGTTCGGAATGCACCCCGCCCCCCAACCCCTCCCCTCCAGAGGGGAGGGGGAGAAAGGTGTTAGCGAACGTCCAGTTGCGCCAGCGCCTCCTCGTAGCCTTCCATCAGGCGGCCCTCGGCGGCGGTCACGTCGTTGAGCGTGAGGGCCAGCGAGCGGGCGAAGGCGCGCTGGAAGGCCGGGGTGTCGGCGTCGGCGCGGGGCTCTACGAACACCCCGATCAGCCGGTCGAACGAGGCCGCCAGCGCCTCCTGCTCGCGGTAGAGATCGGCCAGCGCCACGATCTCGCCGTAGTCCATCCGCTCGAAGACCGACCCCGCCGAGAGGCTCCGCCACACGGCGTCGCGGAGCGGCGTCGGGTGGAGGCCCGTCGAGAACTCCGCGTCGATCACGGCCGAGGCCGAGTCGCGGGCGGCGCCCTCCGCCCCGGCGAGCGCGGTGAACGCCGCCGCCATGCGGCGGTGGTACGGGGCGTAGTCGGCGCCCGCGAGCAGGTCGCGGTTGTGCTGCACCTCCTCGGCGAAGGCGCGGCGCGCCTCCTCGATCCGCGCCGCCTCGGCGCGCCGCTCGATCCACGCGTTCGCCAGCAGCGCCACGAGCACGCTCACGATGATGAGCGCCGACTCGAACAGCAGCCGCGCGATCCAGCGGCCCGTGCGCTGCCGGTCGATCCCGCGCCCGCCCGGGCCGCCGGGCCAGCGTGGGCGCGGCGCGGCGGGCGCCGGGGCGTCGGACATCGCAGCGGCCCTGGCTAAGGCCGCCTCAGACGAGGTCGGCGTCGGCCGTAATGCTCTCCAGCTTGTCGCGGTACGCCTTCAGGAAGCTCGCCGCCATCGCCCCGTCGATGATCCGGTGGTCGTACGAGAGCGAGATGTAGACCATGTGGCGGATGGCGATCACGTCGCCCAGTTCCGGGTCCTCCACCACGACCGGCCGCTTCACGATGGCGCCGGGCGAGAGGATCGCCACCTGCGGCTGGTTGATGATGGGGGTCCCCATCAGCGAGCCGAGGCTGCCCACGTTGGTGATCGTGAAGGTGCCCCCCTGCAACTCGTCGGGCATGAGCTGCTTGCTGCGGGCGCGGTCGGCGAGGTCGGCCACCGAGCGGGCGAGCCCGGTGAGGTTCTTCTCCCCGGCGTCGCGGACGACCGGCACGAGCAGCCCGCGCGACCCGATGGCGACCGCGATGCCGACGTGGTAGTCCTTCCGCACGAGCACGCGCGTGCCCTCGACGGAGCTGTTGACCCAGGGGTGCGCGCGGAGCGGGTCGATGGCCGCCCACACGAAGTAGGGCGTGAACGTGAGCTTGACGCCCTCGCGCTGCTCGAACGCCTTCTTGTTCTTCTCGCGGTGGCGGACCATCCCGGTCACGTCCACCTCGGCGAAGGAGGTGACGTGGGCCGAGGTGTCCACCGAGCGCCGCATGTGCTCGGCGATGAGTTGGCGCATCCGGTCCATCTCGACCACCTCGACACGGTCACCGTAAGTGCCGGGCACGGCCGGCGCGGCGGGCCTGGGCTTCGCCGGAGCGTCGGGGGCCGCCGCAGGCGCTGCCGCCGGGGCGGCGGGCGAAGCGGCCGGGGCCGCAGCGGGCGCGCCCGCGGGCCGGTTCTCCAGGTAGCCCATCACGTCCTTCTTCGTCACGCGACCCTCGGCACCGGAGCCCGACAACCCTTCGAGTTCGCCCAGCGACACCCCCTCCTTCTCGGCGATGGAGCGGACGAGCGGGGAGAAGAACTTCCCGCTCTCGCTGCGGCGCGGGATGGGCCCGGCCTCGCCCACAGGAGCGGCCGGAGCAGAAACCTGGGCCTCGGCCGGGGCCGCGGCAGGCGCACCGTCGCCGGCCGGACCGCCGTAGCTCTGCTCGGCAGGCGTCGGCGCAGCCGCCGGGGCGGCAGGCGCGGCGGCCGGGGCGGGACTCGCCGTGGCAGCGGCGCCCGTGGCGACGATGGCGATGGGCGTGCCCACGTCCACGGTCTCGTTCTCCTGCACAAGGATCTCGATGAGGATGCCCTCGGACGGGCTCGGCACCTCGGAGTCCACCTTGTCGGTCGAGATCTCCAGCAGCGTCTCGTCCAACTCGACGTGGTCGCCCACGGCCTTCTTCCACTGGAGGACGGTGCCTTCCATCACGCTCTCGCCCATCTTGGGCATCACCACCTGCACGCGCTGCCCGCCGTCGGCGGGCGCCGCAGCGGCGGCGGGCGCTTCAGCCGCAGGGGCCTCGGGAGCCGGAGCTTCGGCGGCCGGGGCTTCAGCCGCAGGCGCCTCGGCGGCGGCCTGCGCCTCAGGCGCGGACGACGCCTCCGCCACCGGCACGTCGGCGGCAGGAGCGGCCTCCGGTTCGGCGGCGGGCGCGGCCTCGGCCGGGGGCGCCGCGGCGGGTGCCACCCCTACGGCGGCATTCACGTCCGTGTCGATCACGGCGATGGGCGTCCCCACCTCGACCGTGTCGTTCTCCTGGACGAGGATCTCGACGAGCCGCCCGGCCGACGGCGCGGGCACCTCGGAGTCCACCTTGTCGGTGGAGATCTCCAGCAGCGTCTCGTCCAGCTCGACGACATCGCCGACGGCCTTCTTCCATTCGAGGACGGTGCCTTCCATTACGGACTCGCCCATCTTGGGCATGACGACGTCGACGCGGGCCATCGGAGCGGTGGCTAGACCAGGGCAGAAAGTGCGCCGGAGGCGGCGCCGGAGGGGGGCCCCGAAGATACGCACCGCCCCCGCCGAGGCTCCCGGCGGGGGCGGTGGAGATGCGGAGAGGGAGAGCGGGAGAGGGGGAGAGAGGGGGAGAAATGCGGCTGAGAGGATGAGGGGATGGGCGAAGAGCCTCACTCCCCTGTCTTTCCCCTCATCGCTCATCACTCATCACTCATCGCTCACAGTTCTGCCAGGCGCGCGTGGAGGGCGGCGAGTTCGGTGTCGGTCATGCGCGCCGTGAACGTCCACGGCATGAACTCCGGGTTCATGCGGCGCCCGCCCGGGAGCACGCCCGTGCGGAGGGTCTCGGTGAACACGGCCAGCGGCCACTGCCCGGCGGGCTGGAGGCTCGGCGCCGGGGGCGCGCCGGGGTGCGACGGCTCCCCGCCCTGGAGGTCGGCGCCGTGGCAGTAGGCGCACGTCTGCACGAGGTACTCCCCGTACTCCGCCGTCGGGCCGACCGGCGGCGCCGTGGGCGTCGTGGCGGCGGTCATCACCTCGACGGCCGGATCCATCGGCCCACCGGAGAGCACGCGGCCCATCGGGCGCCACTCGGAGGCCGGGAGCACGTTGTCCACCGCCGGGACCCGCTGGAGGTACGCGATGAGGTCCGCCATGTCATCGTCGGCGATGTGGTGGAACGCCCGCGCGGGCATGATGAACAGGGCGTGGCCGCTCGGCCGCACGCCGTGCCGGATGGCACGGTCCCAGTCCTCGGCCGTGTAGGTGCTCCCGATGCCGCCCTCCCCGCGCGTGAGGTTCGAGGCGACCATGAAGAACGGCGGGGCGTCGGCGAAGACGTTGCCCGAGAGGTCGGGGCCGTGGCAGTCCAGGCAGCCGTTGATCCCGGCGAGGTGCCGCCCGTGCATCACGGAGGCGGAGTCCGTCGGGATCGTGAGCGCGGCGGTCTCGATCTCGTACGTGCGGTCGATCTTGCGCCCGCCCATGACGTAGAGCGCGGCCCCGGCGATGACGACGAGGAGCACGAGGGTGAGGACGATCCGGACGGTCCACTTCAGAAAGGTGCGCATCGCAGCGGAGACGGGCGAGGAGAGGAACCGGAAGGTAGAAGTCCCGCCCCATTCTTCGACCTCTTCCTTTGATGCGTTACGTCCCCCCTTCTTCTTTAGACGCTGTCTAGAATACTCAGCACCTCCCTTCCCCCCTCACGGGGTCTGGCTGAACCGTTTGGTGTGGCGGGATTCCAGCCCCCCTCCTGGACAGGAGGGGCGGGGGGGGTGGTAGATCCGGTGCGCCACTGCCATTCCGATCACACCACCCCGCCCCGCGTACATCGCGTCACTACGTGCCGCTCACGGGCGCAGGCCTGCCCCTCCTCGTCTGAGGAGGGGCGGTCGCGTTTAACCTGCGCCCTGCTCATCACCGCTTGATCGGACGGGCACCGCCAACCCGGTCAACCTCCCCACGCCTTGCTTCGCTCGGCGTTGCCCCTCCTCATCTGAGGAGGGGCGGATGGTGCAAGAACCCACCGGAGGAGCCCCAAACCAAAATTGTCCCCGCTTCAAGGGGGACAGGCCCCCGCCCGTGAGCGCCGCAGGCGCGATGTGCGGGGGGCGGGGGGTCTTTCGCTCCGGCCGCCTGAAACGCCGCGCGCCCGGCCTCCACAGGGAAGCCGGGCGCGCAGTAAGTAAAAAAACCTAGCGGTCCGTGGCGGGCGGGGCGGCGGGGGCCGTGCCGGGGGCCGCCACGTCGGCGGCCGGGTCCTCGCTCACCGACGCGGGCGCCAGCGGGGTCAGCGGCTCCAGCGCGGCCTCCTCGGCGTCGACCGACACCGGGGCCTCCAGCGCGGCCGGCGTCACGACCTCGGCCGGGACCGAGCCCGTGGGGGCACCGAGCCCCGCCGGGTCGCCAGGGGCGACGGCGATGAGCGGGGCGATCACGAGGGCCGCGATGCTCATCAGCTTGATGAGGATGTTCATCGAGGGGCCCGACGTGTCCTTCAGCGGGTCGCCGACGGTGTCGCCCGTGACCGACGCCATGTGGGCGTCCGAGCCCTTGTAGTGCGTCTCCTCTCCGATCATCACGCCCGTCTCGAAGCTCTTCTTCGCGTTGTCCCACGCGCCACCGGCGTTGGACTGGAAGATGGCCATGAGCACGCCCGAGACCGTGACCCCGGCCAGCAGGCCGCCGAGGACCTCGGGGCCGAACAGGAAGCCGACGGCGACTGGCGTGACGAGCGCGAGGGCGCCCGGGGCGATCATCTGCCGGATGGCCGCCTCCGTCGAGATGTCCACGCACTTCGCGTAGTCCGGCTCGCCGGTGCCCTCCATGATCCCCGGGATCTCGCGGAACTGGCGGCGGACCTCCTCGACCATGCTCATGGCCGCCGTGCCGACCGCCGCGATGGCGAGCGACGAGAACAGGAACGGGATCATCGCCCCGACGAAGAGCCCGGCCAGCACCCACGCGTTCGAGATGTCGATGCTCGTGATGCCCGCCGTGCCCATGAAGGCGGCGAAGAGCGCGAGGCTCGTCAGCGCGGCGCTCGCGATGGCGAAGCCCTTGCCCGTGGCCGCCGTCGTGTTGCCGACGGCGTCGAGGATGTCGGTGCGCTCGCGGACCTCCGGGGGCAGCTTGCTCATCTCGGCGATGCCGCCCGCGTTGTCCGCAATCGGCCCGAAGGCGTCGATGGCGAGCTGCATGGCCGTCGTCGCCATCATGCCCGAGGCGGCGATCGCCACGCCGTAGAGCCCGGCGCACTCGTACGCGCCCACGATGCCCGCCGCGAGGATGAGGATCGGGATCGCCGTCGACTGCATGCCCGTTGCGAGCCCGCCGATGACGGCCGTCGCGTGGCCCGTCGCGGCCTGCTGCGTGATGTTGTGGACCGGCCGCCGCCCGATGGCGGTGTAGTACTCCGTGATGGCGCTCATGGCGGCCCCGACGACGAGCCCGATCATGACCGCGCCGAAGACGCCGTTGGCCGTGAAGGCCACGCTGCCGAGCCGCTCCATCACCATCTCCCCGTCCGGCAGCAGCCACTGGATGATGCCGTAGGCGGCCACGGCCGTGATGCCGATGGAGACCCAGTTGCCGACGTTGAGCGCGCGCTGGACGTCGCCGCCCTCCTTCACGCGCACGCACAGGATGCCGATGAGCGACGCCACGACGCCCATGCCCGCGATCAGGATCGGGAGCAGGATCGGCGAGAGCCCGCCGAAGGCGTCGCCGCCCGCGGCGACCTCGCGGCCAAGCACCATCGTGGCGAGGATCGTCGCGACGTAGGAGCCGAAGAGGTCGGCGCCCATGCCCGCCACGTCGCCCACGTTGTCGCCCACGTTGTCGGCGATGGTGGCCGGGTTGCGGGGGTCGTCCTCGGGGATGCCCGCCTCGACCTTGCCGACGAGGTCGGCGCCGACGTCGGCCGCCTTCGTGTAGATGCCGCCGCCGACGCGGGCGAAGAGCGCGATGCTCTCGGCGCCGAGCGAGAAGCCGGTGAGCACCTCGAGGGCGCGGGCCATCTCGTGGGAGTTGGCCGCGGCGTCCCCGGCGAAGATCTGCCGGAAGACGAGGAAGAGGGTGCCGAGCCCGAGCACGGCGAGGCCCGCCACGCCGAGGCCCATCACGGAGCCGCCCGCGAAGGAGACCTTGAGGGCGCCGCCGAGGCTCGTCCGGGCCGCCTGGGCCGTGCGGACGTTCGCCTTCGTGGCGACGCTCATCCCGATGAACCCGGCCAGCGCCGAGAGGAACGCCCCGACGAGGAAGGCCACGGCGACCAGCGGGTGCGAGATGGGGTTGGACCAGTAGGCCGCCGCCAGCGCCGCCGCCACGAGGGCGCCGAAGATGATGAGGACGCGGTACTCCCGGCGCAGGAAGGCGCGGGCGCCCTCGGCGATGTGGTCGGCGATGGTGACCATCGCGGGGGTCCCGGCGTCCTGCCGGCCGATCCAGCCGGCCTGGACGAAGGCGTAGATGAGCGCGAGCAGCCCGATCACGGGGGTCGCGTACAGAGCGATTTCCATACAGAGCGGAGGGTTGGACGGGGCCCACGCCCGCTCGTGCAGTGGCACGCCGGACGCTCAAGCTCACGGCCCCTAGAGGGACAGAGGCTTGGCCGCCCACAGGGAAACCCCCGTGCCGACGCTTCCGCGCTCTGGGGACAAGCTAGGACGCCCTCCACCCCCCCCCCCCCCCCCCCCCCCCCTTTTACGGGCAATTAACCGTGGCTCTTTTCTGTCCTCAGGGAGGGAGCCTTAACCGCCCCCCCACGGGGGGCTGTCGCGTCAGCGACTGGGGGGTCCGTGGCTCCAGCAAGGCGTGCCGGACCAGACGGACCCCCTCCGGCCGCTGCACGGCCACCTCCCAGGTCCGGGTTCACCCGGCGGGGGGAGGGGTTATGCACCCTGTCTTATGTAGGGGCGACGCGCTGCGTCGCCCTCGCTACTCCTCTGCTGCGCCGCCTCAACCGGGGCAGGACCCTCACGTGGCCCGTAGGGGCGTGTGGCACACGCCCTTGCGCCCTCATCGCAGGCACTGCCACCCCGGAATGAATGCAGGGCGTGTGCCACACGCCCCTACGGCCGGGCCGGGGGAGGTGGCCCGTATGGACGCGGTGCACGTGGGGTACGGAGGGCGACGCAGCGCGTCGCCCCTACGGGAAGGCCAGGGCCTACTCCTCGCTCTCGGCGGGGGCCGGGGGGCGCCAGTTGTTGTAGCGGTTCATCGCCACGTTCACGCCCTCGGCGATGAACGTGAGCGCGGCGTCGGCGGCCGTGGGGAGCGCCGCGTCGATGAGCAGGCGCTGTTCGGCCGTGAACGGCTGGAGCACGTAGTCGGCCTGCCGCCCGCGCGGGAAGTCCTTCCCGATCCCCACGCGCAGGCGCGGAAACTGGTCCGTATCCAGCGCATCCGCGATGTCCGAGAGCCCGTTGTGGCCGCCGTCGGAGCCGCTCGGGCGGAGCCGGAGCACGCCGGGGTCGAGCGCGAGGTCGTCCACCACCACGAGGATGTCGCCCGCCTCCAGCCCGTAGCGGCGGAGGAGCGCGACGGCGCTCTCGCCCGAGCGGTTCATGTACGTCTGCGGCAGCCCCACGGCGAAGGGCACGCCGCGCCACGAGCCCTCGGCCAGCTTCGCCCGCCCGAAGTCAGGCCCGAAAGGGGCGCGGGCGCGCTCAGCGGCGCGCTCGGCGACCCAGAACCCCACGTTGTGGCGGGTGTCGGCGTAGTCCCGGCCGGGATTCCCCAGCCCGACGATGATCCGGCGGGCGCGTGCCACGGGCGGCGGAGTCGAACGGAAGAGGCGCGAGAGAAAAGACATTGGGTAAAGGATAAAGGCTAAAGGATAAAAGGGTAAAGGAGAGGCGAGGGTGCGACCGGGCCGCCTGTTCTCGCCTTCCTTTACCCTTTACCCTTCAGCCTTTATCCTTCAGAAGGGTCAGGCCTCGGTCTCCTCCTCGGCGACGGCCTCGTCCTCCACCAACTCGGCCTGCTTGCCGGCCAGCGAGACGACGGGCTGCGTCGGGTCGCCGTGGATCTCGACGCCCTCGATGGCGAGGTCGCCGATGAGGATGGAGTCGCCCACCTTGAGCCCCGAGATGTCGATGCCGATGTGGCCCGGGAGGTCCTTCGGCAGGCAGCGGACCTCCAGCTCGTGGAGCGGCTGGATGAGCTCGCCGCCCTCGCGGATGCCCGCGGGCGTGCCGACGAGCACGACGGGGACCGTGAGCGTGAGGAGTTCGCCCTTCGTCAGCGCGAAGAAGTCGGCGTGGGCCGGGCGCGACGTGATCGGGTCGTAGTCGACCTTCTTGAGCACGCAGTCGAGGGTGTCGCCGCCGAGCGCGAGGGCGACGCGGTAGGTCTCCGTCGTGTGGACGAGCGGGCGCATGTCGAGCTGGGCCACGGAGAAGTGGACGGGCTCGGAGTGCGGGCCGTAGAGCACGGCCGGCACGCGCAGGGCGCGGCGGAGCGAGGCGGATTCGCCCTTCCCGGGGTTACGGGGCTCGGCGGCGAGGTTGAGGGTCTGCATGGTCGGTCTTGGGTCTTAGGACTTCGGTCTTTGGTTTCGGTCTCTGGCAGTACGGCGGTCTCAGGCGTGGACCTCGGATTTCCCAAAGTCCAAAGTCCGAAGACCTAAGATCTACTCTGCGAACAGCGTCGAGATGGACTCGTCGGCGTAGATCCGGTGGATCGCGTCGGCGAAGAGGGGGGCGACCGTGATCACCTCGATCTTGTCGGAGGTCCGCCGGAGCGGGATCGTGTCGGTGACGGTCATCCGCGAGATCGGGCTCGCCTCGATCCGGTCCACGGCGGGGCCGGAGAGGAGCGCGTGCGTGGCGAAGGCGCGGATGTCGAGGGCGCCCGCGCCGCGGAGCGCCTTCGCGGCCTCGCAGAGCGTGCCGGCCGTGTCCACCATGTCGTCGACGATCAGG
>Ga0193752_1003835_pt1 | contig 10081 bp, 6 predicted proteins | sample H1c1metaG_FD_144924 | JGI IMG/M metagenome (GOLD analysis project Ga0193752, IMG submission 144924) | Soil microbial communities from a riparian zone of the East river system, Colorado, United States - H1c1 | ecosystem: Environmental > Terrestrial > Soil > Riparian zone | place: USA: East River...
AATTCGCCGCTGCGCGCACACCTTTAAAGGCTCGGCCGGGATCGTCGGGCTGAAGAAGCCCTCGCGGCTCGCGCACCGAGTCGAGGACCTTCTAGATCATCTCGCCGAAAACCAGGTCGATGGCACCGAGCGTGTTTTTGAGCTTCTACTAGCTTCATCCGACTGTCTTTCCGGGCTGACCAATGGCGATGAAACGCCGCAGCTCGAGCTCAAGGTCGCCCGCATTTACAGTGATTTCGACGAGATGATGGCCGCGTTGACAGCCCCAAGCCCCGCACCTGCCAAACCTGAACCCCTGCCCGTGGTTGTCGAACCCGTCAAGCCCAAACCCATAGAAACCGCTCCACAGCAAGCGCCCGCGCAAAACCGCCCGGTGGTCCGCGTTTCGCTTGAAAAGCTCGACGATCTCGCGAATATCGTCCGAAGCCTCGTAATGAGCCGATCAGTTTTTGAACAACGCCTCGCCGAGTTTGAGGTGCAGGTGCAGGAACTTCACAATTCGACAAGCCGCCTTCAGCGTTCGACCAGTAAACTCGAAACCGATTTCGAGGCAAATATGCTCGGCCTGTCGCCATCGCGAAACCCGCTTTTCACGGCCCCCTCCGCCATAACCGGCGCTAACCAGGAAGCAGAGTTCGACACTCTCGAATTCGACCGCTACACCGATTTCCACCAGACCACCCGCGAGCTTCTTGAAACCGCGAGCGATAACTTCGCTATTAATTCCGCGCTGGACGTGCTCCGCGGAAATCTCGAAGGCTTTTTTGAAAATCAGCGCCGGCAGATCGAGGACGTGCAGGAAAAACTTCAGCGTATACGGATGATCGAATTCGGCACGCTCGCGGCGCGGCTCAATCGTACGGTCCGCGTTACCTGCGAAGAAGAAGAAAAGCAGGCGGAATTGGTGATTGAGGGTGAACACCTCGAGATCGATACGCAGATCCTGGATTCATTGATCGAGCCGCTGATGCACCTGCTTCGCAACGCGGTCGCGCACGGTATCGAAACGCCGGACACGCGCCGCCTGCTCGGCAAACCGGAGAGAGGACGTATCCAGCTTTCCGCAACAAACGAAGATACTCATATACTTCTGACCATCACCGATGACGGCCGTGGGATATCCACCGCCGAGCTAAAGGAAGCTGCCATCCGGAACGGGTACCTTGCGCCTGAGGAGGCCGATTCCGTTTCCGAGGAGCAAATACTCGATCTCGTATTCCAAGCCGGGCTGACAACCGCGAGCGAGGTAACCCAAACCGCGGGCCGCGGTGTCGGCATGAATATCGTCCGGACAAGTATCGAGCGGCAGCAAGGGACGGTTTCCGTCTCGTCGGAACCGCAAAAAGGAACGATTTTCACCATTCAGATGCCCCTTTCACTCGCTGTCACCCGCGTCCTGCTCGTAAAAGCTAACCGCCAGACGTTTGCGTTTCCGCTAAAGAAAGTAAAGCAAGTACACGATGTCGAACCAGGTGAGGCAGGGAAACTACTGACCGATAAGACGGTAGTCCTCGATGGCACAAAGTACCCGGTTTCAAGCTTGAACGAACACCTTGGATTTGGCCCTTCTCAAAATCCCGCGAACGCAGCCAGTTCTCTCCTTGTCGTCGAGGTCACTGGCCGCTCTTTTGCGCTCCTGGTTGACGAGGTGATCAAACCCGAAGAGGTCCTGATCAAACCGCTTGGACAGCCGCTGGAAAATTTGAAAGGTATATTTGGTGCGACCATCCTCGGAAACGGCCAGGTTGTGCCTGTATTGGATTTGACGTGGTACCTGCGGTCGCGATCTAAGAAATCCAAGGCGGCCCGAGCGGTGGAAGCTCCGCGTGTCGAGGCCCGGCAGCTATCGGTTATGATCGTCGATGACAGCCCAAGCGTTCGTCATCTGAATACACGAATGGTTCGCAACGCAGGATGGCTGCCCATCGTCGCGCGGGACGGGGTCGAAGCTCTTGAAATGCTCCGATCCTGCGACGCCGCGCCCGACATCATCTTGAGCGATGTTGAAATGCCGCGGATGGATGGCTATGAGCTGCTGGCGACTTTACGAAAAAGCGGCGCTTGGGAGAGCATCCCGGTCGTAATGATAACTTCTCGCGCCGGTGAAAAACACAAGGAAAAGGCCATCGAACTCGGCGTATCCGAATACTTGGTCAAACCCTACGACGACGTAAAACTCCTCGAGATCGTAAAAAATCTTACTCACAACTCACAACTCTAAACCCATCACTTCTTCGGCGGCTTACTCGGCCGTATCTCCACCTTGCTTGGCAGGGCGCGCTCGTCCATCGTCAGCAGGTTCAAAACTACGTCCGCGATATCTCCGGGTTGGAGCTGCCAGCTTTTCTCATCCGAGGGCGTATCGCCGCCAAACGACGTGTTTACGCTGCCGGGACAGATATAGCTAACCTTGATATTGTCCTGCCGGACCTCCTGCATCAAGGCTTCGGAAAACCCGTTCAAGCCGAATTTTGACGCATTATACGCCGCCATTTTCGGATGGGCGTTTTGCCCCGCGAGCGACGAAATATTGATGATGTACCCGCCCTTGCGCTTTTTCATCATCGGCACCGCGTAGTGACAGGAATAAAAGACACCGAAGAGATTCGTCTCAAGCGTGCGTCTGAATTCGTCCGGGCTTAATTCCTCGACCGTTTTGCCCATTATCCCGATCCCGGCGTTGTTCACGAGGATATCGATCCCGCCAAACACGCGGCGGCACTCATCCAGCATCATTCGAACCTGGCTCTCGCTGCGAACGTCGCAAACTTCCCCTTCGACGGCCCCGAGCGCGCCGAGCGATTTGAGCGCGCTCTTCAATTCACCCTTTCTCCGGGCACAAATAAAGACCTTTGCACCTTCGCGCAAAAGTCTTTCCGATATCGCGTAACCGATTCCCTTCGTGCCGCCAGTAACGAGGGCAATTTTACCTTCCATAATTACTGTAATACTAATGCAGGCGCAGCCTTTCTATCCAATTCCTTCCAGATTAATGTTATGCTGCCGTCCGCGTCTTTTTTTATTACTCTCATCGCGACGATCACGTCAGCATTCGGACTCGCGGCCGGTTCTCCGGTGGAATATTCGATCGAGCGCATCACGATCGTGTTGTTTAGCTCGGCCGTCACAATTCTAGAGTAAGTGTACCTACCATCTGTTACACCATTCGCGATCTTGACCGCCTGGTCCCGCACGCCTTCGACAGTCGTCGCCGGCGCAAAATCCGCGAGGAACTTACATCCTTCACTCTGCAGGGTCACGTCCTGCAAGGAAACATCGCCTATTGTTCCGAGGATCGTCTGCTTCCTGTTATCCCATGAATCGACCTTTCCATCGACCAGAGCAAAATCACCAAATACAGGTGGAACGTACTTCCCGACTTGAAAGGAATACGAATTAGCAAATAACCACAAATTATAACGCCGTATTTCACATTCCACGTCGACACGCTTCCCCTTGCGCGGGCAAACTATTGTCGGCAAAAGCTTTAGCACGCCGGTTCCACCGCCCTGGAGAAATTCACGATAAGGTGCGAGATCGCCATCCTGGACCTTCAGGCGTTTCAGGGTTTCGTTCGAAGGTTTTAAGGATGATCTCCTGGAGCGCACAATATCGGGCGCGATAGGAGTTCTTTCAGATCTAAACCCCGACTGTTCGATACTCCTCACCTGCTGTTTCGTCCACTCCGTCTGTCCGGTAGAAGGATCGGTAGGCCCTTGGTTATTCTTACCGTACCCTGGACCGTAGGGAGGGAAGGTTTGAGCAAGGACCGCCGCGGAAAATGCGGCGCCCATTAAATAAGCGATAATTAGTTTTCTCATATTAAAAGCAGTTGTCGATCGGGAGCCACCGCTTTCCCGGAGTAATGCCCCCGGAAGGTGCCCGCGCAAAAACAGCGCGAGTGCCGAAATACTCATTCTATTATTCTCAACTGCGGAAAACCCCGTTTTACAACAAACTTGTATCAAGATTAAAGTTTTTCCTTTAGGATCGCGTTTACAACCTGCGGATTTGCTTTACCCTGCGAGGCTTTCATAACCTGCCCGACAAAGAATCCAAAGAGCTTCTCGTTACCCCCGCGATATGCTGATACCTGATTTTGATTCGTTTCTATGATTTCGTCAACGATTTTTTCGATCGCGCCCGTATCCGATATCTGCACAAAACCTTTTTCCGCGATAACGGCATCCGCCGTATTACCGCTGCCGTGCATTTCTACGAGTACTTCTTTAGCTTGATTATTGTTGATCTTGCCTTCATCCAGCGCCTTGATAAGGGTCGCCAGGTTCTCAGCCGAAACAGGTGATTTTCCTATCGAGCCCCCGGAATTATTGATCTCTCGCATTAGCTCGGTGAGGATAAAATTCGCCGAGGTCCGCGGATTCCCGCTCGCTTTCGCGGTAGCTTCGTAATATTCGGCAAGGTCCTTGTCGCCCACCATCTGCGAAGCGTCTCCGAACGAAAGGCTGTATTCCGCCATAAACCGGTCACGCATCGCATCCGGAAGTTCAGGCATCTCGCTCGTTACTTTTTCGATAAATTCGGCAGTAACGGTCAAGGGCTGCAGGTCAGGCTCAGGAAAATACCTGTAGTCGTGCGCGTCCTCCTTAGACCGCATCACCCGGGTCTCCTGGTTTTTCTCATCCCAGAGACGCGTTTCCTGGTTTACGGGCTCGCCTTTTTCGTGGGCTGTTATCTGGCGTTCTATCTCGTATTCGATCGCCTTCTGCATAAACCGCACCGAATTAAGGTTTTTTAGCTCCGACTTATTTCTAAACTTCGTCTCGCCGATCTTACGCACCGAAACATTGGCCTCGCAGCGCAGATTTCCCTTCTCCATATCGGCGTCGCTCGCGCCTACCCACTGAAGCACGCGACGCACATGGTTCACATAATCATACGCCTGCCACGAGGTGCGAAAATCCGGCTTTGTCACGATTTCGCCTAAGGGCGTTCCCGCACGGTTAAGATCGACATACGAGTATTTATCCACATCCGGCAGTCCCTCGTGAACATTCTTCCCCGCGTCTTCTTCAAGATGCATGCGCTCGATGCCAATGGTCATCGGCTTCCACTCGACGGCCCGGCCCTGATCGTCGCGCTCAGAGGTCATGATCGTCAACTCGCCGTTCGCCGAGAACGGTTTGTCGTATTGCGATATTTGGTAGCCCTTCGGCAGATCCGGGTAAAAATAATTCTTACGCGCAAAGATCGAGGTTTCCTGTATCGCCAGCCCGAGACTCAGCGCCGCCCGCGCGCCGAGATCGACCACCCGTTTATTCAACACCGGCAGAGCCCCCGGCAGCCCCAGACATACCGGGCACGTGTTCGAATTCGGCTCGCCGCCCGTCTGCACCGGGCACGCGCAAAAGATCTTCGTCGCCGTGGCGAGCTGCGCGTGAATTTCCATTCCAATAATTGCTTCCCAACCTTCTTTCATAAATAAAATAAAAAACGCGGATATTTGAATCTACATTCTAATCCGCGCTTCAATAAATTCAAAACTTGTCCTGATCACCGATGCATTCGCCGTGTCGGCAAAATCGAACCCGGCAAAAAATCATACTTCGGCGGCCTTAAGGTCGGCAGCGGAATATTCCCCGGGCCGTATTGCTGGGCATAACCGCGCCCACTATGCGACCGCCGGTAACGTCCGCCATTCGAATAATAAACTCCGCCGGGGTAATAATAATTACCGTTCGGTTGCGAATAATATTGCGGGGTCGGCGCGTTCAGCGATCTCAAATATTCGTAATCCGATACTGCTCTCTGCCTTTCGGCGTCGATCCGTGCCATCTCGAGCCTCTCCGCCCGCATCTGCGCCAGGGATTCGGTCAATTCCCGGTCTCTTTGCTTTCTGCGCTCTTCGAGTTCCTCGGGCGACGGCATGCCCCACTTGGCATAATTTTCCCGGTACTCCTTCTCAGCTTTGAGCCGCTGCTGCCGGAATTTCTCCAGATCGGCATTGGTCACCGTCCTGGTCTGCGCCGCTGCCGAACCCATCAAACCCGCCGTCATCAAAATTACAAAAAACAACAACTTCCTTTTCATAATTTCACCTGCCTTTCAGACAGATTATATACCCATCAGCCGATTAATAGAAAAAAGAGGGGGAAGGTCTCCCAAGGCTCCCCTCCTTGGAAAAGGAAGGGTGGCAGCCGCTTCGGCTGACGGGGTGGTTCGTTTTCTCAAACTCCCCTCACCCCCTTCTCCGTGTCTCTGTGCCTCTGTGGTGAAGATCACCAACCGAAGCTCAACCCAACTCTTCCCGTTCTCCCGGCGGTCCTGAAACCGTTCTCAAAGTATTTATCCCCGAAAACGTTTTCCACCGTTCCAAAAAGCCGCAGGTTCAGCCTGTCGCTTCCCAACGGAAACGTATACCCGGCGGTCAGATCGCCCCGGCGGTTTCCCTCGAACCGATAAACATAAGAGTTAAAGGTCGTGTTGCTGAATATCGGCGCCAGGTAGCTGCTCGATGCCAGGAAGTCGAAATTGACCCAAAATCTCTCAAACCTCTGTGTTATGACCATCGTGAACTGATTCACCGGCACGCCCAGCGTTCTGGTTATCCCGCTGCCCGATACCTGCGGCACAAGCTGGTCGCTATTTGTAAACGTATATGAGGCAAAGACATCGGTCGAACGCGTCGGCCTTACAGTTGCGCTAAATTCGGCTCCGCGCGATATCCCGCCCTTTGTATTCAAATAACCGCCAAACGGCCTTGGCGTTGTCCCGATCGGTGGCACAACATTACCAAAACCGATCGTATCGATCAGCTTCGTATAAAAGTACGTAGCCGAAAGCCTCGCCCTGTTTCCAAAGATCGCCTGCTCGATGCCGCCGTCAAACGCCAACGAGCGCTCCGGCTTTAGGTTAGGATCGCCGAGTGCAACAAAATTGTTGGTCGTAAACGAATCGAAAAACGATCCGGACCGTTCATAAAGCGAGGGCACTCGATAGCCATTACCCACGTGACCTCTGATCTTGGTTCCCGTGCTAAAAAGATATGAGAACGAACCGTCGAACGTGTAAGAAGTGGGCGGACTGTCCAGCGAAAGATTCTGATAAGGCGGATTTGTGCCCGTCATCACAGGGTTTTCCAGTCTGAAAAATTGTACCCGGAATCCACCGGCTATCTGCAGGCGCCCTTCCATAAATCGCAGCAGGTCTTGTCCGTAAAAAGTGTTGCTCGTCTGCCGCGTTGCCAGTGTATAAGCCCCAGCGCCGCCCGGCCCCACGCCGTCGTTGCCAAACTTTTCCCACTCGTTCTCATACCCGAGCGTTATCTCGTTCGTCTCGTTCGGCCGCCAGTTAAAATGCCCGTTACCGGTGTAAATATACCCGTCGAACGTGCTCGTTTCGCTCCCGCCGAATGGCTGGAAGGGCGCCCCGAGCGGGCCGTTAGTATTCCGTCGCTCCGAACGCAGCCCCTGGAAATAGCCGCGGTAAAAGAGCTTGTCGGTGATCACTTGCGTTACCGCGGCCTGGCCTATAAAGAATTTCGATTTCTGAACGCTGTCAGGATCGTTAGCATCAGGAATAAAATTCGCGCTGCCGCGGTTTAGCGAAGCGGTCGGCGTTCCGCTAGCATATCGCTCCAATTCCGAGATCGAAAGCGGTTCGGCGTCGATGATCGTTGCGTTAGTCGGCGGCATCGGCCCGATCGTATCCGGCGTCGTGTTCAGATTCACAAACGCGTCCGAGATAAAGATCCGCGCCGAGATATTCGTGTTTTTGAAAGGATTCAACTCGAGCCGGCCCTGAAAACCGTTGTTGGCCGCGTCGTCATCGCCGTCGATGCCGTCCTCGTAGTTTGTCCTCGAAGCACCGATGTTAAATCCGTATTTGCCGTCATCCGTCCCGTAAGATGTATTTCCGCGAAAACGCGTCAACCCAAGCCCTCCTAAGGCCCCCGAGATCTGTCCATGCCAGCCGCTCTGCGGCTTCGGTGTCTGAAAATCGACCACGCCGCCGATAGCATTGGTCCCGTATAATGAAGATCCCGAACCGCGCAGCACCTCGACCCGCGAAACGCTCGTCAAAGTAAAATCGCTCAAGAAAGGCGATGCGTCACCGGTTATCGCCGCGGCATCGCGAAAACGTATTCCATCTATAAGAAGCGCGGTGTCCTGGTTTCGCAATCCTCGTGTTTTGATCGATGCGGTACGCCCGAATCCGCCAAGCTGCTGCACCCGAAAACCCGGAATCGACCTCAGGCTATCGACGAGCGTAAAATCCGCCCGGTCGCGCATCTCCTGCCCGGTAATCACATCGACCGTTTTCGAAACCTGCTCGACGGTCTGCTCGGTATCGGCCGAAACCGTCACCTTCTCGCTAATACCGACTTTGGGCAATTCGACTTCGATCCTCGACGTCTGCCCGGCGTCAGCTCCGATCTCGCGAATCGCTACCCCGCGCTCGCAGTAACCGCATTCGATACGAAGCTCGTATCTTCCCGCCGCTACGCCTTCAAAAACGAAATTTCCCTGGGTATCCGATCTCGTCTCGGCGACCTTGTCGCCCATAGAGGACAGAAGCGTCACCGCCTTGTTGTCGATCGTCTTCGCGGGGTCCGACACGCCGGGTATCGAACTGCTGTTTTGAACGATCCTTCCTTCGATCCTTCCCGTATTCTGGGCGAAAATATTCATCGCCAGAATAATTATCAAACCTAATAACTTAAACGTTTTCATCCATGTCTCCTTCCTGCCCATCGCAGGATGTGGTTTATTGTGAAAACAAACGACAAGGTTTCCTGGCTCGAGCAATCGAAGCCCCTGGGGCCTCGTCATAACACGCCTTCCCGCTGATCGCAGTGGCTTTCGTGTTATGCTTCTTCGCTCTTACAGTTGCGTGGGCAGCCGCGGCATTTAACCAGCGTTCCCTTGCACCGTTTGTCATGACTGGGAGCGCGAACATCCGTGTCCGCGTAAACGCGCAGGCGTTCAACTCCAAAACTCTACAAACTCAATAAACAGTAGTAACCCTTACCTTTCCGCTCGCCGGATGCGCATCCAGCAAAACCCGCACGCCAAACGCTCCGGTTATCACATCTTCATTCAAGACTTCTTGTGGCGCTCCGCTAGCGGCGATCCTTCCATCCTTTAAAACAATGATCTCGTCCGCGAATTCCGCCGCGAGGTTCAGGTCGTGGGTTATCACGACGGCTGCGTAATTACTTTGCACGCACCTTGTTCTTACCAACTCGAACATCAACCCCTGGTGCGCGAGGTCCAGATTGGCGGTCGGCTCATCCAACAGTAAGATCTCCGCTTGTGTCGCAAGTGCCCTGGCGAGCACGGCCCGCTGTCGCTCTCCACCCGAAAGCTCGTTCATCAGCCGGGTCTCATACCCGCCGAGATCGCACATCCCAAGCGCCTCACTGGCAAAGACCATGTCCGCCTCGCTCTCCCAGCCGAAGGCCGCCCCGTGCGCAAACCTGCCGCTCAGTACAAACTCAAGCACACTGACCGGGAATCTCGTCTCGTTCTCCTGCGCGACAACCGCGATCTTCCGCGCGATCTCACTCCTCGAATATTCGCCGATACGCTTTCCCTCCAGCCGAATCTCCCCGGTTGCGACAGGCAGCGTCCCATTCAGAGTCTTCAAAAGCGTGGTTTTCCCGGCCCCGTTGGACCCGAGTAAAGCGATGATCTTCCCGCGTTCCAACTCAAATGAGATATCCCGCAAGACCTCAACCTCGCCGTATTTGATCGTGATGTTCTGAACTTTTAGCATCATTTTTGAAATTTGAAATTTCAGGTCTCAATTTCAGATTCCTTTTTGCGATTTTTGCGCCTTTTTGCGGCTAATTCTTTCGCGCTTTTCGCGTCTTTCGCGGGAATTAATTCCTCCGCAACAGATATATAAACAGCGGGCACCCCACCAGCGCCGTTATCGCCCCGACGGGCAATTCCCTTGGCGCTATCGCCGTCCTCGCGATCGTATCCGCCAGTACAACAAATATCGCCCCCGCAATCGCCGAAAAAGGTACCACCATACGGTTATCGCTACCCACCGCCAACCGGATCATATGCGGAACGATCAGCCCGACATACCCAACCGAACCGCATATGATCCG
>Ga0193752_1003836_pt1 | contig 10080 bp, 14 predicted proteins | sample H1c1metaG_FD_144924 | JGI IMG/M metagenome (GOLD analysis project Ga0193752, IMG submission 144924) | Soil microbial communities from a riparian zone of the East river system, Colorado, United States - H1c1 | ecosystem: Environmental > Terrestrial > Soil > Riparian zone | place: USA: East River...
CCACGGTTGCGAGCAACTGTCCGCGCTTCACGCGGTCGCCCAGGGCGGCGGCAACCTTGGTGATGCGGCCGGAGACCAGCGGACCAACGTGCGCCGTGCTGCTGGGCTCGAACTGCACTTCGGCTGGAATAGCGGTGCCACCGGTCAATGCCCGCCGCTCGGCTTTGCCGACTACGATGCCGGCTCGTTCGGCGGCCTCGGGGGAGATGTGCACCTCGCCTCCGTGCTCGCCCTCCTCGTGCTCCCCCTCTTTGTGCTCTTCGTGCTCACCCTCTTCGTGCTCGCCGTGAGCTTCTGCATCCGGCTTGCATCCGGCCGCCTGAGCGGTCAGCAGCGCGAGGGCAAAGATAAGTCGGATCATGGCGCAGCTCCTTCGTGATGCTCGTCCTGCCAAAGATCGACACCGACGAACCGCTCGAGCGCCGCGAGCGCCACGAAGTAGTCGAGGTGCGCGCCAAAGGCGTCGCTTTGAATGCGTAGGAAGCGTTCCCGCCCTGTCGAGAGCGCGAGGATGTCTATTTCGCCGAGCTCGAACGAGCGCCGAAGCAGGGTGAGATTCTCCTCGAAGCGCGGCAGGATCTCGGTGCCGTAGGCGCTCGTCCGCTGTGCCGCCGCGACCACTTCGCTGCGCGCAGCTGCGATCTCGCTTTCGAGCACCGACTTCGCGGCTTCTAGCTCTGCGTTTGCGACGACGACGTCGGCGCGCGCGTTCGCGCGCTCGCCTTCATTGGCACGGAAGCCTGGAATAGGAAGTGAGATGACGCCCATCACCACGTGATTGACGCTGCCGCCCGCTGGGCTGCTCTCGCGGCTGTACTGAGCGCCTACGGAGGGCTCCACCCACGCTTCGCGGTCCGCGAGCTTCGCGCGTGCTTCGGCTTCTCGAATCGCTGCTGTGCCCGCGCGCAAGCTCGGAAGCTTCTCGCGCGCGACCTTGATCAGCTGCTCATACGGCGGTGGCTCGCGAGGCTCGTCGACACCGCCGCTCGGGTCGGGCGGGCTCGCAGCGGGCCAACCCGAGAGCTGCCCGAGACGAATGCGCGATGCAGCAAACGCTTGCTGAGCCTGGACGAGCAGCTGCTTGGCTTGTGCGACCTCGGCTTGCGCGAGGCGTAAGGTGAGGGGCGCCGTCTCACCCGCAGCGATCTGTCGCTCGACGACACGCAAGACCTCTTCCTGGAAGGTGACGACTCTCGTCGCGAGCAAGACCCGCTCGCGCTCGACGACAGCGTGGTGAAACGTCGCGTGCACATCACAATGCACGTTCCAGCGGATTTGCTCGATCTCGGAGTCCGTAAGCTCATGAAGGCGATCGGCCGCTTCGATTCGCAGGCCGCGCTCGCCGCCGATCTCGATCCGTTGCATCAAGCTGGCTTCGAGATCGAGGCCGGTGTCTCTACCCACGAAGCGCGGACCGACCGCGACCGTCAGCTCGGGACTGGCCGGCAGCACCACCGAAGCTGCCGCGCGCGCCGCGTCGGCGCGGGATCGCGTGCTGCGCGCAACGGCCAGCACGGGAGAATTTTTGTCCGCGAAGGTCAGGATGGCATCGAGCGACACCTGGCCCGTAGCGCGCGGGTCCGGGTTGCTCGTGCTCGGACGCGCGGCAGGCGGCGGTACCGACGGGGTCTCTGCGCTGCTTCTCAAGTGCGGCGCCGGACCTTCGTGCGCGTCGTGCGCGTTCGGGTCTTTGACTGCGGGCGCGTGCGCGCAGCCGCCAGCCAACAACAGACACGCAATGAGCTTGCTACGATTCACAGTCGTAGATGGGGGCGAGCCAAGACCACAGCGAGCATTCATTTGGATGTCCTCAACGCCAGAAGAAGTGGAGGGCGTGCTCCGTGCCGAAGTGCAACGCATCGAGCGCGGCGGTGCCAGCGTGATGAGGCAAGAGCGCGGCAACGATGAACAACGCGGCAACGATCAGAATGGATGACGGTTCTCGATGACAGCACCGCGTAGGCGTTCGCTCTTCGAACGCCATCAGCATCTCGACGCGTAGTTTGAGCAGCGACGCGCTACGCGCACCCAACGCGGCTGCGGGACACACTCCAGGTCGCGCAGCACGGATGAGGGCTTGTGCGAGCGCAAGCGGCCCAGCCCCGCGGATCACCGCCTCGCGATCACAGTGCGCTTCGCGAGCCGCAAGCCAGCTGGTGGCGTGCGGCTGCAACCACTGTCGCCCAAACGGGTTCACTGCGAGCGCGAGCGAAAGCACGAGGTAGCGCAGCGGATCGCGCGCCCGTACGTGCTCCGCTTCGTGACCGAGAGCACATGCCAGCTCTTCGTCCGAGATGCCTCGTGCGTAGGCCAATCCCACGACGACATGCGGCGCAAGAAACCCCTGCACGCCGATCGCGTAGTCGAGCTCGTCGGTTACGTAGATGCTGTGCGCTAGCGCTTGCAGCTCCCAACGCGTCGAAACGATGCGCACCATTCGCTGCTGAAGCGCTGTGGCATTCGGCGAGCTGGACGGCCGCGCACCGCGCGTGTGCCGCAGCTCCTTGACCGAGCTCCACACGATGAGCGCGCTCAAAAGCGCCGTGAACAGCCCAGGCTCAAAGCAAAGGGCCGCCGTGTCGTGATCGAACAAGCAACTCACGACCGAGCGCCCGGTCTCCGCCTGATGCAGCGCGGCAGAAAGCAGCCACGCGAGCGGCAACAGGCTCGATCCGGTGAGGACGAGGTAGCGAAGGCGCAAGCCATGCAGGGGGCCGCGCGTCTCCACGTGCTCCAACGTCCACAGCAGCGCCTTCGCGATGAGCGCACAGGCCGGCAGCACGACGAGCACCACGAAGGCGGTACCCAAAAAGGGAAAAGCGATTTCGCTCATTTGCCCAGCTCCCGTCGACGGCGTCGAATCAACGCCTCGAGGTCGTCCAACTCTGAGCTGGAGGCTTCGGACAGCTTTTCGGCCAGCATCACGAGCGCTTGTCGCCCGCCGACCGCGCGATCGAGAACGTCACGCGCAGTCGCCTCGAGAAACTGTTCGCGCGAAAGCTTGCTCGAGTAGCGATAGCGCTTGCCGTCACGGACGCGCGTGAGCACGCCCTTGTCGTGCAAGCGGCTGAGCGTGGTCATGACCGTCGTGTAGGCGATGTCTCGCTGCTTCTCGAGCACGCCGAGGACCTCGCTCACCGCGAACTCGCGCAGATCCTTGCGCCACACCACGTCCATGATGGCCGCCTCCAGCTCATGCAAACGCAGCTCGATGCCCTTCTTGCCCGCGCGTACTCGAAACGTCACTGACGACTCCTTGGCCCGCGACAACCTACTACGATCGCTAGTTGATCGACAGGATTGCGTAGAAAAATCGCGGCGGTTTTGCGTGAATTCGTCAGCGCACGCTGGAGTGGCCCCGCGACGTTGCAGACGTGCCGGTCGAATCCGGTTTGCTCAAGGAGGAACGTATGGCTCTCGCTGACTTCTATGGTGCGCGTATGTGTGGCGCCGGGCCTTTGGCCGCCCTGTTCATGGTGGCCTGCGGGGAGGACGCCACCGAAGACGATCACGACAGCAATCCGACGGAAGGCAGCCACGATAGCGATTGAGCTGTCGAGGAAGGAGAAGGCGCTCCCACCGGGAGGCGTTCTTATGGGCCACCGGTGGCTGCGCGACGCCGTGCGCGCAATGAGACCACCGACTACCTGATGCCGTACGGCATCCTGCGCCGCGCTGCCGTCGCCGATGTGATGGCGCTGGCGACGGAGCCGGGGCCGATCGCGCTCTATCCGGCGCTGAAGGTCGAGCCCCATGAGGCCGGCGCCCTCTTTCAGGGAACGCCGGCCTCGCTACACACTCTCGTCGCTGCAATCCTTCAGCTCGAGTTTTTGACCGCTCCGGAAGCGGGGACCGGTGCCCAATAGTTCTCGAGGCCGAGCTCCTTCAACGCCTCGTTGAGAAAGCTCGTGTCGATCCACGGCTCGACCTCGAAGGGGTTCTTGATCAGCCCGAAGCGCTTGGCTTCTGAGACCTGAATCTTGTACTGCGAGACCAGATAGGGATCGATCAGCGGGCTCGACAGCACCTTCAGCGAGACGCCTTTGTTGTCTTCCTTGTAATCCGCGAAGCGCACGCCCGACTTGGTCCACAGCTGGTAGGCGGTCTGCGGGTTCGCTTCTTGATCCGAGAGCCACTTGGCGGCGATGACGACCTGCTTGACCACGCGCTTGGTGATCTCGGGATACTTGCGAATGAAGTCATCGGAGCCGACGAACGAGCAGTGGCGCAGGTAGCGCGGGTCGTTCGCCGTCGAGTAGACGATCTTGGCGATGCCTTGATCGCGAAGCGCGAGCAGATCGTTCAGCCAGAACACCGCGTCGAGGTCCTTCGTCACGAGCGCGAGCCGCAGGGCGGTCGAGTCCATGCTGATGGCGCGGATGTCCTTCTCCGCCAGGCCGTGCGCTTGCAGGATCTTGTTGACCGCGAGCTGGATGTTGGTGCCCTTCTGAAAGCCAACTCGCTTGCCCTTCAGGTCCTTGATGCTTTGAATGCTGGAGTCCGCAGGAACGGCCAAGTAGGTGTTTCCTCGGATCGCCGTCGCCGCAAGAATGCGTGTCTTGAGGCCGCTCGATCGACCGATGATGGAAGGCAGGTCTCCGAGGAGCGAAAAGTCCGCGAGCCCGTTGGCGTAGAGCTCGTTCGTTGCAGGACCCGCGCCGCGGAGGAACACCCATTCGACCTTGATGCCGTCGCGCTTGAATTCCTCCTCGAGCAGGCCCTTGAGGTGGACGGTGGCGACGCTGTTGCCGCCGCTGAACGGCCGGTTGCCCACGCCGACGCCCGGATAGGCGAGTCGGATGACCGACGGCTTATCGGCATGCGCGGCTCCCGCAAACAGCGCCAAGCCGAAGACAGCAATGAAAAGGTGAAACAGTCTGGTGCGCCTCATGGAAGTTTCCTCTTTCGACAGCAGTGGAGCGCGGCGAGCAGCACCCGCCGATGCATATCGTCTATCGATATATTTACGTCCGTTATAAAAGACAAGAGTCTGGTGGCCATCCGCACGCCGCGAACGGCGAGGGGTTGTCTTTTTTTAGAGACCGACGTCTACTCTTGTCCATGCGCATCGGGATCATCGGCGGGACGGGCAAGAACCAGGCGCGCTACGAGCAAGTGGCACGGAGCAATGCGTCGCAGGTCGAGTTTCACGACGGCTACATGACGAGCACCGCGGCCCAAGCGCTCGAAGGGCTCGTCGCCCGGAGCGACGTCGTCGTGGTGATCACTCAGATCAATAGCCACGGTGCGGTTCAGCTCGCGCGCAAGCTCACGCGGCAGCGCGACCGGGCGCTACTGATCGTTAGGCGATTTGGCTTGCGCCACCTCCGCGAGATGACGCGCGTCCGCAGCGATCACCAAGTCGCCACCACCTGACGGTGGCCACCGGGCAATTAAGCGCGGTTGTAGATGATCACGTTGTGAGCGCGCGCGTCGGAGCCGCCGGGGTTCTCGTACGAGTGCGGCTGGTCGGCCCGGAACGTGAGCGAGTCGCCGGTCGCGAGCTCGAACGTGCTCTGGCCCGCGCGCACGAGCACCGAGCCGGTCAGCACCACGAGCACTTCGCGCGTGCCTGCGGCGTGTGGCTCGGAGCGATGCACGGCGCGCGGCGAGAGCTTGAGCTCGTACATCTCGACCCACGGCGTCGATCCCGCGGGCGTCACGGGCCGGCTCTCGAGGCGGCCGTCGGGCGAGCGCAGCACCTGCATGTCCGTGCGGCGCAGCACGGCGCCTTCGGCTTGGCCTTCGCCGAGCAGCTCTGAAAAGGGGATGCCGAGGCCGACCGCGATCTTCCACATCACACCGATCGAAGGGCTGCTCTTCTGGGTCTCGATCTGCGAGAGCGCCGCGCGGCTCACGCCGGACGCGTTCGACAAGTCGTCGAGCGACAGTTTGCGCGCTTGGCGCTCGTCGCGCAGGCGCTGGCCGAGGCGACGCGCGAGATCGCTCGCGCCCAGCTCGTCGCCCTCGCCCCTGCTTCCGCCGCGTTTGCGAACGGTCGGTCTCGTCTTGGTCGCTTTCGCGTCCACGGCTTTTGCACGGCCAGCATTTTTCACGGCGCCAGCCCTCTATCGCGATCGGGTCCGCAATGTCAAAGGCTTTGCCAGCATACGAGACGGGTGTCCTCTATTAGTGCGCCGGCCGGAGGCCCGTCCCGCCGACCTGGCTACTTGCGCGGGGCCGGGGGTGCGAGCTCGAGCAAGCGATAGGACTGGTCTCGGCTCGCGCGCGAGGCGCGGCCAGGCCCCCACCCGATCGCGGCGCGGTAGCTACCGAGCTGGTCCGTCGCGGCGAGCTTGTCTTCCTGCAAGGCCACGCTCACGTCCGCTTGAGGCGCCACGAACAGCGCGTCGACCGGGCAGTACAGCTCGCACATGAAGCAGGTCTGGCAGTCTTCCTGGCGCGCGATCACCGGCGCTGCGCCCTCGACCGCGTCGAACACGTTGGTCGGGCAGATCTTCACGCGTCACGCCGCGTCGCGATCGTGTCGAGGCCCGAGCTGACAAGCCGGTGATGCTGATCCGGATCGAGCTCCGGGAAATCCTCGCGCTTGTGCATGCCGCGCGTCTCAGCGCGCTGCTGCGCGGTCGCGTACATCAAGCGTGCGGCCTCGTGATGGCCGACGGTCATCAGAAATGCGTTCAGGTGCAGCTGTCGTTTGGCTGTCGTCATGACGTTTCTCTCGTAGAGGTCGAATGCGCGATCACGCCTTACGCGCGGTCGCGAACACCAAATAGCGCTCGAGCTTGATGCCGGCGGGCGCGCGCCGCGCCTCGAGCTTCTTGCTCAAACGATCGCGCACACGCGCGCGCTGCTCGGGCTTCAAGTCGGACAAGAAGTTGCCGAACGAGCTGCTCGTGCTCCATTCGATCAGGTCATCGACGTCGGCGACGTCATCGACGAACGTGTGCGGCGTGACCTGCACGTCCTTGAAGCCGGCGCCTTCCAAGAGCGCCTTGAGCTCTGCGCCGTTGACGCGGTGGTTCGTGCCGAACGCGCTAGCTTCGGCCGCTCCGCCGATTGCCCTCTTCGATCACCGCTTCGCGGACGAGCGCGGCCGACTGGTGCGGCCGATCGCCGTCGGCGCTGTTGACGCCGATCCGGCCGCCGGCCTTGAGCACGCGATGGGCTTCGCGCAACGCCGTCTGCTTGTCCGAGACCCAGTGGAACACGCTGTTTGAGTACAGCGCGTCGAAGCTGGCGCTCGCGAACGCCGAGAGATCTTCGGCGCGGCCGACGCTGGCCTCGAAGCGCGGGTTCTTGCTCGCGGCCAGCTCGATGCGCAGCGGCAGCGGATCGATGCCGATCACCCGACCGCTCGGCGCCACGATGTTGGCCACGTACTCGCCGAGGCGTCCGGTGCCGCAGCCCACGTCGAGCACGAGCTGGCCTGGCTTGAGCTGGAGCGCAGCGATCAGCACCTTGCCGTGGTTGAACTGACGCGTGCTGGTGACATCGTACGTGGCCGCGAGCTCGCGGGAGTCGAGCTCCAAGCTGACGGGGCGCTGAACGGGCTGATGGGTCGCAAGTTGGGTCATGATCTCTCTCGGCGTTGTTGGGTTCTTTTTTTAAGCTCCTGCGCTCGTAACAGACAGAAGTCCGTTTTTCAAGACGCACCTTTCAGCACGCACAGTAGTTATTCCGCGGCCACCGATGCGTCGTCGCCGGCACCGGTCTTTGCGCCAGGCAGGAGGCCGCCGGACTGCGGCTCCACAGCGCGTGGTAGTCGCCGCGGCTCGCCAGCAGCTCGGTATGCGTACCGTCTTCGACGACCTCGCCATTCGAGAACACCAGGATGCGATCGAGGTGCGCGATCGTGGACAGGCGGTGCGCGATCACGATCACCGTCTTGCCGACCATGGCTGCGTCGAGCGCCGACTGGATCTCTTGCTCGGTGATCGAGTCGAGGCTCGAGGTGGCCTCGTCGAGGATCAAGACCGGCGCGTCCTTGAGCATTACCCGCGCGGGAAAAAACAGCTCTAGATTTCGTTTCCCTAGCGCTGATGGGCACAGCAAACACGAAGCGCTCCGAAGGCAGCCACATCGCCTGGTCGAAGAACTTGAAACGCGTCTCGAAGCCGAGCGGCTGGTAGACCTTGGTGAGCGCCGGCACGCTGATCGTGCGCGCGATCGCCTCCGTGCAGCCGCGCTCGGCGAAGCTCCTACACAGCAGCCTCGTCAGCTGACTGCCCAGGCCCTTGCCGCGATGGCTGATGGCGCCCGTTTGGTGTCGAACGCCCAGCATCGCGAGGTATGCGATCTCGTGGGGCGGCACGCGCGCGGCCGTGCGCACCTGGTTGGCCTTGCGCGGATCGAGCGCCTCGAGCCCGGCCAGCGTCACGCCCCAGAAGAACCCGACTAGCTCGCCCTCGTAGCGCGCGCGGACCAGCAGCGCACCATCCGTGGCCAGCTCGCGCCTGATGATCGCCGCACGCTCACACTGCTGGTGCACGTCGTCGCGATACAACGGATCGCCGAACTGCGCCTCGATATCGGTCGCTCGGTAGGCCTTGGACCACGCCGTAGCGACCTCTTGGATGGCCGCGGCGTCGGATAACGCTTCGCGGCCGTCGAGGACCTGCAGCGCGTACTCCAGATAGTCGTGCTCTGTCACAACGCGGCCTCGTACGGCGGTTGCTACTCCGCGGCACGCGCGGGCTTCAGCGCCGCATCCAACAGCTGAACGAGCGTTTGCCAGTGCCGCTCCGCTGCTTGCGGGTTGTGCACGGCTGAATCCGTCGGTACCCAGCCATGGCGCGCGCCATCGTAGGTCTCCACGCGATGATCGACGTGCGCAGCCTCGAGCGCCTGGGTCAAGCGCTGCTTCTGCTCCTCCGGGAACGACGCGTCTTCGATCGCACCCGCGACGTACACGCGCCCGCGGATGCGATCGACCAGGCGATGCGGGCTAGCGTCGGATTCGGTCGCGAGATTGCCACCGTGATACGACGCCGCCGCGACCACGCGGTCGGGGAAGTTGGCCGCCGCCGCGAGCGACAAGCCGCCGCCCAAGCAGTAGCCGGTCGTGCAGCACGCGCCGCTGCTCGCCGTAGTCGTGGATCGCGCGGTGCTGCACCTTGCGGTTGTCCCAGATCGCCAGCGATCCGGGCTGCCAGGTGAAGCGCACCTGGAACACCGAGTTCTCGAGTCGCGCGTGACTGGATGCGTGCTGATCACGGACACGTCGATAAGCCTCAGCCGCACTCTCGTATAGAAGACTGCGCTCCGCAATACGAGAATCTGCCGAGTGCGCAGTGATCGTGCGTGCGCGAGCCCTAGAGCGTCTTCAGGTACTCGATCAGCGCGCGGCGCTCGCCATCGTCTACACCGCGGTCGGAAGCCGGCGGAGGATCCGGCTCGTTCGAGCCCGTCCGCTGCACGCCGCGGCGTACGCCATCCACAGCGCGCCGTACGACCACGCGTACGCTCTTCGCAAATCTCGCGCGTCCATCAACGCGCGCCGCCCTTCGGCTTCGTTGCGCTCGCCGCGCTCGGCGTTCCTTCGATGAACGGCTCGAGAAAATCGATCATCACGTCCGCTGCGACCTCGCGGTAGCGCGGCGTAATCGCGCCGTGGGCGAACACCGAGCGGCGGAAGCAAGCCATCCCGAGATCGATCGCTAGCGCCGCAACATCAGGCTCCGAAGGCAGCTCGATGCCGCGCGCCTGCCACGCGAGCCGGCCGAGGTCCGCGATCTGCTTGACCGTAAGCTCCTGCGCACGAATGCCGGCATCGGTCACCGCGCCGCCGAGGATCAGCATGCGCGCGACCGGATGGGCGTCGTAAAAGCTCGCCGCTGCAAATACGCCGGTGCGGATGCCATCGCGCCAAGGCCTCGTCGATAGCCCGGTCATGCCCGTAAACTGCGCGAAGATCTGGCCGAGGTACCGAACCACCAGCTCGTTGAGCAGCGCGTGCGGCGTCGGGAAGTGCGCGTAGATGCTGCCGCGGGTCCAGCCCAGCTCGCTCGCGATCGCAGGGATCGAGAAATCGCGCAGGCCACCTTTGCGCAACAACGACTCGGCCGTAGCCAAGACCGTCTCGAACCGCTCTACGGCACGACGCTGCTGGGGTCGCTT
>Ga0193752_1003837_pt1 | contig 10077 bp, 6 predicted proteins | sample H1c1metaG_FD_144924 | JGI IMG/M metagenome (GOLD analysis project Ga0193752, IMG submission 144924) | Soil microbial communities from a riparian zone of the East river system, Colorado, United States - H1c1 | ecosystem: Environmental > Terrestrial > Soil > Riparian zone | place: USA: East River...
CCCTGGTGTCGCCATCAAGAGCGGGGCACTACCTGAGAAGCCAAACTGCCAAATGGCGCCGGCGCCGGCAAGCGTTGCCAGCATGAATAGGAAATCGATTCGCAGTCCGCGAGCTTCAGCTTGGCGACAAAAGTGAATCGCCACGAGAGGTCCAAGCGCAATGGCCAAACCCCAGTTCATGTAGGCGATGGCTCCCGACGTGAGTACAGCTCCACCCACAACCTGCGGGACGGTGCGAGGAATGCGCGAGAGCGTGATGATGATCTTCTTGAAGAAGGGCGTGGCGCCAAGGATCAAACTCAATACCAAGATCAACGTCATCTGCATGGTGAAGGCCAGCAGACTCCACAATCCTCGGTAATAAGCATCGACGGTGTCCGCCAATGGCGTCCCGATCAAGAGTGCGATCGCCACGAGCGCCACCATCAAAAAGATGGACGTCGAGATTGCATCGGGCACGACGCGTTCCATGACTCCCGCTAATCTTTCGACCCACTGCATTTTCTCCGGACGTGCGCCGGCATTGTCATTCGCGGTCGTCATCGCTCGATCACCCCTTTCGTCGTTCTCTGGGTTATTTATTGGCCGTCAGTGCGGCCGTCGTCTCTGTCCGAACAACTCGCCAATTCTTACAGTTGGGTGGAGTTGTCCCCCTGGCTTTTACCGCCAGGTCCGCAGCCCGGGGCGGCGATAGTAGCAGCGGATACGTCAACCGGCCTGTCAATTGTCCGTAGGCGGGCGAGTTGGACCTTGAGACACCGGATCAGTTCGCGGCGCGCCGAATTCTCTATATTCAGCCGGGACGCGCCTCTTCTGGAAAACCGGCCACAAAAGAAAAGGGGCGCCCAAGCGCCCCTTCTCTCGTCAACAGTTGATGTTGTCTATTACATGCTCGGATTGGTCGGCTTGGCCGACGTGTACGACCAGTAACCGATGAACATTTCGTCCCAACTTTGCAGACCGAACGAGATGTCCTTGTTCGGATCCGGGTTGGCCAAGTTGAACTTCGAGTTATCGAAGGTACCCGAAACGCGGATCACAGTGCCCTTCGGCAACGTTACTGGCTCGATCAATTGGTACGTCGGCTGCCAGGCGTAGCTGTAGTTGGGCACGCTCAGCAATTCTTTCTGAGTGCCGTCCGGCAGCTTGGCCGAGAACTTCATGTCCTGACCGCGGAAGTGCATGTGCGCGCGCATGCCGTATACCACGACGTCTTCTTGGAACTTCAGCTCGCCCGCCGTCTTAATGTCACGCGTATTGGCAGGAAGCTTGACCGGGCCGGAGACCGAGCGGTTCAAGTACTCGTACTTTGGCGGTTTGTCGTAGAAATACAGACCGAGAATGGTCGTGTCCGAGGCGGCCTTACCGTTCGTCGTGTAGTGGAACTGCATGGTCAGCTTATGGCCTTTTGGGATGAAGACGCCGGTGTCCTTCGGGAACACCATCGCTTCGGTTTTGCCCGGGGCATAGCCTTCGAGGAAGCGCGTCGCGACATTGCTGTTCGTGGCTTCACCGCCGGCGAACGCTTCCTTAGGACCCGTCACGTAGGTCAGCAAATGATGGAGCACTTGCGGCTGGCCCGGAATAAATTGCACGGCGCGTACCCATTTGTCTTCTTCGAAGGTCAACGAGACTTGGTCGTTGATGTAGTCCATCACGCCTTCCGCCGGAATCTCATGCGTGTTGGCCGTAATGACGGCGTCCGGCTTGCCCAACTGCCAGTCCGTACGGCTGGAGGCCGCGACCTTGGTCAGTGGATCTTCTTTGCTGAGACCACGCGGCGAACCGGCATCGATCCAATGCACCAACGTCTGCACATCATGGTCGGAGATGTAACGAGCATTGCTGAAGTGGCTGATGTTCGGATCGACCTGCATCGGCGGCATACGCTTGGTCATCAGCACTTCGCGGATCATCGGCGACCAACCCTTCATCATCTTGTAGCTGTTCATCGGGAACGGGCCAATGCCGCCTTCGTGATGGCACATCGCGCAGTTGTTGTTGATGATCGGCGCGATGTCCTTCGCGTAATCCGGCAGGACAGCCGCATGCTGCTTCTTGGCTGCGAAGTCGATGGCGCAACCCTTTACAGGCAGCTCCTGTGTCGATTCGGCTTTACCGGCCACCACATTTTGCACGATCGTCGCGACATCGGCGTTTGCCGGACCGCGGTAGTACACCTGCGACTTATCCGGGCCCAGCACGAGCAAGGAGCCGGACGACTTGATGCCGAGCGTCTCGGTCACGACTTGCGAGGTGTCCATCATGATCGGGAAATTGACGCCGTCTTTTTGCGCCGCTTCGCGAGTCGCGTTGGCGTCTTGCTTCGCTTTCGAATCCAGCAGCAAGAACGTGACATCTTGTTCGCCGAGCGTTTGACGCAGTTGGTCGAAAGCGGCAACTGCTTGCTTGTCGCTGGCGCACGATGAGTCGTACGACATGACGGCTACTGCCTTCTTGTGTCGGTTACGGCTCAATTGTTGGAATGCGCCGTTTTGGTCCAGCAACGCGAAATCGCGAGCTTTCTGAATGGGCGCAGATGGCAGGCTTGCCACCTTAGTATCCTCGGCCGAGGCGGCGAAGCACGCAGCCATCGATAGGGATAAAACCGCTAGCTTGATCGAAACAGACGACATGGAGGCCCCCACAAAAAAACAACCCGAATAAAGGCTTACAACTGGGTGCAATCTTACCAATCAATTGATGGGAAACATGGTCTAGGGATCGACAGCATTTGTTAAGCAGTCTATAGCGTGACTACGATCACGACTGACCGCTTTCACGACGCCTTCTGATGAGCACTAGATCACAGGCCATTAGGCGTTCGCTGCAGGGTTCCCCTCAGATAAATCCCTTTCATTGGTGCGAATGCGCGTTCCCCCTTTGGAAAACGCGCTAATCGTGCGGCACCTGCACCGCGTTCGCGTCGCCCACCGGCTTCTCGTTTAACGATTCGTCTACTAAGCGGCTGACGTGCTCGGGCGATTTAGTTCGTCGAGCGAAGAGCGAATACACCGCCGGCACCACCAACAGCGTCAAGAATACCGAGACTAAGGTGCCGTAGAAGACGACGATGCCGATCGGCCGACGCTGCTCGGCGCCGGAACCGGTTGCGAATAGGAATGGCAACGCACCGAATGCCGTGCACATACTCGTCATCAGCACCGGACGTAGTCGCGTGGTCGCAGCTTGTAAAATAGCCTCGAAGAATTCGACGCCGCGATCGCGCAACTGATTCGCGAACTCGACGATGAGCACGCCGTTCTTGGCGGCGATGCCGATCAACATGATGACGGCAATCTGACTGAAGATATTGATCGACATCCCGTAGAGCTTGAGCCCGAAGACTGCGCCGATCAGCGCGAGCGGCACCGTGGCCATAATGATCATTGGATGCACGAAGCTCTCGAACTGCGCCGCGAGCACGAGGAAGACGATTACCAGTGCAAACACAAAGGTGAGATAGAGCTGGCCGCCCGAACGCTTGTACTCGCCGCTCTCGCCGTCCCACATGAGGACTGAACCCGTCGGCAAGTCCTTCGCGACGGTTTCTTCGAACCACTTGGTCGCTTCGCCCATCGTGTAGCCGTCCTTGAGGCCGGCTTGAATCTTCACTGCGCGCATGCGATTGAAGCGGCTGAGGCGCATCGCACCGGACGCTTCGTCGATCTTGACCACGCTTGAGAGTGGAATGAGCTGGCCGGTGCGGTCGGAGCGAACTTGAATGTTCGTCAAATCGTCGACGGTCTGACGCGCGTCGTCGCGAGCTTGCAAGATCACGTTGTATTCCTGCCCGCGATCGATGTACCGCGTCACGACGCGAGAGCCCAAAACGGTTTCGAGCGTTCGGCCCACGGTCTGCAATGACACACCCATGTCGGCGGCGCGATCGCGATCGATGGATACGCGCAACTGCGGCTTGCGCTCTTTGTAGTTGGTGTCGACGCTTTCGAGACCCGGATTCTCGCGGGCGGACGCGATCAATTGCCCCGTCCATTTCGACAGGCTCTCGTAGTCCGGACCGCCGATAACGGCTTCGACCGGACGATTGGAGCCGCGGCGACCCAAGCTGCTCGGCATCGCGATGTTCACGCGCACGCCAGGTAACTTGCGCGTCTCTGCCATAATGGCGTCCGCAACTTGTCGCGCCGATCGGTCGCGCTCATGCCAGTCGACGAGCACCAAGTTGCCACGCGCGGAGTTCACATCGCCCGCGCTACCGCCGCCACCGCCGCCCGGAACGCGCATCATCAAACGCATGATGTCGCCTTCTTCCATCTGCTTGATAATGATTTCTTCGACGCGGCGCGCGTAGTTATCCATGTAGTCGAAGCTGGAGCCTTCGGGCCCTTCGATATTGAGGAACAGACGGCCAGAATCGGCGGACGGCGCAAACTCGGTGGGAATGGTGCGGAACGTAAACGCGGTCAATACCGCCATCACGCCCACCGCGCCCAGTACGTACCAAGGCCGCCGGACCACTACACGTAAGCGCGCGTTGTAAAAAGCAGCAAGACGCTCGAAGAATCGTTCAATCGCGCGCGCAACCCGATTCGAATGCGACGCATCCGCCGGCAATCTGGACGCCATCATCGGCGTCAACGTCAGCGCGATCACGGCGGAGAACACGACCGACGCTGCCAGCGTAAAGCCAAATTCGCGAAACAGACGTCCGAGATCGCCGGGGAGGAACGAGATCGGCACGAACACCGCCGCCAGCGTGGCAGTCGTGGCGACAACCGCAAATCCGATTTCATGACTGCCTCGAACTGCCGCCGCAAACGGTTTCTCGCCCAGCTCCGTGCGTCGATGGATGTTCTCGAGCACGACGATTGCGTCGTCGACGACTAACCCGATCGCCAACACCAATCCCAACAACGTCAGCACGTTCACCGAATAGCCGAGCGCGTACATCACTGTAAATGCAGCGATGATCGAAACCGGGATGGTCACGGCGGGAATTAGTGTCGCGCGCAGATTTCCCAAGAAAGCATAGATGACCGCCAGGACTGACAGGAGCGCGAAGCCGATCGCGATCACGACTTCGTGCAACGCGGCTTCGATGGCGATCCCGTTGTCTTGACCGATGCCCATGTACGTGCCCTTCGGCAACGTCTCGCGCATCCGATCCAGCTCGGCACGCACACCGCGCACGATCGACAGCGTATTTCCCGTCGATTGCGCTTCGATCGACATGCCGATTCCGATCCGCCCGTTGAAGCGCGTGAGAGTCCGTTCGCTTTCGGCGGCCAACTGCACGTTTGCGACTTCGCCTAACCGAACAAGGTGACCGTCGTCCCCGCGCGAGATGACGAGGTTGCGAAAATCGGCTTCGGTTTCGAGCCCCACTAAGGTGCGCAACGAGAATTCGCGGGTGCCGGACTGCAAACGTCCCGCAGGCAACTCGACGTTCTCACGACGCAGCGCGGATTCGATATCGCCAACCGTCAGCTTGCGCGCGGCCAGCCCTTGCCGATCGACCCACACGCGCATCGCGTATCGACGTCCGCCGCCGATGCCAACACGAGCAACGCCTGGAATCGTGGAGATCCGGTCGACAATGTAACGCTCGGCGTAGTCCGTCACTTCCAGCATCGACATGCTGTCGGAACTCAGGCTGACGAGCATCACGGGGTCGGCGCTCGCATCCGCTTTGATGACTTCGGGCGGGTCGGCCTCTTCGGGCAACTGCCCCATGACACGGGAGACGCGATCGCGAACGTCGTTGGCGGCTGCGTCGATGTTGCGGCTGATGTCGAATTCGATCCGGACTTGCGAGCGCTCGTCTTCGCTATCCGACTCGATCTTCATGATGCCTTCGATGCCCGACACCGAATCTTCGACGAGCTGCGTGATCTTCGTTTCGATCACCGATGCCGACGCACCGCTGTAATTCGTAGTGATGGAAACGACCGGACGATCGATGTCCGGATACTCGCGCGTGGACAATCGATCGAGCGAGACCAGGCCGAAGATGACCAGCAACAAGCTGATCACGATCGCAAGCACCGGCCGGCGAATGGACATTTCTGAAATGCGCATGGCTGTCCCGATTAATGGGTGACGGTTTTAGTATCCGCAGGCGCACTGCCGCCCGGCTTGGAATTCTTCCCTTCGCCTTTAGCGGCCTCGGGACTACCACCTTGACCCGGTGCCTGATCGTGAACTTTCGCTTTGTCGCGAAGATTTTGCGTGCCGTCGACCACGACGCGTTCGCCTTCTTTTAAGCCCGAAGTCACCTCGACTTCGCCCGGCTTGCGCCGACCGACCCCCACTTCGCGACGTTGCGCGGCGCCGTCGACGACAACAAACACATACGCTCGACCTTGCTCGGGAACGATTGCCGCTTCCGGCACCATCAGTGCGGGTTGCTCATCGCCTTGCAGCGATACATTCATAAACACGCCCGGCTTCAGCGCCCCATCGCGATTCGGGATCTCGGCGCGAACGAAGATCGATCGCGTCACCGGATCGACGCGCGAGTCGATGTTGGTAATTTTGCCTTCGAAGGTTTTGCCGCGCAGACCTGCGGTCGTCGCTTTCACAGGCAACCCAAGGCGAAGCGCGAACAGATAGGTATCCGGGACAGTGAAGTCGAGTTTGATCAGCGACGCGTCGTCGAGCGTGGTGATCACAGTGCCGGCATTGACGACCGTGCCGACGCTGACGCGTCGAAAGCCCGTGCGGCCTGCGAACCCGGCGCGAATCACCGTATCCGACAGTCGAGCGCGAGCGCCCTCGACTCGGGCGCGGTTGGCTTTGACCGTGGCTTCGATTTGGTCGAGCTCCGACGCGGACAAAGCTTGTGTGGCCGCCAGGTTTCGCGAGCGAACGAATTGCCGCTCGCTGTCCGCCAGCGTGGCTTCAGCCTCCGCCAAGGTTGCGCGCGCTTCGGCGCTATCTAGTTCGATTAACACTTCGCCCGCTTTGACCTGCGAGCCTTCCTGGAAGCGAATCGCAGTGATGAGGTTCGATGTCTTGGAGGTGACGTCCGCAGCCTCGTTGGCGTGAGCAGTACCCACGGCTTCCAAATCTACGCCCAGCGGCTTGACGACAGCGACATCCGTTGCCACTTCGACGAGGCCTTGATTCGGTTGATTGCCGGGTCCGCCGGTGGAGTCGGGAGCGCATCCTCCAACTGCCACACTCAATGCTAACCCGGCGTATGCAAAGACGGTCTGGGCGGTATGCCCTGCGCTTCTTGTAGTCGTTCTTCTCATGATTATCGCTACCCCAATCGAAGGGGCCATTGTGCTACACGGAGGCGCCGAAGTCCGCTGCCAACCGCCTTGCAAACCTGGATTTTTGTCGGCGTGTGTCGGCGTTAAGTGAGGTTCGGTCTTTTTGGCGCCAGCGACAAGCGCATGCAGGGTGAGCCCACCTGAGCGCGAGCGCCAGATGACAATGGTCGGCTCGCGCTCGAGAGGCTCAATAGTCTTGAATGCTTAACGACTCTCCCCAAGAAGCGGTTTTCTTGCCTTCCAGACTCGGCCGCGCCCAATGGAATGCGCCGATAGCGGCGTCGTATTCGCCGGCTTTGTTGTATTCGAATACTTGATTGTAGACTTCCCGATACGGGGTCTTCGGACTTCGCTCGACGATGGCGCGTGCGCGCTTGACCGCATACTCGGACCAGGCTCGGAGAGTTTCAGGCTTGCCCGCGCTTGGAAGCATCCACGGCGGCGACGCGACCTTGAAGTCTTTGAAGAAAACGACGCGCTTGTTGAACGCATCCCAATTGCGAAACAGCTCGCGCAACTCGGATGTACAGACGGGAATTTTGGTTCGGTTGCCATCGCCTTCCAGCTTGATTGGCCTGCGCCTGGCAACGTCGTGTAGATCCATATCGTCCAATGCGTAGGCGACGCTCCGACCATGCTGCAGCACGGACTCCCACAATAGAAATTTACACGCGCGGCGCACTGCGAAATTTTTCAGCTGATCCGAATAGGTGTTGACTAACGTGGCGCGATGCGGCGGACTGAATTTCGGATTGTCTTTTCTCACCCCGCGCACCAATGCGTCGTAGAAATCGTCGTCTTTCAACGTCATCACGTTGAGCGCGCCGAGATCGAAAGGACTTTGTGCAAACGCCGCGGCAAACCCGCGCCGATCCTTTTCCTGAGCCGAGTCGACTTTGACATCCTTGCGGGCAAGGCCAGCCGAGGTGACGCCGCCCTGCTTGCTCCAGTCGATAAAGTAGTTGGATATCGCCGGCTGCTGCGCTTTGTCGTATTTGGAAGGATCGCCGGGATCAAACTCCTTCGCCACGGCGATGCGATCGGACTCTGGATTTTCCCGAATAGTCTGAGCGAAAATGAGCATCTGCAGATACAACCGCTGCGGCTTATCAGTGCCATAGAGGATGGGATTTAGATTGTGATGTGCGAGAAAGTGTTTGGGGTCTTTCCCGAGCGATCCGCTATCGACGATCTGCTTGACTGCGGTCTTGTGCGCCTGCGTAAGTTCCATGTTGTCTCCTGTTCCACCTATCCCTCTCAAGCGACAGGCAAGGCAGCGCGCTCTCATTCAGGCTTTCGCCGTTCCTCGGCGGGGCTTGAAGTGCTATAAAGCTTAAGAACGTTAGTCGACCCGAAACGTCTCGCACTGTCCGTGCAGTGCCGCAGGAGCGATGCTTGAAATTTCTGCCGCTGGTCTGGGCCGGGCTTTGGCGGCGCCCCGCCAGAACGATTTTTACCGGCCTGTGTATCGTCATCGCTTTCTTGCTGCTTGGTTTGCTCCAGGGGATCAACGCCGGTTTCGATCGGGCGATTGCCGATGCGTATCGCGACTTTCTCATCACCGACACGCGCGTTCGCGGTGGCACTCAGTTTCCCGTAGCGGCGATGGCGACTATTCGCGCCATCCCCGGCGTCACGAAGGTGACGATGCGGGCGTACTTCACGGGTTGGCAACGTGAGCCGAATGATGGTCTAGCTGCACTCGCCACGGAGATCCCAGTCTGGTTCGACGTGCGTCCCGGATTTGCCATAGAAGAGAAATACCTAGACACAGTACGGGCTACGCGCTCGGCGATGGTGATGACACCGTTTGCGCTCAAGGCGATGGGTTTGAAAATCGGCCAAACCGTCACGCTCAAGTCGACGATCCAGAAATCGGATGGCAGCTACAACTGGGAATTTACGATTGCGGGCACCTTCGATACGGTCAACGAACCCAGCCGCGCCATGCTCGGCTTGATTCGCTATGACTATCTGGACGAATACCGAGTCAAAGACAAAGGCACGGCGGAACGATTCTTCGTTCGCATCGCCGATCCGAACAAGGCCATTGCCACCGCCGCCGCGATCGACAAAATCTTCGAGAACTCGCCGCACGAGACACGCACTCGCTCAAGCGAAGCGCGCGCCGAATCTCAAGCTAAACAAATGGGCGATGTCGCATTCTTCACCAACGCCGTCATGGCCGCGGTCTTGTTCACGCTCGCGTTCCTGACCGGCAACACAGTGCGTCAATCGCTCACGGACCGCTTACCGGAATTTGCCGTGCTCAAGGCAATGGGCTATGCGTCCAGCCGATTATTGGCGCTGGCATTTACTGAATCGTTGCTGCTTTGCTTGCCGCCCGCGCTAGCCGGAATTGCGCTGGCGGCGCTCGCCCGGCCGCTGCTGCGCAACGACTATGTCGTGATTCTTGTGTCAGGACCTGTATTCGTGCTGGGCGCAAGTTGTGCAGCACTACTCGCGCTCCTGAGCGTGGCGATGCCCTCTTGGACTTTGGCGCGCTTGTCGATTGCCGCGGCGCTCGGTAAACGAACATGAGCGTCGCATCGCAGATCGCAGTGCTCGCGGCCGTCAATCTGCGCAGCATCCCCAAGCGGCCCGGCAATTCGCTCGTCATCGTAATCGGCATGGCGGGCGTCGTCGCAGTATTCGTGTCGGTCCTTGCGATGTCCTTGGGCTTTCGAGCAACACTGAGTGCGGACGCAAGCGACCACCGCGCCGTGGTCTTTGGGCGATACGCCGAATCGGAAGACGCGAGCTCCATCACGCGAGCGACGCTAAGCAAGCTGCAAGAGCTGCCCGGTATCTTGCAGCTTGCTTAGCGTCGCTCGCG
>Ga0193752_1003838_pt1 | contig 10077 bp, 8 predicted proteins | sample H1c1metaG_FD_144924 | JGI IMG/M metagenome (GOLD analysis project Ga0193752, IMG submission 144924) | Soil microbial communities from a riparian zone of the East river system, Colorado, United States - H1c1 | ecosystem: Environmental > Terrestrial > Soil > Riparian zone | place: USA: East River...
CACTCGAAGATGTCCGGAAGTTCTTTCAGATCTATTACACACTGTCGAATGCCACGCTGGTCGTGGTGGGAGACTTCGAACCTCTCCGCGCGCGTCACGACATCGAAAAGTATTTTGGAAGCTTGCCGAGTCGCGAGCGTCCGAAAATCAATCAGCTCAAAGACGCCGAGATCGAATTGCCGAAGTCAGTGCGGCATAGATTGCGGCCGGGCACTTTACCGATGGTCTGGCTCGGCTGGCATTCTCCATCTGCACTCACGCACGAGGACGCAGCGGCGGATGTGCTGTCGACGGTGCTGAGCGCCGGCAAAGCCAGTCGCTTGTACCGGCGCCTATTGCACGACAAGGCTCTGGCGCAGAGTGTCTCCGCGCGGCAACAGAGTCTCGCCGCACAGTCGGCATTCGTGATCGAGGCGGTCGCTCGGCCGGGTGTCGCGCCCGAAAGACTGCTGAACGAGATCGATGCCGAGTTACAGGCGGTTCGCGACCAGTCGATTTCAATCGAGGAGCTGAATCGCGCGAAGGCACTCATCGAGACTAACATCGTCGCGAGCTTGCAAACGGTCTCGGGCCGCGCCGAACGCCTGCAGTACTACAATCAATACGCCGGCGATCCTGATTACCTGGAGAACGATCTCGCGCGCTTCGACGCGGTGACACCCGAGCGAGTCCAAGCGTTGGCGCGCGACGTGCTGGCACCTACCCGCCGCGTGACGTTGCTCGCCGCTTCCGATGCGCTCGCGCAAGTGCAAGCGAACACGCGAGCGCCGATTCAGGCGAGAGCGCGAGCAGGAGAATGAGCATGCGTCTACTCTCGAATGCGGTCCTGTCTTGGGTCTCGTTCGTAGTGCTCGGCTGCCTGAGCTCGCCGCAGCCGCGACCGCGCCAAGTGAACGCACCGATCAACGAAGCGTGGCGCGCGCAACCACCTCCCGTCGGTCCTCCGCCGGAGTTAGTCCTGCCGCAGTTCGAGCGTGCGACGTTGCCGAACGGGCTCACGATCCTGGTCAGCGAGCGTGGTGATGCCCAACCCGTCGTGACAGCGGAGCTCGTGTTCGGCGCCGGTAGCGCGGCGGATCCGGCTGCCGGAGCAGGCCTCGCGTCACTCACGTACGCGCTGCTGCAAGAGGGCGCCGGCAACTACGATGCGCTCGCCCTGGATGCCGCATTCGCGAGCTTGGGTGCGAGTCCCGAGCTCTCTGTGGATGCCGATGGCGCGACGCTCGGCGTAACTGTTCTTCGCGAGCACGCGGAAGCTGCACTTACACTTCTCGCCGATCTGGCGCAGCGCCCGACTCTCGATCGCGAGGGCTTCGATCGGCGCAAAGATCAACAACTCGCGAACATCGCACGGCGCTCGAGCGAACCGACCTTCGTCGGTCAGCAAGTGTTCCTCGCGCGCGCGTTCGGCCCAGAGCATCCATACGGGCACGGCACGCTCGGGACTCGCGCGAGTGTGACTCGTCTCCAGCGGGCGGACGCGCAGGAATTCTATGCGCGTGAGGTCGGGCCTTCGACATGCGCGCTCGTGTTCACAGGCGACGTCACGTTGCGTGAAGCAGTCGCTTGGGCGACGACGCCCTTCGGAGGTTGGACGAGCGAAGCACACCGTCCCGAGCCCCCGGGCATTCTCGAGCCGGCTTCGGCACAACCCATCCACGCGATCGAACAATCAGGTCTCAGTCAGACACTGCTGCTCGTGGGCAGGCCTGCACTTCCAGCTGGAGACCCGCGCGAGGCCGCGCTCCAAATTGCCACTGCCGCTCTGGGCGGCATGTTCAGCAGCCGGCTCAACCTCAACTTGCGAGAGAGGAATGCGTACACGTATGGAGCCAAGGCGATGCTCGACGTCCGGCGTGGGCCGAGCCCGTGGACGGCGTATGCGGCCGTCCGTGCGGATGCGACTGGCGCCGCGTTGAATGAGGTGATGTCGGAGCTGGCCAAGCTACCGGCCGCCGAGTTGACGCAATCCGAGGTGGACACCGCACGCAACGGACTGATCGCATCGCTGCCGGGCCGCTTCGAAAGCTCCGATGATCTCGCCAATGCGGCGGCGACCATCTTCTCGCTCGAAACGCCGCTCGACCGCTATACGCGTTTAGTCGCGAGCTTTCGTGAGGCATCGACCGCACGCGTGAACGAGGTCGCGCTTCAAATTCTGACGGCGCAAACGATGACTATCGTCACAGTTGGAGATCCCGCCGTGCTCGCGAGTCAGCTGCCGCACGTCAAGCTCGAGCGGCCACGAGAGATCCGCACCGAATCTCCCGAGTAGCTGCGTGATGCTCCGCTCACTGGCTGCGCAAGGCAGCCACGCGTGCTTCGGTTTCGGTCCGCAGCGTGCTCGGTGGGGCAGATTGAAGGAAGTGCTCGAAGGCTTTGAGCGCTTCTGGGCTCCGATGCAGTTTATCGGCACTCTGGCCGATATTGTATTGCAGCTCGTAGCGGCCGCTCAGCTCGTACGCCGCGTTGAAGTAGCGCAACGCTTCATCGAAGCGCTGTTCCAGATAGGCGTCGCGGCCGAGGACGAAGAGCTCGCGGGCGCGAGTATCCAACGTGTTTTCTTCGATCCCGCCGCGCCCGGGCTGCAGCGTCCTGCCACCCTCAGCTGCAGGAGTCACGTGCGCGACGTTCACCATCCCAGCTGGGGGAGCGCTCACAGGCGCTGGTTCCGAGCAGTAGTGCACTTCGCCCTGAGCGGTGAGCGTCGTGCGGCTCGTGATTCGCACGACGTTGCCGTGCAGCTCGATCGCAGCGTTACGCAACTTGAGATCGACCGTGCGTTCTTCCTGAAGGGCGCCGCGAGTCGCGCTCACGGGACCAAGCATTCGGCAATTCTCAGGCATCGGGCCGGATTCGACGAGCTTTACGGATGCGGAGCCGTTCTCTTCTTCGATCCCGTGGCTTTGCCAGTGAGCGCAGGCAATGAACAGGAATGCCAGCGCCGCGACGTACGACCACCGGGCGCCCGACCAAGTTCGATCTACAGCGCACTGATAGGCCCGCAAGCATTTCATGCCGCGATGTTACACCATCGCTGCCCGACGGTGCTTGACCTCGCGCGCCCATCCGCCCGAACATCTGTGCGTGCGGGGGTCCCAGTGGCTATCGATGATGCTGCTCGCTGCGTGCGTGAGCGCGCCGCGGCCGCTACCGCCGTGGATCCAACACATCAAATGCCCCGGCGTCGATCCGGCGGCGACACTCGAGACTCACGAGGCGCGTGTGATCGCGGAGCTCGACTCGGGCATCTACCAACCGGCGCGCGATACATCGCCCGAACAGATTGCGGTGCTGGCCCTGCACGAGCTGCAGCTCGATCATCCTTGGGACGCCGCGGTGTTGCTTGCACTCGCTTCGTACAGGCGTCGCGAGCAGGCCTGGGCCACGCTCGTATACGGTAACAAGGAAGGCTGGGAGATTGCCGAAGCACGCAGTGACGGACGGATCGAACGTGCGGACTACGATGAGTTCCTGTTAGGTGAGCTGAGCGTGCTACGAGCGGCGACGTTCGACCATGAACTGTCACGCATCGCGGCCAAGGTCGGTGCGCCGATCGACGAACAAGACACCGGTGCAGACGTCATGCGGGTGATCACAGGCAACACCGGCGATGTCGCGAGCACCTGGCAGACGATCGACGAACGTTTCAACACGCTCGCCGATCCGCCTCCCGAACGTCTGCTTCATCCGCAGCTCGCAGCGGCGGTACGCAAGTACCTCCAAGCCAGTGTCGAGATGTATCGCCGCTCGAGCGTGGGCCTTGGTTTGGCGGAATCTGCGTCCGGTTTGCTCGCGCGCGCACCGCTGCGCGAGTTTCGACTAGCGTCGCTGAGACGGGCGGCCGATTGGTTCGACGCCACGATCGTTCGCGCGGGCCTGTTACTCTACAAACAGTCACCCGGCGCGATCACCGCCGCCTTGCGCAGCGCTCGCTACGCGTCGCGCTCGCACGCTGCGGTGATTCTCGGCTTGGTCGCCGACCCGGCGCATTTACCTGCGCTACAGGCTGGTTGGGAAGCCGAGCGCGATCTGATCACGCGGTTGTCATTCGCGTATGCGCTGTTCGCGTTGGGGGAAAAGCAACACGCGAGCGAGCTCGAGGACGCGCTCCGCTCGAAGGAACCGATCGTGGTCGAGCATGCCGCTAAGCTCGTGGCTTGGACGCCGTTCGAGAAGCGCAGCTTAGCGAGCGAAACTCTGCTCGCCGAAGTTCTTGAGCGCAAGGATGCGACGGCTGTCACGCGTCTCGTGCTGATCGTCGCGCTGCGCGACCTGTCGAAGCAGAAGCCGTTGAATGAATCCACGTTGAGCACTGTCCTTGCGGCTGCGTACGCGCTGCGCGACCATCCGTATGCGCTCGACTATATCTCACCGCTGATCGGAGACTTCGACCAGCTGAATCGCGCGCGCGTGCTTGCGGCGATCGGCGCTTTGCAGCAACCGCTCTCGCCTTGGCTCGCACGTTTCACCCACGTGGTCGAGGACAATGACTTGCCGCAGATCGAACGCTGGCTCGACGACGACGACTACGCGGCTGCACATGTGATGCTCGTGCGTGCAGCCGGCGAAATCCCAGGTGAACGAGCCCAGGCGGCACTCGAGAAGTGGCTCATCGAGTACCCCAAGCTCGGCGACACGATTGCGCTCACGCTCGTGTCGCGACCGAATGCCGACAAACAGCGGCTCGTGCGCTTCGTCGCTCAACCTGATTTGCCGGCCAGTGCGGTGCTTCTGGAGCTCGGGCTCGGCCGTGCCAGCGCAGCGCAACGGCTAACAACCTTGTTGCGCAGCTCGGAGCTGCGTGAACGCGTCAGTGCCACGCTCGCCATCAAGCTGTTCGGCAACCGGCAGCATGCAGACGGTTTGTGGGAGAACATCCAATACAAAGCTGCGCGCTACTATCCGAACGATCTCAGCTTGCGCCAGTCGAGCCTGAGCGCGTTGATCAACATCGAGCTCAACCGCAGTGGCGGACTGGTGGCGGCTCCATCGCTGTAGTTTGCGGAAGACGCCCTCGACCCTCACAGATCTTTGCTCGACGCAGGAACGCCCTGGGCACGCAGCACGATGCGCTCGATGCAGCAACGCGTGGCCATCTGCGGATGCGCGGCTCTTCGATGCGTAGTCGTTCATCCCATCGTTGTTGAGTGCGCACGCGCCCGGTTCCGGCGTGCGCATTCTGAGAACGATGTGCAGTCGACCGCGGTCACTGCGTCGCGGCTTCTTCAGCGTTTCTGACCGCGGTCTGTTTGAGCCCACGCACCTACCAGCGGTACGTACTTGAGCGTCGCGTTGCAAGCTGCTGCTTCGTCGCGCAGTCGGCTCGCGAGCGTGTCGATGCCAATCTCTTCCGCGGTCGCGATCTCGGCCCCGATCAGCAGCGGCAATAACGTCCGCATCACTGAGGTGAGCGCTTCGTACACCATGGCGTCCGATCCGCTTTCGATCCTGCCTTCCAGACGCATCTCGGTCCCCGATAGGCCAGCCGCTGCGAAAATGCGTGGCAGCTTTGGCCCGAGCCTCAGATCGAGCTTCTTGTGAGCAAACGCAGCTTTGATCTGCGCCGCCGTACGCTCGAATAGCTCGCAGTGCGGCTCAGATCCTATGCCGGCGGCGTCGAACTCTTGAAACGTGACGATTCCACCTGGTCGCAGCAACGAGATCAAACGTTTCAGTACTGCGGACGCATCGGGCAGATACATCAGCACCAATCTACCGATCAGAGCATCCAAGCCCGCTGCACCCGGTTCGCGCCCGACATCACTCGCAGTCAGCTCATTCAGATCGCGTGCGATGAAGTGCACGTTCTCGATCCCCAGATGCTCGGCGCGCCGTTTTGCGAGGGCGACAACTTCAGGCGATGCGTCGATCCCGATGACCTTTCCGTGCGCACCCACCAAGCGCGCGGCAAGAAACGTCACGTCGCCCGGTCCGCAACCCAGGTCGAGCACCTGCATCCCAGCCTCGATTCCCGCGAGCTGCAACAGATGCTCGCTCATGGGTGCGAGGGCTAGGGCCTGCTTCATCAGGCGTTGGAGCTCCTCTTCCTCATGGCCCAAGATGTAATCGCGCTGTGATTTTTGTGTAGTCATGTCCGCCCCTGCGTGTGTGAGATCCCTACGACCGGGTGTTTCTGTGATCTAGCGGAGCGCAAGGTTCATGCCGCGAGTGTCGAGCACGCGATGGCCTCTCTACACGGCGCGGACGCCCACTCGCGGAATTCGAGCAGGCACGAATCACTGCACGCGTGTGGCACGTGCCTCGAAGGCGTGCCCGCGAGGTGTGACACAACCAACAGCTTAGATCCTCGAACGTGCAGGCTGAACGTGTGCTAGCACGTGAAAGTATGAAACCAGACGCACCGGCGACTCTTCCGAAACATCGGCTCATCTCGTCCGGCAACCGATTCGAGTCTGAAATCGGTTTCTCGCGCGCCGTCCGTGTAGCGGGCATGATCTCTGTTTCTGCAACCGCGGCAATCGCGCCCGATGGATCGACGGTGGGTATCGGTGATGCGGCTGCGCAAGCGCGTCGCTGCTTGGAGATCATTCGCGACGCGCTCGAGCGGGCCGACGCTTCGTTTGCCGATGTGATTCGGACGCGCGTGCTCCTCCTGCGAATCGAAGACTGGCAGGCCGTATCGAAGGTTCACGGCGAGATCTTCGGAGAGATCCGCCCGGCGACGACTGTCATGCAAGTCGTCCGCTTCATCGATCCCGACTGGTTGATCGAGATCGAAGCGGATGCGGTCGTGGGTTAGCGAGGTGCGGATCGCTCCTGACTGGCTCGCGGCCGGACGCTCGTCGACGCTGCGATTCCACGCGGCTACGACCGCGCGGGCGCACTCGTTTCGCTGTAGCCCGCGTACGAATGCTTCAAGCTCGCGTGGTTGAGCAGCATCTCTGCTTTCAACGTCTTGCCGGAAGCATCGTAAATCCGAGTCTTCACCCAGTACGACTCCGTGCGCTTGCTCTCCGAGAGCACGACGATCTCGCGACGAATCAGGTAGTCCTCGCCGACGAAGAGCGGGCCATCGATCATGCGAATCTCCTGATCGGCAAACAAACCGATCGCGGGACCTTTGACCGGGAACTTCGCCTTCGCACTGCTGTACTCGGCCAACACGCTGATCATCTCGAGCGGAACGATCGCGCGGCCCCATGGCGTAGACGCCGGATCCGAGTACCACGGCGAGTTTTCGGTGATGCGCGCAAGCTTCTGATTCAAGCTGAACGGGTAGAGCGCGCCCATGTTCTGGTCGGCGTCCATGCGTACGGGCTCGTCCACTGCGCCGGTCATGCCTACGCGCAGGTCGGCGAGGATCAAGAGCTTCTCGGGCGGAGTGAGCTTTGCGACACGCTGTTCCAGCAGCGTCGCTCCGTGGTCGGGTCCGATGCTCGCGCTGGCGCTGAGCACTAGTGTGCCATCGGCTTTTTGCGCCCACGCGTCCGTGTGCGTCGCGCCCGGTGCCGGCAGTGCAGCGAAGGCGCGGACCTCCTCGCCTTCCACCACCATGTTCTGGTAGTGCGCCGACAAGCAGCCGCGCTCGAACCAAGCGCGCCCCCAGATGTGCGCAAGCAGCGGCACGAACTGGCTGAAGTGTGTCGGCCCTTCGATCGGTCCCGCGCGAAAGCCCAGCTTTTCGGCCATGGCGTCGTCGTGGATCGACGTGTGACCCGCGTACTCCTGGTTGGCCAACATCTGGTGCGGGCGGCGCAGCGGGCCGCAGATCGAGAGCGATGTATCGAAGGTCATCGGGATGGCTTCCTGCATGCCTTATACACAAACTCGGCGCATTAAACTGGGCGGGAGTACCTGGAAGATCCGCCAAAAACTCGCTGTCCAGAGCGGCCCGCGCTCGGATAAAATCGCGCTATGGAGCTCAAGGCTTGCAAGTTTGGTGGTACCAGCGTTGCGGACGCTGGGCAGTTGCAACGGGTGAAGGCGATCGTGGAGGCCGATCCCGGCCGGCGCTGGGTGGTTCCGTCCGCACCCGGTAAGCGCAACTCGTCGGACCACAAAATCACGGACCTCCTCTACCTGTGCCACGAGAACGCCAAGCGCGGCGTCGGCTTCGAAGAGGTGTTTGCGCTGATCAGCGGCCGCTACGAACAAATTGTCTCCGACCTCGGATTGTCGGTGCCGATCAAGGCGCTGCTTGCGGACATTCGTGCGCGCATCAAGGCTGGCGACACGGCCGACTACTGTGCGAGCCGCGGCGAGTTCCTGCATGGGCATATCGTGGCCGCGTTGCTCGGGTACGAGTTCGTGGACCCAGCTGAGATGATCCTGTTCGATGAACGTGGCGTATTTCTGCCCGAGGAAACCAACGCCAAGGTGGGCGACCGGCTCGCGAAGCACGAACGCTCGGTTGTGAGCGGGTTTTACGGCAGTAAGCCTGATGGCTCGATCAAGACGTTCTCGCGCGGTGGCTCGGACATCACCGGTGCGATCGTGGCGCGGGCGGTGGGCGCGCACATCTACGAGAACTGGTCCGACGTCTCCGGCATGCTGATGGCCGATCCGCGTGTGGTGAACGATCCCACGCCCATCCGCCTCATCACCTACCGCGAGCTACGCGAGCTTGCGTACATGGGTGCGACCGTGCTGCACGACGAAGCCATCTTTCCGGTCCGTGAGATCGGCATTCCGGTGAACATTCGGAACACCAACGACCCGTCCGCGCCGGGCACGCTCATCGTGCGCGACGACGGCGGCTCCGAGCTGCAACGCACCTCGCAGATCACCGGTGTCGCGGGCCGCAAAGGCTTTTCGATCGTCGCGATCGAGAAAACGCTGATGAACAGCGAGCTCGGCTTCGGGCGCCGGTTGTTGACTGTGTTGGAGAGTAACGGCGTCAGCTTCGAGCACTTGCCGTCCGGCATCGACACCTTGTGTGTAGTTGTCAATTCGGCTGCGCTCGAGGGTAAGACCGACAAGGTCGTGCGCGAGATCAAGCTCGAGTGCCGCCCTGATCAGATCGATGTCGAGCACGGTATCGCGCTGATTGCGACCGTGGGCCGCGGCATGATGCACACTCCCGGCATGGCCGCGAAGGTGATGAACGCGCTATCCAAGGCGGGCGTGAACATTCGCATGATCGACCAGGGTTCGGGTGAGTTGAACATCATCGTCGGTGTTCGAGAGCCCGACTTCGAGAACGCAGTCCGTGCAATCTACGACGCCTTTGTGCCCCGCTGAGCGACGCGACGAGCGCAGCACGATTCCGAGATCGAGGTCAAAGACGACTAACAGTTTGACCCTCAGCGCCGAGCGTTGCCGAGCGCGAGGTTCGCCGGAACGCTCACGTGGAGCGCCTCGAACGCCGAGACTTCTACGACAAGTCGTTCAAGCACACGCTCGCGCAGCCCTTGCCGCAGATCCATGTTGACGGAGCAGCTGCGCGTGGGGGGCTTCGGCGGTGTGGCGCGAGCCGCGGCAGGCTCGTCGCCTCGCTCGCGATCGAGCCGGCCGCGCACCGTCTTTTCGATCGCACGCGGCTGCTCGAAGATCTCCTTGAGCATGAAGTATTTGTGATGGAGTCGCTGGTTTAGTCATTCAGCGTCATGTTCTGACTCCGGTTTTCTTGCGCGCGGTTGGTTGAGGCCACCGTTGCGCTCGCGCGGCTCGGCAATTCCGGACCGTGTTGGTTTGTACTGCGGCGTACTCAGTTGCGGCAGTTCGCGAGCTGTCGCGTGCGTGGGTCGCGCACGCGTACGTTGTGGTGTTGGTCGAGCGCCCGGCCTCGTCGTTGCGCCCCGAGTTCTCGCAGCCTGACTGGCTTGGATGCAGCGTTGGATGTGTTCGCGACTAAAGTCTCGCTCTGCCATCAGAGCATTGTGCGCACGACAGAACAGGACGATGTTCTGCTCGGTCGGAGGTCCGCCGAAGCCAAATGCTTGGATGTGATGAAACTCGAGACGACTTCGCGCACAACAACGTTCACTGGTTGGACTCACGAAACGGCATTGGCCCTTGTCGCGTACATACACGCGACGCTTGATCGTATTGGGAATATGTCGGGAGTACGGATTCGAAGTCGAAGCAGCGTTGGACGAACGGCGCGGCTTGTCG
>Ga0193752_1003839_pt1 | contig 10077 bp, 6 predicted proteins | sample H1c1metaG_FD_144924 | JGI IMG/M metagenome (GOLD analysis project Ga0193752, IMG submission 144924) | Soil microbial communities from a riparian zone of the East river system, Colorado, United States - H1c1 | ecosystem: Environmental > Terrestrial > Soil > Riparian zone | place: USA: East River...
GTTGCGCGGCCTCATCATCGCGAAGCTGCCCTTCCGCGTGCCCACCGAGCCCGTGACGGCAGCGCACTGTGAGGCGATCGAGGCCCGCGGTGGGGACGCATTCGCCGAATACATGCTTCCGCATGCATCGCTGCGTCTCAAGCAGGGATTCGGACGACTGATTCGCACCGGAACCGATCGTGGCGTGGTCGTCGTGGCAGATCCGCGCATCGTGACCAAACGATACGGCCGTGGACTGCTGGCGGCGCTGCCTCCTGCCACCCGCGTGATCGGCCGCTGGCCGATGCTCGCCGATCGGGTTCGCGAGTTCTATGGGGCTGGACGGCGGGCGGTGGGGTGAGGTCTTCAAAAAGCAGGTCCCTCGGTCGCTGCGCTCCTGTCGGGACGACATCATTAAGTTACGACATGCCCAATCTCTCCCCCTCGAAAATCGTGTGCGTCGGCCGCAACTACGCCGCACATGCCAAAGAGCTCGGAAACGATGTCCCGAAGGAGCCACTGATCTTCCTCAAGCCACCCTCGAGCATCGTGCGCGATGGGGAATCCATTCGGCTCCCAACGGTGTCCAAGCAAGTGGAGTACGAAGGAGAGATCGGCGTCATCGTCGGCAAGCGGTTGTTCAGGTCAACAATCGATGAAGCACGGAGCGCCGTCTCGGGAATCGTGGCCGCCAACGACGTGACGGCGCGCGATCTCCAGAAGTCCGATGGACAGTGGACGCGCGCGAAGGGATTCGACACCTTCTGTGCGCTGGGCAAGATCGGAGACGTGCCCGCCGATCTCTCCACGCTCTCGGTGACCTTGCGCGTCAATGGCACCGTTCGCCAGCAGGGCCGTGCGTCGGACATGGTGTTCGACATCCCGGCAATTCTGTCGTTCATCTCGGGCATCATGACGCTCGAGCCTGGCGACCTGGTCCTCACGGGGACGCCGGACGGGGTAGGGACCCTAGCCCACGGCGACGTGGTAGAAGTGGAGATCGCCGGCGTGAGCCGAGTCAGCAACCCTGTCACCAGCGCTGCCTAGTGCCACCGTTCGCGAAGAGATTCACCGCGCTTCCAGAATACCCGCTCGCGAACATTCCGCAGCGGAAGCGCGAGCTGCTGGAGCGCGGCGTCGACATCATCGATCTCGGTGCCGGCGACGCGGATCTCGCGCCGCCGGCTGGCGCGCTCTCGCGGATGGCGGAAGCGGTCGGCGAGCCGGCAATGAGCCGTTATGGCTTTGGCATGGGCTACCTGCCGTATCGCCAGGCGATCAGCGCGTTCATGATGAAGCGCTTCGGCGTGCGCTGCAATCCGATGACGGAAGTCGTCCCGCTCATCGGCAGCAAGGAAGGCATTTCGCACCTGGCTTTCGCGTTCATGGAAGCGGGCTCGGTGGGCATCATTCCCGAGCCGGGCTACAACGCGTATCAGGGTGGCACGCTGCTGGGCGCCGGCGAGGCGTACAAGTATGCGCTGCGTCCGCGCACCAAGTTCCTCGTCGAGCTGGATGAGATTCCCGACGACGTGCTGAACCGCGCACGCATCCTGTATCTCAACTACCCGAACAATCCGACGGGTGCCGTGGCCCCGATGGAATATCTCGAGCGCGCGGTGAAGACCTGCCGCGAGCGCGACATCCTCCTCGTCTACGACAACGCGTACTCCGAGATGGCATTCGACGGCTACGTACCGCCGAGCATCTTCGAGGTGGACGGAGCGCGCGACGTCGCGATCGAGTTCCATTCGCTGTCCAAGACCTACAACATGACGGGCTGGCGCTGCGGCTGGGCCGTCGCGCGTCCCGAAGTCGCGAGCGCGCTCGCGAAGGTGAAGTCGTTCGTCGACACAGGCCAGTTCATGGCGGTGCAGGCCGCGGGCGTGGCCGCGTTGGCGAGCTGGGAAGAGTTCGTCCCGCAAAACGTCGCGACCTTCAAGGAGCGGCGCGACGCGGGCGTCTCGGCATTTCGTGCCGCTGGCTTCGCCTGCGAAGTGCCTCTCGCGACGATGTACCTGTGGATCAAGCTGCCCGACGGCATCGCTTCTGCGCAGTTCTCCGAGCGGTTGCTCGAGGAGGAAGGCGTGGTCGTCATGGCGGGTTCGGCATTCGGCGCGGGCGGTGAAGGGTTCTTCCGCATCTCCTTCATCCAGTCGCCAGCGCGCATTGCCGAGGCGGCGCAGCGCGCAGGTCGCGTGTTGTCGAACATGACGGTAGGCGCGTTGTCATGAAGAAGCGTCGCGAACCAGTACCGCTGATCCTGTCCATTGTCGTTCACGTGGCGGTAGCGTTCGCGATCCTGAATGCCGCATTCCATTACGACTTCTCGCAGCCGCTCACGCAGCCTTCGATTACGCCGAAGGCGGAGCAGGTGACGTACGTCAACGCGCAGCCCAGTGGCGGCGTGACTGGCGGCATCGACACGACAAGCGCTCCGGCGCGCGCGAAGACTCCGACACGCGGTCTGGTGGCTCCCGTCACGACGCCCACGGAGTTGCCTCCCGTGCCCGTGACCGCTGGACAGCCTGGCGGTGTGGAGGGCGGCCGCGGTCGCGCCAGCGAGTCGGTGAGCGCAACGACGGGTATCGTGCCCGGTGAAGTCGATCCGCGCCTGTCGCGCGACCCGCATGAGTTCTTCCCCGTGCCCAAGACGCACGCCGAGCGTGTGGACAGCGCAGTGCGCGCGAGCATCTTCGCGTACAACGACTCCATTGCGCGGGCGATGGCGGCGGCCGGCAAGAAGCCCGGCGATTGGACGTTCGAGAAGGGCGGCCAGAAGTGGGGCATCGACGGCAACAAGATCTACCTCGGCAAGTTCGCCATTCCGAGCGCCGTCCTCGCCGCGCTGCCTATCCGCATTCAGGGCAATCCCGGCGAGGCGATCAACGACCGCCTGGTGACGACGCGTCGTGCGGATCTCCTGCTGCACGCTGACGCTGCGTTCCACGACGACGAATTCAAGACTGCGGTGAAGCGGATTCGCGAGCGGAAGGACAAGGAGCGGAAGGAGAAGCAGGAGAAGCCAATGGCCTCCAATCCAGATCTGGTGCCGTAGGCAGGGGCGCGTCGTGCTTCGCACGGACGCTTCCTGGGCGCTCGCCTGACGGCTCGCTCATGGGGCGCGCGCTGACGCGCGCTTAGGGGGCGCTTCGCTAACGCTCGCTTACGGCAAGGTCAAAAACAAAACAGGTCCCTCGCATCGCGAGGGACCTGTCCTTTTCTTGTCTTAAGCCATAAGCGAGCGAAGCGAGCGCCCCTTCAGTTCAAAGAGGCGTCGGACGCCACCGGCAAATTCGGTTGCGTCGTCTGCTCCATGAACGGCCGGAAGACCCCACACACCACACCCAGCACCGCGAAGTCGTCCTTCGGCCCGACCTCGATGGCGCGGTCCGCATCGTTGGCTGGCTCGAGTACGATGCTCGCCCCACGATGCGTGAGCGTCTTCACCGTCGCGTCTTCGCCGAGGCGTGCAGCGACGATGTCGCCGTCCTTCGCGCGCGTGGACGGAGAGACCAGCACGTAGTCATCGGGAAAGATCCCTCGCCCGATCATCGACTCGCCCTTGATGCGCAGGAAGAACACGTCGTCGCTCGGAAGGAAGCGACGGTCCATGGTGATGAACCCGAGTCGATGATCGGGAAGCAGGGCGGGCTCACCCGCGTGCACTCGGCCGTAGTACGGCACCGGCTGTGTGCTTGCCTGACCGGAGTGGCCGACGATGCGGACGCCACGCGACCGCGACTGGTCGCGCTCGATGAACCCCTTCTGCGAGAGCGAGCCAAGAAGGTCGCTGACCGTCTTGGTCGACTTGATGCGAAACTTCTTCGCAATCTCGCGAATGCTGGGCTGATACGTGTTTTCCGCGAGGAAATCGATGAGGTAGTGGTATACCCGTCGTTCCAGCGGAGTGAGCGGCTCCGTCATGGTGCCTCACCGGCATCACTAATGTGACATTTCGGGGCGTCTTCGACCCGATACATGCAGCTTTCGCGCAAATGTACTCTTCCAGGCGCTGGACGCAACACTTGTTTCGTTTTCTCGTTCAATTCTGTGAGGTAACCAGCGCAAGCGCAGAGTTAATGCGTGCGAGCGAACGCTCGCGACCCAGCAGCTCGAGGACTTCGAAGATACCCGGACTGGCGCTGACGCCCGTGAGGGCAACGCGAAGTGGCTGAAAAATCCTGCCCGCTTTCTCGGCAAAGCCCATCTGCTCGGCAAGCGTTCGCAGCGCCTCTTCCATCGCGCCGTGCTCCCATGCCGCGACTGCTGCGAGAGAGGACTGTACACCTCGTAAAATGGCAGCAGTCCCCGCCCGATCCTTCCACTGCTTCGCGACGGCGTCTGCATCATAATCGACGGCATCGCGAAAGTACGTCGATGCCTGACGAACGATGTCATCCACTGTGCGGGCGCGCACCTTCAGCTGGGCGAGCAGGAACAGATACCAGTCCCGCCGGTCCGCGAGCTCGGCCTCGGTGGTGAGTCCTGCGGCGACTAGCGCCGGCGTGACGTACGACATCAGCTCGTCATCGGACAACAGGTTCAGGTGCTGTCCGTTCATCCACTCGAGCTTCTTGGTGTCGAAGATCGCGGCCTTCTTCTGCAGGCCGGCGGTATCGAACAACTCGATCATCTGATCCAGCGTCATCACTTCGATGTCGTGGCCCGGTGACCAGCCGAGGAGCGCGAGGAAGTTGAGCATCGCGCCCGGCAGGATGCCGAGGTGCTGGTAGTCGCCCACTGCGGTCGCGCCGTGCCGCTTACTCAGCTTCTTCCCATCGAGGCCGTGAATCATCGGCAGGTGCGCGAACTGCGGCAGCTCGGCGCCCAGTGCGCGATAGAGGAGAATCTGCTTGGGCGTGTTCGAGATGTGGTCGTCGCCGCGCATGACGAGCGTGATCGCCATGGCGATGTCGTCGCTCACGACGGCCATGTTGTAGATCGGCGTGCCGTCCGTGCGGAGGACGATGAAGTCCTCGATATCCTTGTTGGGAAAGCTGATCGTCTCGTGCACGAGATCGTCCCAGCTCGTGGTGCCCTCGGGCACACGAAAACGCACCGTGAAGGGCATGCCCGCCGCGACGCGTCGATCAATCTCCGCCCGGTCGAGCCGATCGCAGCGCCGATCGTACTTGAAGCTCTCACCCTTCGCCTCGGCAGCGGCGCGACGCTCGGCCAGCTCCTCCTGCGTGCAGAAGCAGCGATAGGCGGTGTCGTTCGATAGCAGACGCTGTGCGTCTGCTCGATGGCGCTCGAGATTGCCGCCCTGATAGACGACCGGTTCGTCCCACTGCAGCCCGAGCCAGTTCAGCCCCTCGAAGATGGCGCGCGTGCTCTCGTCGGTGCTCCTGGCCTTGTCGGTGTCCTCGACGCGCAGCAGGAACTGCCCACCGTGCTTCTTCGCGTAGAGCCAGTTGAAGAGCGCAGTGCGCGCACCGCCGACGTGGAGATAGCCCGTGGGCGACGGCGCGAACCGGAGCCGAGGGGTGACCGCGGGAGAACTCATTGGGATGCCGCTCGATCGTGCAGGTAAAGAAAGAAGGCCCGACGCGGGCGGCGGCGGGCCTTCCACAACGGAGAGGGAGGGATTCGAACCCTCGATACCAGTTTCCCAGTATGCCGGTTTAGCAAACCGGTGCCTTCAGCCTCTCGGCCACCCCTCCAGGACGCAACGTGGTGTGCGGCCAGCCTTGAATGTAATCGTGAGCGACGAGCCGCTGCAACCCGCTTGGGCGTGTGAGATCGTGACGGTGTCGGCAAGACGATAGTCGTTGAGGCATGCTCCTCTTCCTCTGCGTCGTGTTCGTGCTCTCCGGAGCGGCTGGACTCGTCTACGAGTCGATTTGGACTCGCTACCTCGGCCTTTTCGTCGGGCACAGCGCCTACGCGCAGGTCCTCGTGCTCGTCATCTTCCTCGGCGGCATGTCCGCTGGAGCGATGTACGTCGGGCGTCGGTCGGAGCGCGTGAAGAATCCGCTCGTCTGGTATGCGCTCGTGGAGCTGGCGGTCGGCGTCATCGGCCTCGTGTTCCACGATGTGTTCGTCTGGACGACGCACATTGCCTACGACACGCTGTTTCCCGCGCTGGGTCCGGGGTCGCTGCACTCGTTCATGAAGTGGCTCATTGCGGCGCTCCTCATCCTGCCACAGTCCGTCCTGCTTGGCGCGACCTTCCCCTTGATGACCGCGGGCGCGCTGCGGCGAGCGCCCGAGCGCGCCGGCAGGACGATCTCGCTGCTGTACTTCGCGAACAGCCTGGGTGCGGCGGGCGGTGTGCTGCTCGCCGGCTTCGTACTCATTCAAGCGGCCGGACTTCCCGGTACCCTCGCTGCCGCCGCGATGCTCAACCTCGTTGTCGCGGGCGCCGTGCTCCTCGTCGCGCGACGCGAGTTTCCGAGTATGCGTGGCTCGCTTGGGCTCGCGCCGGAGGGCGAGCAGGTGGAAGGCTCCATCGCGTTGCAGAGCACGACGCCGCAGGATCCGCAGTCGCGCGGCCTCATCACGCTGCTGCTGCTCGTGAGCTTCGGCACTGCAGTCTCGTCGTTCATCTACGAAATCGGTTGGATCAGGATGCTGTCGCTCGTGCTCGGATCGGCGACGCATTCATTCGAGCTGATGCTGTCGGCGTTCATCCTCGGGTTGTCCTGCGGTGCGTTCGCGATTCGCACGCGCAGCGATGCCGGCGCGGCGTCGCTGCGCACGCTAGGCTACGTGCAGCTGGCGATGGGCGCACTCGCCGTCGCGACGCTTCCGCTCTATGTGCAGTCGTTCGAGTGGATGGCGGACTTCATGGCGGCGTTCACGCGCGCGCCCGCTGGCTATCGCGCCTTCAGCATGTCGCGATATCTCATCTGCCTCATCGTCATGTTGCCAGCCACGTTCTGTGCAGGCATGACGCTGCCGCTCATCACCAAGCTGCTGATGCGCGGAAGGACAGGTGAGCGTTCCATCGGTTTGGTCTACGCCGTGAACACGCTGGGGTCCATCGTCGGCGTGACGCTCGCTGCGCTGTTGCTGCTGCCTGTGCTTGGCCTCAAGTGGCTGCTCGTCGGCGGAGCGGCAATCGACGTTGCGCTTGGCATTACGCTGCTGTTGTGGGAGCGAGGACGGGGGACATCATGGGTCACGCAGCGAAAGTTCGCGCCGGCCATGGTGCTCGTCGGACTGATGTTCGTCGTCGGTGCGCGCGCCGACTTCGATCGCGGGGTGCTGACGAGCGGCGTGTTCCGCTACGGCAACGCGCGAGCGCCGAAGACTCCGGACATGGTGTACTACGCCGACGGACGTACCGCCACGGTAAGCGTGCGTCGCATCCTCTCGAGCCGCGGCCTGTCGCTCGCGACCAACGGCAAGCCCGATGCGTCGCTTGGTCCGGAGTGGTTCCGTCCGCCCACGACACCAGGCCCGTTCACGCACGACGCGTCGACGCAGATGCTGCTGCCGCTCATCCTGCTCGCCCACGCGCCCGAGGCGCAGAAGGCCGCGGTCATTGGACTGGGATCGGGGATGTCGTCACACACGCTGCTGCAGGATCCGAAGTTACGCAGCCTCGTGACGATCGAGATCGAGCCGGAGATGATCAAGGGCGCGCGCCAGTTCTATCCGGCGAATCGCCTCGTGTTCGACGACAAGCGCTCCTCCTTCGCGCTCGACGACGCGCGCTCGTACTTCGCGTCGCAGGGTGAGCGCTACGACCTCATTCTCTCGGAGCCGTCCACGCCGTGGGTTGCCGGAGTGTCCGGACTGTTCACGACGGAATTCTACGCGCACGTCAAGCGCTTCCTCGCGCCGAAGGGCATGTTCGGCCAGTGGCTGCATCTCTCCGAGATCAACGACGGCCTGGTGCTCAGCGTGATCCGCGCGGTGGCGGAAAACTTTCCGTCGTACACGATCTACTCGGTTGGCAACCGCGACATTCTCATCGTCGCCGCGAACGACTCGACGATCGCGCCACCGGATTGGTCGGTGTTCCAATTGCCGCCCGTCGCGGAGGCGCTCAAGCGAGTGTATCCCCTCACGGTGCCGATTCTCGACGCGCTCCACATGGTGGACGGCAAGACGCTCGATCCGCTCGTCCGAGGTGGAGGCGGCAATTCCGACTTCTATCCTTCGCTCGACCTCGGCGCCGAGCGTACGCGCTACATGAACGAAGGTGCTTCGGGCTTTGTCGGCCTGACGAGCGATCGCTTCGCCCTCGCACCGATCATCGAAGGGCGGCGCGCCGGTGTGACTGGCGAGCGCTATACGCCGATCACCTACGTGCCACGTCTCGAGGCGATGGAGTTGGCCGCGCGCGTGCGCGACAACAATTTCGCCGGCGCGTCACGGCAGATGCTCGGCACCGTGGAGCGTGCGCGCGCCGTGGATCGCACGTTGGCGTCGAACGTGGCGCCGCTCGATTGGCACGAGTGGGCGGCAGCCGTGCGGGATGCCGAGGAGACGTACCGCGGCGGAACGTCGGGCGTCGTCGACAGCGCATTCTTCGCGGCGGCGCAGCGCTACATGGATGCGCACAAAGCGCCCCCCGAAGCGCGAGCGACGATCGCTTTCCTCCACGGCATGGCCGCGTGGGATTTCGCCGAGGTGTCCAAGGCGGCAGACGTGCTCATTCCTGCCGCGGAGAAGGACGATCTCTGGATGCCGGTCGATCTGCTGCGCGAAGGCACTGCGGTGGCACGTATCAAGCTTGGCGATCCGGTCGGGGCTCGCTTCGCGCTCGATCATCTCGCGTCGCGGAAGCAGCGAGACGTCAACGACGTGCGGCCGCAGTTGCTGGACGCGTGGGTCAATGCGGCGGCGTCCAAGGGCGCGAAGGCGCCGCCGGTGCGCTGATTGCAGCGGCATTCGTAGGTCGCACGTATATTTGCACTCACGTTGTCGAATGGCGACAACCGGATAACATCAATTGAATGACCGTTAGAGCACGTTACTCGCGCTTCGGCTGGCTCGTTGCAGCCCTCTTCCAGCTTCTGCTACCGGGCTTTGCCGCGGTGGTGGACGCGCGGGCGGAAGCGGAGAGCATGCTCACCGCCTCGAGAATGCACGTCGAGGCGCCGGGGAGCAGCAGCTGCCCGAGAGTTCACCCCGAGAACTGCGTCGTCTGCCGAGTGTTGGCAGCGACCGCGACGACGCCTGCGTCCGCCTCGGTACTCGCGCCAGTCGAGCGCGACATCGAGGCGCGAATCGCGGACGCAGATCGCGCCTCGTGCCTGGCGCGCTTTCCAGGCGATCCGCCCCAGCGGGCACCTCCAGCCTGAGCTGACGCCGGCAATTGCCGGCGACCGTCATTTCTCGAGAGCCGGCACAACGTCTTGTGCTCGCTCGCGCGCGTGTCATTGCGGGCGTCTTGCCGCAATGCGTGCGCATTGGAATCACTCAGCTCATGACTCAACCAAATGACCTCGCCCAATCAGGAGCGACGCGGGACGCATCGCGTTCACCCGCTGGCTCGCATGTTTTCAATTCTCGTGGTTCTCGCTGCAATCGCACTGCCGATCCCGGCGCATGGCGTGTCGCCCGTGGCGACACCGGCAATTCACGGCGTCGTGAAGGATTCGAGCGGTGCTGGCCTTCCCAACGTGCAGGTCATCGTCACCGTACTCGGTCGCGTTGCGCGAACCGACGGCGAAGGACGCTTCGCCTTCATCGGCCTGCCCGCGGGCACGTATCATCTTCGCTCGTTGCTGATTGGCCATGCACCTGGCCACGCTGACGTCGTCGTACCTGCATCCGGCGCCGACGTCAACGTCACGATCACCATGGTCGAGACGCCAATGCGCCTCAGCAGCGTTCAAGTCACGGCGACGCCCATCGCGTCGGATCCGCGAGACGTCGCGCAGTCCACGACAGAGTTGTCCGGACTGGCGCTGTCGCGCCAACTCGGTGCGACGATCGCGCAGACGCTCGCGTCGGAGCCCGGCATGTCGATGCGGTTCAACGGGCCAGCCGCAACGGCGCCGATCATTCGCGGTCTGCAGGGCGAGCGCATTCTCGTCTTGCAAGATGGCGATCGCACGGCAGATCTCTCGTCAGCCGCGCCCGATCATGGCGTCTCGATGGATCCGCTGACCGCAGAGCGCATCGAGGTCGTGCGGG
>Ga0193752_1003840_pt1 | contig 10073 bp, 5 predicted proteins | sample H1c1metaG_FD_144924 | JGI IMG/M metagenome (GOLD analysis project Ga0193752, IMG submission 144924) | Soil microbial communities from a riparian zone of the East river system, Colorado, United States - H1c1 | ecosystem: Environmental > Terrestrial > Soil > Riparian zone | place: USA: East River...
CAGCCAGGTGCGGTGGGTTCGGCAGTTGTTGGCCGGGCGCAAGTGGTTGGCTGTGCCGCCGCTGCGACTGGGCAAGTACTGCCGGGACTGCCAATTGAAACGTGATGATGATCGCCGCAAGGTGGCCTACGGAAGTGCAAGGCGAGGTACGATGCTGCAGCACTGAGTAAGGCGACCTGGTGGCATTGAAGGATGCCCGTTGCCTATTGGTATGTGGTACAAGTGAGTGACAACGATGATGCCATGAAAGGCTAAGGCTGGTTCCAAAAATCTTTACTGCAAAATAAAAAATATAAGAAAGTTAGTCAAACCTCTGTTGTGAATGAGCCTTAGTAAAACATATCTCGCAGAAGTTATTGCATATTTTGATCCTTTACTCACCCGGTATGCCTGATGAATAATTAAAAATGAAAACATTGCTTTATATCTTGTGAGAAGAGTTTTAAAAGACCAATATGAAGTTGATCAACTTACTCCTTCTGTAAACCGAATGTTAACTGCGGTAAGGCTCATGTTTTATTTTTGAAAGCCGGATTATCCCAAATTTTTAAAGACAGGCTTGGAGTAGGTTTAAAATTGTTGATAGGAGGATCTCTTTCGTTTGAGTAGAAATAACCAATTGTCAAACTTCTATATGACATAGAGGCTGTTAAATAATAAAAAGCATTTTGTGAAATTGATTTTTCACCCGTAATATCTGAGATATGAAGAAACCCGTCATGATGATCAATTTTGAGTAAGGATAAAAATTGATGAATATCAGACCTCAAATACATATTCATTTGTAAACTCTTAAGCTCTGAAGTGCCATTTAAAAAATCAATTAAATCAGAACAAATAGACACATTTTCTTCGTAAAGACGGCAACAGAAATTTTTAACATAATACTTTTGGAGATTTAGAATTTGGTCAATCCAAGAGTCCCCGTAGACGTCTTCAAAATTTACGAGTTGAGTAGTATAAATTTTCTCTTCATTTTCTTTATAATATTGTGTAAAGACATCATAAGCAATATCAAATGGCTGACTTTGCGTAGAATTGCAGTGAATGCATAGATTTTTTTTAAATTTGACAGTTCTTGATTTGGATTTAGCGATCGGGATAATTGTTGAATCGTCTATAAATCTAACAGGATCATTTTTGGAAAAAGCTTTTCGTCTACCGAACTCTCTTTCTAAGTCAGTTTTTTTGTGAATGTGTTCTGCAGAATCTGCGATTTCGCCACACCACCAACACCGATTTTCAAAATTTATGAAGTGTAACATTTTATGGCAGCTAATGTTCGTGGCTTACCGCAGGGCTGGTATTTTATAACTGGCCGCCCGGCAACTGAAGCCGATTGAAAAACTGATGTTGAAGTTAACGACTAAAAGCCAAATAGAATTCGGTCAAGCCCGAAATTAGCTGATGGTAGTATACAGTCGATTGTTATTCGGTCCGCCAGCCTTGCGGAAAACTTTTTGTTGGCTAATGGCATATAGACTCTAAAACAAATTATCAGAACCCTTTTTTTCTCCGTTAACTAAAGAATATGGACGGTTAAAATTTAGTGTCTGGTCTTTTTGAATATACTTTTGCAATTCTGACTTGACATAAGGAATTACTGGATCATAGAATCTTCCAAAATATGGATTGTTGTCCGATAAATTGAAATGGCATGTTAGTGTTTTATCAAGTTCATGCAAAACTTTTTGAATTAATTTGGCGAATTGTTGAGTATCCTTTACAAGCTCATTTGTTAAAGCAATTTCTTGCAAATAATTAATTACTACTTCAAACCTAATCATTGGATGGGGATGAATCTTTTGGGGATTATTAATTTCTTCACCAGTATTTGAGAGGTAAAAAAATAAGAAGATAGAGTATATTGCTAATAACAAAATCTCTTCTTTTGTGTAAAAGGCAGCATTAGGAGTGAATTTATTGTAATTCTGAAATAAATCATTTCCAAACCAATTTATCGCAAACACATCTGCATCAACTTCCATTGCTTGTTCCTCCCATTTTAAACTATCGTCAGTCTGGGAACCATATTCGATAATAATTTCGGAGGTTCTTAAATTTGAGTTTAACTGTCGAACGTGACCTAACTCATGATATACAATAAAGGAGCTTATCATGTGTCTTAACATTACTGCATAATTCCTCCTTTTTAGATCAAGTGGGACTTCCTCAAGCAGATCAGTTAGGGACTTATTGAGGTAAATAAATTGATCAATGGTTAATGTATTATCATTTACAGCAAAGTTGCCTTTTTCAATTTTCTCATTCTTAGAATTCCCGACATTTTCAAAAATATTTTGGTTGCAAAAAATCAAATTGCAATTCAAATTAATAAAGTCTAAGTATTGTTTCGGTAATTGAATCCCATAAGATAAAGCTTGTGGTGAGTTAAAAGAATATTCATCAATTTTTACCTCACAATGTTCGATTTCCAGATTCTTTCCGAATTTGTTTATGACCCGATCAATATGTTGTGCTATGTATGAATAGTCCGGCATATTTTAATTTAAGGAACTTCGATAATAATGAAGTAGGAGAAGCTTTCAGCGTCAACACATAAATATACGCAACACCTGGTACATTTTTCTAAACAACACGACCTATTTGATAATTAATACAGCCGAATACTCTTTCTCAAGTAATCCTTGATACTCCAAAAGTTGAATTCTCAGGTTTATGAAAGTCGAAAAATGTCCAACTTCATTTATTTCTTCGATCTCAATTTTTAAATCGTCAAGCTTATCTCTCCATTTGGCTTTAGTTGCCGTTGCGAGTTTTTTCAAAGTGGATTTAAATTTGGGCAAGTGTTTTGCAATTTTTACCACATCGCTTTTCGATGATATCGGAATTTTGAAATCAAAATACTCCAACGACATAACGAATTTTGAACCAGGAAGAACTTTAGTATATACTGGAATGAAGTGATAGAGTTTAGACATATGCAGATCTGAAAGCAATTTGTCATTTGCCTTATGTCTTTCATGTGGAAAGAAAAATACCTTTTTTTCAATTAGTTTTTTTGCATTTGAGTTTTGGATTAACTTGTATGCCTGAGACGGTAAGCCCGGTGCCCAACCAACAACTACTGGCCCTTCATTCCCTGTGGTTTTTGAAGTCATGATATCTGCTCCGCAAATGGTGTAACGAGACTCCAAAGCGCCATTCATATTAAAACTTAAAACACCGTCAACATATTTCCCTGTAGGCATTGCCATTTTGGGATAAAAAATTTTGTCGTTTGGAAAAGGGATGAAGTCAATGGCTGTATCAGGAAAATCATCGTCTACTACCTGAAAAGAACTATCCATGTAACAATGAAAATCTTTTGCATATTTAAGATACAGATTAAAATTGCCCACACAAATCATAAGCTTAACACCATGCAATGCTTTTATATTACCGAATATTTCTTCTTGCCTGCAATAGAACCACATTCTAAAAATACTTTCTTTTGCTTCTGGAAACCAAGCAATAAATTCAAACAAATCCTCTAGTAATCCCTCGAAACTAATTTCAATTGGTTTGTTTATCTCAATAGCAGTATCGATTCGCTGCATTAGTCTTTTGATATCATTTGTAAAATAAAAATGAAACTTCTTATTTAAGAATTCTGCTTCCTGACAGAGAATTTTAGCTTCCTGGTAATTTCCTAAACCTAGTTGATAGTCAGCCAGAGTAATTGCAGAACCGGCAATTAATTCATAGTCTGTAGAGCCATCAACTATCTTTTTCACTGCCCTCATAATATCAAATGCCTCGTTCTCTCTTTTTTGCAAATGATAAATTCTTGCTATTTCTCCCATACATCTTGCAATACCTGAAACTGAGTGCTTCTGTTCGTATATTATCTTTGCTCTCGAAAAAGAAAATATTGATTCTTGGTATTCATTTAACAAGGCTTGATAATGTCCTATCGTTGCAATTAAAAACGCCTTTCTTTCCTCAGATTCAATTTTGTTTAGAGAATTTGACAAAACGGAAATCGCGTTTAAAAGGATTTTTGTATACCCTTCGTTATTCCCCTTTTTCTTTTCTATTTGGGCAAGGCTGCTTAGCGCATTGGCAGTACCAAAAAAGTGGTTATTTTTTTCACTCAATTCTTTGGCCTTATTATAGTAATCACTTGCTTTCTCTAAGTCATTCTTACGAAAATTAATATCGCCAATTTTTTGATAAAAATCTTCAAGTAACTTTAAATCAGTTTGATACTTTTCTAACATATCACAACATTCAATAAAAATATCATAGGCTTTTTCTTTTTCGTCAAAAGTAAAATAGAGCCTGCCTTTTAAATCTAAACATCTGACACATTCAGCGTATTCACCAATTTCAAAGTAAAGCGCTGTTGCTTCATTCAAGTATGTTTCTCCTTCACCATATTCCGCCTGTTTAAAATGAATATGGGCTAATTGGTAAAGAGATTTTGCTAAATCGATTTTGAAATTTATCTCCCTAAGAGTATTGACAGATTTTAAAAAAACGTCTTTTGCGTTCATTGCATCGCCTATTCTGTCATATGAAAGACCAAGATGGTGATAGGATGCTGCTATTAATTGCTTGCGAATTCTTTCATTCTGGGCATTGTCATTTATTTTTTCAGATATTAAAAGCGAAAGCCCAATGTTATATTCTTTTAAGGCTATTTCATAATTACCTAAGTGATGTTCTACCCAACCTAGTTTATGATGACGTTCTGCAAGGTCTAGGAAATGATATTTACTATTTAAGCCATTTTTTTGAGTTAATTGAAAAGCTTTTGTAGCATAAGATTTTGCTTGAAATAAATTTTCTCTATGCACCTCGAAGTTTGAAAGTGACGAGTATGCATCAATTGCCCGTTCCGCTTCACTATATTTTTGAAATACCTCAATACAACCAAGCATCATTTCTACAGCCTCATCCGTTTTATGATATTTCTCATCCAAAATTATTGCAAGATAAAATTTGAAATAAGCTTCTGAAAATTCATCGAAAATATGTTTTGCCTTTTCGATCCCATCCAGTAATTGTTCCATTGCTTTATCATAAAAAGCATTATTTCTATTATCCCAGGCTTCTTTCCCAAATCATAAAGTTCTTTTGGCACTTTTCTGATCGGTCTAGAAAGCTGTATTTTTATTTCAATTACGTCTTTTTGTTTTATGAAGCCTTTGGTGATTTTTGTATGACAACTTGGACATAACATTAACAGATTTGACAGCTCATTATTTTCAGGGTTTTCATCAATGTGATGAACTTCGAACAGTTCCACTTCATCACTCGGGCAGAAAGGACAAACCGATGCAATTTCCTTCTGCAGTGCTTTTAGGGTAGCTGGTTGAAATGTTTTCCTTTTTTTCACGGAAGATTTTTACATGTTTAGTGGACTTTCAATTTGAATCCGGGGTATATTAATTTGAACTGCCGGAATATTTGTTCCCGAATATTATCCATTTTTTCGCAAGCCTTATCGGAGAGCATCCATATAGAACAATTTTCATCACCACAACCGCAAGGCCGTATTTCTTTATCCTTCTTTAGCTGACTGAAAGTGTCACGTAATTTAATTACAAGCTGTGTTATTTCAGCGAATGCATCTTTTAATCTATTGTCTTTTAGTTGATGCCTAGAAGGAATCCTTTTTATAATAGTACCGTCCCTAAGCCTATAAACTCCGGTATTTAATACTTCGATGGTATCCGTAATTGCTTTTTCAAAATCCGGTACATTCGATTCACGGTGGAAAGGGGTTGTAAAAGCCGGACGGTCGAAACATTGCGAAAACGATTCAATAATTTCAGAATCATTCAGTAAAACCGGTTCATTTGTTGCTTTTATTAGTTTAACTGAATCTTCCGGAAAAGTTTCTCCGTCTACAAATCTTTTCAATAACTCAGGTGAATGCTGGCGCAGTTTTTCCTCCAATTCAACACCACTCCAAACTTCTGTGTGAGATATCCCTGCCTTAGTGGCATAAGTTGAGATCTTTTCTCGCATTGCCGACGATACGCTATTGCCACATACTGCGATATAGTAATGCGGAATGGTACCTGCTTTTACTAATTTATCAATATCATCGGTTATTTTCTTTAAAACCAATTGCCTGTAGTTCGCACATTGGTAGCAATATTCTTCTTTGTTGATCACACCCCAAATATCCCTACCGCCATCCCCTCCTGTTTCACCAAGCCATTGTATTGTATCCCATCTTTTTTGCCTTGCTACAAATGCAAAAATCAGCCGTTCAAACTGTTGACCACTCATATCTTCAAAATGAATGGGGTGTACGGTTTTATTAACCTTCAGAGCTGATGGGTTTTTATCGCCGGGTATATCTTTAAGAAAATTGATCACCTCGGCCATTGTTATTGATTTTTTGTCTTTAGCCGGTTCCAGTATAACTGCATCTGCCAGAGCCTGATGCCCTTTTGTAATTTTTTTTCCAATCCTGAATTCGGAAAGATTCTTTTTTGCTTTTATATCATTAAATAATCTTTCAATCAGGTCAACAACCAATGGACCTGAATGCATCAGCATCAGCTAATTTTTCCAGTGCAGCTTCAGGTACTGAGATATCACGCAGCTCATTAATGCTGTTGTACATTTTATTTCTTGCTGACACCAATATTTCTATATCATCTTCCCGCAGGCCCTTTACCTGACGGAATCCTAACCGAAGTGCACAAAACTTTCCGGACTTTTCCTCAAGTTTATTATCCCACACGGAATAATTAATATCAACAGGCCTTATCTCAACATCATGCTTTTTTGCATCGCCAATAAGTTGTGCTGGTTGATAAAAACCCATGGGCATACTATTCAATATTGCACAGCAAAACACATCGGGATAATACCATTTTAACCAGGAAGAAACATAAACGAGTAATGCAAAGCTTGCAGCATGACTCTCGGGGAAACCATAACTACCGAAACCTTCCAGTTGTTTAAAAACACGTTGTGCGTATTCCAAAGTATATCCATTCTTCATCATTCCTTTGATCAGCTTCTCTTCATACTGCGTGACCAAACCTTTTGCTTTGAATGTTGCCATGCTTCGGCGTAAGCCGTCTGCCTCTGCCGGTGTGAAGCCTGCTGCCACAATAGCTATTTTCATTGCCTGTTCCTGGAATAAGGGAACGCCCAATGTGCGACCTAAAATATCTTCCAGTTCTTTTGATGGATAGTCAACCACTTCTTCACCATTGCGCCGGCGTAAATAAGGATGCACCATGTCGCCCTGGATGGGTCCGGGCCTTACAATAGCAACTTCAATTACCAGGTCATAAAATGTACGGGGCTTTAATCTTGGCAGCATGGACATCTGTGCACGGCTTTCAATCTGGAATACACCAATAGTATCTGCATGGCAAATCATTTCATAAACCGCAGGGTCATCCTGTGGGATATTAGCCAGCGTCAGGTCAATATCATAATTTTCTTTTGCAAGATCAAAGGCTTTGCGGATGCATGTCAACATGCCCAACGCCAGTACATCTATTTTCATAAAACCCAATGCATCGATATCATCTTTATTCCATTCAATGCATGTCCTGTCTTCCATCCTTGCATTCATGATGGGTACCAGGTTGGATAATTTATCCCGGGTAATTACAAAGCCACCGGTATGCTGCCCTAACTGACGGGGAAAACCTATATACTCTTTTGTGAGCTGTAATACTTTTAACAGATGCAAATCACCCGGATTCAAGCCTTGTTCTTTTATGCGTTTGCCTTCAAACCATTCATCTGTAAATTCCCAAATGGAGCCAGATAAACCATTGATCGTATCAACAGATAAACCCATTGCTTTGCCTACATCACGAATGGCACCTTTTTGGTGTTGCTGTGTAACAGTAGCCACAATTGCAGCTCTATCTCTTCCATATTTATTGAACACGTATTGCATTACTTCTTCCCGTCGCTCATGTTCAAAGTCCACATCAATATCAGGAGGTTCGTTGCGGCTGGAAGAAATAAAGCGTTCAAATAACAGATCAAATTTTGTGGGATCTACTGAAGTAATACCAAGGCAATAACAAACAGTTGAATTTGCAGCTGATCCCCTACCCTGGCAAAGAATTTTTTGCTGCCTTGCAAAACGAACGATATCATATACGGTAAGAAAGTAAGCAGCATAATTCATTTCCTGGATAAACTTCAATTCATATCTTATAGCTGCTATCGTTTTCTCAGGAATCGCATCTCCATAACGTTCTTTTGCTCCTTCCCAAGCTAAGAAAGTCAATTCTTCCTGTGGTGAACGACCTTCAGTAGTTATCTCTTCGGGGTACTCATATTTTAATTCATTCAATGAAAATTGACAAGCTTCTGCAATCTCCTGTGTATTTTTTATTGCATCGGGGTATTGCCTGAATAAGCGAAGCATTTCATCTTTTGGTTTCAAAAATCTTTCTGCATTAGGGTGCAATAAATAACCTGCAGTATGGATGGTGCATTTTTCACGAATGCAGGTTACAATGTCCTGCAATTGCCTTCTGCCGGGTTCGTGATAATGTACATCGTTTGTTGCAACCAATGGTATTTGCAATTGTGAAGATAATTGTGCAAGCCTGTATAAATATTTACTGTCATCGCCCTGGTAACGGCGGGAAGCTGCTAAATATAAATCAGGACCAAAAGCTTCACGATATTCTTTTAAAGAATTGGCAAGCGAAGCATCAAATTCAAACAGATCATTTAATTCTATTGGAGGTAGTACAATAAATTTTATTCCTTCAGCATATTGATAAACATCTGCTTTGTATAAATGGCATTCGCCTTTTTCTGCACGGCGATTTCCAAGAGTTAGCAAATTAGAAAGTTGAGAATAAGCTTTTGTATTGGTTGGAAAAGCCAACAAACTCAAGCCGTCTAATAAATCCAACCGACAACCAACGATGATCCGAATGCCATTTAATTTTGCTGCTGCATGTGCACGGACAATACCGGCAAGTGTGTTGCGATCTGTTATTGCTATTTCCTTGTAACCTAACTCAACAGCCTGCTGCACTAATTCTTCGGGATGCGAAGCGCCCCTGAGAAAAGTAAAATTTGATGTGACTTGTAATTCTGTATAGCTCATAACCTCACCCCCCCGAACTGCGTTCCCAACTTTCGCATCGCTCAGTTGCCTCTCAAAAGGTAGAGGGGGTGGTACTTCAAATCTTATATTGTCATTTTGTTCTTCCACTTTTACTTTAATACTTTATTGAACTTTAGGCAAAAAAACCGTGAATAAACCATTGAAAAGATCTGGCAGCATCGTAATGGCCTGAACGAAACAACCAGTATCTTTTTCCATCTTCATCTTCAACGGAATAATAATCCCGGTGCTGTCCCTGTTGCAACCACCATTCCTGTTCAATTCTTTCTGGCCCATCTGCTTTTATTATTTTATGCAACTTTCCTTTGTAACGAAAGTTCATTGGCGGATAATCAGGAATGGGTGCAGTAACTTCTATTGGCTGTGGTTTAACTAACATTTGTAAAGGCCTTGGCCGGTCAATCTTCCAGGGTGTTTGCAATTTTTCATTAATGAATGGCGCCAGTTTAAATGAACGCTCGGGCCAGTAGTGTTGATCCGGCATATACCGGTGAATATGGTTGGCTCCGACTTTTCCTTCTATGCGATCTAATAATTCGGACAAATCAATATCATCCAGACCACCGGTGGACTCCCATAATTTTTCCTGTACCGTTGACAGATCTTCAACTTTACCAGCATCCAATGTAAATAGCTCAATTCCTAAAGCCGGTTCAATGGTTTCTATTTTAATTTCAAATAATTTAAAAAGGTGTTTGGTGTTGCAGGTAGGGCGATTGGTGCCAATTTCTATTTTTTCAATCTTACCATCAACACGATAACATTTAAAGGTTGCGATACGTAAACCTTTTTGTTCCTGTTGTAGGCGTTGGCATAAAGTATTGAGCAACCTTTCTAAAGCAATTTCAATTCCAGTGGCTGTTACAATTGGTTCAAGGCATGGCAATCTTTCCTGGTATGGTTCAATGGGCTGTACAGGCATTATCCATTCTTCTTCAAGGCCCATCGCCTGGTCGAGCCGCTGCAAAAGCTGTTGGCCAAAACGCCG
>Ga0193752_1003841_pt1 | contig 10073 bp, 8 predicted proteins | sample H1c1metaG_FD_144924 | JGI IMG/M metagenome (GOLD analysis project Ga0193752, IMG submission 144924) | Soil microbial communities from a riparian zone of the East river system, Colorado, United States - H1c1 | ecosystem: Environmental > Terrestrial > Soil > Riparian zone | place: USA: East River...
TGGCGCATCTCTTCTTCCTGGTTGATTAACAAAACAGCCTGTTGTCTGGATTCTTCCAACAGCCTACTTGTTCTCTCAGCTGTTTTAACATTGAATATGGTTGAGGCAATACTTTCGCAAATTTTATTTATAAAATGCAATTGATGCTCCTCATACATCTGGAATGAGGCGAGTTCAAGGATTCCAAAAACACTTTCATTAAACAGTAACGGGCAAATTAAGACCGAACGCGGAAGGGCTTCGCCCAGACCGGAAGTAATCCTGATATAATCTTTTGGAACTTCTTTCAGCAGCATTAATTGCCTTTCCAGATACACTTGTCCGATCAAACCTTCACCTATTTCGATCCGCTGGCCAACATGTTTTTTACGGTTGTATGCGTAGCATGATGCTAAACCAATATGAATGTCTTTTGGATCGTGATCCTCAACCAGGTAAATGGCTCCCTGATTAACTTTGAGATGTTTAATCAGTTCACTAATTACGACATCACAAAGCTTGGCAACGTTGTCGTTGTTTTTGCGAAAGATATCCCCAAACCTGGCTACCCCCTCTATGATCCATCTCCTTTTATTTTCTTCCCTAGCTATTTCGAAAAGGTTTGATTGCATAGCAATCAATGCTGCCCCTAATTTATCGCCAGGTTTAAAAGCATGGTTGGTATTGGTGGTATTTATGACACCGATGAAATGAATTGCTGCTTCCTTCTCCGCCTCCAATTTCTTTATTGTTTGCTCTAATTGTCTGATCACGGCCTTACGAGTGCTAAAAATTCCCATATATGCATTTCTTATAATCTTAGATATAGCTAAACGAAGTATTTATTTCATTTCTCATGCACGGAAAGAATAATCATACTCAGATGTCTGATGGGGCTGGCTATCCTGCATAGTGGTCTTGATTGTTAATAGTAAAGAAAGCTTATTGCAACATCGACATCAACCTGCTATGAGAAAGCTCAAGTTTGTTATATAGAGTAGCTAATTTATCATGCAAAAGTTTTCCTGATCGCTTAACTACTTTACCCCCCACAAGAACAGTATCAATGTCAGCCAAGGAACTTTGCAACACGATTGTAGAATAAACATTACTGACCGGTTTCATGTTTATATTTTCCTGCGAAAGCAATATGATATCGGCCTGTTTACCTTTTGTTATTGAACCCGTTCGATGATCCAATCCAACAGCCTTCGCCCCATTAATTGTAGAGGCTTTTAAAATATCATAGCAGGTGATGGACACCTTCTCGGGCATAGTGTCATTTTGAATATGCTGGTTATTGATAAGAGCCCTGTCCGTCTGAAGCGCTATTTTCATTTGAGAAAACATGTCACCGCCACACGCACTAATTACATCAATTCCAAGGCTGGGCAAAAGCCCATTTCGCAATGCTTCACCAGTAATCGGAAAACCAAGCCCCATTTGCATTTCAATCTCAGGTGTAACGGAAATGGAGCAACCGTAGTCTGCAAGGATTTTAAGATCTGCTGCCTGAAGGAAGTTGCCATGAGCAAAATTGAGGTCAGGACCCAATAAATTATTTTTATGTAGTTTGGTTATCGCATCATAACGTTTGTAAAATGTACCGCATCCTACGTGCATCGAAACAGGGATGTTATTTTCACGCGCATAAGCGATATCAGCAGTTGTCACTTCCAATGTTGAATATTCAGGCCCACGAATACACAGCGCCAAAGAAAGATTACCCTCCTGTGAAGAGAAGTGCCCGAGTTTAAGTTTCTCTACATTTTGAGGGTGCGTCAACTTACTTTCATAAAACCATTTCCATACTGACGTTCCCGGAGTACCATATCCAAAGACGCCCCTGATACCGGAGTCACGCAAGCCCGCTATGGCGGCTTCTGTGTGCTCCATCGAATTCATGATATGGGACCAGTCAAACACTGTGGTAATACCGGCGTTAATACATTCTAGTGCCCCAAGGAGATTTCCAACGTAGACATCATCCGGTTGATACTGTGGAGCTATTTTTCCAAGCACAGTTCCTAAATATTCCACAAAGGCAAGATCAGACGCAATTCCCCTCACGTTGGTTTCCCACAAATGCCTGTGAGCGTCTACAAAACCTGGCATGACGATCATTCCATTCGCATCTATTACTTGCGCATCTTCAACCTCTATTGAGGCGCCTACTTCTTCAATCTTGTTATCAGTGATCAAAATATCACCTTTCGGAAGGTTTTTAATCTGATCATCCATTGAAACGATTAATCCATTTTTGATTAAAATTTTTCTTTCCATAAAATATCGTTTAATACATTTGACAAGAATTTCCAAGAAAATACATTTTCGGGTACGCTAAGAGATATTGAAGTAATAGAAAGTATTTTTTTATCCGTAAAATAAATGACAGAGACAGAAACACTTCAACTTTTTTCCTTGCTTGCGAAACCTATTGATTGTTAATACTATTGAAGGTCGTATAGTTTTAAATTGAATAGTATTTCATTAATTTTTTATCTGCTCCTAAACCCTTGGCTATTTTTGCCAGGCCCCCAAATGCAAATCTTTGAAACCAAAGCGGCAAGCCATGCAAATGGGTTCGCTGAATTCAAAAAGGATTATCGCGGGCCTGAAATTTTTTGGAATTCCCTTTGCGGTTGCCTTACCATCCCGGGGTCAGGCGTCACACTTGGTATCTTTCATTTCATTTATCTCAGCGATTCATAATATACACATTGGTCGCTTACACTTTGTTTCTACCAGCAGGGGAAGTGTACTGAAAGCTTAACAGGGCACCAACATTGGATAAAAACGTCTTTAAATAAATCATACGAAAAGCAAGAGCCAGTACTATAGTTCCGACAAGCTTATTATTCTCTTCATTGCTCAGTATGCAATTTCACAACGGTACAAACGATCACCGGTTCATTAAAAATTTACTTCTGTCAAATACAAAGGAAGCTGAGATTTGATCTTTTTTGATACGATAAAGGGATTTTTAATCAGTACGCTAAACGGAGGCGCGCTCTTTGCATTAATGCGCATTATGCAGAGTGTAGATATTGACGTGACGGCTTAAATCCGGATTCTTATTAGATACCCTTTAAAGAAGGTTGTAATATTTAATCTATTTGAGAAGCAACTCCCCAGGAGTAAAGTTATTTCTAATAATTACTAAATTTCGTGTTGTATGGACTGCGAGGTAGTTACTAAAGGAACAGCGATGAGTCCAGTCGCGTTTAATTTTCCTTCGTATAGAAAAAAATATTGTAACTTGGTAGCATATTCATAGTTATATGAATACTGTATTGCCTTGCTGGCTACCATTTGCACCACTTTTAGGACGTTCAGGAATATGAATAACCTTTATTCAATCGATTATAAAGACATTATCTCTTTCTCAAAAGATACGGATCCATCGCTCAATTCCGGTGAATTTGAACAATTACTTGTTCAAAACAACCTGATTGGCAAATACCGTGAAAAAATTATCAAGTCTAACAATTATGAAATACGTGATGTATCAGCAGACCTAAACCGGGAATTACGCATAAATTTTTTAAACAATGAGTTGAGTGAATCATTTAATATTTGTATGTGTATCGGCTCTTCGTATGAAGTAGCTTTCGATACGCACAAACTAAAAGTTCAATTACCTCAATCGAAGTATCATTTCAATTACGTACCTGATAATAAATATCAGCTCAATATTTTCAAACAAGTACATTCCATTCATATTGCGGTTGAAAATAGCTATTTTTCAAACTTATTAAATTCGTTAGATATTAATCCGACCGATCTTTTGCGGAAATTTTCAAGGAGAGAACCTCTCTCCAGTGTGGGTCTTTTTGCGAATGCATCGATGAAACAGTCCTTTTTAGAGATTTTCAATAATCCGTTAACGGGAAAATTAAAGGAGCTTTTTATCGAAGCCAAAGTCCTGGAAATAATGTCAGTGCAGCTGAGCCAAATTATTAAGTCGGAACATTCACCGAAAAATCTGCAAAAAAAAGAAGTAGAACTGTTCTATAACATAAAAGAATTTCTGGACAATTCATTAGCCGAGAATCACTCTCTTCAAGACCTTTCAACAAATTTTGGAATCAATATATTCAAACTAAAAAAAGGATTCCGCGAGGTTTTCGGAATGCCAATCTTTAACTACTTATTGAAAGAAAAAATGGAACTTAGCCGAAAACTCATTCTTGGAGGCGGGCTTAAGGTAAATGAGGTTGCAGTTATTGTTGGCTATAAAAATTCAAACCACTTTTCTACTGCGTTTAAAAAACAATTCGGGATTAATCCAACAGCAATCAAGCGTTAAATCAAGAGCTATTATTTGGCGGTATCTCGTTCATCTTTACCGCTTGCCAATAGTTGAGGAGAATAATCTTCAATTTAAATATCACAACGTACCTATTCTCATAATGTATCTCGATTAATAAACATTATTGTCCGATTGAGATTTTTAGAATCTTGGCTGGCGACTTTAAATATGATCCTTCGTTAACAGGGAAGATTAAAATTTGATTAATTGGGTTGATGGTTCATTTTTGCAATTTTAATTCATGCCACCCTTGTATGAGCATCTTTTCATAGCATCTTTCTTCGAATTCTCAAGAGCTTGATAAAAATTACGGCATTCGGAATGGTGAACAGGTGCTTTTATTCCTGATTAATATTATCTATACGCTTGGTTATAATTTAAAGTGAAGTCAATTATGAAAAGTACCAACAGAATAATGTAAAAAAGCAAAAAAATCATAATAGGATAATTCTATCGTACTAAAAATTGCTCCTGTTGACGGATGTCACACATTCGCCAACAGTTTAATTTTGCGTCATCACGTTAAAATGGTGAATAGATTGGACCACTGAGCCTACGAAATGCTGAAGCGTAACCTGACGCACCCACGCATCCGCTACATTCTCCATCGATGATGTGATAAAGGCCACAAACACCTGGTAGTTCGTAAGAAAAAAATTCAAAGAATCATGAATCTAAAAGTAATAACATCCACAACAAGAGCTGGCGCAAAAGGAATTTCAATTGCTAATTGGGTGATGTCTATGATCATCCAAGAAAAAGACGTTGACGCAGAATTACTTGACCTCGCAAAGATAAATCTACCTTTCATGGATGAGCCAAATCACCCACGATTGCAACAGTATCAACATGAGCACACAAAAGCCTGGAGCACCACTATAAATAGTGCTGATGCATTTATAATTGTTTTGGGTGAATACAACTATGGTTTCCCTGCTCCCATTAAAAATGCTTTGGATTTTCTGCATAAAGAGTGGATGTATAAGCCAGTCGCAATCGTAAGTTATGGAGGAGTTTCAGGGGGTATACGCTCGACTCAAATGTTAAAACAAGTGATTACAACTCTGCACATGGTGCCACTAACAGATGCGATTGTAATCCCATTCTATATGAAATTTATTGATACAGATGAACAGTTTGTTGGTGACGAAACCTTAATTAAGTCTGCCAAGTTCATGCTAACAGAACTCCATAAATGGAGCCATGCTTTGAGAGCTTTACGCCCGACCAATACCTAAGGTTTATTAAATGATAGTGTAACCTATTGTAAATCCTACATGGGCTTATAACGTGATGATTCAACCGAGACCCATCAATGAACCTTTAAAGTTATTTACTACCACGTCTGATTATTCCCAAGCTTTTATATTTCGACGGATTGAATAAAGCAATCGGAGAATCATTAAAAATTGTAAGAAGGAGTTTGTACAGTCCGTCTACGGGAGGAAAATGTTAAAGTTCTTCAGTATGTCAAAGAGTTTATAATAGCAGGTGGCACCTCTATAAGGGAGCCTTGTAAGGGATTGATTAAAGTTATGTAAACTCTGGTTGTGTCGCATGAATTGTGGGGCGATCAAATGCCAAAGGAGTACTCCTGAAAAGACTTACTTCTTCTTTTTCTCGTTGATATTAAAAATGTTTAACGTCTGTTTCGGACATCAGGACAATTTATACAGAATTTAGATTGAGAGTTGACTCATAATTTATGAACAGATGTGAAACAGTTGTTTCACTACCCCGATGATCGGAAGTTTGAACCAAAATTTTGATGGCATTAATGAAACTCGTTCTTCCTAGCAACATAGGGATACTTGTTTTATGGATATTGATGAACGAACTAGACTTGTCCTCACCACTATTTCAAGCGTTCTTAAAAACGTTTTTAGAGAACTAATTTTTCTTTCAAGGCCAGTACTACAGCCTCAGATTTTGAATTCACCTTGAGCTTCCCATAAATATTTTTTATATGCGAACGAACCGTATCAATTGATATGTAGAGCCGTGCGGATAATAGTTTATACGAAAGTCCTTCTACAAGTAATGTTAGAATCTCTGTCTCCCTTCTCGTTAAACTTTCATAGCTCACAGTATGGGAAGAAATAGAAAGTGAGTTAAATACCTCTTTAAGCACGATTGAGCTCATAGGAATACCTCCATGAAAAGCGTCACCTATATATTCGGCAATATGTGGGAGTGCGTTTTTCTTAATGATATAACCATCAATTCCAATTCTGACACACTCCATGATAACTGCTGTTTCATGACTATCCGAAAGAATGATCACTTTTATTTCCGGATATTTTCTTTTCATACACATTAAAGTGTCCAGCCCATATTTTAAGGATATATCTAATAGAAGCACATTGGGTTGTGAAATTTGGATTTGTTTTTCTACACTTTGAAGTGTGTTTAAACCAATGACCGTAAAATTGTCATTGCTGCTTAGGTAACAAAAAAGTAAGTCATTGTATCTCTCATCCTGATAAAGTGCTACTCTAATCATAACTGCCAATATTTAAATTAACCTATAGACTAATCCATTAAAAATTTAATGTGACGGTTCAAAGGTAAATTGATACTGGGATGTGTAACATCCGCTATGAGGAGCAATTTTTAGTACGATAGAATTCATACGAGATTGCCAATATCAGACTTACGTTTATTGTATTTTATTGACACTACTCCAAAAACCCCAGGTAAAGCATGACATGCTCCGTTTAGCGTACTATTAAATATTCCTTTTAGCGTAGTAGTCAAGTTTGATTAGTCATTTCCTTTGCGTTTAAACAAGAACAGGCTTTAAACATACATTACTTCGGTATAACACTTTTAATAGATTGATAGAAAAATGAAAAAAACAGTAAAAATTACGGGGATTATTGTTGGTGGCATAATTCTGGCGGTTATTTCTTGTATTGTTTATGTAAAAGTTTTTTTACCAAATGTCAGCCAAGCTCCGGCGATTGCAATAAAGGTGACCCCGGAACTAATTGAGCGGGGAAAATATATGGCGAACAATGTTATGGTGTGCATGGATTGTCACAGCACGCGTAACTGGAATGAATTCTCCGGCCCATTGGTTAATGGCACTCTTGGTAAGGGGGGAGATGTGTTTGATGCATCCATGGGATTTCCAGGAGTTTATTATGCTTCTAACATTACGCCTGCCGGCATTGGCAATTATTCAGATGGGGAAATTTTTCGTGCAATCACTTGTGGGGTGAAAAAGAATGGCGATCCAATTTTTCCAGTTATGCCGCACGCAAATTATGGCTTGCTGGATAAAGAAGATATCAAAGCCGTCATTGCCTATATAAGAACAATTGAGCCGATTGAAAACAAAGTTCCGTCATCACATTCTGATTTTCCAATGAATATAATCATCAATACAATGCCAAAGGAAGCAGCGTTATCAAAACGCCCGGACAAGCATCAGGCTGTTGCATATGGTGGCTATCTTGTTAATGCAGCAGCTTGTCGTGATTGCCATACGCCATTTGAAAAAGGATCGTATGATGCTGAACGTATCCTGGCAGGAGGAAGGCAATTCAAAATGCCGGGCGGAACGCTAACATCTTCCAATTTGACACCCGATAATGAAACAGGTATTGGTCAATGGTCTCAGGATGCCTTTATCAGGCGATTTACAATCTATCGGGATAGTGCTGCGGCTCATCAAAATATTGATCCGCAGAAAGACTTTAATACGATTATGCCATGGACAATGTACGCAAATATGACCGATGAGGATCTTGGCGCTATTTATCAATATTTAAAAACGCTCAAGCCAAATCACAATCCAACAATAAAATTTACTTCTGCTAATTGATCTTTGTCTTACAAACTACACCCTGTGATTTGGTGAAAAAGGACATGAGATTGATGATCCCGTATCTTTTTTCTATATTACAGACAATGACGATTTTAGACAAACAATAATTCCGAAGATTATTGGTGTTAATGCACTCAGTTGAACCACTAACCGAAAGCCATGGGCAGCAATCTTTACTCAATAGCGTACAACGATCTACTATCGTTTTCAAAACAGTCGGGTTCCTCTAGTAATTATAGCGAATTTGAGCACGTTATTGTTCAAAATGATTTACTCGGAAAGTATCAGGAAAAAATAATTAAAACTGAGAATTATGAGATCAGAGACGTCGCGGCAGATCTAAATAATAATTTAAGGGTTGATTTTTTGGATATTGAAATGAAGGATTCCTTCAATATATGCTTGTGCGTGGGACCATCTTATGAGGTATTATTCAACACGCATAAAATGAAATCGCAGCTGACGCAGTCAAAATATCATTTTAATTACGTGCCCGATTCTAAGTACCAGCTGAACATTCAAAAGCAAGTGCATTCTATTCATCTCGCGATTGAAAATGGCTATTACACGAACCTGTTAAGATCATTGGATATTTCACCAAATGATTTGATGAAAAGGTTTGCCCGTAGAGAGCCGTTAAATAGTTCTGACGTATTTGCTGACTCCGCAATGAAAAAGTCCTTCTATGATATTTTTAACAATCCTCTTACTGGAAAGATCAAAGAGCTTTTTATAGAAGCTAAGGTTCTTGAGATTATTTCATTGCAATTAAATCAAATTATAAAAACGAACGATTCTCCGGAAAGTCTACGAAAAAAGGATATCGATATATTTTATGGCTTAAAAGAATTCCTTGATAATACATTAACCGAAAGCCACTCGTTAAGGGGATTATCGGTACGCTTTGGTATAAATGAATTTAAACTAAAAAAGGGATTTCGCCAGATCTTTGGAACATCTATTTTTAATTATATCCTTCTGCAGAGAATGGAACTTAGCCATAAACTAATTCTCGAAGGTGGTCTTAAGGTGAATGAAGTTTCGGTAATGATGGGTTACAAAAACGCAAATCACTTTTCAACAGCATTCAAAAATAAATTTGGTATCAGTCCTACTTCAATTAAAAAATAGAGTTATTGGGGCGTGATGTTATTTCACTGAGAGCAGTACGGAAAAATAAATCGATCCTTTTAAGCACGTAAGAGTTTTGTTAGACCTATAAACATTCAATTTATTGATGTCTCTGCGTAATGAAAGTCTATTATCTCAATAGCAAAAAAGTATTATTGATTCTTTTTTAAGCAAGTCTCTATATTCAAAGTGACAACGTTGTTATATGGAAGAGGAACTATATGAAGCGCTCAAAAAACTTTTAGCTTACGCAGCGGATTTAAGTTGTAGTGAACTTGTAGAAGCCCTCTTGAATGCGGAAGAAGTTATTAACAAGTATGAGAAGAATTTTAAATAAATTCATAGCATATAATAGCCTTTGAAGTGTTTTCTTATTCTTTTAGTAATAGAACTTTTGCTTAAGTGAGTGATAACCTGACTTTTCTTTCCGTTCGTCATTTACGCGATGTGATCCTGGCAGGAAGTTGCATAGTTAGAATCTCCAATCCATTAGCCCTGTTCCCGCAGTGGGCTAAAAAAGAAAATTCCCCTTTATTATAAAAGATTATTTTTTGTAGATTGATGCCTGTCTACCCTTCGGATTTTTTTTTAATGGAGCCGATATTTTTTATCTGAGAATTCCATTTTTGAATTCCTTATCACATTCTAACGATTGTTATCAAGGCCAAGGATAAAGGTATTTTGCTAATTATGAATTAATTTGTGCCAATTTTATGTACGTTACAATTGCCACGCTTCGAAGTATAGTTTATGCAGCGTCCGCCAAGGGAGCAGACTTTCACGTGCTTTGTAAAACAATTGGACTGAAACCAGCAGATC
>Ga0193752_1003842_pt1 | contig 10070 bp, 11 predicted proteins | sample H1c1metaG_FD_144924 | JGI IMG/M metagenome (GOLD analysis project Ga0193752, IMG submission 144924) | Soil microbial communities from a riparian zone of the East river system, Colorado, United States - H1c1 | ecosystem: Environmental > Terrestrial > Soil > Riparian zone | place: USA: East River...
GATTGCCGCCGCGCGACGTCACCGGCGAACTGAGGCCGCGCAATGCCATGATGAAGCAGATCGCCGAGATCAAATAGCCGTAGGCGGCCAGTTCCTGGGTCATCCCTATCTCCCGCCTACTTCTTTGCCGGCTGTTTTTTCTTGAACATCGAGAGCATGCGGTGCGTGACGATGAAGCCGCCGAAGATATTGATGCTGGCCAGCACCACCGCGATGGCGCCGAAGAGCTGCGCCGCGCCCACGCCCTTGAGTCCCGCGGCCAGCAGGGCACCGACGATGATCACCGACGACACCGCGTTGGTCACCGACATCAGCGGTGAATGCAAGGCCGGCGTCACTCGCCAGACCACGTAGTAGCCCACGAAGCAGGCCAGCGCGAAGATGGTCAGCAGCGCCACGAACGGCATATGGCCGTCGGGGATCGTCAAGGTCCCCTGCGCCGACATGTCGGTGATCTGCTGGGCGACCCCCTTCATGTTGTTGGCCAGTTCTTCGGCCTGACTGGCAAGCTTGGCCGCTTGGCCGGCGAGTTTATCGTCCATGGCCCTCTCCCAAATGGTCGTATGTGTTAGGCAGCCGTCGTGGCGAGCGACGGATGCACGATCTGGCCGCCCTGCGTCACCAGCGTGCCCTTCACCACCTCATCGCCGAGGTCGATCTTCAGCGCCTTGGTCTCTTTGTCGATCATCGGCGTCAGGAAGTTGAGCAGGTTGCGGGCGAACAGCGACGAGGAATCGGTCGGCAGCTCAGCCGGCAGGTTGGCCGGGCCGATGATCTTCACGCCGTATTTCTCTACCGTCTTGCCGTACTCCGAGATCGGACAGTTGCCGCCCTGCTCCACTGCCATGTCGAGGATCACCGAGCCGGGCTTCATGGTCTTGACCATATCCTCGCTCACCAGCACCGGCGCCTTGCGGCCGGGGATCAGCGCCGTGGTGATGACGATGTCCTGCAGCTTGATGTGATCGGCCACCAGGGCCGCCTGCTGGGCGCGATAATCGGCGCTCATCTCCTTGGCATAGCCGCCGGCGGTCTCGGCCGCCTTGAATTCCTCGTTCTCGACCGCCACGAACTTGGCGCCGAGCGACTGGACCTGCTCCTTGGTTGCCGGCCGCACGTCGGTCGCCGTCACGATGGCGCCGAGGCGCCGTGCCGTGGCGATCGCCTGCAGCCCGGCCACGCCCACGCCCATGATGAACGCGCGCGACGGCACCAGTGTGCCACCGGGCGTCATCATCTGCGGGAAGATACGGCCGTAGGCGTTGGCCGCCGCCAGCACCGCCTTGTAGCCGGCGAGGTTGGCCTGCGAGCTCAGGATATCCATCGACTGGGCACGGGTGATGCGCGGGATGAGCTCGAGCGCGAAGGAGGTGACGCCCTTGGCTGCCAGCGCCTGCACCAGCTCGGGGTTGGTGAGCACGCCGAGCGGTGACATCAGCGCCTGGCCCGACCGCAACAGACCGATTTCATCGAGGCCTTCGGCGGCATTCATCGGCCGCTGGATCTTGAAGACGATATCGGCTTCGGCACAGGCCGCCGCCGCATCGCCCACGATGGTCGCCCCGGCATCGACATAGGCCTGGTCGGGAAAGGAGGCGGCGAGGCCGGCGCCCGCTTCGATCACGACCTCCGCGCCCAGCGCGAGCAGCTTCTTGACGGCATCGGGCGTCGTGGCCACACGGGATTCATGCGGGCGACGCTCTTTCAGAATGGCAATTTTCATGGAGCGCTGACTGGTTGTGGGCGCGAGGGGTCGCGGGTGCTGCGCAACATGCACAGCGACCAGTTCTTTGCCAAGCCGGTTTTTCGCCGCGCGGCTCCGCTTTCGAGTCGCGTTTACGCCGCGCCGCGCCGCGTGTTACTGCAGGATATGTCCGAACGCCCCATTATTCTCACCGGTTTCACCTTCACGAAATCCACATTGGCCACCTTCTCCGAGTGCTACGAGATCGCCGGCCACATGGACAAGCCAGATCCGGCGTTGATCCCACCGGAAGCTGCACCGCATGTGCAGGCACTGGTCACCACCGGCAGCGTCGGCGCCTCCGACGCCCTGATGGCGGCAATGCCGCGGCTTTCGCTGATCTGCTGTTACGGCACCGGCTACGAGCGCATGGATCTCGAGGCGGCGCGGCGCCGCAACATCATGGTCACGCACGGCGCCGACGCCAATGCACCGGATGTGGCCGAGATGGCGATGGGCATCTTTCTTGCCTCGACCCGCCGCATCGTCCGCGCCGACAAGATGATCCGCCGCGGCGACTGGACCAAGCGCATCCCCAACCGCTTCGGCTCCATCGCCGGCCTCACCGGCGGCAAGCTCGGCATTCTGGGTCTCGGCGCCATCGGCCTGGAGTTCGCCCGGCGCGCCAAGGGATTCGATCTCGAGATCGGCTACTGCAACCGCAACAAGCGCAGCGATGTCGACTTCCAATATTTCCCCGATGTGATGGCGCTGGCGACCTGGTGCGACTATCTGGTTGTCTGTCTGCGCTCGGACTCCTCCAACAAGCACATCATCAATGCCGAGGTGCTGAAGGCGCTAGGCCCACGCGGCCATGTCGTCAATATCTCGCGCGGCTGGGCGGTCGACGAGGCAGCGCTGGCCGACGCATTGCGCAACAATGTGATCGAGGGCGCCGCCCTCGACGTGTTCGACGAGGAGCCCTACGAGGGCACCGAGCTGCTCGAACTGGACAATCTCGTCATGACGCCGCATTTCGGCGGCGGCACCGGGCATGCCCAGGGGCGCATGACGGCGCTGGTAAAAGCCAATCTCGACGCGCATTTCGCCGGCAAGCCGGTGGTCTCGCCGGTCGCCGAATTGCGCGACATGGCGGCTAAGCCGGCGGGTCGACTCCGATAGCGACCGGCTTGCCCTTCTCGCGCGGCGGCGTTCCCGTCCATACGTCGTAGTAGGCGCGCAACGCCGACGGATAACGCCGCAGCTCGGTGAATATGCTGTAGGGCCGGTCCACGTCGCGCGCTTCGAAGCCCCAGGCATCGAGCCCCCCGCGCCGCGCCAGGAACAGCGCACGCGCCACGTGGAAGCCCTGCGAGACGATGAGAAAGCGCTGCTGGCCGTAGACCGACTGCGCCCGCAGGATCGAATCGAGCGTGCGGACGCCGGCGAAATCGCAATAGATCGCCGACGCGGGCACGCCACGCTCGATCAATTGGGCACGCATATAAGTGGGCTCGTCGTAGTCGCCCTCGCGAGCGCCACTGGCGATCAGGTATTTCACCTTGCCCGCCTTCCAAAGCGCCGCGGCGGCGTCGAGTCGGTAAGCCAGATAGCGGTTGGGCCCCCCTTCTGGCCCAATCGGGGCCGCGCCCAGTACCAGCGCCACCTCCATCGCCGGCACGCGCCCGAGATCGGCCGTCATGTAAGGCGCGGCATCGCGATTCAGTTGCCAGTCAGCCAGCCAGGCAAGGACTGCAAGTGCCGCCGCCGCCACGACGGCCAGTCCAAGCGCAATCAACAATACCCGCACAACCCTCTCCTTGCCGGCCGGTTTCCCTGCCTATAGACGGACCGGCACATCGTTCTCGCACCCGGGGAGACCGTCCGCATGCCGCGCATGAGCACTGCCGAAGCCACTGTCGAGACCCTCCTGCGCCATGGCATCGACACCGTCTACGCCCTGCCCGGCCTGCACAACGATCCGCTGTTCGACGCTTTCTACCATGCGGCCGACCGCCTGCGCGTGATCCATCCACGCCATGAGCAGACGGCCGCCTACATGGCGTTGGGCGCGGCGCTCGCCACCGGCAAGCCGCAGGTCTTCGCCGTCGTGCCCGGCCCCGGCCTGCTGAATGCCGGAGCCGCGCTGCTGACAGCCTACGGCATGAACGCGCCGGTGGTCGGGCTGATCGGCCAGATCCCGCAGGCCGACATCGACCGCGGCCACGGTCATCTGCACGAGATCCACGACCAGCTCGGACTGATGCGCCACATCACGAAATGGGCCGAGCGTATCCGTGGGCCGCAGGAGGCGCCCGGCCTTGTCTCGCAGGCGATCTGGCAGGCGACGACCGGCCGGCCGCGCCCGGTGGCACTGGAATGCGCACTCGATACCTGGGCCAAGGTCGGCGAGGTCGTCCTGCCCGACACGCCACTTGCGCCGCCGCCCGAAGCGATCGACAGCGAAGCGATCGCGACGGCAGTCAAGCTCCTCGGCGCGGCGGAACGGCCGATCATCGTGCTGGGCGGCGGCGCCATCAATGCCAGCGCCGAGGTGATCGCGCTCGCCGAGATGCTGGAGGCACCGGTGAGTTCCTATCGCCGCGGCCGTGGCATCATCCCGAGTTCGCATCGCCTGGCCGTCGACATGCCGATCGGCCATCGCCTGTGGAAGGACGCCGACGCCGTGCTGGCCGTGGGCACGCGCTTCTTCATCCAGAATGGCGGCTGGGGCATCGACGACAAGCTCAAGGTCGTGCGCGTCGATATCGATCCCAACGAGCCGGATCGCCTGCGCAAGCCCGATGTGGCGCTGGTGGGCGATGCGGCGCCACAACTGCGCGCGCTGATTGCCGCGCTGCCAAAATACAACAGGAAGCGCCCTTCGCGCGCCGACGAGATCGGCGGCCATCGTGCCTGGTTCGCCGAGCGCCTGTCGCGGCTCGAACCGCAGGTCGGCTTCCTCAAAGCCATCCGTGCCGCGCTGCCGGAGGACGGCATCTTCGTCGACGAGGTCTCTCAAATGGGCTTTGCCTCGCGCGTCGCGTTGCCGATCGAAAAGCCGCGCACCTATCTCTCGCCCGGATACCAGGACAACCTCGGCTGGGGTTTCGGCACCGCGCTCGGCGCCAAGGCCGCCATGCCCGACAGGAAAGTGCTGGCGATCGCCGGCGACGGCGGTTTCCTCTACCAGATGGGCGAACTCGCCACCGCGGCGCGCCACAACATCGCCGTGGTCGTCGTGGTCTTCGACAACGGCGCCTTCGGCAACGTGAAGCGCATCCAGCAGGAGCGCTACGGCAACCGTCTGATCGCCTCCGATCTGCAGAATCCCGATTTCGCCAAGCTCGCCGACAGCTTCGGCATCGCCAGCTTCAAGGCCCTCGATCCGGCCCAACTGCAGGCCGCCCTGCACAAGGCCTTCGCGCTCGATGCACCGGCTTTGGTCTGGGTCCCACACGGCGACGTGCCGAGCCCGTGGGACCTGATCATGATGCCGAAGGTACGGGGCTGATGGATCTTCCGCATCGTCCCGTTGCCGTCATCTTCGACATGGACGGCCTGATCTTCGATACCGAAACGCTCTATCAGGAAGCCATCATGGCGGCAGCGATCGATGTCGGGCAGGAAATGACGCCGGCCATCTTCCACAGCATGATCGGCCGCCCCTGGCTCCAGACGCGCCGCTTTCTTCTGGAACAATACGGCAGCTCCTTTCCCATCGATGAGTTCAGAGCGGCGTGGCACCGCCACTTCGACGTCATCGTGGCAACCCGTCTGTCTTTGAAGCCCGGCGTGGTCGAATTGCTTGGCACATTGGACGAATTCGATCTACCGCGCGCCATCGCGACGTCCTCCTCCCATCAGACCGCCCGGCACCATTTGACGGCCCACGATCTGGTCGACCGGTTCCACCATGTCGTGGCACATGGCGACTATGCGGCGGGCAAGCCCGCGCCCGATCCCTACCTGAAGGCGGCCGAACTGCTCGGCGTGGAACCTCAGCTCTGCCTCGCTCTGGAAGATTCACACAATGGGGTCCGGTCAGCCTCGGCCGCCGGCATGATGACGATCATGGTTCCGGATCTTCTCGAAGCGACCGACGAGATCAAAGGCCTCTGCACCTTTGTCGTTCCCGACCTGCATGTGGTTCGCGGTCTTGTCCTGGATGCACAGGCCGGCTAGGCGAGACTGTCGAGGATTTCCCGGAAACCCGTCTTGCAAACAAACCTGAGTTTCTCCGCCGCCTTGCCGGCGTCGTAGACGCGGTCGATCGAGTCGAACATCGTCCAGCCGCGCCTCGCGTAGAGACCGCGGTAGTGCGGAAAGTAGCGCGCCACGACGGCGGGGGCGTCGGCGATCAACCGCTCGCAATCCTCCGGCGTGAACGGCGTCAGCGCCGAGACGATGAAAGTATCGAATCCGATCTCCGGCGCCTTTGCGAGCGCCGCGACATGGCTTTCGGCGGCGTCCTTGACGGCGAGGCGGCGGAACAGGAACTCGTTGGCTTTGGTGTTCTCGTCCGACTGGGCGATGGAGTGCGCCATGTCGTCCTCCTCCGGAAAGAAGCGCGAGGTGCGCAGCACCACGATCGGCAGCTTGTGGAGCTGGTGGAACAGCCGGCACAACTCCTCGGCAGCGAGCTTGGTGACGCCGTAGATGTTGCGTGGCTGCAGCGGCGCCAGGGTCTCGTCGATCCACGCAGCTTTCCTCGCTCCGCCGACGCGCCCGTCGCGGATCGCCTGGCTGATCATGAGCGACGTGGTCGAGGTGAAGACGAAGCGGTCGACCTTCGATCCAGGCGCCACCGCCTCCTCCAGGAGATTGAGCGTGCCCTGGACATTGACGGCCACGAACTCGGAATTGTCGTGCGTCTCGATATGGGGCTTGTGGCGCGCGGCGGCGTGGACGATGGCGTCGATACCGCGTTCGCGGATCGTTGCGCGCACCAAAGCGCGATCGACGATTGAGCCCACGACGTCGGTGGTCGCCGCGGGAAGCGGGTCGACACCGACCACCGTGTGCCCGTCGCGTCTCAGCCGCGGCACCAGGGTCTGGCCGAGCCAACCCGAGCTGCCAGTCACCAGCACCCTCACGCCAGGCCCGCCTCCCCGAGCGCGGCCTGCTGGCGGGCCGCCAATGTGTCGACGTCGAAATCGTCGATCAGGCTTTCGAAGAGCTGGTGCCAATTGATCGACGCGCGCAGGTGGATGAAGACCGAGCCGAGGCCGATGGCGGCGCGGTCCATGAAGACGAACTCGCGCGGCGGGCGCACGCCGCCCAGCTTGCGCAGCTCGCCGAAGATGTTGTGCGCCATATCCCGGCCCTGGCCGTCGGCCATGCCCTCGGTCAGTCGGCGCGGCCGGTCGTCCATCAGCGGGCCATAGAGAAAGGCGGCCCAGCGGTTGAGCAGCCCCACCAGCTCGCGGGTCAGTCCGGTGAAGCCCCAATCCTCGTAGGCGGCGACGGCGCGCGCCTCGTCGTCGGTCATTAGCGCGCGGTAAAGCTCGATCGAGCCGCGTACGAAGCGTGGCGGAAAGATGCGAACGCAGCCGAAGTCCATCAGATTCACCGCCCCATCCGGCCGCACCGTGTAGTTGCCGAGATGCGGATCGCCATGGATGACGCCGTAGCGGTAGAACGGCACGTACCAGGCGCGGAACATCGCGGTGGCGAGCGCGTCGCGCTCTTCCGGCGAGCGCGTCGCGCTCTTCCTGGGACCTGGTCTTCCAGTTGAGCAGCGGCTCGCCACCCAGCCAGCTCATGGTCAGCAACCGCTCGGTCGACAGTGCCGGTACGGTCTCGGGCACATGCACGGCCGGCTCGTCGCGCAGCATGATGCGGTAGAGCGCGGCGTGCCTCGCCTCGCGCCGGTAATCCAGTTCCTCGCGCAGCCGCTCGGTGATCTCGGCATGGATCTCGTCGGTGCGGATCGCCGGATCGAAACGCTGGCCGACCGCGAAAACCAGCTTGAGCTGGTTGATGTCGGCTTCCAGCGCCGAGGCCATGTCGGGATATTGCAGCTTGCAGGCGGCGTCCCGGCCGTCGGGCAGGGTCGCGCGATGAACCTGACCGAGCGAAGCGGCAAACGAGGCCTCCTTGTCGAAGCGGCTGAACTTGCTCTGCCAATCTGGCCCCAACTCGCTCGCCATGCGCCGGCGCACGAAGGCCCAGCCCATGGCCGGTGCGTTGGCCTGGAGTTGGGCGAGCTCGCTGGCATATTCCGCCGGCAGCGCGTCGGGAATCGTGGCCAGAAGCTGCGCCGCCTTCATCAGCGGCCCCTTCAACCCGCCCAGCGCACCCTTGAGGTCGGACGCGTGCTTGCCGCGATCGAGCGACAGACCAAGATAGCGCTGGCCCGCCAGCTTGGCGGCCAGGCCGCCGACGGAAGCACCGACGCGAGCATAGCGGCCGAGCCGTCCGCCGAGACTGTCGCCTTCGTCGTCTGCCATGCCTAAAGCGTTTCCAGCTCGTCGACGAAACCAGAAATGACGCTCAGCCCCTTGTCCCAGAAGGCGGGATCGCTGGCATCGAGACCGAACGGCGCCAGCAGCTCCTTGTGACGCTTCACGCCGCCCGCCTTCAGCATGTCGAGATACTTGCGTTCGAAATCCGGCTGGCCCGACTGGTAAGCGGCATAGAGCGAGTTCACCAGGCAGTCGCCGAAAGCGTAGGCGTAGACATAAAAAGGCGAGTGGATAAAGTGGCCGATATAGGACCAGTAGAAGCGATACTCCTCGTCATAGTTGAACGCCGGTCCCAGGCTCTCCTTCTGCACCGTCATCCAGATCTCGCTGATCGCCTCGGGCGTGAGCTCGCCTTCGCGGCGTGCGGCATGGACCCGCAATTCGAAATCGTAGAAGGCGATCTGACGGACCACCGTGTTGAGCATATCCTCGACCTTGCCCGCCAGCATCGCCTTGCGCGTCTTCTTGTCAGGCGCGGTCTTGAGCAAGGCCTGGAAGGTCAGCATCTCACCGAACACCGAGGCCGTCTCCGCCAGGGTGAGCGGCGTATCGGCCATCAACGCACCTTGCGGCGCCGCCAGCACCTGATGCACGCCATGGCCAAGCTCGTGCGCCAGGGTCATGACATCGCGCACCTTGCCCTGATAGTTCAGCAGCAAGTAAGGATGCGCCGACGGCACGGTCGGATGGGCGAAGGCGCCGGGCGACTTGCCCGGGCGCGCCGGCGCGTCGATCCAGCCGTCATGGAAGAATTTGGCGCCGACCGCGGCCAGATCGGGCGAGAAGGCGGCATAGGCATCGAGCACGGTCTTGCTCGCCTCTTCCCACGGCACGATGGCACGATGCGGTCGTCGTGCTCGGGCAGCGGGGCATTGCGGTCCCAATAGGGCATCTGCTCGACGCCGAACCATTTGGCCTTGAGCTTGTAGTAGCGATGCGCGAGGCGCGGATAGGCGGCCTTCACCGCCGCCGCCAGTGCATCGACCACCTCGTCCTCGACCTGGTTGGAGAGGTTGCGCGCGGATTGCGCGCGCGGGTAATGCCGCCAGCGATCCTCGATCTCCTTGTCCTTGGCCAGGGTGTTGGTGATCAGTCCGAAGACGGAGATATTCTCGCCCTGGATCTTGCCGAAGGATTTGGCCGCGTCCTTGCGCACCGCGCCGTCCTTGTTCGACAGCTTGTCGAGGATCTGTGCCTCGCTCAGTATCTCGTTGCGAAAGGGATAGCGCAGCCGCGCAATGGTCTCGTCGAACAGGCGGGACCAGGCGGCTTTGCCGGCCACGTATTTCTCGTGCAGCAGCTTCTCGATCTCGTCTGACAATTGATGCGGCCGGAAGGCGCGCACGTCGCGCAGCCACGGCCCGTACTTGGCGAGGGCCGGCTCCTTGAGCCTGGCGGCGAGGTCGACATCGTCGATCCGGTTGATCTCCAAGGTGAAGAACACCAGCTTCGAGCCAATGTCGGTGAGCTTCTCCGAGACGTTCTGCGAGAACATCCCGCGCTCGGCCAGGGCGTTGCCGTCGAGCGATCCCACCTTGCCTTCATAGGCCTTGGCGAAGGCGTCGGCCTGCTCGGCGGCGCGCTTGAGGTCGGCTTCGAGATCGGGGCTGGCCGGACTCGCGTAGAGATCGGACAGGTTCCACGTCGGAAGCTCACCCAGCATCGCACTCATTTCAAACTCCTTGGCCTTCCTGGATATGGGGCCCGCGATCGTGATTTCACAGGGTCCGCTTGATAGCTTCGATGCGCGCCGTCAAGCTGCCTCGCTCGATCGGTACGAGTTCGAAGCCGTGCTTACGGTAGGTTTCCTCGTGCAGGCATTCAAAGCGCAGCGCCTCCTCGAAGCTGATCCGCCGCGCCTCGGTCGGCGCGACAAAGCCTAAATTGCGGATGAAGAAAACACCCTTCTCGAAAAACAA
>Ga0193752_1003843_pt1 | contig 10067 bp, 6 predicted proteins | sample H1c1metaG_FD_144924 | JGI IMG/M metagenome (GOLD analysis project Ga0193752, IMG submission 144924) | Soil microbial communities from a riparian zone of the East river system, Colorado, United States - H1c1 | ecosystem: Environmental > Terrestrial > Soil > Riparian zone | place: USA: East River...
GTTGCGCTGCTTGATCACTAACCAGTTCTGCCATTGCACTCACCGCTTCGTTGTTACGATGCGCGCATCATTAACGACTATCATTCCACTGTGCTAGGCGGTGCAGACCGGACGCTTACGGTGATAGTCCTCGGCAAAATAGAACTCAGGCGCGGCCCAGATTCCCGTCTGTTCATCGCGTCGCCGCACTAGATAGGTGGCTTCCGAAACTGTGCCAGTGTTGCAGTAGCTCTACTGAACGGGCTGAGCTCCCAATAGAAAGAAAACTCCTGCAGCTATTTTTGAAGCGAGTCTCGAAGCCGAGCCCATGCATCTTCGATGTCTCCCGATACAGATTCCAGGTGTTCTCGCCGGTACTGAGCGACCTCGACGTCTAGGTAAAATTTGAGTCCATCGACTGAAAATTCGTCTATCAGTGCTGGAATGTTGTGAATGTGGTTTGCCTCCACTCCGCACCGCAACGCGTCTCCTCGATCGGCATGCTTCCTAATGTTCAGAATACTTCGACTCAATATTTTGAGTAGCAAAGTTCGAGTTTCGTTCGGACATGGATTTTTCACACTACAAGACCCCTGGGTGCCGGTGCGGACTTATGGGACTTATCCGCCGTGTAGCTTCGCCCGCTTACACAGGTCGCTTGTACAACGCCCAAGCAGCGGTCGCGCTACTTCTTGGATCGAAGCAGTCCCTTCCACGGCTCGATTGTCAATCGTAGCTTGCACACAAGTCCCATAAGTCCTCACCGGCACCCAGGGTCCAGTTCGCGCGCATCCGACTTCTCTTCGACGGCGATGACGGCAGTGTGGCCCTTAGCCTTCGCCGCCCCATCCGTTGCATCCACGGATGCCGAAGAGATCTCCCAGCTTCTGTGTAGAAAGCTCCCCAACGTGCCTGGCTTCTGACGGCCGCGTGGGACTGGTACATTACTTGCCTTCGCGCAATGCACCGTATTGCCTTCCGCTTCACTCAACAGCGTCGGCGTCCCAGACTCTTGATTTCGCGGCTCAATGGCCAGCGCGCCGGTTCCCCTGTGATGCCGCGGAATCCCCGACGGGGGACAACGCTTCGGTACACACCTCACAATGTACACCGCATGACTCGGGGCCAGAGTGACTCGCTACGTCTTCTCTGTAATGGACTCTAACCATCTGCCTCCTACCAGCTTTGCTGGCGCTCTAAGTGTCCAGGTTTGCTCCCTTTAGGGGGTGCCAACTTCGAAAATCCCGTATGGCCCGTTAACGGACCGATAGATATCGTCCTTTTCCCCGGTTAGTAGAAATAAGTACCGCTTCCCAATCTCACAGCAATTAGGGTCGAACTCTCTGATGCCGGTCTTGTACAACACTTTAATGCGCGCCGCACTTCTGCCCTTCAAGTATGTGACCACTTGGACGTGAGCGATGCCGCGCTCCATCCCTGATGAAGATCCAGAACTGCAACAGTCGAGGTTCTCCACACTACCAAGAACCACGAGCGTAGATCTTTTGACCTTTTGATCAAAGTTCATTTCTGGGACTTGGTTGGCGCTTGCAACCATGCCAACCCCGAGGGCGCACGTGCCGAGAATCCCGTATTTGTAAGGCTTCATTTGCTACCTCCTACTATTCGTGATGCTGTGGATCGGCTTTTCTTTGCGGACTACCCTTTTCAGCTCTCACCTTATTTTCATTCGCAATAGCGTTGCCGGTATCCTTTCCCGAAACCGCTGGCACTGCGTGGCCAACTAACTCATGCGTGAGGATCTCCGCTGGACTCATTGTAAGTGAACCACCCTTGGCATCGGTTGCTAAATTCGTACTGTTACCAGAAATTACTACCTTTTGGCTTCCGTCAGAATACGAGATTGTCGCCCCGCCGCCTGCACTTGTGTCCACATTTTGTGGCGTTCCCGATCCATCATCGTAGGTCGGAGCAATTTCAAGAGTAATTGTACTTTTTGCATTGATACCGTCCACCAGTCGATTTTGGTAATGAGTCGAATACTTGCTGGAATCGCCGGTGCTTTTGACCATCGTCAACTTGTTATCCTTGCCAAAAGCAAACGTGCCAAGAGCCTGTGAGTTGATCGCGGATGCTAACTGCGCGTTGTTATTGGGATTAGCAGATACAATTTCACGCCCGTCTGGATCTGTGTACTTGTAAGGATTTTCAGATGAATAGGAGTATCTGTTGAAGCCGCTCGCAGTATCGGTATTGGTTGTCACAGGATCGACACTCAGAAACCGAGCCGCTGTGGGATCGTAGTATCGCTGCTGCATGTAGACGAGCCCAGTATCGGCGTCGTTCACATGCCCTGTAAAACCGATGCCGGTAGGATTCGTGCCTGCCGCGGTTGCACCATACGGCTCGTAGCGCGTTCGATCTACAAGACCGCCACTAGCGCTAGTTTGAGCGATCGGACTTCCCAGGGCGTCCGTGTGCGAATATTTCGTACCGGATTGACTATTAACTTCGGCGATCAACGACGTGCCCAAGTAGACGTGCTGGGTCACGCCTTGACTACTATGACTCGACTGCAAGAGCTTCCCGCCTTGACCATAGATCTGAAACTTTGTGCTTCCATCTGAGTAGTTAACCCAAGTACGTCTTCCATGACCGTCATAGATGTAGCTCGCCTTGTTGTAAGCGGCGCTTAGTCGATTGCCGATGTCGAATGCGAATCCTTGCGCACCGCGCAGCGTCAGATTGCCGTTCAAATCGTAGTTATAGACAGTAGGCGTTCCATTGATGCTTAGGTTGCTTAGGCGATTCATCGCATCGAAGGTCGCGACTGTCGTGCGGCTACCAACCGTCGTGGTTCGGAGATTGTCGATAGGATCGTATCCATACGTTCCACCGCCCCAAATTCCATTCGCGGCAGTTAGTCGATCGAGGCCGTCGTACCCCATGCTGCGCGACGCCAATCCTTCCTGCTGATCGACAATTGAGGCAACGTTACCATTCGTGTCGTACGAATATAGATCCTGAGAAACTCCCGCGTGCCGTGCCAACAACGGCAAGCCTCGCGTGTTCTGCGTGACGGTATAAGCAATCCCATTCCCGAGCGAATACCCAGCAACAGAGCCATTCGGATGATAGCTAATACCGCTTGCGAAACTGCCGACTTGCGAAGGCTCACCGAGCGCGTTCGGCGCGTACGAGACCGCGAGACCACCGGGATAGGTAAGGGATGAATCCGATCCGTATGCGTCGAATCCATGGTCAAAGGTGCTCACCGTCTGAGCCGTGGCAAATGACTCTCGCCACATCAGCCGGCGATTGTTGTAGCTCAAGGTCCATGTCGCACCGGCAGACGAAATCTGCCAGGGCAATCCGTCCGCGGTGTAGTTGCGTGTAACGGATGGACTACCGTCGCCGTAGACGGTACTCATCAACTTCCCATCCCAATAATAACCATACTGAATCTTGCGATTTGCGGGCACGCTTGCCTGATCACAGGAGGTCGTGCTCGGCAGATTTAGGCCGCTCGCCTTCCATTCAAGGTTGTTCGCCCCGTCGTACGCCTGAATTGTCGCCCCAGACTCGGGTTCAATCGTTTTGCAGAGACGTTGGTATGAATCGTAAACGTACGATCGCGTGACGCTCAGCGGTGAGCCGGCATACATACCGGCACGATTGATACTATGTGGCTTTCCGAATACATCACGCGCAATGACGACAGTCACGCCTTCGGGTGCCCAAAGAGTCGACGGAGTATCTTCGCTCGGCGTATCGAAGACCTGGAAAGCAGTGGTTGTTTGGTATCCGCGCGGATTCGTCACGCGTCGCTGAAATGCACCGACAAGGTATTCCGTCGTCGTTGCCAGAACACCGATCTCACTGTCTTGGTTTTGTGTCGTGATTCGACGCAAGTTGTCGTAGACAAATGCGGTACCGGTGACAGTCGCGTCGACCGACGAAATAAATCGCTGCGGGTAGCTCTCAAACGATTTTGCCGCATCCGCATCGTAGCGGATGACTGTCATCTTGCTCGTATTCGACTCATTCGCAATGTCATACGTACGCGTCATCCTCGGCCGCCAGAATGCGTCGTAATAAGTGATGGATCGCGAATTTCCAGCTGAAGTCGTATGCCGCCAATGACCCGCAGGCAAACCGTACTCGCTCGTCCACACTTGTTCAAAGGCGCGATATGTCGGGTGATACGAAACCGGATCACCGCCTGGATAAGTTATGCTCGCTAGTCTCCCCATCGCATCATGGCCGTACGTCGTTGTCGTACCGGCTGCATTAGTATGCGACGTCACATTCCCAAGGTTGTTTACGATGCCGCTTTCACTGGTGCCATCGTAGTAACCGATGTTCTGTGGTGTACCTCGCTTGTAATTGCTCAATACAGTCCACCTGTTCAGCGGATCATAAACCGCGTACAGCGTTCCGCTCGCGTCGTAGGCAGTTGTTCCAGTTAGCCGTCCGAAACTGTAACTATTTTCTGGTGTTCCAGTCGTCGCATTGAAGGTTTGGTTCTTAACCACCAATCCGGTACTCGCTTCAGTGACGCTTGCGACCTGGCTTAGAATCCACTTTGTTGTGTGATCGTAGTAGGCAGTGGCATTGGTCGTCGTATTGCCCTGACTGCTAAATCGAGTTTCATTCGTCGCGCGCGCTTTTGAATCGAACGCGTTTACCTGCCACGTGAAAGTTGTTGATTGCTGGGTAATTACCCTCGAATCAGCAGGCCGATGTCTCGCCGAAAGGTAGTCGCCGTTTTCCATGACGCTGATGCCAGCGGGCTCAGGATATGGTTGCCCCGAGGGCGCTCGGTATGTGTTTACTGTCGCCCGTGGCGCTGAAGTACCGTTCCAACCCTCATCTACCCGCAACAGCTGGCCTTCGTTTACTTGATAGATCGCCCCAAAAACGTTGCGGGTAACCACACCTCGGGGATCGGTCACGAGAACTTCTCTGATGCCTGCACAAGCAGGAGGTACGCAACTCGTCCACGTACCAACGCCAACAGTCGGATAGCTGAAATTCCAAGTTAGGGTCGGAAGCCCTGGGCCGGTAATCGATTTGCTTATCAGCGACTGGGTAGGTAACAACTTTGCATTCAACGGGAACTTTGGACCGGTGGGCTTTCCCGTCTTGTTTACACAAAACTTTGTGACAGCGAATCGGGGATGCTTGATGTACTTCGTCGTAAAAGTACCTAGCGCCCCAGATGGATGCTTAACTGTACCTGCCAAAGGAAATGAGGAGTAGAAACCCGGCAAGTCGCAAGTTGCTAGTTCGCCAAGCGGTGAGTCCTCCAAGTATACGAGGCTACGAAGGCTGAAGACCCAATCGGAGCCATCGGGAAGGACGACGCGATTTAGAACACCGTTGCCATCATAAACGTACGTCCAAATTCTGGAGCCATCGTTAACGGTCTGCAGTAAACCGTTCCCGTAATAGGCGAGAGTGATCACGCGGCCATCGCTACTCTCAATTCGCGTTAATTTCGAGTTACCGTCGTACGAATAGGTCACGGTGTTCCCGAAACGATCCGTAACTAAAGTCGCGAGTAACATGTTCTCGGCGCGTGGCAGACTCAGCGTCTCGCCGAACTTGAGATTCGGCATGTTGCGTCCCTTCATTCGGTCGAAGCGGTACGTCGTGCCATCAGGCGATAGCGCAACAAAGCCCTCGCCTGGAGCATTTTGAATACTCGACAGACATCGAATCTGCCAGTGATCGCGCGTGACAAGTGGATACGTCTGCCCATCCGAAGGAGCCGACGTGTTGGCCGCGGATCGCTTTAAGATTTCGCGGCTTCCGCCACCTGGGATATGGAGGAAAGTACCTTGCCAGTATTCGTACGGGTTCCAGTCCACTGATTGGTTATTTCCGTCGGAATCCCCATGGACCAGAAGTATGGAAGGCGGAGCGGCAAATGCGCTGCAACGCGGCGCGCCGCTAGAACCACTTACCCATCCACCGACATGAAACACACCCCCAGTGGAGGCAAAGACTCCGGAGACTCGCGGGATCTCCAAATCCCAGTCACCGAGTTCGCCGCGAATATATATGTCGCGACCGGCGGTATGTTTACGCACGATGCTCACGGGCAGGGCGTTATTGCCGGGCAAGCTTACGTCTGTATGCACAAACTCAAGCGACCCACTGAAAAGGCTCGACTGATCACCCATCAAGTCTGAGCCGAGAGCACTGACCGACTCCGAGCCACGCTTTATCTGCCCTTGAAGCGTCGGGTACGAAACGTCGGCTGCATGCAAAAGGACCGGCGCTATCGCCATTGCGCCGACTGCTAGGACCTTGCCCACTCCAGCCAATGCTGCTGAATATTTCGATTTCAAAATCAACTGCGTATTCTTAGCGCGCACGAGACTCTCCTTGCACCGCAAGTCTTTTAATTCGATGTCGTTTGGACATGCTGACGTTCCGTTGAAGAAACGGAGTAACAAGAGAATCGGGTTACATTCTTTCGTGGTTACGAAATCTGAATCGCAGGGCGCGACTCGTCACCATCCCTAGCTACTGCCAATTTCTATCTTCGCAGTACGTGGCAGTCCATTTAATTTTGGTGAGACTAGACTCTACCGAGAACACTTTGCTGTCAAGCGACGAAATAAAATTTACGTTACGTCGGGGAGCGCGCGTACGCTTCGTCTACCCATCCTCAAATCCCTTTGTTGACAGACCCGCATCTCGTTCGCTGGCGCGAGCCGCATGTCTGTTGGCACGAGCCGTCAGACGTCCGCAAGCTGGCGGCAGGCCAAATGTTGGCCTGCTTACCAACTACGACAGAGCCTTCTCCTTCACCCCAATCGGGCAACTCACACCGGTCCCGCCAATCCCGCAATAGCCATTGGGGTTCTTCGCCAGATACTGCTGGTGATAGTCCTCGGCGAAGTAGTATTCCGGCGCGTCCACAATCTCTGTCGTGATGGCCTTGTGGCCGGCGCGTTTCAACTCGTCGTTGTAGATCTCGCGACTGTCTTCCGCTTCCGCTCGCTGCTCGGCAGCGTGCACGTAGATGCCCGAGCGATACTGAGTGCCCACGTCGTTACCCTGCTGCATGCCTTGCGTCGGATCGTGCGATTCCCAGAAGACGCGCAGCAGATCTCGATACGCGACGACAGCTGGGTCGAACACGACGCGAACGACTTCATTGTGGCCAGTCATGCCCGTGCAGACTTCCTCATAGGTGGGGTTCGGTGTGTAACCGGATGCGTAGCCGACCGACGTGCTGTACACGCCCGGCAGCTGCCAAAACTTGCGCTCGGCTCCCCAAAAGCAGCCCAGCCCGAACATCGCCAACTTGGTATTCGCAGGATACGGCGGGACGATGCGGTTCCCGTTCACGTGATGACGCTCCGGGACCGCCGGCGGTGTGGCGCGACCGCGCAATGCACTCTCACGTTCAGGCATCTGTACTTTCTTGCGTTGCATAAACATATCGGCACCTCAGTAGCCCGATGTCGTCTCAGCGGAAACCGTCACTCACCATTGCACCCGAAAAATGGAGCAATGAACAACTGGGAATTTCCCTTCCGCCGGCCTAGCGCGATGCGCCGCCGCATTTTAAGCGATCGCAATGAAGTAGATCATTACAACCTGAAAAAGTTGTCGCGATCTTTCCCTGCAGTACCCCCGTATCTCCGATCCGGCGCTGCAACCGGCTGCGCGCAGAATTCGCATTCCCTTCGCGCGCCGCAGCACTTGCCCGCAGCACATTGAGGACCGGCGGTGGATAACGTTTATTCGGGCTCAGCCAGATATTTCAAGCGCCCCCTTGGCCCAGCCCCAGCTACCCGGTAGTCTGCGGACCACTTATCTTCGGTTGACCCATCTATGGCCATCTGCCACGAACACAACTTAGCCAGCCCGGTGAATGCATCCGGCTCCTTCGGCATCCGGGTTCGGCTGCGGAACACCGATCCCTTCCGCAATCTTGTGGGCGGCGACTGGAACAAAGAGCATTGGTTCATGACCGCATCGGACCGCGATACGGCATTCGTCGAGATGAGCGGCCGCTACACGTATTTCCGGCCGGGCGATCAGCCGGCGCTGGTCTTCGACAAGATCCAGAAATGAAAACGGCCGCAGCCATTTCTGGCAGCGGCCTCGCTGTTCGAATCAATTGAGCCGTCCTGGCTAGCTTTTTCCCTTCTGGCTACAGCCTACAGCCCACAGCCTTCCCAGTCTCAATCTCGGCTTTGCAGTCGCGAAATCAGGCTATGCAGAAACACCTGGTTAAACCGCAGCTGGCACGACGCGGACGCCTGCTCCAACAGAGTGGAACTGACTTTCATCAGTGTTACATCGCTCAGTGCTTTGATCGTCGCCTGCCGTTTGGCGCCCCGAACATAGCTGGTCTCGCCAAAGCACTCGCCCGGTTCCATCTGACCTAGCGACGCACCCCCGCGCATGACAGCGCCGGTGCCGGACACGATCACGTAGAAGCGGTCGTCCATTTCACCTTCGCGAACGATCTCATCTCCCGCCGCATAGTCCTGCCACGTGCTGGCGCGCAGTACTTCCATGATCTCGGCGTGCGAGAAGTCGTGGAAAAATTTGAGCTTGCGCAGAATCGAAAACTGCTCCTGCCGATCGAGCTTCGCGTAACCCTCGCGCAAACGTTGATGCACGCGGGTGAGGTCGGCGGCCAGCTCCAAGCCGTTGCGATAGCGTTTTGCCGGATCCTTTTGCAAGGCCTTGGCGACCACGTCTTCGAGGTCTTCCGGAATTTCTTTGCGCAGCTTGTGAATGGGCGGCGGCGTTGCGTAAACAATTTGATGCAATAGCTTGGACAGGTTGCTGCCGCGGAACGGCCGATAGCCGGTCAGCAATTCGTACATCACTGCGCCGAGCGCATAGAGATCGGAGCGATTCGTGATGTCCAGCGACTGCACCTGTTCCGGCGACATGTAGGACGGGCTACCCGCAATCCCTTCAATGCGCGAAATTTCGGAGTCCGCAACCAGCGCGATGCCGAAGTCGATGATGCGCGCATCGTTTGACTGCGTGAGCATGATGTTCGAAGGCTTGATGTCGCGATGGATCACGCCGCGGCTGTGCGCGTAGTGCAGCGCCTTGGCGCATTTATAGATGATCTCGACGACGTCATCGACGGGCAACAAGTTGTCCGGCTTGCAGTACACGGCCAACGTGCGCGCGCCATGCACGTGCTCGGTGACGATGTAGTAGCGGCCTTCCTCTTCGCCCGCATCGTAAATAGGAAGGATGTTTGGATGCTGCAACATGCCGACCATGTGCGCTTCCGACAGAAACATCTTGCGCGTGACTCGCGCGCGCTCCTCGTCGGAGCTCTCGATGTTGTAGACCTTGATGGCCACGTCGCGACGATAGTAGGAGTCGTGCGACAGATACACGACGCCGGTGCTGCCTCGCCCGACTTCCTTGACGATGATGTATTTGCCAACGCGTTCGGGCGTGGGCGAGTTCTGCATGCCACCGCGCGATGCAGACACCAGTGAGCTAGAGGAATTCACGGATTCGCGTTCGCCTAAAAAAACCGACGTTGTGCGTTACAACACTGTTTGCAGTGCGTACAGAATCGTGCCGGCAAAAATTCCGGCGATGACGTCATCAAGCATAATTCCGAGGCCTCCTTTTAGACTGTGATCAGCCTCCCGGATCGGCCAGGGCTTCACGATGTCGAAGAAGCGAAACAATGCGAAACCTACAGTCAACGAAACCCAAGTGATTGGTGCGCCTAGCATTGTGATCGCGAAGCCCGCGATCTCATCAAATACGATTCCTGGATGATCGTGCACGCCTAGTTTCTTCGCGCTCATGTGGCAGATGTAGACGCCGCTCACACACAGCACGAGCGACGCCATGGCAAGCGCGGACCAGCCGTAGGATCCAATGAACATAATGAGGGGAATGGCGACGATTGTGCCCGCGGTTCCCGGCGCTTTTGGAGCCAGGCCGGCACCGAATCCCAACGCCAAAAAATGAATGGGATCGCGCAGTAAGGCGGCCCTCAGCTTCGGGTATTTGGGCTTCGGGTATTTGGGCTTCGGGGCTTTGGGCTTAGGGTGGGCGCTCATAGGCTCACAAGATAGCGCCTTACGCGAAGTGATCGTAGCCCTGCTGCT
>Ga0193752_1003844_pt1 | contig 10066 bp, 8 predicted proteins | sample H1c1metaG_FD_144924 | JGI IMG/M metagenome (GOLD analysis project Ga0193752, IMG submission 144924) | Soil microbial communities from a riparian zone of the East river system, Colorado, United States - H1c1 | ecosystem: Environmental > Terrestrial > Soil > Riparian zone | place: USA: East River...
CGCGCAGCACTTTCACGCTGCGCGGTAAAGTGCTGCGCGTCGATGGTCTGAAGCAAAAGTGTCTCGCAGCGCATCGCGCCGGGATCAAAGACGTCGTCTTGCCGCGGGCGAACGCGGCGGACATGGAAGAAGTTCCAGAGCGCATTCGCCAGGATCTGCGCGTGCACTTCGTCTCGCGCGTCGACGAGGTAATCGCCCTCGCGCTCACCGAACCGCTGGTCACCGAACCCAGGCGTATCGAACCATCCGCACACGCGTGATGACAACCCCACGAGGCCGGCTTAGGCGTTCCGCGTGATCCGGCTCTTGCGATCGATTCCGGCCGTGCGGGTGTCGCTCGGCATCGCACTGCTCGCGTCGATCGGGATGTGTTTCGTCCCGCTTCTCGCCGTCCACGGTCCGGAGAGCGCGCTCGTGCTCGGCGTTCTGCTGCCGCCGATGGCTGCGTTCGGCTCCGCCCGGATCGTGCAGCGGCTGCGGGCGGCCGGGCTCGCGAGCTCGCTGCGATCGCTGATGGAAGCGGTGCTGGCGTACGGGGCGGTGTTGTTCGCGGTGCCACTGGTGGTGCTCGCGCTCGACTCGCTGCGCATCCGCAACTGCACGCCGCTGTCGGGACTCGCGTTCATGCTGCTCGGGCCGGGCTTCGGCACGTTGATCGCGTGTCTGACCGGGCTCGCGATCGCGCTCGTGGTTCCGCGGCCGAAGTACGTCGCGACGCTCGCACTGGCAGTGCCGGTGTTCACGATGCTCGCCGCGATCTGGCGCTTCTACGCGAGCCCCTCGATCTTCGCGTACGGGCACTACTTCGGCTTCTTTCCCGGCACGGTCTACGACGAAAACGTCAACCTGACCTACCCGTTTCTGTCGCTGCGAGTCGGCACGTGTGTCTGGATCGCGACACTCGTGCTGCTGATCCGCGCGTTCACGGATCCCGCGACGCTGCGCGTGAGCTTGCTTCCGCAGAGTCGCTTGGCGCTCGTGACTGGCGCGGCGTGTTTGGTCGCGGGACTCTCGTTCGAGGTGTTTGCAGTCGAGCTCGGTCACGCGAGCAGCGTCGCGCAGATTCGCAAGACGCTCGGCGGTGAGCAGAGGAGCGCGCGCTGTCAGCTGTACTTTCCGCGCGAGGAAAATCCAAAAGAACGCAAACGCCTCGCGGAGGACTGCGACTTTCGCGTGACGCAAGCGGAGCGCTGGCTCGGGGTGACGCACCCTGAGCCTGTCACGGTGTTCTTGTTTCGATCGCCGCAAGAGAAGTACGCGCTCATGGGCGCGGAAGGCACGAACATCGCGAAGCCGTGGCGTTCGGAGGTCTACATCAGCGAACAAGGTTGGCCGAACCCAGTGCTCGGCCACGAGATCGTGCACGCGGTCGCGAGCGTTACCGGTGCAGGTCCACTGCGCGTGTCTGGAAAGCTGTGGGGGTTTTGGCCCGACCCTGCCCTGATCGAAGGCGTCGCCGTTGCGGCTGCGTGGCAACCGGCGGGCGGCCTCACGCCGCACGAGTGGTCGCGCGCGTTGCTCGAGCTCGATCTCGCGCCGCGCCTGTCCGAGTTGTTTGGGGCGAGCTTTCTCGGGCAGCAGAAGCGGCTCGCGTACACGGTGAGTGGATCGCTGTTGCGGTTCGTCGCCGAACGCTGGGGCGTGCGCGCGGTGCGGCAAGCCTACGCGCACGGCGACGTCGCAGGTGCAGTCGGAGTGACCATCGAGCAGCTCGAGACCGAGTGGCATCGCTACCTTCGCGCGCGGCCGATCAGCGGGTCTGCGCTGGCGCTGGCGGAAGCGCGCTTCACTGGGCCGAGCATCTTTTCGGCGGTTTGCCCGCACGCGCTCGCGCAGCTTCGCGACGAGCTGCGGGTTGCGCTCGGGACCGGTGCCGATCAACTTGCGCTCAAGACTTGCCACGAGATTCTCGCAGCGGACCAATCAGACGTCGGTGCACGTACAGCGCTCGTCGGCAGTCTCGCGCGACTTGGAAAAACCGACGACGCACAGCGCGAGCTGAGCTGGCTCGAGCAGCGCGCACCGAAGCCCTACGCAGTCGCGGCGCGGCAAGCGCTCGCCGACGAAGCGTTTCGTCGCGGTCGATATGCAGAGGCGCGCGATACGTATCGAGCCCTGTTACGCGAACCGCTCGACGACGATCAGCGGCGCGCGCTGCAAGTGAAAGAGCTCGCGACTGCAAGCAGCGACCCGCGAGAACGCGCCTTGGTATTCGAGCTGATCGTCGGTGAGCCCGGTGAGCGCGCGGATGGTGCGACGGCGGTGCACCTCGCGCGCGAATTGCGTCTCGAGCGAAGCGATGGCTTGCCGCAGTACCTCGAGGCGCGGCAGTTGATTGCGCAGGCGCGGTTTGCCCACGGCGCCCGCCTGCTCGCGGAAGCGCGCAGCGCAGGGCTGCCGACGCCCGAGCTCGCCGCCGAAGCGCTGCGCATCGATGGGATCGCCAACTACGCGATTGGGGATCTCGATGCGTCGGAGCGTTCGTATCGCGCGTTCGGTGCGGACGGCTCGGCTGCGCACGCTGCTGAAGCCGAGGATTTTTTATCGCGCATTCGTTTTTCTCGGTCGCGGACGGCTGCAGCGTCGGCGTCGTCTGCTCCGTCGCCATGATGGTGACGTGCAGGATCACTGCGTGCAGGGTCACGCCTTGGTTTGGTGGTTTGGCTGAGACGGGTTAGGCTGAGAATCACATGGAGGAGAGTGTCGAGATTGCGCCGGCCACCGCCCCACAGATGAGCATCGTACGTGCGCTGTGGAAGGAGCTGCGGGTTCATCAATGGTCGAAGAATGCGCTGGTCGTGATGCCGGTGTTACTCGCGCCGGGTGTCCCGCAAGTCAGCTTGGTGGTGCGCGCGCTGATTGCGGCGCTGTGCGTCTCGCTCTGTGCGTCCGCGGGATACGTGTTGAACGACCTGCTGGATCTCGAAGCCGATCGCGCCCATCCGACGAAGAAGAATCGTCCGTTCGCGTCCGGATCGCTGCCGGTGAAACTCGGCCCGCCGATCTTCTTCACCTTGCTGCTAGCGGCGTTTGCGCTCGCGTTCTTCGAGCTGCCGAGCAAGTTCAGCTTGATGCTGGCGATCTACTTCGTCGGAACGGTCAGCTACTCACTGTACTTCAAGCGGCGCTTGCTCCTCGACGTGCTCGTGCTGGCAGGTTTATACACGCACCGCATCCTCGCCGGCGGTATCGCGACGCAGGTTCCGATCAGCGCGTGGTTGCTCGCGTTCTCGATGTTCTTGTTCTTGAGCCTCGCGTTTGCGAAGCGCTACGTCGAGCTCGCCGGGCTGAAGACCGACGGCAAGATCATGAACCGCGACTACTACCGCGCGGACGCGCAGATGGTCGCGAGCCTCGGGGGCGCGAGTGGTTATCTCGCGGCCTTGGTGTTCAGCCTTTACGTCGAGAACGTCGCGCACCTCGACTTGTATCGGGAGCCGCGCTTGTTGTGGCTCGCAGTGCCGATCTTGCTCTACTGGATCAGCCGGATCTGGATCGTCACCGGGCGCGGTCAAATGCCGGACGATCCTGTGAAGTTCGCGCTGCGCGACCGCGTGAGCTTGATCTGCATGGTGCTCATCGGGGCCGCAGCAGCGCTCGCCCGGTTCACGCCGGACTGGCTGAGCGCATTGTGGGGAAGCTGATTACGCGGTCGCGGAGATGTTCGAAGCCGCGGCTGCGCTCGGCTGGATGATCGTCAAGCCGACTGCGCCTTGAAGCCTGGCGCGCGCGATCTCCGAGAGATCGATCTTGTCGATGCGTGTCGCGTCGACCGCCGTTACCTGCGCACGGAGGGTGCGGCCTGGTTCGGCTTGAACCTGTTGGAGTGTGAGGCGTTCGGTCGACGACGCTGCTTGCACGTGCTCGGTCTGCGCGCGGTACGCATTCAAACCTTCGAGCCGCGCGCGATCGGATTGATTTTGAAGCGCGCGATCGACTTCGCGATTCGCTTCGAGCCGCTCGCGGCGTTCGAGCTCGGCTTGCTTGCGCGCTTCGCTGCGCAGCGCTTCGCGCTGAGCTTGCTGCTCTTCGACGCGCTCGCGTTCGACTTCCTTCTTCGCCTGCGTGCGCTGCACTTCTTTGTCGATTGCGGCCTGCTCGACTCGCTCGCGATCGGCTTGTTTGCTCTGCTCGACCTGCTGGGACTTCGCGCCGTCGGCTTCGACCTGGTCGGCGCGGCTTTTGTCTACGCGAGCACGCTCGGTCTGCAAGCGGCTGAACGTGTCGCGAGTTCGATCGACTGCTGAAATCGCTTCGACTGCCATGGCACTGCCTTTTGCCGTATATAAGCCTGCAGCCGGTCGAAGGCCAGGAGGAATAGTCACAGCTGCAGTTCGATTTGCGCGACTAACGCCTACACGGGGACACAACTCCTGCAGCCATCAGCGGCTATACGCTCGCGCGGTCACTTCGGTGGTTGGACCGTCTGAGCGTAGAGGCCGATGAGCTCGCCCTTTGCGATGACGTGGTTCTTCAGCGCAGCGAGCAGCGCGTTTCGGTCGGCTCCCGGTGGGGCCGTGAGCGCGGTGTCCAGCGCGAACACTTGGAAATGATAGTGATGTGCCGGATCGCCGACCGGCGGGTGCGGACCGTAGTAGCCCGGCGATCCGCGCGTGCCGCGACCTTGAATCACCCCGTCAGGCATCGTGAGCCGTGGTTGCTCCTGCAAGCCTTCGGGCAAGCTAGTCACGCTCGCAGGGATGTTCCAAGCCAGCCAGTGCACGAATGGGGTCAGCGGCTTGGCGTCCGGATCTTCCATGATCAGCACGTAGGAAGCCGCTTTCAGAACGGCCTTCCATGCGAGCGCAGGCGAGATGCCATCGGCGTAGTCGCTGAACTGCGGCGCGAGCTTGCCGTTCGCTGCGAATGACGTCGAGGTCACTTCGATCCGCCCCGAAGTCTGCGTCTCGGCGCGCGCCGCTGCGAGCACGTCCGGCTTGGGTTGCGCCGGAGCCTCGGGATCATACGCAGCAGCCGGTGCGCCTGCACCCGGACCGTCGTAGGAGATGCGGTAGATCGAGCCGTTCGCGTCATCGGCCATCAACAGAGAACCGTCGCGTGCGATCGCGAGGCCCATCGGACGTGCGATGTGTGTTTGGCCGCCGTCAGAGAGAAAGCCGCTGACGAACGGTTCGATCGCCTTCGCGCGGCCGCCCTCGAAGTGAACGCGCACGATCTCGTAGCCCGATGCGACTTTGCGATTCCATGATCCGCGCAGCGTGACGAACGCGTCACCGACGTACTCTGCCGGAAACCCCTTGCTGCCGTACCCGCCGCGGTAGAACACCATCTGCATCGGTGCAGCGTGTGCGGCGTAGCCGAGCACCATCGGAGTGCTCAACGCCTTCCACTGTTCCTTCGTAATGTCGCCGACGGGCGTGCTTTGCGGGTTGAGGCCACCCGCACCCCAGACGTGCGGCCAACCGTACTGTTTACCTTGTTCGATCTTGTTGAGCTCCTCGGGCTGAACTTCGTCACCGAGAAAGTCGATGCCGTTGTCCATGCCCCACAACTCGTTGGTCGCGGGGCTCCAGTCGAAACCGATCATGTTGCGAAGTCCGGTCGCGAAGATCGTGCGGCTCTTGCCGTCCGCCGAAGCGCGCAAGAGCGTCGCGCTCTCCGGGTTACTCTCGTTGCATGCGTTGCACGTCGAACCGGCGCTGATGTACAGCATGCCGTCGGGGCCGAATGCGATCGTGCGATTGCCGTGTTGACCACTGTCGGGCAAGTCGCCGATGATCATGCGTAGTCCCGCGAGAGTTCCGTTCGGTTTAATCTCCGAGACGAAGACCTCTTTGACGGTGATCAGGAAGAGCTTGCCGTCGTGGATCGCGAGGCCATGCGCGCCGGGGCGATTTGCGACGACGATCGGGTTTCCGTCAGCGCGCCCGTCGCCGTTGCCGTCGCGCAGCAGGAGCACATCACCTTGATCACGGCGGCTGACGTAGACGCTGCCGTCCGGTGCAACTGCCAATACGCGCACGTTCTTGAGGCCGGTTGCAAACGGTTGCACCTTGAAGCCCTTCGGTGCGCGAATCTGCGCGAGCCTCTCAGGTGTTGGCGCAACTTTATTCGGCTTGAAGACGTGGGCGGAGATCGCGACGTTCGTGCCATCGCCTTGCTGCGCGTGAGCCTGGGAGAAGAAGGATCCGAAGCTAGCGAGCGTCGCTACGACGAAGAACGACCGATGTGTCATGTCGGTTGAAAAATGCACTAAGCATGCCGCAGACCGCTGCTGCTTCAGGCGCAGCATCAGTTCGCCAAAGCGCCTCGTTTCACGTCAGTGCCACGCCACTGATCGCTGACGTGTGCCACAGCTTTCGAGGGCTAGTTGTGACTCTGCTAGAGTTGTGACTCTATCGGTAGCCAGCGCAAGACCCGCGCGAGCGTGCGCCTCGATAAGCTAGCCCCGGGCTCGCGCTCGACTGTTTGGTGCCCATCGCTCCACTCGAGTCGTCCGCCCGATCCGTGGTTCACGCGCCAGGCGCTCGCTCGCACGCGCTCCAACAGCTGCAGACTTTGAGTTGCGAGCTCCGCATGCTCGACCAACACACCTTGTTCGCAGTTGAGCGAGACTGAACGCGGATCGAGATTGAACGAGCCGACGAACAAGGACTGCCGATCGATCGTCACGGCCTTGGTGTGAAGGCTGGCTCCGGACGAACCGAACGCGCTCAGGCTGTGCGATCCAGACATGGGATCCGGCTTGAGCTCCCACAACGAAGCTCCACCGGCGATCAACGCGTCCCGATAGTTCGCGTAACCGGCATGCGCGGCCGCGACGTCGGTCGCGGCGAGTGAGTTCGTGAGGATCGAGACCTTCGCGCCCGCACGCGCGAGACCGGTCAGCACCTCGGTCCCATACTCGCCTGGCACGAAATACGCCGAGATCAGCTCGACCTCGTGATGGGCTCGCTCGATTGCGGCGCTGAGGCCGCGCAGCACCGCCGAGCGCGAGAGCCGGACGTGTTCCAGCTGTCCTTTCATTGGATCGTCCGAGAGCACCTGCCATCGATTCGACCAATGGATCTCCCCGGGCTCCGCGGCGATGCGTTGCAGTGCGCCGCTGCTCGCGAGCGCCCGCCCGTAGGTCGACTGCTCGGCATGCTCGAATCGAGCTTGGGCCGAAACGCGCAAGGCGGCGAAGCGCTCCGGGTCGTCATTCTCGGGGTTGAGCGTCGCGATCGGCCACACTGCATCGGAGTTCCAGTAGCTGTCGAAGGCGGCGCTCATTTCGCCGACCGCGGGGCCGATCATGGCGAAGTCGAGGTCGAGAAAGTTCAGGCGTTCGCTCGCGGTGAAATACTCGTCGCCTACGTTGCGCCCGCCGGCGATCGCGATGCGATTGTCGGCGATCCAAGCCTTGTTGTGCATGCGTCCGTTGATGCGCGAAAAGCTCGCCAATGCCTCGATGACCTTGCCGGCGACGCCCTCGCGGCTGGCGAAGGGATTGTAGATGCGGACCTCGATGTTTGGATGCGCGTCGATCGCGGTGAGCGCGAAGTTCTTGGCGCGCGCGTCGAGATCATCGAGCAACAGCCGCACGTGCACACCACGGTCCGCTGCGTTGATCAGCTCGCGGATCAGCAGGATGCCAGTGACGTCGGAGTTCCAGATGTAATACTGCACGTCGAGGCTGCGCTCGGCATGCTGCGCAGTAAGCGCGCGCAAGGCGAAAGCCTGGACGCCATCTGCAACCAAACTAAACCCGGACGCCTGCGGGTGCTCTTCGACAGTCCGGGCGAAATAGCGATCGAGCGGCGCGTTCGTGCCTGCTGGCACGGCGGTTTCGTACCGGCGCTGAGTGTTGTCCGGCAATGGCTTTACTCCAAACGCGACCGCGAGCAGCGCGACGCCGAGCACCACCAGACAGGCGATTGCGATCGGCTTCAGCGAACGGGCACTAGACATCTCAACTCACTGTCCGGGAATCAGGCGTCGGAGTGCTGGGTTCGGTTCTGCGCGGTGCCGAACAGGTACCTAATCGCGGATAGTCTCGTTGGACGAATCGCCTTGTTCGCGGAAGTCAGCGCGCGTCGGGTTGATGATGCTGACCGCTCGCGTCCCAGTACGTAAGCAACACGGTCCGCGACAAAGTGCGGCACATGCTTAAAACGCACGCGCAGTTTTGTCTTCTGCAGCACGTCGGATCCGCCACATCGCGGTGAATCCGGGGCGTGTTTGAGCAGACCCGACCGATCCACGACTGCTTCTCCCGCGTATCCGTGCGTTTTCCGCGCTTGGTACATCGCTTGCTTTTCTACCTGTGCAGTTCGCAGGAAAGGAAGAGACGGTCATGCTCACATCAGATCAATGGATCGCCGTCATCGCGGTATTAGCGGTCCTCGCCGTTGCCGCGGTGGTGTTGATTTCATCGCGCTCCGGGAAGAGGCGCCACGCCAGCCTCAAGCGTCGCTTTGGTCCGGAATACGACCGCGCCGTGCAACAGTACGGCAGCGAAGCGAAGGCTGAAAAGGAGCTCGCAGCGCGCGAGCGCCGCGTTCATGGCCAAAAGCTGCGCCAGCTCAACGAGACAGATCGCACGCAGTTCTCATCGGACTGGCGCAACGTGCAGGCGCGTTTCGTCGATGACCCCTCCGGCGCAGTGACTGCCGCCGACGAGCTGATCCTACAAGTGATGCTCGCGCGGGGTTACTCGAAGAGCGACGCGGACCAGCGCGTCGCGGACCTCTCGGTCGAGCACGCGGGCTCCGTCGAACACTATCGCGCGGCGAACATGCTCGCGGAAGCAAACCGTGAGGGTCGCGCGAATACGGAAGAGCTGCGGCAGGCGTTCGTGCACTACCGAGCCCTGTTCGCGGATCTGTTGGAAGAACCGAAGCACGCAGACAGAAAATCGCAGGAGGCGTACGCATGACCACCCAGAATCAAACCTATTCTGACGATGAGCGAATGAAGCGCGAGGAGCTCCAGATGACTGAGCAGGAGCGCGAGCGCAACGATCGAGGCTATCGCGAAGTCCGCGATGAAGACGTGATCGACACGCGCGGTGAAGAGGTTGAAGAGGTCAGCGAGGTCGGCGAGACCACGACGCCACTCATCACGCCTGCCGCGCCTGGCGTGACCGAAACAAAGCGCGTGGACCAAAGCGCAGCGCCGGTGGAAGGCCAGCGCGTTCCGAACGCAGGCTTTGGGACCCCGCACGCCGACGAGGGCGGCCCGGAAGCCACCGAGCGTTGGCAACGCATCCAGGCCGAGTTCGTGGATGATCCACGCAAGGCCGTGGGTGAGGCGCACGAGCTCGTGGGTGAAACCGTGCAGCGGATCGTCGATGCGTTCACGAAGGAGCGCAACGACCTCGAGTCGGAGTGGTCCAAGGGCAACGACGTCTCGACGGAAGAGCTTCGCGTGTGTCTGCAACACTATCGCGCTTTCTTCTCGCGGCTTTCGCCGACGGTAAACGGCACTCAGCATTCGTGAGACTCACCATGAGCCAAGTCGATCGATCACGGACCTCGGTTGTTTCGAATGCAGCGCAGCGCCCGTGGGCGCGTTCTGCGACCCTTAAACCCCGGTGGTTCGTGATCGATCCCTTCGAGTCGGCCGCCCCTCGCACGTTGCTGTTGCGTTTGGCCGCAGCGACGTTGCGGCGCTTCCACTTGGATTTCGTAGACTACTGAGCCGGCTCAGGCGGCAGCGACCGTTGCTCGCGCCTGCTCGGTCAAGCCTAGAATCACCGAGTGGAAGTTTTGAAACTGCGTGAGCTTTGCTGCACCGAAACGCGTTGCCAGCGCGTTCTCCACCGCTGGTAGTCGCGCCGTACCACCGGTGCAGCACACGATGTCGACCTGCTCCGGCGTGAGCGCCGCTCGTTGCAAGGTCGCATCGAGCTCTCTCACGATCGCTTCTGTTGCAGGTGCGCTGCTTTGCTCGAAGCCACGCCGCTCGATGACCTCATCCACTTCGATCGTCGGATATTCGTAGTGAAAAGTTGCTCGCTCCGACTCGGACAGCGCACGTTTCGTCTGCTCGATCGATTCGAAGACCTGAAAGCCCAGGCGGTCTTCGACAAACGTGAGAAGTTGTTCGATCGCGCGCTGAAACG
>Ga0193752_1003845_pt1 | contig 10060 bp, 4 predicted proteins | sample H1c1metaG_FD_144924 | JGI IMG/M metagenome (GOLD analysis project Ga0193752, IMG submission 144924) | Soil microbial communities from a riparian zone of the East river system, Colorado, United States - H1c1 | ecosystem: Environmental > Terrestrial > Soil > Riparian zone | place: USA: East River...
TACTGGAGGTTGATGCCTACGGATGCCGCGCGTATGGCTCATTGGTTGTGTCGTTGGGCCCGCCATTAGCAGTCGAAGATTACCTGGATGATCATATCAGCATCTATCCCAACCCATCAGAAGGCGATATCCTGCTTTCATCGTCTCATAGCAGTGAATTGATCGTTCGCATTATTGATGTGCGGGGATATGAATACGCGCTACACACCCTCAGCGCAGGGGATGTGCAACCGTTACAAACGAGCCACCTTTCCGCCGGATTATATCTGATCGAGATCACAGACGGTGTGCAGACGGTAACAAAAAAGCTGATCCGGAAGTAACGTGTAGCCCGATAGTAAGAAATGCGACCGAAGCGGAGATAACACTACAGCGACAGTAAGACAACATCCTAACGACAACATTTGATAGAATTTTTACCACTCATATGAGAGCATTTATTGTGACAGCCCTCGCTTCGTTCTTCTCCGGAGCAGTTTATGGGCAATTGTTCGAACGTTCTGATTTTACCGGTCCCTCACCTACCGAGACTAACTCCACCTATCATTGGATTGATCTCAACGCAGACGGCAGAATGGATATCCTGGACAGGCAGTATGGCTACAACCTGATGCATTTAGCCAGCGGAAGCACGTATACGACGACCGGGCTTGGTGTGGACGTCTACCTCGAGGATGGTTATTTTGTTTTCAACGATCACAACGCCGACGGAGACATCGACATCCTGATGCTGAAAAATAATTCAGTGATCATTCTTGATAACGTTCCGGGTACTGGCTTCTCGATCACGGAAACCGGAATAACCTACCCGGAATTCTATTATGGAAAGGTCCTTTGGGCCGACCTGAACGGCGACCTGCAGCTGGACATCATCAAGGGCAGAAACATCTACCTGAAGGGGAATGGATCTTACAGGGAGTCATCTTATGTGCTTCCTGACCTGCTTTACAACCTCGTATTGGAAGACATGAATGGCGATGGTCTCACCGATATCGTAGCCGGCGAATACGAACTAGCTACCGGTTCCGCTGTAACCATACTCATAAACCAGGGACAGGGTTCTTTCGCGGCAACTACTCCAGCGACAGCAAGCATTGGCCTATCGCCGAGAACCATCACATTGATCGATGCTGACGGCGATTCTGATCTTGACATATTCGGCGTCGATCCATACGAACGTTGCTGGATCTTCCGAAACAGCCTCGCACAAACAGGAAGCATGGAGTTCAGCGCCACACAAGTCGGTACCGGGTCCGCAGCCCGCGCGCTGGCCGGAGATATCAATGGCGATGGGCTCCAGGACATTGTGATGTCGGGTGGCAGCAAGCTGACGATATTGAAGAATACGAGTACAGGTACCGGGATTTCGTTTGCTCCGGAAACACATGAACAGAGAGCAGAGAATGTCTTAAGCTTTGCGCTGGTAGACATCGATCAGGACAATGACCTTGATATACACTACAAAGCCTATTCATATGACTGGTCCAACTCCCAATCGGTAGATCTGGTCTTCATAAACAAAAGCACAACCCCAGGTCCTGTACCCGCTGTACCGGCAAACCTTGGTTCTGCCATTGGACCCAATGTTGCACTTTCATGGACGAACGTACCCGGCATTCTCTATAACATCGAATTGAAAAAAAATGGCGTTGCTTATAAAGCGTCCGCCACCTCTGCAACGGGAAAGCTATTGCTTCCTACGGGAAGCTATCTTCGCACGAATGGATCACTGAATGTTCGTGACCTCCAGGCAGGAACGTATCAATGGCGGTTGCAGGCTGTCTCCCCTTCAGGACTGTCATCCGCATTCACTGCGGTCAACAACTTCACCGTCGGCGAAAGTCCTGCAACCTTAACCGCCCAGCCATCTGATCTCCTGAAGGTTCGTTTATGCTGGACCTATGGTGGGCCAGGCAATCCAACATTTGCCGTGTTCAGAAAGACATCACCCGGAGCTTCGGCCGAGATTGGAAGAACAACTGCCGGTGTATTGTGTTTTGACGATAACAACGTCCCTGCCAATGCAAGCCTGGAGTACTACGTGAAGGCGGTTAATGGCGCCTCCTATTCGGCGCCCAGCAATACCGTTGCACATCACTCGACCATGTTTGTAGAAAGTCAGTTCGGTGATAGCGATCCGCAGCATATTATCAGTGCGCGTGCACTGCCCGCCGACTATGACATGGACGGTGATTATGATCTTGAATTCATCGGGCGAATCGGACTTGGTAGTCAAAACAATAACGTATTGCTGAGAAATAATGGTTCAGGTGTGTTTACCACCTCCGGATCTATGTTGACGGCCGAGTCGTTCAAATCTCCTTACTTTGACATGACGGGTGCGCGTGATGTCGACAACGATGGCGACCCGGATCTCGTGCTCATGACTGGCAGCGAGTATTCATGGCAGAAGGTCACGATATTCAAGAATGACAACGGAACGTTCACGACCGCATTTGAAACACCTCAATACCTCGGTATCACCCAGCTGTCGGTGGAGGACATGAACAGCGATGGGCGACTCGATTTGCTCATCACACACAACATTGGAAACAGCTCTGGTAATCCAACGCGCTTCGAACTTCTTTATCAAAAGGGAGACGGTACGTTTGAAGACAGTCACATCAAACTTTGGCAGGAGGAAACTACGGTTTATCCCATCTTCAAATGCGTTGACATGAACAGCGATGGGTTCATGGATTTGCTCATCACCCCGTCGGACAAAAACTTTACCGATATCTATGTCAGCGTCGACGGTATGGGTTTCACACGCAAGACAACTGTACTTCCTGCTTCTTATAACTCAGCGTTCGAGGATTATAACGGTGATGGTTATATGGACGCGGCGATACCTGGCAATGAGGGACTGAACGTCTATTACGGTACAGCAGATCTGAATTTTAAAGAACCAAAAGTGTTCCCGGTTTCTTTATCAGGTTTAGGTTGGTTCTCCAGCGTAGATGTCGACCTCAATGGTTGGCCGGATCTGGTAGCACACGGTGAGACGAATGCAGGGGTCATTCTCAATACCGGCAACGGCACGTTCAAAGATTCCGATATCATCTTCAAACAGAACTGGGGATCATCGTTAACAATCACAGATTTTGAAAATGATGGAGACATTGATTTCGTAAGGCTGGGCAATGACGGCCAGCACACCGGCTTCAATTACCTGTATAGAAATCAGCTGGCTGATCTTAACGTCATGAACCTGCCTCCTTCGGCACCCACCAACGTCACCGCAGCTTACGATTCCGGAAAGGTTGTAATCAAGTGGTCGGCGTCAACGGATGATCGAACACCATCACCACTCGTGACTTACAACCTCCATATTGTCGACACCAACGGTAAGATCTGGTTAAACGCCGAGACGAATGCAGCGGGTACTTTCAGACGGCGGTTCGCATCAGGCAACGCAGGACATTCTTTATCAAAGACACTGAATCATTTACCGGTAGGCACTTATACCGTGCGTGTACAGGCGCTCGACGCATCACTGAAACTTTCAGTCTGGTCGTCCAACGCACAGTTTGTTATTCTGCCAGGTCCGACTGCCCTGGCCGTCGATCGAATTCTCCTCAACAAGGTTGCACTCTCGTGGACAAGTGCGGCAGGCACCGAGACTAATGTTATCATAGAGCGGAGAGCTGCTGGTTTCGATTGGGCGAAGATTGCAACATTACCGGCCGGAACTACTTCTTATACCGATGCAGCACTTGCGTATAATACGCTGTATTTGTACCGTGTATTTGAAGCTGTCGGTACGTCAACAACGGCAGTGTCCAATATGGCCAAATGGGATACCAACATGTGGGTGCTGCAGGATTCGGACCTTCCAAACATTTATGGATACTTCGATGTTTCCGACTTCACCGGTGACGGGCGCATGGATCTGCTTGTCAATGGTGGCATGATCTACAATGGATATGGAGAAGATCTCACGAAAGCCACTTATGAGAACACGGCAGCAGGCTTTGTTAAACGCGACCTGGGGACGACCTATTATAATGCAGCTATGTCCTTTGTTGATTTTGATGGAGATTTCCAGCCCGATATCTACCAGAGCGGATATGAGTGGGCAACCGGTTACTCGGCCGAAGTATTTCACAACAATGGTGATAAAACATTCACCTCTGCAACCAATTCTTTTACCGGTAAAACAAATTCGATCCAATCATTCTTTGACTTCGATATGGATAACGACCTCGATATCCTGACAACACAACCCGACGTCTACCCAACGATACGAAATGTATATCGCAACAACGGCAGCGGCAACTATATGAACTCGGGTGCTACCGCGTGTATTAATTGCGGGGAAATTGTTTGCGTCGCAGACTTTGATCGCGATGGCGATGAAGATGTTATTCTCGGCTCAAATTCTGCCTATGAATTATTCCTCAACACTCACAACGGGTTAATTTCTACGGGAGTGACCTTCCCTGCATATGAACAGGGGCTTACCGTAGCAGACTACAACAGCGATGGCTACCCGGATCTCATCTTGACGTCTTACAGTAGTTATCAGGATGGTGTTATCATGAAGAACCTTGGTTCACAGGACGATTCCGTCCCAAAGTTTGAGGCATTGACTGTAAACCTGTCACGTGGCGATCCGAAAACTCTGTCTGCAGATTTCGATCACGACGGTCGCACGGATATCGTTGTATTGTCACCCAGCATCAATATCTTACTGAACAAAGGGAATGACAACTTCGACAGCTACGTGGTGCCACAGATGCGTGTTAGTCTTCAGACGGTAAAGCTGATCGATTTTGATAATGACGGTGACCTGGATATCATCCTGGGAGGTTACCTGCTCAAGGACTTTACAGATTACGTACGTAAGACACAGATAGTAGTCAATCAAACGATCGTCGCCACCAGAGGCGTATTCAATTCACCACCAGAGGTACCTACTTCACTGACCACAACACAGGACGAAGATGGCCTGCACCTGAATTGGTCGGCGCCTGCCGACGATCATACACCTTCGGAAGGGTTGACCTATGATGTCGTTCTTTATCACAACGGAAAAGCGATCACAAGGGGAAACCTCAACCCTAATACAGGTCAGCGTCTGCGCCTCCGGCCCGGCACCTCGATTGAACAATCACTACTCAATAATCTGGAAGTGGGGACATATTCATGGCAGGTACAGGCGGTCGATGGATCATTTGCAGGATCGTCGCTTTCACAAACCGGAACATTTACATTTCTGCCACCACCACCAGCGATTAACGACACACTTATCTACCGTTGTGGACGAACAGTCGTAATTGGTTCACAGTTAAGCGGCCTCAAATGGTATCGTGATCAGGAGCTGACACAGCCGACCGCCACCGGCCCATTGACCGCGGAGCAGACGCAAACTGTCTACGCAACGCAGACGATCAATGGACACGAAGGTATTGCCAGGAAAGTCGAGATTACGATCCACGATAAACCGTCAGCGCCAACCGTCAGCGCAACGCCCATCAGGATCTGCGAGACACCAGACGTTACAACGATCTGGGCGAGCGGTGTTAATCTGAAATGGTATTCAAATGCTGAATTAACGGGTTTGCTTTCGAGCGAACAGCAGTTGCAGATCGCAGCGACGAATGCTACATACTATGTCACACAGACAATCGATGGATGTGAAAGCAACGCGCTGGCTACGCCGGTTGAGGTGAATGAAATTAACTCGGAGATCTTCTCAAATGGCGTCGATATCGTGACTAAAGAACGTGGCGCAAGCTTTTACACATGGTATAAAAACAACAACTACCTTACAACTACACAGGAACCGAGTATTCCGTTTGATGGACAGATAGCAACATATTACGTATTCATATGGAAGAATGGCTGCGCTGAACAATCTCAGCCATTCGTCTCGTTACCGGAGAACATATTGTCTCTGGAGGAAGCACCGGAATCGATCGTCAGCATCTATCCAAATCCCGCATCATCGACAGTTACACTGAAGATGCGTAAAACATTAAAGTCGATGCTGATCCTTGATTCGATGGGCAGACAGGTGTATTCCCTTTCTGATCGTAATGTAATGATAGAAACACTGGATGTAGCGCAATGGAAAAAAGGAGTGTATTCCGTTGTTGTCGACGATGGAACGGGCATATATGCAAAACGGTTGGTCGTGCTATAGCTGCATTAAACTGCATTCCCCTGCTTCCAATTATTTGGCCTTTACCAATTTTTTTGGCATGAATTAAGTTTTCCGGCGTCCATAAAACAAATAGATCTACCAAAATACCACAATTAGGTCGCGGCAGCGACAAAGCGACGCCGTTGCGATGTTGGCGATAGTAATTTGGGCTCCGATAAGACAGCCAGCGGCAGCGTCATTAACGGAACGTTCTGCGCGTTGCTGCTAAGAAGTTGGAGTTTCTTTTGTCTTACCCTTTGTTTAGCTTAGAAGATGCATGCGCGTCCGTTAATTTTGTCACTCTGCCTCTTTGTGCATTTTCATTTTTGCTCAGCTCAGATGGCAGGATACTCCACACTTCCGTCCCACACACCAACACCTGCCACAGTTACGCAGCCAGACAGTGTTTACAGATTTCCCTCTTTTGAATACGGAAAGATCACCTTCGCAACCAGTTTTTCGCCCGATGAACAACTGAGATTTAACTATAATCTTTTCACAGGACAAATGGACATGATCAACAGCGAGGGGGATACCGTCCAAATAGAGCAAATAAAGGAGTTGAAATTCATTAGTATCGCGGACCATTTGTTCTTTCATTCTTACAAAGTCGGCTACCTCGAAATCCGCCATCAGTCAACTGTATTGCTCGGCGTGCTTAACCTGTTAATCGAAGCTTATCCGGTGATCGGTGGCCGCTCATATTTACAACAAATAAAAGGACCGAAATCCGATCTATATTTCAAGAACCAGTCATCTTACTACTTCGTCGAAACAGCCAATAAACTACACAAAGCGACACCTTCATCGATCAGGAAACTTTTTCATGATCATAAAAAGGTAGTGAAGGCCTATTTGAATGAAATAAAATTGACTTTAAACGCGAGAATGATCTTATAAAACTACTGACATTTTGTAATCAACTTATAACAAAAACAGGCAAAAAGGGGCCGACTCAAACCAAAAATTTCCTGCTTTGTCCTGTATTATTGAAACGCGATACATGAATCAAACCCGCCATTTTGTAATACATTGGTAACGGTTTTCCCATCATAACGGAAAACTCTCTTGTCTCTTCCACCAACACAAATATTTCCGCCTTTATCCTCTAAAAGTCCCCAAAAATATCCTGCGACGAAGCATTTATACTACCTCTTAACCTCTTTACCTTTGAAGTCGTGAATAGTTTTACCATCATAACGATACACGCCATCAGAGCCTAACCAAATGCTTCCATCATAAGCTTCTAAAATCCCGAAAAGCGGTCCTATTTCTAGTTTCATTTCGGTTACAGTGGGCTTCTTGTTGTCCAATGACTTAGCCTCATAGCGGGATAGTACCCAATTTTGATCAGACGGCCGATTTGCTGAACTGGTCCAAATGTTTCCATGGCTGTCTTCGTAGACATAGAGAACAGAATTCCGGGTGAAATTGGTAAATGTACTGCCGTCATAGCGCCAAAGGCCATCACCGCAGAGCCAGATATTGCCCTTTTTATCTTCGATTATAGTACCAACATTCGTAAAAGGTTTGCCTTTGTTAGTGAAGACAGTAAACGTTTTTCCGTCATAAACAAAGGCGTTACCACTTGTGCTAAACCAAAACTTGCCTGTTTTGTCCTCAATAATAGAATTAACAAATTTAGGGGGTCGCATATCTGGAGAGGATTTGCCTGTCCTATCTTCATTCATAACATCTCCGTTGATCATATAATTTCGAAATGACATCCCATCGTAACGGCTTGCACCTCCATTAGCACCGAACCAAATATTCCCGATTTCATCTTCATAAATACAAACGATCTCATTACTAATAAGTCCCTCCCTGGTTGTGAAATTTTGAAAGGATTTCCCATCGTAATAATAAACACCTGAGCCGATAGAGCCGAACCACAAGTCGCCTTTATTATCTTCTAACACAGAAAAAAAGCGGGCTGAACTTACTTTATTTGTGATATTGGCAAAAGATTGTCCATCATATCGAAATACACCTTCCCACGAGGCAATCCAAATGTTGCCATTTCTATCTTGCTTGATAGTACGTGTAACGCTGCTAGGTCCGAAGGAAATGACTGCGTCTTCAGTCACGGACTTGGTATTATTTTTTGGTGGTTCGGTTTTGTTTTGTTCTTTACATGAAGTGCACAAAACAAACATCAATAAAACATACTGGGGTACGTGTTTCATCATTGAACCAAAGAACTTCAATAAACCTACAAGTCTTTGTGCCGGGTTTTAGTTAAAGGCTTGTAAAAGAATGTAAACGAAATGTAAAACTTGTTACTATCTTGTTACTCAAATCAGTAAACACGCCGACTCTCAATGAAGAGCACATTTTGCATCGCGAAATAGCTTTACATTTTACATTTTACGTCCTGACTTATATAGCTGTGACCTTTAACCGCAAAATGCAAAACATTAAATGTAAAATGTAAAAGTTAGTTCTTCGTCGGATAGCCTGAAACTCGCACTAACTACTTTTCGTATCGGGAATAGACAAGATACTCTATTCAACCGAAGCTATTTCAATAGCAGCGTCGCCAGGCATTGCAGGATATAAAATATATGCACCTTTTTGATCTGTTTGGGGCTTACGCGTTAAAAATTGACTGCCTTGCGTTACTTTTACCTCTTTCCAATCGCTCTTGATATAAGTCTTTAAGGTTAGCGGACTATCATACAGTTTTTTGTCCAGTGAATGAGATAACGTTACTCTAATTTTTCCGCCCTGATTTTCGGCTTTCAAGGAAGCATTCATACGTTCACGCATATATTTTGTTACGTTCTTAAACGGGGCAATCCAAAGTTCAGCTTCGTGTTGTTTCATGTAGACAAAATACTCTCTTAGTTCCTGGTGAGGTTTTGCTTCCCAACCTACACCATCAACTCCGTGAATTGTAAGTACCAGCCAAACGTTATCGTGTGTAAGCAGTGTATCCACCCATGATTTCATCTCAGACACACCGTGTTTTTTCAATGGACCGCGTTGCCATTGAACATATTCTTTACCATGATCTATACCCGGAACCTCCGTGCTTGAGCGATTGAGCTCAACAAGAAAAGGTTCGGGCATCCGGTTTCGCAATGCCATGTGAATCTTATGAGCATACCCCATGACGCGCTCATCTTCAGTTCCAAACGGACACTCTGCCGAGAATGTATGCTCTGTGCCAAGTTGATTTAATATCTCTTCCTTCCCTTTTTCCAACTCATACAACAAGTTGGCTTCATCCAAAACGGCCAGCCGAGGATGCGAAATGGTATGATTTCCAAACTCGTGTCCATTTTTAGCAAAATTTCTGATCTCGTCCCAAGTGATCATTTCTCCGGTTAGCAAGACCGGCCTTACCTCACGACCTGAATTTTTCATTCTCGCTTTCGCGAAAGCCTCGTCAACAACCTTAAAAGCTTCATCTGATTTTCCTTGTTCAAAAAAAGAGCCTGCACTGTTATGCGCCCCAACTGCATTTTCGATATCGAGAAAACGCAACGCTGAAGCACGTTCGAAGAGGTTATCCAGAGTTGTCGGAGTTTTCGCGCTTTCTTTAATGATATCGATAAGCGGCCTTCCAAAATACTTGGGTGCAAATTGTGAACCGGGAATATCTGTGGTATTAATATAGAAAGTAGCCTTAAATCCCAAGGAATCCATAATCGGAAGTGCTTTTCGAAATTGGTTAATTGTGGCATCATCGTAGGTGATGGAAATGGCCGCGGTTTTGTCATCTTGCCATTTGGTTATCTGAGTTTCTCCGAAAGATTGATCGGCATCCCGTGAGCAAGATGCAAGTGTTAACATTAAACAGAGTGAGAAAATAGCAATTTGGTTCATGGAGTTGTAAGCTGATTTCATTATTTGGCCAGGTAATTTATATACAAGGTACTTCTCTGGCAAGTATATGAGTGCAAAACT
>Ga0193752_1003846_pt1 | contig 10059 bp, 7 predicted proteins | sample H1c1metaG_FD_144924 | JGI IMG/M metagenome (GOLD analysis project Ga0193752, IMG submission 144924) | Soil microbial communities from a riparian zone of the East river system, Colorado, United States - H1c1 | ecosystem: Environmental > Terrestrial > Soil > Riparian zone | place: USA: East River...
CGCTGGATGGTCCTTCGGCGCGCGCCGAAGAACCATCCAATTAGGGAAAATAGGACATTTCTAATGAGTTATACTATAGGACATTTCTAAAGAGTTCTGACACAAAAATCGTGCGGGAGTGCGGTAAAAGCTCCCCTCCTTACGAAGGAGGGGTTGCAGCCGCTTCGGCTGACGGGGTGGTTCTCTCAGACGAACGCGCGTAGCGTTCGAACCAAAATCATGTTCATCCAGTCTGATGGGGCAGCCCAAGGGAGAGTTGGTCCTTTTTTTATGGGGAATGATTCAGGATTTCTACTTCTTCAAATACTTGGTCATCGAGATCCGCGTACCGTCATCCACCTGCTCGAGCTTGACCTCGTCCATCAGGCTTCTCATTAGTTTCAACCCCCAACCGCGGCGTCCTTCTTCAGGTGCAACCTCGATTCCCTGCGTATCCGTGAGTCGTAATCCGCGGTTCGAAATGGTGATAACGATCCTGTCGTCCTCGACCGTAAACCGCTGATAGATCTTCCGGTCCGGGCTGTGGCTGTGTTCGGTCGCGTTGATACATGCCTCAACCAGCGCCGTTTTGATCTGGTTAATTGCCTTCGACTGAAAATTATGGCGCTTGGCGATCTCCTCGACCGTATGTGCCGCGATCAGCTCGGTGTCCTCGCCCATCGGCACGATCATTTCGTATTCGTTGGGCTTTAGCTTTTCCCCGACGACCGCTTCGGCGTTGAGTGTCTTTATCAACAGATCGACCTGCCGGCGGCTCGAACCGTATGCCTTTCGTTGCGCAAGCACCTCCAGCGCCTCAGGCGTAAATCCCTCGGGTGCAACAAGCCAAAGCTTGTATTTATCGAAGTTGCACATCAGCGCGACCATCTCCAGGCGGTCGCACCAGAATTCGGCAAGGTCTTTTGTCGCCTCGAGCTTCGAATCGATCTCGGCCGCGATCCATACGATCTCGTCGTCGTCGGTATACCGGCTCTCCTCGAAACCGAGCGCAACTGCCGAGCGCTCACGCTCCGTAACCTGGGTTATCGGGCGATAAACGGCCGCCGTATGCGCGGTGTAGATTATTTGCGGCAGGCGCATCTTATCCTCTGCCGAACCAAGAGCTTTTAGCACCTCGTCATCCGGCGCTCCCTTAAACTCGGCATCGAACCGGCTGTGATCGATCAGCGCTGCCGGAATCTCCTGGCAATCGAATGCCGACATCAACTCCCTGAGGCCGATGGCCGAGTTTCTGCGGTAAAAATTCGCCATCAGGCGCGGCGCGCGCTTCAGATAACCTGAAAGCGTTTCACCCACGACCAATGCCCGATTTTCACCCACGACCTCAAGCCGAAACCGTGACGTAACATAATCGGCAAGCACATGGTTCTCGTCCGTTGCATCCACATGGGCGGAGCTTAACCTTATCAATTCATACGAGTTAAGTAGGTCGATCAGCCGCTGAAACTCATCGTCGCCGAGCCTCGTTCGGTTCTGCCATGCTTCGACGGGCACGCGCTCGTCCTCATGCGCAAGCGTGTCGAAGATAAGGCCGAGAATATTTTTCTGAAGGTCCGAGCCCGGTGCGATATCGTCGAGCAGCGCATCGTAGCTCTTGCTTATCCTGCCGCCAAGCAGCTCGTCGGTATAAAACTGCTCAACGCGCTGAAAGCTGTCGAGATCTTTCTTCCGCTTTTGCGCCGCCTGAAACAGAAATCTTGTGAATGCCGGGTTTCCCTGGAGCTGGGTAGCGATAAGATCGCGCGTCTGCTCGTTGATCTTTACGTGATGCTCCGTTGCGAGATTTTCTATCAACAGCCCCGAGTCCGAAAACGCCAGGGGGCCGACATGCACGGCCTCACAACCTACCTTGCGGAACAGGAACCGGCGGTTTCCCGAGAAAATGAACGGGATATTCGCCCGTGAGTATATCTCCTTTAGCTCCTCGACGAGATCGATCTCGCCCGAAAGATAAGCTGCCTCGTGCAGGTCGTCGGCCATTACCACAACACGCGCGCCATGCCCGGCGGCACGAAGCGGTGCGCTCAGCGCTTCCAGGATAAACGCGCGGTCGTCGTTCAGCCCGCTCATCCCATTCGATGTTTCGATCAATCTATCGACCCATAGCCCGTCCGATGGTAAAGCTATCTGCGCGAGTTCCTCCGTATCCGGTGAGGAAGCGAGGATTTTCGGATCGCCGCGGCGAAACGCAATAGCCTGAAGCAGGAAATTTTGCAGAAATCTTACCGCCGCGCGCCGTGCGGTTCCATCGCTCTTTCTTAACGCAAAATAGAAGGGGATCGTATCGCCCTGCTCATGAAACAATTGATCGTAGACCTGGCGAAGCAGTTCTGACGCCCCGGCGAGCGGTGCTGAAAGCAAGAGCCGTCCCGGAGACGTGCTATCGCCCCGCGCATGCCGCAGCAATGCATCCATCTCGCGCGTCCTACCAATAAAATCAACTGCGGAAATTGAGGACAGGATTTTTTTTCGTTGAAAAGTCATTTACGAACCGTTTTCCGCCACCTCTAAATTCTCATAGATCATGACGTTGTTTCTCCCGACGCGCTTCGCTTCGTAGAGCGCCTTGTCGGCAGCCGCGATGAGACTATCGGCGGAGTTTAATTCCATCGAACAGCTCGCGATACCGATACTTACCGTTACTACCCGGTGGATAAAATCCGTCTCCTCGATCCGGGACCGGATGCGTTCGGCGATCGTGTGCGCTTCCTCTGACGTTGTCTGGGGCAGCAGGATCGAGAATTCTTCGCCGCCATACCGCGCCGCGACGTCCGCTCCGCGCAGCGTTTCCCTCAAAACTTGCCCGACGATCTTGAGCACTTTGTCGCCCTCGGGATGGCCAAAGCTGTCGTTAAACGCCTTGAAGCTGTCCACATCGATCATCATAAAACTCATCGGGTAGCCGTGGCGATTGCTTCGCTTTATTTCCTCGGTAAGCCGCTCTTCAAGATAGCGGCGGTTCAGCAATCCTGTCAGCGCGTCAGTCACCGATAGCTGCTCGTATTCGCCAGCCTTGTCCTTTAGCATCGCGCGGTCGATAGCAAGCGCCATCTGCGGCGCGATCGAGTGAAGCAGTTCCAGGTCCGCTTCCTCAAACGTTCGGCCGTCAGCCTTGTCCGAGAAGTTCAATACGGCCAGGCTGCGCCCGCCGATAGCCAGCGGGTAGCTGAGAAATGAATCGGTCTTATATCTCCTCTCCCCCGTCACGGGTTTAAGATGTATTTTGTCTATATCCGAAACCAGTAGCGGCTCGCCGCGATCGAATATTTTTTGCGCTACCCTGTGGCCCACGGATTCGGTCTCTGCCGGGCGCGATGGTATTCCGATCGAGGCCTTTGTTATAAGCCCTTCCGACTCTGGATTTCCTATCAGCAGCGAGGCCCGCTCAGCCTGCATGATCTCCGCTGAGATCTGTGTAATACCCAACCAGAAATCGTCAAGATCGACCTTTTTCAGGTTTTCGTTAAATCTCCGGACAGCCCGTGTCAGGCCACTACGTTCGCTCAATACTTCGCGAAGCCGAAGTATCTCCAGTTCCGGCCCGACGGTCTGGCAAAATCGTGCGATGTTCGACCGCGTTACACCGTCTCCCAAAGGGTCGCTGATCGCGATCGCGCAGCGGATCTCGCCTCCGACGGCGATCGGGAACAGGCTGATTATTCCAAAGTCGGCCGATCCTGCACGCCTGTTTCTCAACTCCAGCACGCTCTCCTTCCGGGCCGCCTGCATAAGGCGCGAGTCGTAGGGCGAGATCTTTAGCCGTACGTTATGGAATTTCATTTCGCCCGCTGCGAGGACGTTCTCAAAATGGCCGTCGATATGCTCGAACCACGTCATTGAAGTCAGGCCGTGCCGCGTCGATAGATAGTCGAAAATAGCGAGTCGTGCCTGGGCATACGACAATCCGAGCAGCGAACCGAATAGCGACCGCCACGCCGCGATCTCGCTCTTATCTTTCGGGTGGGCAAGCGCCGTCTCGTCCGATTCTACGGAAACAGTAGTTTCACGATGAAACTTGTCGATAAGTGCGGCAATATCGCCGCTCGGCTCTGGCTTATCGTTTTCCGGTCCTTTTTGTAAGGCGAATATCTCGGCCTTTTCAGCCTCATCCGCCCTTTCGATCCGGTGTGAAAGTTTCTCAAATGGGGAAAACGAGCCTTCGATCAGAACATTTTCAAAGAAATTACCGGGCTCGAACTGCTGCCAATCGCCCTCGATCACGCGGCCGGTTGCGATACGGTAATTTTCGGATGTGACAAAAGCACGGCCCGTTATGATCGCGCGTTGGCTCTCGCCGTCCGTTACGGGCACCACCCGGCACTCGAGGCCCGCGTGGCACTCGTAATCAACCGCCTTGCCTTCGGTCGCCGCCATTTCAAAGGCTCGACCGCAAAAACGCTCGCAGTGCGGGGCGAATTCGCTTGATGAATAGAGCGCACGGCACATCGAATTGTTATTGACTATCGCGATCTCGCGGGAATTTTCGTCAACGACGACAACCGCCAGGCCGCTCTCATCAGCCAGGCGGTCGAGAAACTCTCCCGTCGCGTTTTGTCGCTCATCACTCATTGCGTGCGAATCTTGTTTTTCCTGCCCCATACCCAGGGTGTCGAAAAGCATAAGGCTCAATTTAAGTCGATCGCTTATAAATACGTCGAATCCTTCGCGGTTTTCAATAAAAACCCGAGCTTTTTTCTTACCGGCAAACCCGTTTTCTATATCACAGATTTTAGCACGTAGTACGTCTCGGCCTGACAGGGTGCTTTTATGTCGATAATTGAATTGGTTTGGGTGCAGTGATTCAATACGTTCTGTCTTGTTACACTTCATCGCTACCGTGCCCCCGTTTGGACAAGAAACAGCGTATTTTAGCGAGTTTGCCGTATTGGCACGCCGATTGTAAGTAAAAGCACGAGAACATACGGTTATCATATTTTGAACGAACCAGGGAGGCATATATTAATGATCAACGAATACGAATCTACAAATCCCATCAATACGGACACAGCCTACACGGCGCCGTCAACTACCTCAAACGATGACGTGATCTCGATCCTTAACGGATTGATCGAGACGTGTAAAGACGGCCAGGAGGGATTCCAACAGGCCGCGGAGGGCGTGGAAAGGTCCGATCTCAAATCGCTTTTTTATGAGTTTTCACAACAAAGGTCACAGTTTTCGGGTGAACTACAGGCACTTGTTAGAGAACTCGGCGGCGATCCTGAAAATTCGGGCTCTTTCACGGGTGCTTTGCACAGGGGTTGGATAAATATCAAAGCTGCGGTAACCGGGCAGAATGAGCATGCGATCCTCAATGAATGCGAACGCGGCGAGGACGCTGCCAAGGGCGCCTATAAATCGGCACTCGAATCGAATTTACCATCGAATATCGCAGAGACGGTCCAGAATCAATACAGCTCGGTCCTGGCGGCGCACGATCGCGTAAAAGCGCTCAGGGATTCGACTGGAAATGAAACATCCACCTCAGCTACATCGGGTTTCTAAGCAATTAGAGGCACGATTGTAAACGAAAGGGGCTTCGGGGGGAGCCCCTTTTAATTTTGACTGGGAGCGCGGGCATCTTGCCGCAATGAACGCGCAGCATTCAACATTCCATCATTTGATATGTAGGTCACGCTTCAAACTCCCTAAACTCTATGAACCTATTGCCCCGAGCCCGGCTGCCGCGTTCTCCTCGATATGCGGGTGCTCGGAGTTGATGCGTATACATGCCGCCTTGTGCCTGGGCTTGATCTCGACCAAGGATGGCACGATCGTCTTACATTCAGGGATCGCATACTGGCACCGCGTATGAAAATGGCAGCCCTTCGGCGGGTTGATAGGAGACGGCACATCGCCCGTGAGAATTATCCGCTCGCGGCGCGCCTCTATCTCGGGATCGGGGACCGGCACGGCCGAGATAAGCGCGATGGTATAGGGCATCAGCGGCCCGGCGTAAATATCCTTGCTCTCGGCCAGCTCCACGATCTTGCCCAAATACATAACCGCAACGCGGTCCGACAAATGCCGGACGGCCCGCAGATCGTGCGATATAAATAGATATGTAAGGTCCTTCTCCGCCTGCAGCCGCTCCATCAGGTTCATTATCTGCGCCTGGATCGAAACGTCCAGCGCCGAGATCGGCTCATCAGCGACGATAAAATCAGGGTTTACCGCCAACGCGCGCGCAATACCTATTCTCTGCCTCTGGCCGCCCGAGAATTCGTGAGGGTAGCGCTTTATAAACCGCCGGCTCAGGCCCACGGTTTCCATCAGGTCCTGCACGCGCGATTCCACCGATGCATCGCCGGCCAGCTTAAAGGTGCGGATAGGTTCCCCGATAATATTACCCACCGTCATACGCGGGTTGAGGCTCGCATACGGATCTTGAAAGATCATCTGCAGACACTTTCGCTGCTCGCGCATCGCGCTTTGCGGCAAATGGGCCAGGTCGCGCCCGCCATAAAGGACCTTACCGCCCGTCGGTTCCGTCAGCCGCAATATAGCTTTCCCAAGCGTCGATTTCCCACAGCCCGATTCACCCACCAGTCCGAGCGTCTCCCCCTTTTTGATATCTAACGACACGCCATCAACCGCCTTAACAGTTTTAACCGAGCTAAAAAGCCCGCCGCCAAGCTTGTAATGCACTTGGAGGTTTTGGATAGAAAGGAGGCTATTTCCGTTAGTTTCCGTCATTATTTAACTCCTCCTTCCCGGATCGATTCGGCATAAACTTCCCTTGCAAAATGGCAAAGCGAGTGATGATTTTCATTTATCTGGACGAACGGCGGGTATTCGACGCGGCAAATATCCTGCGCACGGTCGCAGCGCTCCGCAAAGGGGCACCCCGGCGGCAGGTGCGCGACGTCCGGCGGCAGCCCCGGTATCTGGTAAAGCTCGGCCCCCTGCTCGTGCGCCGGATCCGGCACGCTCTTGAGCAATCCTTTTGTATAGGGGTTCGCGGGTGTCGAAAAAAGCTCCTTTGTCGGCGCCTGCTCGAACACCTTCCCGGCGTACATAACGATGATCTTCTCAGTCATGCCCGCTACAACGCCGAGGTCATGCGTGATCAGGATAACGCTCGTCCCCATCCGCTCTTTGAGGTCCTTTATCAGCTCGAGTATCTGCGCCTGGATCGTAACGTCCAGCGCCGTTGTCGGCTCGTCCGCGATCAGCAGCTCCGGGTCGCAGCTCAGCGCCATGGCGATCATCACGCGTTGGCGCATACCTCCCGAGAATTCATGCGGGTAATTGTTCAGCCGGCTCTCCGCATCGGGGATACCGACCATCTTCAGCATCTTCAGCGCATGCGCGCGGGCCTGCTGCTTGCTGTGACCGAGGTGAAGGCGCGTGACCTCCATCAACTGCGTCGAGATCTTCAAAAACGGGTTCAGCGACGTCATCGGGTCCTGAAAGATCATCGCGATCCTTTTCCCTCGTATCTTGCGCACTTCCTCAATCGAGAGCGCGCGCACGTCAATGCCGTTAAAGATAATATCGCCATTGACGATCTTTCCCGGGGGTTCCGGGATAAGCCGCATCACCGAGAGGTTCGTCACCGATTTACCGCTGCCTGATTCGCCAACGATCCCCAGCGTTTCACCTTTTTCAAGCGTAAATGTGATGCCGTCCACCGCCTTCACGACACCGTCCTCGGTTTGAAAGTACGTTTTGAGGTCGTTAACCGACAGGATTATTCCATTATGATCACTCATCTTTTAGATTTTTTATCAGAATTTACGGGTTTGCGGATCTAGCGCGTCCCTCAGGCCGTCTCCGAGAAAGTTTAGTGAGAAAAGCGTCAGCGCCATCGTTACGCCCGGGAAGATCAGCTGCCACGGGAAGATCGCGATGTTCTTGATACCGTCGGCGCAAAGGCTGCCCCACGAGGCATACGGGGCCTGCACGCCAAGGCCGAGAAAGGAAAGAAACGCCTCGGTAAGCATAACGCTGGGAACGGTGAGAGTTGCGTACACAATTACCGGACCGAGAGCGTTCGGCACGAGGTGGCGAAAGATAATACTCGGGGTCGAAACGCCCGTAGCTTTTGCAGCCATAACAAATTCCTGGTTCTTCAGCGACAATATCTGCCCGCGCACCACCCGTGCCATCGTAAGCCACGAAACGAGGCCCAGCGCAAAGAACAGCAAAAATATCTGGCTGACCCCTGCATTGCCTGCGCCCCCGAAGAGGTCCGACATCGCCGTGATCCACTTGGGCGTGTTCGGCCCGCCGAAGAACGAAAGAAGCACGATAACGATCAGGATATAAGGAATAGCGTAGATAATATCCACGATGCGCATCATCAGGTTATCGATGCGGCCGCCCAGGTAACCAGCGATGGCGCCGTATGAAACGCCTACGATCAGCGACACGATCGTCGAGATAATGCCGACCATCAGCGAGATCCGCCCCCCCTGCAGCACGCGCGCCAGCAGATCGCGACCGGCCTCGTCCGTCCCCATCGGGTGCTGCCACGTCGGCGGGAATGAGCTGATCAAGTTGCCATCCGCCGGGATCGCCTCGGCCGTAAATCCTGTGATCGCATAGAGAATCGATGGCCCGATTATGACCGCGATCACCATTATACCGAGCACGATCATCCCGAAAACAGCCAATTTATTTTTCAGCAGCCGATTCCAGGCGTCTCTCCCAAGCGATGTACCCTTAATTATTTCTACATTTTCTGCCATAACATTTATTCGTAGCGAATACGAGGATCGAGAATACCGTAAGAAATATCGACCAGTAGATTGAATACCATGACCAATATCGAGAGGAACGCGACTATTCCGAGGATCAGGGGTTCGTCACGGTTTTGAACGGCCTGGATAAATATGTTGCCCAGCCCCGGAATCGAGAATACCCTCTCCACAACCACCGTTCCGGCGAGCAGCGCCGCAAGCGCCGGCCCCGTGAAAGAAACAACCGGAATGATACCGCCGCGAAGTGCATGCCTGAGCAATACCGTCTTTTCATCGAGGCCTTTCGCACGCGCAGTCCTTATATAATCCGAGCGCATCACCTCGAGCATTCCGGCGCGCGTCAACCTCGCTATATAGGCGGTGTATATCGCCGCCAGCGTGATCACAGGCAGTACCAGGCTCGAGATCCCTCCCCACCTGGCCGGTGGAAAAAGAAAGAGCCCAAGCGAAAAAACCAGCACTAGAATAGGGCCGAGCACGAAATTGGGTACCGAAAGCCCCAGCATAGCCAGCGCCATCGAACCGTAATCGAATGCCGAGTTTTGCTTGAGTGCGGCGACTATGCCGGCCGTAAGCCCAAGCACTAACGCCAGCAAATAAGCCAGTAGTCCGATTGTCGCCGAATACGGCAGGTGACGCTTGATGATCTCGTTCACCGACTGCCCCGAATACTTGAGCGAATCGCCGAAATCGAACCTGACCACATTGAGCATCATCAGGCCGTACTGCTCGTACCATTCCTTGTCGAGGCCGTATTTCTTTCTAATATTTTCCTCGACGGCCGGCGGCAGTCTCTTTTCGCTGGTATAGAAATTACCCGGCGCGACGCGAATTAATCCCCATGTGAGCGTAACGACAAGAAGCGCCATCGGGATAATGATAAGAAGTCTGCGTAGTATGAAAGGTATCATTTACTCTCCAGCTCTAGTTCGAGATTGGTGTGGCGTCTTTTTTAACCACTCCGGCGATCCTCTGTTTCTCTATCTGCGTTTGCATCAGTTTGTTTATCTCGTCCTCGACCTGAGGATCCGTTTCGCTCATGATCGTTTCCATTTCCTGGGTCCACTTGGCCTGATCTTTTTCGAGGTAAACAAATTTCCACGGATGAAGCGTTCCGGGATTGGGATACATCCCCTTAATATAAGGCTTTTTCATCCAGCTCGTACCGTTGGTCGAAAGAGGTATGACGATCTGCTGATCGATAACATAAAACTCCGCCCGCGCAAGCATCTCAAACCGCTTCATTTCGTCGGTCTCCTTGTTGGCGTCGTCGAGCATTTTATCGAATTTCGGGTCCCACCAACCGGTCGCGCCATCGTTCTGCGGCGAATAAAAAAGGTTCAGGAAGGTAAAG